>MLJW01000043.1_pt1:37500-184618 | contig 184618 bp, 139 predicted proteins | sample 888231 | NCBI WGS metagenome assembly MLJW01 (sample SAMN05788063, study PRJNA343431) | mine drainage metagenome | isolation source: sample collected from the inflow into an acid mine drainage treatment plant... | place: Germany: Lusatia, lignite mining district | reverse complement strand
TCCCCATCATCACTGTCGCTCCCGCCTCGACGGGAGCACGCCTAACCTTAGGATTACTCTGTTTAGTTTGCATTGCGCCGACAGGTTAGCGCGCTACGCGCGGCCTGTCGGCTACATGTCTTCTCCAAAATCGAACAGCTGGCGGGCCGCCAAATCGGTCGAGAAGCCTCGAATGCGCTGCGGGGCATTGTCACCCCTGCTCCGGCCCGGTTGGGCGCAGGCGTCGCAGTCAGCCGCGCTCGCTGTCGAGCGCCGCCATCTGCTGCGCGGCGTAGCGGTCGCCGGCAGCCGCGGGCACGGCGGACTCGATGCGGGCGAGGTCCTCGGCGGTCAGCGCGAGATCGAGCGCGCCCAACGACTCCGCAAGCTGCGAACGCTTGCGCGCGCCGATGACGGGGATCACGTCGCCGCGCTTGGCCAGCACCCAGGCGATCGCGAGCTGCGAGGGCGTCGCGCCCTTCTCGCGGGCGAGTTGGGCGAGGATTTCCACGGCACGCCGATTCTGCGCGCCGTTGTCGCCCGCAAAGCGGGGCAAATGCGCCCGCATGTCCGTGGGCGCCGCCGGCCTCGAACCGCTCAGCAGCCCGCGCGAGAGCACACCGTAGGCGGTGACCGCAATGCGGAGCTCCTCCAACACCGGGAAAATCGCGCGCTCCGGGGAGCGGCTGATCAGCGAGTACTCGATCTGAAGGTCCACGATCGGATGCACCTTCGCCGCGCGGCGGATCGTCTCGACACCCACCTCGGACAAGCCGATGTGCCGGACGTACCCCGCCTTCACCATTTCCGCGACCGCGCCGATGGTCTCCTCGATCGGCACCGCGGGATCGAGCCGCGCAGGACGGTAAATGTCGACGTACTCCACGCCGAGGCGGTCGAGCGAATAGGCCAGGAAATTCTTCACCGCGGCAGGACGTCCGTCGAAGCCACTGAAGGCGCCGCCCGGCGCGCGCAGAGCGCCGAACTTCACCGAGAGCTGGCATGACTCACGCCGCCGCCCTTTTAGCGCCCTGCCAATCAGCCGTTCATTGTGCCCGTTTCCATAAAAGTCGCCCGTGTCGAGCACCGTCACTCCTCGCTCAAGCGCCTCGTGGATCGTGGCGACGCTCTCCGCCTCGTCCGCCGGACCGTACACGCCCGACATGCCCATGCATCCCAGGGCGAATGGATACACGGCGGGCCCCGTGGACCCGAGCTTGCGGAAGGAATGCGCCGGCGCGGAAGAGGTGGTCATGCGGAGAGCCTAACGCGTTCCGCGCCGATCGCAAAACCCGCAGCGCTTCGCGCGCTGAAGGAATTTACAGCGATGAAGGGGATGGAAGGGATGAAGGTTTTGTTTGCTGGACGCTGAGAGGCACGGGTCATGCAACGCGTCCCAGGATCCGTTCTCACGCGGAGACGCAGAGGCGCAGAGAAGACAGACGACATGAGCCCGACTATCCAGGGTGCCTACTTCCCGAGCCCTGATTGTTTCCCCTGCTCTGCGTCCCTGCGTCTCTGCGTGAGCCTTTTCCGGTCTGATCTGGGCGCCGTGAAGGGGCAGGCAAATTCCGATTCCAATCCCTAGGCTGACGTGGCGACGCAGGCTGAGCAGTTGTGTTCCCCCGGTGGGCAAAACAGGCTTGTCATGAACCGCTGGCAGCGGCGGTGGTCTGGCGGCAAGGAGGAAGGGGTTGGGAGGGGCGGGGCGAATCTTAAACCCCAAAATGTCGCCGCCGAAATTCGCGGCCGGACCCGGTCTTCAGATAGATCTCGAAGGCGATCGCATTCTTCAGATCCGAGAACGCATGGTAGCAGACGAGTCTCCACGGACGGAATTTGGCGGTGTGCGCAGAGCGTCCTGCGTCGTGATCCGCCATCCTCTCGCGCAGAGCGTCGGTACGGCCAACGTAGGTTTCGTCCGGGTGGTTGATCGATTGCAGAACGTAGACGTAATGCATCGTCGCTGAGACAGCATTTGCCATGGGGTGCGTCCTTGGGATGGCGGCTCGTGGCGAGCTTCCCGTGCAACGCCTTCGCGAACAAGCTTGAACATCGACTGTGGTCTCGAGCTGCCCTTGCCAGCCGTAGCCTCCCGCTCCGCGGGAGCGATTCGTCAGCGGCCTCCCAAACACGATGCATTGTTGCACAATCTTATGCCCACCTTCGCGGCTTCGCCGTCTACGGCGGGCAGCCTTCGTTCGCCACTCCGTGGCTTGCTTTGGCTGGCTCCGCCAGCCGTAGCCTCCCGCTCCGCGGGAGCGATCAATCAGAGTCCTCCCAATCACGCTGAGTTCTCTCACGGCCTTTGCCCGCCTTCGCGGCTTCGCCGTCTACGGCGGGCAGCCTTCGTTCGCCACTCCGTGGCTTGCTTCAGCTGGCTCCGCCAGCCGTAGCCTCCCGCTCCGCGGGAGCGATCAATCAGAGTCCTCCCAATCACGCTGAGTTCTCTCACGGCCTTTGCCCGCCTTCGCGGCTTCGCCGTCTACGGCGGGCAGCCTTCGTTCGCCACTCCGTGGCTTGCTTCAGCTGGCTCCGCCAGCCGTAGCCTCCCGCTCCGCGGGAGCGATCAATCAGAGTCCTCCCAATCACGCTGAGTTCTCTCACGGCCTTTGCCCGCCTTCGCGGCTTCGCCGTCTACGGCGGGCAGCCTTCGTTCGCCACTCCGTGGCTTGCTTTGGCTGGCTCCGCCAGCCGTAGCCTCCCGCTCCGCGGGAGCGAAGGCTGGTGCCCAAGGGGGGACTCGAACCCCCATGCGGTTAAGCACAGGCTTCTGAGACCTGCGTGTCTACCAATTCCACCACCTGGGCAGGAAGGGAGTGGAGAAAAGAGCGATTCCACCTCCACCCTGCAAGCAAAAGATTGAAAATCGCGCCAGAGCCTCTCCCCCAGTACCTTGCCTCAACCTCCGCCAGCGGCATGCCGGGCGACAGGCTCCCGTTTTCGTTAGACATCCGGTTCGATTTGCCCTCCTTCCCTGCTATCTTTTCCGCGCCATGTCGTACTGCTCCTCCCGCTTCGCCACCCTCCGCCGCCGGTCCACCGAAGTCGCCGTCGGCCCCGTGAAGGTCGGCGGTTCCAACCCGATCCGGATCCAGTCGATGACCACCAGCGACACCCAGGACGTCGACGCGACGGTCCGGCAGGCGGTCGCCCTCGCCGAGGTGGGCTGCGAGGTCGTGCGCGTCACCGCACCCAACGTGCCCGCCGCAAGATGCCTGCGCGAGATCCGCGCGCGGCTCTCCGCCGCAGGCTTCCCCCACGTGCCGCTCGTCGCCGACATCCACTTCCTTCCCCAGGCCGCCATGGAGGCCGTCGAACACGTTGAGAAGGTGCGCGTCAACCCGGGCAATTACGCCGACAAGAAAAAGTTCGCGGTGCGCGATTACTCCGACGCGGACTACGACCGCGAGCTGCAACGGCTGCACGAGGCCTTCTCCCCGCTCGTGCTCCGCGCCAAGGAGCTCGGCCGCGCGCTGCGCATCGGGACCAACCACGGTTCGCTCTCCGACCGAATCATGAACCGCTACGGCGACTCGCCGCTCGGCATGGTCGAAAGCGCCCTCGAGTTCGTCCGCATCTGCGAGTCCCACGGGTTTCACGACATCATCCTCTCGATGAAGGCGAGCAACCCGAAGGTGATGATCCAGGCCTACCGGCTGCTCGTCTCGCGCATGGACACCGAGCACCGCCCCTACCCGCTGCACCTCGGCGTGACCGAGGCGGGCGACGGCGAGGACGGGCGCATCAAGGGCGCGATCGGCATCGGCTCGCTGCTCATGGACGGCATTGGCGACACCATCCGCGTCTCACTCACCGAGGACTCCGTGTACGAGATTCCCGTGGCGCAGGCGCTCGCCGCGAAGGCCGAGGCCGCGTGGCGGCTGCCCGCCGACGCGGGCAGCCCCGGCGTTGCGGAGCGCGTCGACCCCTTCCGCTACGAGCGGCGCGCCAGCGCCAGCCTGGACATCGGCCCGGTCCGCGCGGGCGGCGAGGAGCCGCCGCGGGTGATCTCACCTGTGGCGTATCCAACCTCTGGTGACACCTCGACCGCCTTCCGCGTGCTCGCGGGACCGTCGCTCGCCGACACGCCGGCGGAGGGCGTGCTGCTGCGCGGCGCCGGTGCGGAGGTCCGGGCCGCCGCGGCCCCCCGGGGCGCGGCCGTCGTCGTCGACCTGGGCGAGGACTCGCTGCCGCCCGCCGGCCTGCGCCTGCCGGCCGGCTCGTTTGTCGCGGCCCGCTTCGTCGCGGGGGACGAGGCCCGCCTCGCCGCGTTCGCACGCGAGACCCGGTCGCAGGGCCTGGTGCTTGCGCTCGACCTGGCACCCGCCGACTGCTCCGCGCTCGGGCCCACGCTCCGCGCGCTCGGTGCGGAGGGGCTCGTTGCAACGATTTCAGACTTCCGCCGCGGTACGCCCTCCGGCGCCGCGCACGCACTCGGTGCCTACCGGCTGCTGACCGCGGAACTGGCCCGTCTGGACCTCGCCATCCCCCTGTGGATCCGGTGCACCGCGGAGAACCAAGTCGCTCCCGGAAAGGCGTTTCTGTCGCAGCTGCTCGAGGCGAGCATGCTCGCCGGCGGGCTGCTTTGCGACGGCCTCGGCGACCTGATCAGCCTCGAGTCTGAACCCGACCCGGTGGTCGCCACCAAGCTCGCCTACAATGTCCTCCAGGGCGCCGGCGCCCGCATCTCCAAAACCGAGTACGTCGCCTGCCCCTCCTGCGGACGCACGCTCTTCGACCTTCAGACCACCACGCAGCGCATCCGCGCGATGACCGGACACCTCAAGGGCGTGAAGATCGCGATCATGGGCTGCATCGTGAACGGCCCGGGCGAAATGGCGGATGCCGATTTCGGATACGTCGGCGGAGCACCTGGAAAGATAAATCTCTACGTCGGAAAGAATTGCGTCCAGTACAACATCCCCCAGGAAGACGCCGACGCGCGCCTGATTGCGCTGATTCGCGAACACGGCAAGTGGCTGGACCCGAAACCGGCCGTCACCGGATCGTAACAAGGCTGTATCCATTCTGACACAGACACGCACCCGGTGAGGGTCGCGGCGTCAGAGAGAAGGCTCCGCACGCCGCTACGTAGAGTCCGCAAATGGCGTACGTGCCGACACCACTACAAAGGCCTCCGCAAGACAAAAAAACGGCGCTCGCGGCGCTGTGAATAACTTGTCAGAAAGTTCGCCTTGAAATGACTTCCGGCTTCGCCGTTACTCCCCGGCCTTTCCTGCAAATCCAGCCCTCGATTCGTTCTTTCTCACGACCCGCTCCCGCTTCGCTGATCCACCCCGGGCCAGCATACCGTTAGACTTTGACCGTCTGAAACTTACAAAAGCATCATTCACCCCCTCCCCAGCGACGGCCAAATCCACCCTTTTTCACCGGAGTTCCGACCGAAGCGACTGGCAGTGTGCGTCGAGAGAGCCCGACCTCGGGTGCAATTGTGAATAATTTTAACAACCTGCCATGTCCGCGCTGTCCTTGTCTCCCAGCCTTTGGGAAACCGTGAAATGCGATTTCAAGGGGCTTTTCCCTGAAGACGTATTTCAAATGTGGTTTGAACCCATGGTTTGCCTCGCGACCACGGAGGACCACATGACGCTGGGCGTACCCAACGACTTTGCGGCAATCTGGATTCACGACAACTACCTGGACCTGATCACCCAGAGGCTGCGCCTGACAGCGGGCCGGCTGGTCAATGTGACGCTCAAGAAGCTCGATTCGGCCACCCCGGCGAACGGTCGCTCACACGGCCTGGACCGCGCGGGTGAGGCCAAGTCGGGCATGGACAGCGTGTCCAGCGCCGCCCGCGTGCGCACCAGCACGAGCCGCCGCACGCTTCGCTCCGACGACAAGGGCGTCGTCTCCGGAAATCTCAATCCCCGCAACACTTTCGACACCTTCGTCGTCGGCAGCAACAACCAGATGGCCCACGCGGCCTCGCTCGCCGTCGCCCAGTCGCCGGCTCAGGCGTACAACCCGTTGTTCATCTACGGGGACACGGGGCTCGGGAAGACGCACCTGATGCATGCCATCGGTCACGCGATCCTCCGCCATAACCCCGAAGCCAAGGTCGCCTACCTCTCCACGGAGAAGTTCACCAACGAGTTCATCCAGGCGCTGCAGGAAAACAGCCTCACTCGCTTCCGCCAGCGCTACCGTCACGTCGACGTGCTCCTGCTCGACGACGTGCAGTTCCTCGCCGGCAAGGAGCGCATCCAGGAGGAGTTTTTCCACACGTTCAACGACCTGTTCGAGCAGGGGAAGCAGATCGTGCTCTCGAGCGACCGCCGCGCGAGCGAGATCCAGAAGATGGAGTCGCGCCTGGTGTCGCGTTTCGAATGGGGCCTGCCCGCGGACATCCAGCCGCCCGACTACGAGACCCGCGTCGCCATCCTTCGCACCAAGGCCTCGAACCTGAAGTTCGAGGTCCCGGCGCCGGTGCTGCAGTTCATCGCCCAGAACATCTCGAAGAACGTGCGCCGCCTCGAGGGCGCGCTCATCAAGATCGCCTCCTACGCCGCCCTGACGAGCAAACCCGTGGACCTGCCCACGGCAGAGATGCTGCTTCAGGACGTGCTGATGGAGCAGGCCCAGAATCTTCTCACAATCGAGACCATCCAGAAGCGCGTCGCCGATCATTTCCAGATCCGACACAGCGACATGACGAGCAAGCGCCGCCCGGCGAACATCGCAATCCCGCGGCAGATCGCCATGTACCTGACCCGCCAACTCACCAAGCATTCCCTGCAGGAGATCGGCGACGCCTACGGTGGCCGCGACCACGGCACGGTCATCCACGCCTGCAAGGCGGTGGACAACATGATGGATCAGGACTCTTCGACGCGGGGCACGATCGATTATCTCCGCGCCCAGCTGTCCCGCTGAGCGGCCCGCGCCCGAGCCGGGGCCGCCCGTCCATTACACCAGCCTTGTCCGCAGCCGCTTTGCGCTTGCGCGTCCCTTCGCGCGGCAATAGCCACAGCCTTTCCTTTCGCCATGGATCTCTCCCTCGAGCAGAAGCAAGCCGTCGCCCAGTGGGTGGCCAACGGAGACTCACTCTCCGCCATCCAGCAGAAGATGACCGAGCAGTTCAAGGTCTCGCTGACCTACATGGACGTGCGCTTCCTCGTCGACGATCTCAACCTGGAGCTCAAGGACGCGAAACCCGCTGCGAATCCCTCCGACGTGACCCAGGCGCCGGCCGCCCAGGAGCACTCGGCTCCCGCCGGCCGCCCCGAGAAGAAGGGGTTCATCGAGAAGATGAAGGAGAAGGTCGGGCTGGGCGCGCAGGAACCCGCCGGTGAAGTCGCCAGCCAGGAGGAGTCCTTCGAGGAGGAATTTGCCGAGGACGCGGCGCCTGCGGGCGGCGGATCGGTGACGGTCACGGTCGACAAGGTGACCCTCATTCCCAGCGCGCTGGCCAGCGGGACCGTTCGGTTCAGCGACGGCGTGACTGGAAAATGGATCGTTGACCAATACGGGCGCCCCGGATTTACCGAAATAAGCCAGCCCGGCTACCGGCCCAGCCCCGAGGATGCCCAGGACTTCATGCGACAATTGAGTCTCGCCCTGCAGCAGAACGGATATTGAGCCGGTTCCCGACCCCTCCCCCCATTGAACCTCACCCCCGCCAGTCCGCCCACGAGCCAACCGCCGGCTCCCCGGCGCCGGCGGATCCTCCTCATCGACGATGACGAGGCCCAGTATCGGTTTCTCAGCGACATGCTGGCCGACTTCCGCAAGGAGTCGTTCGACCTGGAGTGGAGCCCCAATTTCAACGAGGGCCTCGCCGCCCTCGCCTCGGGCCGCTACGCCGCGTGCCTGCTCGACTACCAGCTCGGCGACCGGAGCGGGCTCGACCTGCTGCGACAGGCAGCGGCAGCACTCGCGACGACGCCCGTGATCCTCATCACCGGCTGGACGAGCGGCGACATCGATCTTGAGGCCGTCAACGCCGGCGCACTCGACTACCTCGTCAAGACCGAGATCACCCCGCGCACGCTCGAGCGTTCGCTGCGCTACGTGCTGAAGATGGCCGAGTCGATGCAGGCGCTGCGTCAGCTCGCGACGCACGACGACCTGACGGGCCTGTTCAACCGCCGCGAATTCGACCGGCTGCTCAACGAGGAGTGGCAGCGCGCCTCGCGCTTCGGCCGCCCCTTCGCAGTCACGATCGTCGACCTGGATCATTTCAAGCGGGTGAACGACACCTACGGCCACCTCGTGGGCGACAGCGCCCTGCGCCACGTCGCGAGCCTGCTCGCCGGCCAGGTGCGCAGCATCGATCGCGTGGCGCGCTACGGAGGCGAGGAGTTCTCCATCATCCAGGTTGAGACCGATCTGGCCAGCGCGCTCGCGACCACCGAACGCCTGCGCGCGCTGCTCCAGGAGATGCCCTTCCAGTTCACGGGCCCCGGCGGCGAGCAGACGCTTCCGCTCACCCTCAGCGCAGGCGTCGCCGCCTTTCCCAACCATGGCGAGTCCGCCGCGGACGTCGTGGGTGCCGCAGACCGGGCGCTGTATGCGGCGAAGACCGACGGACGCAACCGCGTGTACGCCGCGAAAGAGCGCAAGTCGGCCGCCCTGTCCGCCTGAGCTTCGCTCAGATCTCGTAGGAGTCCGCAGGCTCCTGCTCGGCGGGTGCCGCCTGGTCGACGGGAAGTCGCGCGCGATCGTAGAAGATGCGTACGTCGATCGCCTTCTGGCCGAGAATCTGGGTCGCCCGCTTGAGCGCGCGGCGGGTTGCGACCGTGGGATTGGTCTCCGCCGGGAAGATGTTCTCCTCGCCGATCTTGCTGTACAACCCGCTGTTTCGCAGCACGCGCGTCACCTCGGCGTTGCAGCCGCTGATGATCAGGTACCGGTCGGTCTTGCGCAGGTATTCGTGCAGGAACTCCAGCGCCATGACCGTCGAGGCGTCGAGATGCCGCGCGTTTTTCATGCGCAGGATGAAAATTCGGATGTTCTCGTCCTCGGCCTGCTTGCGCACCTGGTCCTGGAAAAGGTCCGCGGCGCCGAAGAACAGCTCGCCCTCGACGTGGATGATCGAGATCTGCGGGTTCGCCCGCTTGCTGGTGTCGGTCAGCTCGGCCAGGTTGCCCGCCTCGTTGAAGGTGTATTCCGCAAGCGTCGGCGTGCTCGACTTCTGCAGGAACAGCGCAAGCGCCACGCCGATGCCGATGTAAATGGCTGAGGCCAGGCCGAACAGGAGCGCGGAGGCGAAGGTGACCGCGAAGACCACCATGTCCGAGCGCGTGGACCGGCACGCGAAGCGGATCTGCTCACGGTTGATCAGCTTGTAGCCGACGCGCATGAGGTGGGCCGCCAACGCCGCGATCGGGATGAAATTGAAGACCGGCGTGACGAAGAAAAGGATCAACAGCACCCAGACGCTGCTCAGCATCGACGACAGCTGGGACGCCGCGCCGCTCTGGTAGTTGACGGCGGAGCGCGCGAACGAGGACGAGGCCGGTGGCAGGCCGAACAGGCCGCACGCGAGGTTGCCGACACCCATGCCCAGCAGCTCCTGGTTCGGATCGAGATGCTGGCCGCTCTTCGCCGCAAGGGTCTTGGTGATCGCCGTCGCCTCCAGCATGCCGATGATCGCGATGGCCACCGCCGTGCTGGCCAGCTTCGGCAGAACCGTCAGCTGCAGATGCCAGGCGGGCAGTCCCGCAAACGACGGCAGCGCAGCGGTCAGCGCGCCCTCGTCCTTCACCATGAGGAACGGCACCGCAGGGTGGAACACGACCGCGATCTTCGCGGCAATGCCAAGGATCGACAGGCCGATCAGGGCCTCGGGCAATTTCGGGAAAAACTTCTGGAGCAGCTCGAAGATCGCCAGGGTCAGCAGCCCGATCCCGACGGCCCAAAGTGAAATCCCGCCCGTATGCACCGCCCTCCAGAGGCGATCGCAGGCTGTCAGGAAGCTTTCGCCCGCCGCCTCGTGAAATCCGAGCAGGTTGTGCGCCTGCGCCGTGATCAGCTGCACGCCCACGCCCGCCGTGTACGCGATCACCACCGAGCGGGAGATGAACTTCGTCACCTCGCCGAAATTGAGCAGGCCGGCCAGCGATTGCGTGATGCCGATCATCACCGCCAGATACGCCGCGAGTGCGAGCGGATGAAGCCCGAGATTCAGGTTCGACGCGATGGTCGCCGCCGCAATCAGGCAGACCGAGGTTGTCGGACCGAAGACGTGGTGGTGCGAAGAAAAGAACAGCGCGCTGACGAAACCACCGACCACGACGGCCATGATTACTGCCATGGGCGGGAGCCCGAGGATCAGGGCGAACCCGATCGACTGGGGCACCGACACCAACGTCAACGTGGCGCCCGCCACCAAGTCATGCCGCAGTTTGGTCAGGTTGTACCCCCTGAGCTCCGCGACGAAAGGAAAACTGACTTTGAACATCCTGGCGCTCATCGCGCCCAAGCCATCCGACGGGTCCGAGGTGTCCTGCATCGCCTCCAATCCTTCTCGGGTGGCCCGCGACCTGTCGAGCTCATAGAACTAGCAGGTCTTTTAATTCCTAGTATTTACTTACTTATTAATCGAAAGATAGGCGCGCCACCCCCCTAACTCTGTAAGGTCCCGCGCATTACCGACCGCAGCGGCCTCGCAAAGAAATCCCTGGACCCGCTCACCATCCTCAAGTTCGAGGGTGCCGATACCAAGGGGCGCGGGAATGCCCGCCACGAAGCTGCCATAGGTGGAAACCGGGATCTCCCAGACCTCCACTTCGATGCCGCGCCCTTCCTCGGTGACCCGGACCAGGCCTGGCTTGGGCGGTGTCGTTCCCGGCAAGGCGTAGAACCGGTACGCGGGGGCGGTGCGGGCGGCCCTGACGAGCCGGCCACCGCGCTCGAGCAGCTGGCCGTTCAGCGGCAGGCCGGACAAGTGGGCTCCACACACCGCGACCCGCACGAGCTTGTCGTGGCTCGCCGGGTACAGCGCGGAGGCCGGTGGCTCCTCGCCCAGGCTGCGGGCCGCCCAGGCAAGCAGGCGATCATCGTGAAAGGCCGGAGCGGAGAGCGTGACGCCCCAGGGCATGCCGTTTTGCAGGAAGCCCGCGGGAAGCGCGATCGCGCAGAGGTCCAGCAGGTTCATGTGGTTGGTGTACAGGCCGAGGCGGCTGTTGAGGCGGATCGGATCGGCTTCGACCTCGGCCACGCTGTAGATCGTCGGCGTGGTCGGCGTGAGGATCGCATCCACGGATTCCCAGATGGCATCGGCCTCGCGGCGCAGCTCCGCCAGGCGGTACTGTGCCTCGAACGCGGATACGGCACGCAGGGATGCCGCCGGGGCTATGATCTCGCGCGTCACGGGATGAAGCGCCCCGGGACTGCGCTCCAGGAAGGCGCCGATCGCCGCATACCGCTCGGCGACCCAGGGGCCCTCGTAAAGGAGACGCGCCGTCGCGAGGAAGGGACCGTAGTCGATCTCGACCACCGACGCGCCCAGCGCGCGCCAGGCGCTGACGGCCGAGGCGAAGAGCCCCGCGGCCCCCGCGTCGCCGAAAAACTCGAGCTGATCCGCGCGCGGCACGCCGATGCGCGGCGGCCACGGGGTCGGACCGGAGGGTGGCGTCGCGCGTCGGCTCCAGGGATCCTCCGGTTCATAGCCCGCGGCCACGCGCAGCACCTCCGCCGCCTCCCCCACCCGGCGCGTGAAGATCGACACGCAGTCGAGGCTTCGGCAGGCGGGCACCACGCCCAGGGTGCTGATCAGCCCGCGGGTTGGTTTCAGGCCGACCAGGTGATTGAACGCCGCGGGCACGCGCCCGGAACCGGCGGTGTCGGTCCCGAGTGCGAACGAACACAACCCGGCGGCCACCGCCACCGCGGAACCCGAGCTCGAGCCGCCGGGAATGTACTCGGCGCCAAACGGGTTGCGCGGCACGCCGTAGGGCGAGCGCACGCCCACCAGGCCCGTCGCGAACTGGTCGAGGTTCGTCTTTCCCAGCGCGACCGCACCCGCCGCCTCCAGGCGCTGCACCACCCGCGCCGAGCGCGCGGGCGTGTACGCAAAATCCGGACACGCCGCGGTCGTCGGCAGCGGCGCAAAGTCGATGTTGTCCTTGATCGCGAACGGCAGTCCGCGCAGCGGCAGGCCGGAAGCCGGGGCGGCATCGACGGAGCGAGCGCGAGCGAGCAACGCCTCGCGCGTCAGGCGCGAGATCCAGACGGCATCGTCCCCCCGGGCGTCAAGGCGATCGCACCAGTCGGCGGCACAGGACTCGACGGAGCGGGTTTCCTGGGTCTTGCGCAACGCGGAGAAGCCGAGTGAAGAGTCAGGAATTGAGGGCATGGGAAAGAAAGGGAGAAGCAGGATTCCATTGAACAGAAGTCAACGAAGGTAACGAAGAGCGCTCGGGTATGCGGATCCGGCTGGCCGGAGCAGCGTTCGAGCAGTCCGCGTCCATGGATCGGACCTTCATTCCAGCCTGTCCTGCCAATGCCGGAACCAAGTGACAACCGGCGCTTCGCCTACCTGTGTTAACTTCCGCTTCATTTCAGTCAGTTCGGTTTCGAAAATTGGGGCCGACGAAGGTCACAAGGCTTCAAGGGAACCATCATATCCAGGTCGGCATGACCGTATCCCGCGAACCGGAGACCGATCCCTCTGAAGAAGCCAAATGCGGCACGAATCGCTGGCACCCCGGAGTTCTCCTCGTTCACTTCGTTGCCTTCGGTTCACACAGCCCGCTTCTCGATTCCTTGCATCCGTCATGGTTTTAGCACGACAAGCGGTTCTCCGGCCTGGACGGGGCGGCCCTCCTCGCAGCGCACGCGGGCGACCTCGCCGGCGGAGGTCGCGGAGGCGGTGATTTCCATCTTCATGGATTCGAGAATGACCAGCGGCTGGCCGTGCTCCACGCGCTGGCCGGGCTGGACGAGGATCTTCCAGACGTTGCCCGGCACCTGGGCCGGCACCGCCACGTGGCCCGCGGGCAGCGCCTCGGCGTCGGTCTCCGCGGACGCCTCGGACTCGGCCGAGAAGTTGAGCTGACCCGACTCCTCCCAGCGCCGGCGTTCCGCCTCGAACGACGCCTGCTGGCGGCGCTTGAAGTCGTCGATCGAACCCGCGTTGGTCTTGAGGAAGGCCTGGTAGTCGCGCATCCGGAAGGTCTCGTGCTCAACCTTCAGCTTGTACCGGCCGCGGGGGAAATCCTCGCGCAGGCGCAGGAGCTCCTTCGCCGACACTTCGTGGAAGCGAATCTGGTCGAAGAAGCGCAGGAGCCAGGGCTTGCCGCCCGTGAAATCCGAAGTCTGCCGCCAACGGTTCCACATCTGGATCGTGCGTCCGATGAACTGGTATCCGCCGGGCCCCTCCATGCCGTACACGCAGAGGTAGGCCCCGCCGATGCCGACCGCGTTTTCCGGGGTCCAGGTTCGGGCCGGGTTGTACTTCGTAGTGACCAGGCGGTGACGCGGGTCGACGGGCGTCGCCACGGGGGCGCCGAGGTACACGTCGCCCAGGCCCAGCACCAGGTAGCGCGCGTCGAAGGCGATGCGCTTCACCTCGTCGATGCTGTCCAGGCCGTTGATGCGGCGGATGAACTCGATGTTGCTCGGGCACCAGGGCGCGTCCTTGCGCACGGTCTGCATGTACTTGCGGATCGCGAGCAGGGTCGACTCGTCCTCCCACGAGAGCGGGAGGTTGACGATGCGCGTGGGCACCTCGATGTCGTCGATGGCGGGCAGCACGGCCTCGGCCTCGATGAGCGTCTCCATCAGGCGCTCGAGCGGCAAAACACGCGGGTCATAGTGAATCTGGAGCGAGCGGATGCCCGGGGTCAGGTCGAGCACGCCGGGCGTGTGGTTGTCCTGGAGCCAGGTCATGAGCGCGTGCACCCGGAAGCGCAGCGCAAGGTCGAGCGTGAGCTCTCCGTATTCAACGAGCAGGTACCGATCGCCGGCACGGCGGTAGCAGACGCCCGGCACCCCCGCGCGCGGGGGCGTGCGGTGGAGCACCGCGGGCTCGGCCGGCGCGGGCGCGGCGGGCGCGCGCACCACCGGAGCCCGGCGCACCGCGCGCAGCAGCTCGATCTCCGCCTCCTGTGCCACCTGACGCTCGCGCGCCTCCGCGGCGGTCAGCGCCGTGAAGCGCACCTTGTCGCCGGGACGGAGCTGACCGATCTTCCACAGGTCGCAGGCAGCCACCGTCGCAGGGCAGACGAAGCCGCCCAGGCTCGGGCCGTCCGGCCCCAGAAGGATCGGCATGTCGCCGGTGAAATCGATCGCGCCGATCGCGTACGCGTTGTCGTGAATGTTCGACGGGTGCAGGCCCGCCTCGCCACCGTCGGTGCGCGCCCAGCGCGGCTTCGGCCCGATCAGGCGCACGCCGGTGCGCGCCGAGTTGAAATGGACCTCGTAGGTCGATGCGAAGAGGTCGCCGATGTCCTCCGGCTGGAAGAAATCCGGCGCACCGTGCGGGCCGTAGAGGACGGCGATCGTCCATTCGCGGCCGTATTCGGGCACCAGTCCGGGCGCGAGGCGCCGGAGCGCGCCGCTCTCCGCATCGCCGAAGACCGGACCGGGATTGACGTGGAGCACGTCGCCGGGCCGCAGCGCGCGGCCGGCGTGTCCGCCAAACAGCCCGAGCGTGAACGTGCTCTTGCTCCCCAGATAGTCGGGCACGTCGAAACCGTGCCTCACGGCGAGATAGGTGCGCATGCCGGCGCCCTCGATACCGCCGACCTTCAGGACGGAGCCGGACTTCACCCGCACCGCGCGCCAGAACGGCACCGGTTTCCCGTCGATCTCGGCCGACATCGCCGCGCCGGTGAGAGCGATGACCGCGTCGATGTTGAAGCGCAGGGTCGGACCCGCGAGCGTCATCTCGAGCCCCGCGCACGAAGGAGGATTGCCCACAAGCACATTGCCCAGCCGGAAGGCGAGCGGATCCATGGGACCCGACGGCGGGACGCCCACGTCCCAATAGCCCAGGCGGCCCGGGTAGTCCTGAACCGTGGTCTGCGTGCCGCCCTCGACGACCTCAATCGAATCCCGTCGGTAGGGCAGCGACTCGAGAAAGCGCGTGGTGACGCGCCCCGCGCGGAATCCCTCGGACGCGAGGATCTGCCGAAGGTAGCGGAGATTCGTCTCGAGTCCCTCGACGCGGGTGTCGGCCAGCGCCTCGGCGAGATGCGCGAGCGCCTCCGCGCGATCCGCGCCCTTCACGATGATCTTCGCGATCATCGGATCGTAGTACGGGCTCACTTCGCTGCCCCGGCCGACCCAGGTTTCGACGCGCGCCGACTGCGGAAACACGCATTCGGTGAGCACGCCGGTGGACGGCTGGAAATTGCGTCCCGGGTCCTCGGAGTAGAGGCGGACCTGGATCGAGGCTCCGCGCGCCGTGCGGGTCCAGCCCGACAGGTCGAGTTCGCCCGCCGCCTGGCGCACCATCCATTCGACGAGGTCGAGGCCGGTCACCTCCTCGGTGACACCGTGCTCGACCTGGAGCCGGGTATTGACCTCGAGGAAGTAGAAGGCGCCGGTCGCGTCGTCGAAGACGAACTCCACGGTTCCCGCCGACTCGTAGCCGGCGGCCCGTCCGAGACGTTCGGCGGACTCGAGCAGGGCCGCGCGGACCTCGTCGGAGAGCCGCGGCGCGGGGGTCTCCTCGATGATCTTCTGGTTGCGGCGCTGCACTGAGCAGTCGCGCTCGCCGACCGCGACGACGTTGCCGCGCCCGTCGCCGAAGATCTGCACCTCGATGTGTCGCGCGCGTTCGACGTACTTTTCCAGATACAGTCCGCTTTCCTTGAAATTCGCCCGGCTGAGCCGGTCGACCGTGGCGAAGGCCGCGGCGAGCTCCTGGGGCCGGCGCACTATTTGCATGCCGATGCCGCCTCCACCCGCTGTGCTCTTGAGCATCACCGGGTAGCCGATGCGTTCCGCCTCCACGGCGGCCTGGTCGGCGGACTCGAGCAGGGGCGTGCCCGGCAGCAGCGGGACGCCCTGCGCGGCGGCGATCTCGCGGGCCGTGTGCTTGAGCCCGAAGCGGCGCATCTGGTCGGCCTTCGGTCCGATGAAGACAACGCCCGCGGCGGCGCAGGCCTCGGCAAAGCCCGGGTTCTCGCTGAGAAAGCCGTACCCGGGGTGGATGGCCTGCGCACCGGCCGCCTTCGCCGCGGCGATGATGCGCTCGGCCTGCAGGTAGCTCTGCGCGGCGGGCGCCGGGCCGATCAGCACGGCCTCGTCGGCCTGCTCCACGTGGAGCGAACCGGCGTCGGCCTCGGAATAGACCGCCACCGAGCGGATGCCCAGGCGGCGGAGCGTGCGTGCGATGCGGCAGGCGATGGCGCCGCGGTTTGCGATGAGGACCTTGTCGAACATGGCGTCGGCGTTACGAGATTCGGTACGGGCGGGTGCCTGCGGGCTCCCAGACGATCACCTCGATCGGCGTCGGGTTGTAGGCGTTGCACGGATTGTTGAGCTGCGGGCAGTTGGAGATCAGGCAGATCACGTCCCGCTCCGCGCGCATCTCCACGTATTTGCCGGGGCCCGACACGCCGTCGGCGAAGTTCAGCCGGCCGTCGGGCGTCACGGGCACGTTCATGAAGAAGTTGATGTTGCACGCGAGATCCCGCTTGCCCAGCGAGCAGCCGCACTCCTGGGCGCCGCGCAGGAAGCTCTCGCGGCAGGCGTGCATGGACTCTCGGTCGTGCCCGTAGCGCATCGTGTTGCTCTCGCGTGAGCAGGCCCCGCCGATCGTGTCGTGGCGGCCGCAGGTATCGGCCGTGATGGTGAGCAGCACGTCGCCCAGGTTCGAGATCAGTCGCGTGCCGGTGGTCAGGTAGAGCGCGCGCTGGCGGCGCACGGTGTCGGCCGCGCTGTACCGATTCTCCGGGTCGTGCGCGTCGTAGAAGAGCGTATCGGCAGACTGGTTACCCTCCAGGTCGACGATGCGCAGCGTCTGGCCCTTGCGAACGAGACCGGACCACGGGTCGCCGGCGGGGATGACGTGACGGAGGACGGCCTTCTCGGGATCGAGGGTGCTGGGTGTCATGGCGGGTCAGGCGTTGGCGCGAACGGGGGCGCGCAGGATGCGGTAGGACTCGTTGTTCTCGAAGGCGCGCCGGTTCTCCGGGCGCACCGCGAGGCAGGGGTCGTCGGGTCCGGGGGGAGCGGCCTCGCGCACCTCGAGGCGCACGGGGCGGGCGCGATACACCGGATCCGGGTTCAGCGGGTGCTGGCAGGTGTTGATCACGACGAGCGTGTCGAGCTCCAGCCGGAGCTCCACGAAATCGCCCGCCTTCGAGTGGCCGGGCACGAAGGAGAGCCGGCCCTCGTCGTCGGAGACGACCTTGCTGAACCAGTTCACGTTCGGCACGAGGTCGCGCTTGCCGAGGCCCCACTTGCCCAGCTCGATCAGGAAGCACTCGCGGCCGTTTCGGTAAAAATCGTTGCGCGCGGACTGGAACGGATTCTCGCCGTGCCTTTCGCGCACCAGGTCGGCGTCGGAGGCGCCGCACACCGTGTCGTGCCAGCCGACGGTGTCGGCGGTGATCGACGCGAGCAGCCGCCCCATGTCGGAGTGAAGGCAGTACGGCGCGCGCAAGTGGAAGATGTGCTGCCCCTTCAGCGTGTCGGGCATGTTGTAGCGCTCCGACAGGAGGTCCGCGTGGTAGAGCAGCATCCCCACGTTCGCGCCGCCCTCGACGTCGACGATCCGCAGGGACTTGCCCCGCGAAAGCACCGCGGACCACATGCCCGCGTGCGTCAGGGTTCTCGTGAACAGGGGGGGAGTGTCGCTCATGGGAGTAATACGATTGTTTCGTTTCGTAACACCCACTGAGCGGATTCCGTGCCAAGTTTCCGGCGATTTGCGCCGAAAAGCGGACCGCGGTCCTACATCAGCTGGGGCATCGCGGTCGCCGTCAGGTGGAGGCGGCCGTTCTTGACGCCCTTGGTGGCGGTGAGCTCGTCGGCGAGCCTGCGCAAGGTCTCCACGGGTCCCTGGACAAGAAGCACTTCCAGGTAGTTGTGATGCTCCAGGTGCACGTGCATCGAGGAGACGATGTAGAGGTAGTAGCGATGCTGGATCGCGGCGAGGGCCGACTGGAGATTCCGCTTCCGGTGGTCGTACACGAGGCTGATGGTGCCGGCCATGCTGCCTGTGCCCTGCTCCTCGTGGGCCTCAAGCAGGCGTTCGCGCGCCATCTCGGCGATGGCCTGGGAGCGGCTCTTGAAGCCGCGCCGGCGCACGAGCGCATCGAGCTCGTCGAGCAGGTCGGAGGGCACGGAGACGGAAAAGCGGACGGCGGTCTTGCGCGGGGTCATGGCAGTGGGCGTGGTCCCGATGGCATAACCGGCCGCCGGCGAAACCCAACCGGAATCTCGGAGGGCCACGGTCGCGTCTTCGGGTGACGCATTCATTCGACGTCGTCCCCCGCCTGGGCGAGACGGATCATCGGCAGCTCGTCTAGCTTCGCCTCCGTCTTGGGGTGAATGAGCTCCTCGAGTCGCGCCTTGGTCGCCGCGAACTCCAGCCCGCCGAACTGCGCGGGCAGGCGGGGCCGGGGCACCGGCACCTCGATCATCTCGCGCACCTCGCCCGGGTGCGCCTTGAGCACGAGGATGCGGTCCGACAGGTAGATCGCCTCGTCGAGGTCGTGGGTGATGAACACGATCGTCACGTCCACGTTCTTCCAGATCTGGAGCAGGTAGTGCTGCATCTGCGCGCGGGTCTGCGCATCGAGCGCCCCGAAGGGCTCGTCCATCAGGAGAATCCTCGGGTTGTTCGCCAGCGCGCGGGCGATCGCCACGCGCTGCTTCATCCCGCCTGAAAGCTGCACCGGAAAATGGTCCGCGAACTTCTCCAGGCCCACGAGCGCGAGCCACTGCTTGGCCTCGACCTCCGCGGCGGACTCCCCGAGCCCGCGCTGCATCGGGCCGAACATCACGTTTTTCTTCACCGTGAGCCACGGGAAGAGCGTGTAGCCCTGGAAGACCATGCCGCGATCCGCGCCCGGGCCGCGCACCTCGGCGCCGTCCACCTGGACGCTTCCGGAGCTCGGCGTCTCGAGGCCGGCCAGGATGCGCACGAGCGTCGACTTGCCGCAGCCGGAGGGCCCGATGACGCACATGAATTCGCGGCGGTGAACCTGGAAGCTGACGTCGCTGAGCGCGGTGGTCATCCCGCCCGTGGTCGGAAACCGCTTGGTGAGCGAACGGACCTCCATGACGACCGGGCGGGCGCGCAGGCGGGCGAAACGCTCCGCGACGGCGGGCGACTGGTCGAGGTAGGAGGGCGGCATGAAAAACGTGGTGTCCATGGTTCAGGCGACGGGCTTCTCGTGCGCGGGTGCCGCCTCGAGCGTCCGGGGCGTGGTGAAGAGCTCCAGGACGAAGCGGCGGAAGCGGCTGGGCCGGGGATCCTTCCAGGGGAAGATCCGGCGTCCCAGGAATCCCAATACCTGGTCCGTGCCAAGGCCGATGAAGCCGATGATCAGAATTGCCGCGTACACGTTTTCGAACATGCGGTACTTGGCCTGCTGGTTGATGAAGAAGGTGATGCCGCTGCTCACGCCCACGACCTCGGCCACGATCAAATAGGTCCAGGCCCAGCCGAGCAGGATGCGCATGTCATTGTAGAGGTCCGGAAGGCTGGAGGGCACGATGACGTGGAGCAGCAGGCTGCGGCGAGAGGCACCGAGCGTCTGCGCGGCCTCTAGCAGCGCGGGATCGACCTTTCGCACCGTGTTGGAGACGACCAGGATCTGCTGGAACAGCGTGCCGATCACGATGATCGCGACCTTCGGGGCGTCGTAGATGCCCAGCACCGCGACCGCGAGCGCGCCGAAGGCCGGCGCGGGCATGTAGCGGACAAAGTCGACGAAGGGCTCCGTGAGGCGCGCCCAGAAGGCGTACGAACCGCAGAGCACGCCCAGCGGCACGCCAATCAGCGAGGAGATCGCGAAGCCGTAGAAGATCGTCTTGATGCTTTCCCACAGGCTCTGGTGCAGCCACTGCTCACCCTCGAGCCTGGGCGGCGTGGTGAACGCGGTGTACAGCGCCCGCGCGACCTGGTCGGGCGCCGGCAGGAAAACCGGATTCGCGGGCTCGCCCGTCGGACGGGCCTTGCCAGCGGCGACGGCGCGCGCCGATTCCATCGCAAAGACCGGCTTGTCCACCAACAATCCCGCCGAGAACCAGCTCACCCCGCCGGGCTTGTCGATCTTGATGAGCGGATGCCACACCGCAGGGACGTAGCTGACGACGCACCACACCAACAGGGGCAGCGCGAAGGCCGCCACGCCCAGAATCCGATTCCAGGCGGGCGGAAGCTCCTTGCGGATGGCAAACAGGTCGCGCACGGGGGCGGTGGCGTTACTTGCCGTGAACGACCTCGTCGACCAGCGACGCGTCGAACGAGGACGGAATGTCCTGCGGCGTCTTGTACACGGCGTTCTTCACGTTGAAGGCATTGGCGACCGCGTCGGAGCCGGAGAGCGAGTCGAGTCCGGTCGAGGTGCTCTGCATCACCTTGAGCCCCTCCTGCAGCGTGAGCAGGCGCGTGCCCTTCATCGCGGCGGCGTACTCCGCGGGATCCACGCCCGCGCGGGCCGCCATGATTCGGATGCCGTCGGCGCGGGTTGCCGGATCATTCAGGTAGGCAACGATGCGATTCCAGACGCCGATGAACTTCTTCCACTCGTCGCGATGCTCGGCCAGGCTCTGCGGCGAGGCCACCACGCAGTCATAGATCAGGCCCGGGGCGTTGGCGCTGGTATAGATGGCCTTGGAACCCGCCAGGGACTTGAGCGCCTGTCCGGAATTTGGATACCACGCCGCGATCGCGTCGACCTGGCCCGAAGCCAGAACCTGGGGCGTCTGGTTGGTCGGCGTGTTGACGAGCTGGACGTCCTTCTCGGACATTCCGTTCTGCTTGAGCGCGTTGAGCAGCATCAGGTGCTCGACCAGCGTCAGCTCGACGCCGATTTTCTTCCCCTTGAGATCCTTGACGGACTCGATGCCGGGCTTGGCAACGATCATGTCGTTGCCGTTGGAGTAGTCCGTGAGCATCACCGCCACGTTCTTGGCTCCGCTCGAAGCCGTCACCAGGCCGTCGCCGTTGGTGACCATGACGCCGTCGACCTTTCCGGCGGTGAAGGCGTCGATGGAGGGCATGTACTCGAACCACAGGAGTTTGACGTCGACGCCAGCCTGCTTGAACCAGCCCTTCTGGCTGGCGATTTCGAAGGCGGTCCAGCCGGGCCAGTCGCTGAAGGCGATCCGGAGGGGGGCGGCCGAGAGCGAGACGGTGGCGAGGGCGGCGAGCAGCAGGCCGCGCGTGAGGCGGCCGGCGAAGGTGAGACCAATGAGTTTCATGGGATGAATGAGTGCTACGATATTGCCGATTCGTGTTACTCCAAAGCACGCCCCGTGCCATGCGCGCGGGACTTTGCGGCCCCGCCGCTCCCCACCCCGGCCCTGCACCGTACGCGCAGCCCCGCCGGGAAAAACTACAGGCGGATCGCCGCATCCATCATGGGGATACAACGTCCCGCGCCGCGCCGCGCTTGCATTTTGCCACTCGCTGCTTTTCTATGTAAGCAACCACTTGCATTCATGAAGAGGACAAACAGGAAACCCGCGCGACAGCGCCTCCTCGAGGCGGCCACCCGCGTCTTCGCCCGCGACGGCCTCACGGGCTCGACGACGCGCGCCATCGCCCGCGAGGCGCGCGTCAACGAGGTCACCCTCTTCCGCCAGTTCGGCACCAAGGACAAGCTCCTGGCCGAGGTCGTCGACCGCGTGCTGCCTGTGCGCGCACCCGAGCCCGCCGCCATCCCCTGCACCGAGGACCTCGCGGCCGACATCACCGCGTACATCGACCTCTACGCCTCGCGGCTGCACGACAACCTCGCGCTGGTCCGCACCCTCATCGGCGAGACCCACCACCAGCACGTCCGGCACGAGCGCGAGGTCTTCCGCTGCCTGTTCCGGCCCCTCAAGGAGGCCCTCGTCGCGCGCCTCGAGCAGGCCCGCGCCAGCGGCCAGATCCGCCGCACCATTTCCACCGAGATCGTGGCCGACCACCTCAAGGGCATGATCTTCACCGACGTCCTCCGGCGCTCCGCACCCCACGCCCGGCCCGACTACACCGCGCACGATTCCTTCGCCGCAGCGGTCGAGCTATTCCTCCACGGCGTGGAAAGGAACGCGGATCACCGATGAGTGCAACGGCACGCCAGGGACTCTACGGATCCGACCCCGGCCTTCTCTTCCCCTTCGCCGCGAAGCTCGCGGCAAAGGACAAGCTGAAGTGGGTCATCGCCATCACCGTCGCGCTCGCGGCGATCCTCGAGATCATCGACGTGAGCATCGTCAACGTCGCCCTGCCCGACATGCAGGGCAACCTCGGCGCTACGCTCTCCGAGGTCGGCTGGGTCTCCACCGGCTACGCCTGCGCCAACGTCGTCATCATCCCGCTCTCCGCCTGGCTCGGCGAGCGGTATGGACGAAAGAACTACCTGATGTTCTCCCTCGCGGGCTTCACCCTCGCCTCGATGATGTGCGGGCTGTCCACCTCGCTGTCCATGCTCATCGTCGCCCGCGTGCTGCAGGGGCTCGCCGGCGGCGGCCTGCTCGCGAAGGCCCAGTCCATCCTCTTCCAGACCTTCTCCCCAGCGGAACACGCGGCCGCACAGGCCATGTTCGGCATCGGCGTCATCGCCGGCCCCGCCCTGGGACCCGTGCTCGGCGGGTATCTCACCGACAACTACGGCTGGCGCTGGATCTTCTTCATCAACCTGCCCATGGGCGTGCTCGCGATCTTCATGGCCTGGCTCTTCCTGCCCAGGGACAAGGAGGACGACATCGTGCACACTTCCGTCGACTGGCTCGGCATCGGCCTGCTCGCCCTCGGCCTGGGCTGCTTCCAGACCATGCTCGAGGAGGGGCAGCAGGACGACTGGTTCAGTTCCCGCTTCATCTGCGCGATGGCCGCGGGCGCCGCGCTCGGCACGCTGTTCTTCATCTGGCGCGAGCTCACCGTGGAACACCCCGCCGTCGACCTGCGCGTGCTCAAACACCGGGCGCTCGCCGCGGGAAGCCTCTACTCGCTCGTGCTCGGCATGGGCCTGTACGGCATCATGTTCGCCGTCCCGATCTTCGTCCAAAATTACCTGAACTTCGACGCCACGCAGAGCGGACTGCTCCTCATGCCGGGCGCCCTCGCCTCCGCCGTCACGATGATCGTCCTCGGCAAGGTCGCCGGCCGCGTCGACTCCCGCCTGCTGATCGCGATCGGCGCACTCATCACTGTCGCCACCGGCCTGCTGCTCGCCGACATCAATCCCAACACGGGCACCGATTCCCTGTTCTTCCCGCTCATCCTGCGCGGCATCGGCTCGGTGTTCATGTTCCTCCCGCTCAGTCTCGCGACGCTCGGCGACCTTCCCAAGGACGCCGTCGCAGGCGGCTCGGGTTTCTACAACCTCACCCGCCAGATGGGCAGCAGCATCGGCATCGCGCTGATCACCACCTTCCTTGCCCACCGCGTCGCCGTCCACCGCGCCGTGCTCGTGGAGAAGGTCACCGACTACTCCTACGCGACCCAGTCCAGGCTGAGTCTCTACCAGAGCTTCTTCCACCACGCGGGCTCCGACCTGCCCACCGCCCACAAGCAGGCCTTCGCGTTGCTCGACCGAATCGTCGAGGGCCAGGCCACCCTGCTGTCATTCGCCGACGTGTTCTACTACGTCGCGCTCGCGTTCATCGTCACCCTCCCGCTTCTGCTCCTGCTCGGCAAGGGTCGCAACCGCGCCGCGGCCGCCGCCGCCCACTGAGCCGCACTCCACCGCCACACTCCACGTCTTTTCGCCATGAATTCCGAAACTGCCACGCCCGCCGCGACCCAGGCCAAGACCCGGGGCGCCATCGTCCTGCGCATCATCGCCGGACTCGCCGTCGTCGCCGGCCTCATCTGGCTCGGACACTTCGCCGTCCACGCCTACCACTACGAGGAGACCGACGACGCCTACACCGCAGGCCACCTACACCAGATAGCCGCCCAGGTCGGCGGTCAGGTCGTCCAGGTGCTCGCAGACGACAACCAGGTCGTGAAGCAGGGCCAGGTGCTCGCCCGCATCGATCCCGTCACCTACCAGATCGCCGTCGACCGTTCGCGCGCCGCGCTCGCGCAGGCCCGCGCCCAGAAGGCACAGGCCGACTCCGCCGCGCGCCTCGCCGAGGCCCAGGCCGTCGAAACCCACGCGAAACTCGCGCAGTCCGCCGCCATGGGCAAGATGGCCCGCGCCCAGTACGTTCTCGCCGAAACCTCCTATCGGCGCGAGATGCAGATGTTCACCAACGGCGGCGCCGCCACCCAGGCCGACGTCGACAAGGCCAAGGCCACCCTCGACACCTACAAAGCCGGCACCGAGGCCGCCGCCGCCTACCTCGCCGCCGCCCAGGCCGCCGTGACCTCCGCAAACGCAAACGCAAACGCCGCCCGCGCCCAGGCCGAGGTGGCCAACGCCGGCCTCGCCGCCGCCGAAGCCGCGCTCCAGAACTCCGACCGCCAGTACTCCTTCACCACCATCACCGCCCCCGCCACCGGCCGTATCGGCGCCAAGCGTATCGAGGTGGGAAATACCGTCTCACCCGGCCAGGCCCTCTTCGCACTCGCCGAACCCGACGTGTGGGTCATCGCCAACTACAAGGAGACCCAGATCGCCCGCATGCACAAGGGCGACAAGGTCGACCTCACGATCGACGCCATTCCCGGGGTCACGCTCCACGGCACCGTCGACAGCCTCTCGCCCGCCACCGGCGCCGAATTCGCCCTCCTCCCGCCCGACAACGCGACGGGCAATTTCAACAAGGTCGTCCAGCGCGTGCCCGTGAAGATCCTGCTCGATCCAGCCGAGGTCCGCAGCCTGGGCAGCCGCCTGCGCCTCGGCCTGTCCGCCATCGTCGAGGTCAAGGTCCGCTGAGCGTCGGCCCGGCCGACAATCGCGGAATTAGGTCCGGAATCGGGAATCTCCCCTTCCGGACACCCGGGTCCGCAGCACGACCCCCAACGTGCAGCAGACAGAAGCAGCGAAGGAGCAAAGACCTGAGGTTCGCGCTCATGACTTACCACGCGAACTCAGCAGGACCCATTCCTCAGGTGAAAGGGAAGACTCTCTCGAATTCCGGATAAGCGGCTTGTTCTTCGTGACCTTCGTTGCCTTCTGCTCAACGCATCTGCTGAATTCCGGTTCAGCATTTGCCCCCAAGGCTTCGTCCTGAAAAACGCAGTGAACAGAAGGAAACGTAGATAACAAAGAAGGCCAAACCAAGCGATTACACGACATCACCGAGCCAAAATTCACTCACCCATACGGTGAATCAATCAACGCTCTCAATTCTATGGTAAGCGGTTTGTTCTTCGTTCCCTTCGTTACCTTCTGTTCCATTCAATCGCCGAATTTAGTTTCGTAGTTCACCGTTCCCAATCCGCCATGTCCGACCCCGCCGTGTCAACCGCCCCCCAAGCCGCCCACGCCGCTGCCCTTTCGCCCGCGCGCGACGCCGCCGAGGCTGCACGGCGCCTCGACGCGTGGTTCGCGGCATGCCCAGGGGTCGCAGTCGCCTTCTCCGGGGGCGTCGACTCCGCGCTCGTCGCATACTGGGCCCGGCGCACGCTCGGCCGCACCCGCGCCACGGCTTGGATCGCCGACTCGCCCAGCCTGAAACGCGACGACCTCGCCCGCGCCCGCGATCTCTGCGCCGCCTTCGACATTCCGCTCCAGGAAATCGCGACCGACGAAATCGACAACCCCGACTACGCGAGCAATCCCGTCGATCGCTGCTTTCACTGCAAGACCACGCTCTACTCGACGCTCGCCGAACGCCTCGCCGGGCGCCGCGCGGCGATCTGGATCTGCAGCGGCGCCAATCTCGACGATCAGGGCGACTACCGGCCCGGCCTTCGCGCCGCCTCCGACGCCCATGTGCGCCACCCGCTCATGGAATGCGGGCTCGGCAAAACCCTCATCCGCGAACTCGCCCGCGCCCACGGCCTGCCCGTCTGGAACAAACCCGCCAGCCCCTGCCTGAGCTCCCGCATCCCCTACGGCCAGGCCGTCACCCGCGACAAGCTCGCCCAGATCGAGGCCGCCGAAGCCTGGCTGCAGCGCGCAGGCTTCGAGATCTGCCGCGTCCGCCATTTCGGCGACCGCGCCGGGATCGAAGTGCCGCCCGACCGTCTGGATGACCTCCGCCCCCGGCTTCCCGAATTGCGCGAGGCCTTCTCCTCCCTCGGCTTCACGGCCGTTGAGATCGACCCCGAGGGCTTCGTCTCCGGCAAACTCAACCGCGCCATCGCCCGCCCCGTATCCTGAAATCACCTTCAAATCGAATGGGAACCACGGAGCACAGCCATCACGGAGCCCAGACCTCCGAACGTCCGATGATCCCGCCTCAATGCGAAGGAGTCCCTGTGCCTTTCTCCGTGTCCTCCGTGCCTCTGTGGTTCAATCAAGCCGTTTTCTAGCATGACCGACATCGACCTCGACTTCTCCCGCCCCGAACGCACCGGCATGCCCGAGATCGTCTACGGACAATCCAAGTCGGCCGAGCAATTGCGCGCCATCGCCCGCAGCCACGCCGACCGGCGATCGAACCTGCTGATCACGCGCTGCAGTCCCGCCCAGGTCGAAGGGATCGACGGCGAGTACGACCCGGTCGCAAGGACCTTCGTCAAGCTCCACGACATCCCCGCACCCGCCGGCGGTCCGGTCGGCGTCGTGTACGCCGGCAGTTCCGACGCCCCCGTCGCCCGAGAGGCGCTGGTCACCCTTCACTACCTCGGCTGCACCGCCCTCGAATTCGGCGACTGCGGCGTCGCCGGCATCCATCGGCTCCTAAAACACCGGGACCGTCTCGCACAGTGCCGCATCCTCATCTGCCTCGCCGGCTTCGAGGGCGCGCTTCCCTCGGTGCTCGGAGGCCTCATGCCCCAGCCCATCATCGCCGTGCCCACCAGCGTCGGCTACGGCGTCGCCGAGGGCGGCCGCGCCGCGCTGCACGCCATGCTCGCGAGCTGCGCTCCGGGCATCGTGGTGGTCAATATCGACAATGGCTGCGGCGCCGCCATGGCCGCCCGGCGCTGGCTCGGCGTCGCTTCGGCATGAGAGCCCATTGAACCACGGAGACACGGAGAAGGGCCTTAACCGGAAGGGCGACTGTCCCCCGCCAATCTGCACTCGGCAGGGTAACAGGAACCAAGGGAATCGAAGATGCTTTTCCTTTCATCCCTGGGATGACTCGTGCTGGTCCCGAATCGTTTGGTCACTCAACTGAACTCCAGCCTTTGTTACCTTCGTTTTCTTCTGTTCACTGCGTTTTCCGGGGATAATCGCCTTCGCCTTTCACACGAACGGCCAACTCCGTGGCGACCTCTCTTCCGAAATCTGACCCTCCCTCTCTAGGTTCATGAACACATCCCCCGACACCCTCATCCTCGATCTCCAAAGCGGCATCAGCGGCGACATGTTCGTCGCGGCCGCCGCCCGCCTCGCCGGCTGCGAGGACGAGGTGCTCCGCCTTCCCGCGACGCTCGGGCTCGACGGCGTGAGCCTGCGCTTCGACGACGTCGTGCGCAGCTCGCTCCAGGCCCGCCATTTCACCGTCATCGACGCCCACGAACACGGGGATCACGAAGCGCACGGACACGAGCACCACACCCATGAGCACGAGGAGCATGACGCGCACCACGCCCATGCACACGAGCATGCACACCACCACGCTCACGAGGAACACGATGGCGCTCACGCCCACCACGCGCATCGACCGCTTTCGGAAATCCGCGCTCTCCTGACCCGCGCACGTCTCGACGACGCCGTCCGTGCCCGTGCGCTGCGCATGTTTCAGCGCCTCGGCGAGGTCGAGGCCGCCGCGCATGGGATCCCGGTCGAGAAGGTCCATTTCCACGAGGTCGGCGCGATCGACTCGATCCTGGACATCGTCGCCGCCGCTCTCTGCATCGAGCGCCTCGGCCTCCGCCAAGTGTTCGCAAGCCCCGTGTGCGTCGGCCACGGCACCATCAAGGTCGCCCACGGCGTCCTTCCCGTCCCCGCCCCCGCCACCGAGCGTCTGCTCCAGGGCATGCCCATCTTTGCCGGCGAATTATCCGGCGAGTGGACCACGCCCACCGGCGCGCTCATTCTGGCCGAACTCGCGCCGACCTTTTCCGACGCCACGCTGGTCACCACCGCCTCCGCCTTCGGCGCCGGCACCAAGGACTCCCCGAAGCGGCCCAATCTTCTACGCCTGCGCCTCGCCCACTCGGTTTCCCAGGCGGAGGCCGCGCCCGCCGGCCTGCTCAGCGACGAGCTCGTCTCGATCGCCTGCAACATCGACGACTCCACCGGGGAATTCCTTGGAGCCGACCTGCTCGAGCGCCTCCTCCAGGCGGGCGCCCGCGACGCCGTGCTCCACCCGATCGTCATGAAAAAGGGACGTCCCGCCCAGCAGCTCGAGGTGCTCGCGGAGCCCGCCCAGGCCCGCGCGATCGCGACCCTGATCCTCTCCCACACCAGCACGATCGGCGTGCGCATGGCGCCCCTCTCCCGACTGATGCTCAAGCGCGAGCCGCTCGACGTCGACACGCCCTACGGTGTCATCGCGGTGAAACAGGTGATCCTTCCCGACGGCTCCACCCGCTGCGCGCCGGAATACGAGTCGGTGAAACGCGCCGCAGCCCAGGCCGGAGTCCCCGCCCAGACCGTGCACCAGGCCGCCCTGGCCGCCGCCTTCGCCCGCAGCCACTGACCGAACCTGCGGGACCGCATCCGGCGCGTCGCCGAACAACCGAATGAGCCATTCCCGCCTTCCCAAGGCGGCGCGTTGCTGTCTACCCTGTCGCCGCCCCCAGCCCGCCAGCCCCCTGTCTTCCGTCTCCTGACCTCTGCCCTCCGACTTCTGTCGTCTGCCCTCCGACCTCCGACTTCCGACTTCCGACCTCCGACTTCTGTCTTCTGACCTCTGGCACCTGTCCTCTCCCCCGCCCGACCCCCGCCCCCCATGATTGAAGTCGCAGCTCTTCAAAAACGTTACGGCGACCACGTCGCGGTCCGCGACCTGAGCTTTCGCGTCGGCCCCGGCGAACTGCTCGGCCTCGTCGGCCCCAATGGCGCCGGCAAGACCACCACCCTGCGCTGCCTCACTGGCATCATCCCCGCGACCGAGGGTACGATCCTCATCGACGGCGTGGACCTGAAGGCCGACCCGGTCGCCGCGAAGCGTCGGTATTCATTTTTTCCTGACGAGCCCCGCCTCTTCGACTACCTCACCGTCGCGCAGCACCTCGGGTTCGTCGCCCGCATCTACGGCGTCGCCGATGCCGACACCCGGGCGCGCGAGCTGCTCGAGCGCTTCGAGCTCACCGACAAGGCGGGTGAGCTGCCCGCCGCACTCTCGCGCGGCATGAAGCAGAAACTCGTGATCGCCTGCGGGCTCATGCACAACCCCTCCGTGCTCTTCTTCGACGAGCCGTTGACCGGGCTCGATCCGCTCGGCATCCGGCGCATGAAGGACCTCATCCGCAGTCTCGCGAAGTCGGGCGCGAGCATCATCCTCAGTTCGCACCTGCTCCACCTGCTCGAGGAAGTCTGCTCCCATGTGCTCATCCTGAAGCAGGGCGTGACCGTCGCCTCGGGCACGCTCGCCGAAGTAACCAACCGCTTCTCGAACGGCGAATCCAACGTGAGCCTCGAGGAAATCTTCATCCGGGCGACCGGCGACTCCGAAACCTGAAGCCGCCATGGTCCGCGCGCTGCTGTTTCTCCGCACCCGCTCGCTCGTCAATGCCGTGCGCGTGCAGCTCCGCAAGCTGAGGCAGCCCAAGGCGCTCCTCGGTTTTGCGTTTCTCGCCACCTATTTCTGGTTCTTCTTCTTCCGGCGCGGAAACGGATCGATCGCCACCCTCTGGGCTCCGGGGGCTCCCCAGGCCAGCCTGGTCCCCATGCTGATCCCGCTTATCCCGACGGCCCTGCTGGCGTTCGCCTGGATCGCGCCCGGCGACGAGCCCGCGATCCCGTTCAAGGAGTCGGAAATCCTCTTCCTGTTCACCGCGCCCTGGAGGCGCCGCGCGCTGATCGTTTACAAGATCGCGGCCAGCCTGTTCGGCTCGTTCTTCTCGGCCTTCTTCTTCGCCCTGCTGTTCACCGGCCGGCTCCTCTTCAGCCCGCGCGGGCTGCTGATCCTGTTCGCCTGGGTGGTTCTCGTCGGGGCGATCGCCCTGCATCGCATGGCGTCGTCGCTGACGCTGCATCGCCTATCGCGCGCCGGAGTCGCCAAGCCCATGCGACGCCGCCTGCTGGCCGCCGCCGGCATCGCCGTCGTCGCGGTCGCGATCCTCCAACTTCGAAGCCACCTGCCCGAACTCGCCGCGGCCCAGGATCCCGCCACCTGGGTCCGCCAGGTGATCGGCCTCTGGCCCCTGTCCTGGCTGCTGGTTCCCGCGCGCATCCTCCTCTTCCCGTTCTCCGCCGCCCCGCTTGCCGCGCTCGGCACAGGTGTCGCCATTATTGGGATACTCGCCGCCTGGATCCTCGTCCTGGAATGCCCCTTCGAGGAGGCCTCCGTCAACGCCGCCGGCCGCGCCGCCGCCCGGCTAGCGACGATGCAGCGCACGGGCCGGTTCTCGTTCACCTCCCGTCCGAAGCAAGGCCGGCGTGAACCGTTTCCCCTCGCGCGGGCCCGCACGCCCGAACTCGCCTTCCTGTGGAAGAACCTCATCGCGAGCGGCAAGCTCTGGCTGTCGCCCCGCACCTGGGCGCTCACCGCCGCCGCCCTCGTGGCCCTCGTCGCGGTGCTCTCACACCTCATGGGAAACACCTATTGGAAGGCCGGCGGCGCGATCGCCACCCTCGGCACCATCACGATGTGGTACGGATTGATCCAGGGCCCGCTCATCACCCGACTCGATCTGCGGCAGGACCTTGGCAACCTCGACATCCTGCGCACCTACCCGCTGCCGGGCTGGCGGATCATGGCGGGCGAACTGCTCGCCCCGACCGCGGTGCTGACGGGCATCGTCTGGCTGGGCATCCTCGCCTGGTACCTCGGCCTGCACGGACACCAGCCGCCCGCGTTGTCGATGGTCTGGTTCAGCCCACCCATGCGCATCGTCATCGCCGGTGCCGCGGCCTTCGCGACCCCCTTCGTGCTACTGGCGGAATTCATCATCCCAAATCTGGCGGCGACGCTGTTCCCCTCGCTCTTCCGCATGCTGCCCGGCCGCGCGCGTGGACTGGACCAGGCGGGCCACCGCATGCTCTTCGGCTTCGGCCAGCTCGCCGGCCTGATCCTCATCCTCGCCGGCCCCGCGCTGCTCGGCTGGCTGGCCACGTACCTCACCCACTTCCTCCTCGGCGCCGGCCCCGCGCTCATCACCGGCACCGTCCTCGGGGTCGTCCTGCTCTCCGCCGAAATCGTCCTCGGCATCTGGTTCCTCGGCATCCGCTTCGACAAACTCACGCCGCTGTCGGAGTGAGGGTGGTGCCTACACCCGCCTGGCCTGAATCTGGCAGGCCGTATTGCGCACGATTCCCGCCTCCTCATCCCCGCGGGCGATCCGTTCTAGTGAGGCATCCAGATGCTCCAGCTCCCCGGCGTCGAACGCGGCGCGCGCGAAGGCGTCGTCTCTCCAGGTGCGCAGGTTGGCCAGATGGAGCTCGGCCATCACGGCTGCGGGTTTCTCGACGAGCGGATGGACCCGTTCCTCGATCACCCAGCCGGTGCCGTTGAATGCCGCCCCGAGCGACTCCCCGACGTGCAGACTTTGGCCATAGTGTCGCTGAAGTTGACCGACGAGCTCGTAATAGCGTCGCAACGTCGGATGGTCCGCCTCCAAACGCTCCGTCTCGTGCACCAGCAGCCGCGCCCTGGGCGCGGCCGCCGCGGCCCAGGCGCCCAGTACGTGGTGAAGGTCCCGCAGGTGAGTCAGGAGAAAACGGCAGAACAAAACCTCCGGCCTTTCCACGGGAAGCGGCGACCGCGTCACGTCGCACACGATGAATTCCGCGCCGGGTGCGTTGTGCCGGGCCTCCTCCGCGTAGCGCTCCGACGCCTCCAGACCGACCGTGCGCACCGGTGACAGCACCGACTGAACAAGCCGTGTCGACCACCCCGGTCCGGCCCCCAGATCCACGGCCAACGCGGGCGCGTGGACAGGACAGCGATCCAGCAGGGCCCGCGTCTCGGATTCATACACCTCAGCCAGCCGCCGCAGCCGCGCACTCGCCCGGGTGTTGTCTCCAAAGGTATAACGGTTTTCGGCCATCCTTCTGGAAACGGAACAACCGCGGAGATAGGGACAGGCCAGAACGGGTTCTCCACGCCCAGTCCATTGCGAAGCAACGACGAGGCCCGGTGGGTGTCCTGGACCCGTGCGTCACCTAGGATGAACCGATTTTGGTTACCGTTTGCTGGCTACCAAGGAGCAGCAAGGTCTCTTGGAAAGCTACCGGATCGATACCGAAGCGCCGGTTCCCACACCAACGTTTCCCCGCTCGAAAAGCACGATTCCGACCCGTGAAATGTGCGCAGCCACATCGGGATCCGTACCCTGGTCAAACTGGATCAAGCTGAACCGATAGGGCAGCAGAAGGTCGTCAAGGGCGTCGTAGATCCGGCCAATCGTCAGCCAATCAAGGGCCGTCCCGACAAGAGCGAGATCAATATCCGAACCGCGTCTGTAGGTCCCTTTCGCGCGAGAACCGAAAAGCACAGCCTTCTCCAACTCGGGGAAGTGACCCAAGACTTCGACGATTCGATGGACAGTGTCGTCTGAAAGACCGTGGTTCATGTGAGCGATTGGTCGGCCGCCAACGCCTCAAATCTTACCCGGAAGACCTCAAATTCGCCAACAAACCCTTCGAGAATCGCCTTCGCGACTTCGTTTGCCGTCTTTTCGTTGTATGTATGGCTACTCCGGTTACGCGCCTGGATCATCGCCATCCACGCATCGCCGTTTGCGATCAACCCTCGTGAGAAGGCCTCTCTGGTCGCATCCTTGGATCCATAGAGATTCTGCAGACCGCGGGATTCGAGAAAATCCTTTAGGACGTTCCAGGCCAGCTCGTGCGTGAACTCGAACGCCTGGATCATCCCCTGCTGCTCCAACTCCGAAAGACTCCTGCGGGCTGCAAGATCTGCCGCCTGCGACAACTGCGAAAAGGCCTTGCAGAAGCTCTGAAACCGCTGCTTCCAGCGAACATCGGGATTTTCTCGAGGGTGAATGGGGTCCATCTCAAATCCTGTATTCTACGCGGGTGTTACAAGAGCTTGGCCGAATAATCGTAATACTGACTGCCATTAGGTTGCGCCCTCGCGAGCGACTCAATGCCAATTCTCGATGAGGCATTGTGTGGGCCCGCATCGACAGCGACGGGTGTAGACCCCTTTAACCGGCGCAGCCAGGCGTAGTCCGTTGCGAAGCAACGACGCCGACAGGGTCTCGCGCACTCACTTCGACTTCGTGCGGACCGAGCGTTTGCCAGGCTTCGTACCGCCTTCGGCGCCAACTACGCCCGGCAGGCTACTGGACTTGAACCAGTGAAAAGAGACGAAGACAGGGACAGGCCGATTTTCTTGGTCTGTTTACAACCGGCGTCTTGGCGTGGCCAATTGGCCCGCGCTGACGCTGGCCGCTATCTGCCGCTCGATTAGAGCAAAGTAAACACTGGGACAACGACCGCTCACGGGACTCGCCAAGAAATTCATTTCCCGCCTTCTCTGATTCGCTTTTTCAGCCTGTCCCTCGAAACGCCTCGCAGAACGGCGAGCCCGTCGCCTGTCTGGAGCCGACCAGCGGCATGGGCATCGAGGCCGACCTGGATGCCCTTCGACGTCTCCTGCTGGGTCGTGCGCTCGATGCTGCCCAGGGTTAGGCCGCCAAGTCTGGCGCCTCCGAACTGCGCGCGGATGAAATTGAGGCCGAGATCGCCGCCGGTAGGAAAGAGCGTGCGCTCCGCCGCTCCGCCAAAGCATGAGGTCGGCGCCTCAGACTTGGGTGATCGACACCAATGTCCTGGTCTCGGTAGTGCTCACTCCCGGCGGAACTTGCGATCGGATTCTCAGGGCGTCCGTCGACAGGAAGAATCCGGCTCGCATGGAATGCTCCCATGGCTGCCGAATACCGTGCCATGCTTCTTCGCCCCAAGTTTGGCCTGTCGTTGTCGACCGTGGCAGCGCTGCTCGCAACATTCGGACCTGCCGACCAAGTCCCTTTGCGGCGGGCGCCGGCACTGCCCGATCCCGAAGACGAGGTCTTTCTCGCGGCTGCCCTGACGACAGCCGACAAGATCCTGGTCACAGGCAACCGGGCGCATTTTCACAAAGCCAGCTGTCTCCCCGTCCGGGTGCTGAGCCCCTCGGAGGCCGTTCAGAAACTTGGGAAACGCTGAAGCCGGGAGCTCTCGTTGCTTCGAGGATAATCCGAGCGGTTCACCGGTGCCTCGCGCGACACCGCAGACAGGCGCAGTTTTCCGCCTTTGAATGCTTCGTCCGCCAACGGGCCGCCCGGTCAGTCGGAACGGGCCTCTTTCCGAACCTCCTTTTCAGCCTGTTGCCAGTCCTGCAAGTCACGCCCGTCCCGACGGCCTCCGTCCTCGTACAATTTAAAGGCCCGCCTCGCGATCGCCGGTGACAGATCGATCGGGCCCGCCGACTTGGCGGGATCAAAAATCCGGTAAGCAAGCAGTTTCAATCGGTCATTCAACAGGAACCACGCCAGCGCATAGCCCCACACAAACAGCGCCCAGCCCCAGCCCAGGGGCGTCATGAACAGCCCATAGACAGCGATCAACGTCGCCACGATCTGCGTGCCGAGCACGGCAACCCATAAGACCCGGGCAGGTCGGTGCGACCAAAACGGGCCGCGCGTGCGCGTCAGGAAAATCGTCAGATGTCCTGCCACGGACAACTTCAGGTACATCAGGGTCTGTATGTGCGCACGGTCGAGATGGAAGACGCGCTCTCCAAGGTAGAACAGACCGAAGGCCGACACGACCCCGATGACGCCAAGCACCGTCGAAATTCCAAGCACCATCCGCATGTTCCAGGCCTCCGGCTGGTCCTTGTACTTAACATGGTCGTACGCGATCGACAGGATGGCGCCGTCATTGAGCAACGCCAGCATCACGATCATGACCGCCGTCAACGGGTAGAAATTGAAGACCAGAATCGACACCGTCATGAACAGGAGCACGCGCAGGGTCTCGGCGATGCGGTAGATCGCATAACTGTTCATGCGCTGGAAGATGTTCCGGCTTTCCTTGATCGCATCAATGATCACCGCGAGGCCGGGCGTCATCAGCACGATGGACGCCGCGGCGCGCGCGGCGTCCGTTGCACCCGAGACTGCGATACCGCAGTCGGCCTGCTTCAGCGCCGGGGCGTCGTTCACTCCGTCGCCCGTCATGCCGACGATGTGGCCGCGCTTCTGCAGCACGTCGACAATGTGGAATTTGTGTTCCGGAAACACCTGGGCGAATCCGTCGGCGTGCTCGATGGCCTCCGCCACAGGCGTCGTCTCGGTGCGCTTCACGTCGCCGAGTCCGCTGGCATCGAGGATGTTTTCCCCCATCTCCAGCTTCTTCGCAGTCTCCTTCGCGATGGCCAGAGCATCACCGGTCACCATCTTGATTTTGACCCCCATTCGGCGCGCGGTCGCAATGGTGGCCTTGGCATCGACCCTCGGCGGATCGAAGAGCGGCAGGACCCCCATGAATTGCCACGGACCATCGCCGTCCGCCCGAGCCACTCCAAGCGACCGAAAACCCCGCGTGGCGAAGGTGTTGACCGCCTGTTCGACCGCTTCCTTCACCTGCGACGCGTTGGCCGATAAGGCCAGAATCACCTGTGGCGCGCCTTTCGTCACCCTGAACGCCTTCCCGTCGTTGCCGTTCACCGAGGCTTCGGTGCGTTTGTGCACCGGGTCGAAGGGTTGGAAGTGCGCCACCTGATACCCCTGCAAGGCTCCTTTGTCCTTCAGGCCGCCAATGACCGCAAGGTCGATGGTGTCGTTGTTTTCCGCGCGCGACGCCAGGGCGGCACTCACGACCACCTGCCCGGCTTCGACGCCAGCCACGCAAAAGGGCTCGCCCAACGTAAGGGTGTTCTGGGTCAGAGTTCCGGTTTTGTCGGAGCACAAAACATCCACACCCGCCAACTCCTCGATCGCCACCAGACGGCTCACGATCGCCTGTTTGCGTGCCAGCAGGCGCGCCCCCACCGCCATCGTGACCGACAGCACCGTCGGCATCGCAACCGGGATCGAAGCCACGGTCAGCACCAAAGCAAACTGCAGGGTCTCGATGATCGGGTCGCCGCGAACTATCGCAGCGGTGATGATCACGGCCACCAGGACCACGGCGAGTGCGATCAGGTAATTGCCGATCTTCAGCACCGCCTTCTGAAAATGGCTGACCGTGTGGGCCTCCTGCACGAGCGACGCCGTCTTTCCGAAATACGTGTTCGCTCCCGTGGCATACACCAGCGCCTCGATTTCGCCCTGGCGGATGATGGAGCCGGAAAATATCGCTTCGCCGGATTTTCGCTCCGCGGGCAACGACTCCCCCGTCAGCGCAGACTGATCCACCTCCACCGGATCGCCCTCGAGCAGGCGCGCATCGGCGGAGACAATGTCTCCCAGACGCACACGGATGACGTCGCCCGGCACCAGGTCCCGCGACTCCGGATTGGTCCACTTTCCATCCCGCTTCACCCGGGCCTTGATCGCCAGCTTCGCTTTGAGGGCCGCGATGGCATTGCCAGCCTGCCGTTCCTCCCAGTATCCGACCAGAGCGTTTGCCAAGAGCAGAAGAAGGATGATCCCGAAGTCCGGCCAGTGCCGGACCACGCCCGACAGAATTACCGCAGCCTCGATCATCCATGGGATCGGCCCCCAGAAATAGCCGAGAAATTTCAGGAGTGAATTGCCCTTCTTCTCCTCGATCTCGTTCGGTCCATATTCCGCCAGCCGCTTCTGCGCCTCGGCCTGACTGAGACCGTCGGGAGACGACCCCAATTTCGTCTGCAGTTCCGCCATCGGCAGGGACTTCAGATCGTCCTTGGTTTCAGGTTGCGAGGCCGGCTTCGAACCGGGAGCCGCGGGTGGGATGACAGGGTCCTTCATGTGTGGTCGCTCCATTTCCAGTTTCGGATTTCCGGCAGGTCCTCGCCGTGTTTGTCGATGTACTGCTTGTGCTCGATGAGCCTGTTCGTGAGCTGCTGCTTGAGGTGGACGCCCTTGGCGCCGGTCTGCGGCAGGCGGTCGATCGTGTCCATCACGAGGTGGAAACGATCCAGTTCGTTCAACACCGTCATGTCGAAGGGCGTCGTGATGGTGCCCTCCTCCTTGTAGCCGCGGACGTGGACGTTGTCGTGGTTGGTCCGGCGGTAGGTCAGCCGGTGGATGAGCCACGGGTAGCCATGGAAGGCGAAGATCACGTGCCTGTCCTTCGTGAACAGCCCATCGAAATCCACGTCGCTCAGCCCGTGAGGATGCTCGGATTGCGGCTGCAGCTTCATGAGATCGACCACATTGACCACGCGGATCTTCAGGTCGGGGAGGTGTTCTCGAAGGATGGATACGGCTGCGAGCGTCTCCAATGTGGGAACGTCGCCACAACAGGCCATGACAACGTCGGGGGAGCCCCCCTGGTCGTTGCTGGCCCACTGCCAGATGCCGATGCCCTCGGTACAGTGCCTGACCGCGGCGTCCATCGTCAGCCACTGCGGAGCCGGGTGCTTGCCGGCGATGACGACGTTGACGTAGTGCCGGCTGCGCAGGCAGTGGTCCATTACCGACAGCAGGCAGTTCGCGTCGGGCGGCAGGTAGACCCGCACGACCGAGGCCTTCTTGTTCACCACATGATCGATGAAACCGGGATCCTGGTGCGTGAAGCCGTTGTGATCCTGGCGCCAGACGTGCGACGCCAGCAGGTAGTTCAGCGAGGCGATCCTACTGCGCCACGGGAGCCCTGACGTCACCTTCAGCCACTTGGCGTGCTGATTGAACATCGAATCGACGATGTGAATGAAGGCCTCGTAGCAGTTGAACAGTCCGTGTCGGCCGGTGAGCAGGTAGCCTTCGAGCCAGCCCTCGCACTGGTGCTCGCTGAGCATTTCCATCACGCGCCCGGCGGGCGCCAGAAACTCGTCGAGGGCCATGGTCGCGGTGTCCCATTGGCGATTCGTGACCTCGAAGAGAGCCTCCAGTCCGTTGGAGAGCGTCTCGTCGGGCCCGAATACGCGAAAATTCCGCTGCGCGTCGTTCAGCTTCGCCACGTCGCGCAGGAAACGCCCGAGCACATGGGTGTCGCCGACGCCCTGCACGCCCGGCGTGGGCACGGCGACTGCGTGCTCGCGGAAATCCGGCATCTTGAGATCGCGGAGCAGGATGCCCCCGTTGGCATGTGGATTGGCGCCCATGCGCCGGTCGCCCTTGGGCGCGAGCTCAGCCAATTCCGGGTTCAGCCTACCCTGTGTGTCGAACAGCTCCTCAGGCCGATAGCTTCGCAGCCAGTCCTCGAGCAATTTGAGGTGTTCCGGATGGGTGGCCGGGTCGGACAGCGGCACCTGGTGGGCATGGAAGGTGCCCTCGATCTGCACGCCGTCGACGACCTTCGGCCCCGTCCACCCCTTGAGGGAGTTCAAAACGATCATCGGCCAGCGAGGACGGGTGACGCTGTGATACACGCGTGCGTCGTGCTGGATCCGTTTGATCTCCTCCACCACCACCTCGAGCGTCGCTGCCATGGCCTCGTGCATCGCCCCCGCCGCCTCCTCCTCGACAAAATGGGGCGCCCACCCATAACCGCGGAGAAGCTGGTCGAGTTCTTCACGGGTGATGCGCGCAAGGACCGTCGGGTTGGAAATCTTGTAGCCGTTGAGATGCAGGATCGGCAGCACGGCGCCGTCGGTCACCGGATCGAGGAACTTGTTGGAGTGCCACGCCGTGGCCAGCGGGCCCGTTTCGGCCTCGCCGTCGCCGACGACGCAGGCAACCACAAGTCCGGGATTGTCGAACACCGCTCCAAACGAGTGACTGAGCGAATAGCCGAGCTCGCCACCTTCGTGGATGGAACCGGGCGTCTCCGGCGAGGCATGGCTGGGTATGCCGCCGGGAAACGAAAACTGCAGGAACAGCTTCCGAAGCCCCGCCTCATCCTGGCTGATGTCGGGATAGATCTCGCTGTAGGTGCCCTCAAGATACGTGTTGCCGACGACCGCCGGTCCACCGTGCCCCGGCCCGGACACGTAGATCATGTCGAGGTCGTACTTTTTGATCACCCGGTTCAGGTGCGCGTAGATGAAGTTCTGCCCGGGCGTCGTCCCCCAATGCCCGAGCAGCATGTGCTTCACGTCTGAGAGTTCCAGGGGACGCCTCAGCAGCGGATTCTCGTGGAGATAGATCTGGCCGACCGAGAGGTAGTTCGCGGCGCGCCAATAAGCGTCGATTTTGTGGAGCAGATCCGGTGTGAGGCAGTTGGTTTTCATGATTCAAGTTCCTTTCATGGCGCCGAGTTTGAGAACGCGGCTGACGGACCGCGCGATCATGCGCTCCTCGTCGGTGGGAATCACCCGCACGGCAATCCGTCCGCAGTTCGGAGAAATCAGCGTGGCATTTTTCGCGTTGCGCCGCCGATCCAGTTCTATGCCAAGAAAACCCAGGCCCTCGCAAATTCGGGCCCGAACGGGCGGAGCGTTCTCGCCGATGCCACCGGCGAACACGAGCGTATCCACTCCCCCGAGTACGGCGGCATAGGCGCCGATCCACTTCTTCGCCTGGTAGCAGAACAAAGCGACGGCCTCCGCCGCCCGCACATCGGTGGCTTCTCTCACCAGCAGATCGCGCATGTCCGAGCTCGTCGCCGAAACCCCCAGAAGCCCGGATTCGTGGTTCACCATCCGGTCGAATTTCTCCGGAGTCATCCGCTCGCGGCGCACCAGAAACGAGAGCAGGCCCGGATCCAGATCGCCGGAGCGTGTGCTCATGACCAAGCCCGCCGCCGGTGTGAAGCCCATGCTGGTGTCGACACTTCTGCCACGGAACACGGCGGCCAGGCTGGCGCCGTTGCCAAGGTGGGCGAGGATCACGCGGCCATCCCTTGCAGCCGGATCGCCAACCCGCACGAGCTCCTCCAGAAGGTAGGAGTAGGACAGACCGTGAAACCCATAGCGCTCCATCCCTTGCGCCGCGTAACGCCGCGGGATAGGAAGCAGCTTCGCCACCCGCGGCATGGCGCGATGAAACGCGGTGTCAAAACATGCCACCTGGGGCAGTTTCGGATGCCGCTTTGCAATCGCTTCAATCAGGGCGATCTCGCGCCTGAGGTGATCCGGGTCGTACGGAATGATGCGGCGCAGCTCCCCGAGCAGCTTCGGCGTGATCCGCTCCGGCTCGGAATGCGTCATACCGTGCACCACGCGATGCCCCACAGCCTTGACCAACCCGAACACCGGCTGCGCTTCGAGCCAGTCCAGGAGAAAATCAACCGCCGTGCGGTGGTCGGCAGCCCTCAATCGAAGAGGCGCCCGTGTGTTTCCAGCCGGAGTACAGACCACCAGATTCGTGCCGCTCAAACCGATGCGGTCGATCTTCCCGGAAAGCAGCCGTCGTGGCGTCTCACCGCCTTCATACACCGAAAACCGGATGCTCGAGGACCCACCGTTGATTGCCAGGACGCAGGACGATGCCTTCATCGTGGCGCTCTGCGGCTGTGTACGCCGGCCTGGGATTCCTGTTGAAATTGGGTTCATGCTTCGAACGTACGCTGTCTGGCTGAGCTGACGCGGCGTCCGAAGTATCGGGTTTTCGGATTCCCCGAGTGGACCGATCCGAAAACACGGACGAATTTCGCCCGACGGAGTGGAGCGAACTTGGTGACGACTGTTCTGTGAGCCGTCAGGATAGCCGGTGTCCCAGAGGCTCGGCATGGGGCTTAACCCGCCCCGGGGAGGATTTGGGGAACGCGAGGCACCCGATGGGCTGACGCAATGGCGGCCCATCCCCGACTTCCGGATCGGTTTGTCCAAACCACAGCCCGTCCGGCAATTCGCCGAACCCGCCTTCAGCATCGACTACGCCCGGCAGGCTTCCGCGCTGGAGTTCCCCCCCTCTGTCTTCCGGGCCCTAGGACTGGCTTGCCAAGTCGTAGCCGGAGTCGCGCCCGTCTACGCTTTCAGCTTCGACGTGGCAGTCTTCTCCCTTGCTTCGCGGCGGGCGAAGACTGGTGGCCGCTACTGGACTCGAACCAGTGAAAGGGCGCTAGCACTTCGGTTTCAGTTTGGTTGCCCGCAAAGCACCGAACAAAAATCAACCCGAAGGCGTCGGTGGCCGAAATCGACGGTAAACGCTTTCGCGAGGGCCAAGATATTCGGCGACGACTTCATCGTCTTCATCGAGGCGAAAAACCACGCGATATTTACCAACACGCAAACGCCAGAACCCGACAAGCGGATCGCTCAGCGCGCGCACATCGCGCTTCTTTCCGTTGTTCACATCGTCAAGCGCTCGGCGGATATCCCTTCGTACTCCTGGGTGCAATTCCTTGAGTACCGCAATCACTTGATCGGAGAATTTCACTCGGAAATTGTGTCGGCATCCTGATAGCGAACCTTACCCGCCTTCATGCGCGACAGGTGCGCCACGAATTTGGGATCAGCCATAAGTTCCGAAGTCTCGGTCGGCCTCAAATCAAACGGCAACCCACCGGTCTCGGCAACCTTCGCATAGAAGACATTGATGGCCTGAGCAGGAGTCAGCCCATAACGGCCAAGGATTTTCTCGGCCCGAATCTTTCGGCTGCTGTCCACGCGAGCGCGCAACAAGGTCGTTTTTGCCATGTGCTCAATCTTGTCCCATTTGTGCCCTAGTCAAGCCGCACAACCTTTCTCCGCACTGATCCCCCCTAAACCCCGGCGCAGCCAGGCGTAGTCCGTTGCGAAGCAACGACGCCGACAGGGTCTCGCGCACTCACTTCGACTTCGTGCGGACCGAGCGTTTGCCAGGCTTCGTGCCGCCTTCGGCGCCGACTACGCCCGGCAGGCTACTGCGCTGTCATTCTTTTTTATCCGGCGTGCTTCATCGCCGGTTTACCGTGCCTGGCGGAGCCAGGCGTAGTCCGTTGCGAAGCAACGACGCCGACAGGCTCTCGCGCACTCACTTTGACTTCGTGCGGACCGAGCGTCTGCCATGCTTCGTGCCGCCTTCGGCGCCAACTACGCCCGGCAGGCTACTGCGCTGTCCTTCTTTTTTATCCGGCGTGCTTCATCGCCGGTTTACCGTGCCTGGCGGAGCCAGGCGTAGTCCGTTGCGAAGCAACGACGTAGCCTGGTGGACGCTACTGGACTCGAACCAGTGACCCCTAGTGTGTGATACTAATGCTCTAACCAACTGAGCTAAGCGTCCGTTCAGGAGGGCGACACGTTTGAACGACCGGCTCGCGCGAATCAACACCGTTTTTGGACGGATTCCTCGCCCGGCCCCGCACTCGGGCTATTTCCTCGTGCACACGGGCTTCTGACGGTTCGGGTAAAGCGTCCGGCAAAGTTCACACACGGTGCCGTCGCAGCCGCGCGCCGTGCAGTGCTCGCGGCCGTAGTAAATGATCCTCAGGTGAAGCGCGTTCCAGGCGTCCTCCGGAAAGAGCGCCTTCAGGTCCGCCTCCGTCTGCTCCACGCTCCGCCCATCCGTCAGCCCCCAGCGCTGCGCAAGGCGGTGGATGTGCGTGTCGACCGGGAAGGCCGGCACCCCGAAGGCCTGCGACATCACCACCGACGCCGTCTTGTGCCCCACGCCCGGCAGGGCCTCCAGCGCCTCGAAACTCGCCGGCACCTTGCCGCCGTGGTTCTCCACGAGGATGCGCGAAAGCTCCCGGATCGACTTCGCCTTGCGCGGAGACAGGCCGCAGGGGCGCACGATGCGGTCGATCTGCTCCACAGTCAGCCGGGCCATCGCCTCCGGCGTGCGCGCCAACGCGAAGAGCGCCGGGGTGACCTTGTTCACGCGAACATCCGTGCACTGCGCGGAGAGCACCACCGCCACGAGAAGCGTGTACGCGTCGGCGTGGTCGAGCGGTATCGGAGTTTCCGGATACAGTTCGGCGAGGCGGGCCGCGACGACCGCGGCGCGTTCGGCTCGGGTGGAGCGGGTCATGTCCCGCACAGTGCCGGTCCTCCGGCCGGATGCAAACGCGCGCTGCTCAGAGGCCGCGCCACCACAGGGCCGCGAGGTAGAGCAGCATGCCCACCCGGATCGCCCCCTCCACCGTCAGCTCCACCAGCACCCAGCGCAGCGCGAGCCTCGCGCGCAGCCCGTGCCCCACGAAGGTCACCGCCAGCATGCACAGCGCGGCCGCCCGCGCCCCGGGCTCGAACAGCAGCACCAGCATCCAAAGCCGCTCCGCCAGCAGCGTCAGACTCCAGAACGCCGCCCGGACGCGTCCCATCGGAAGCTGCCTCGGATCCGTCCCCGCCGCGATCTGCGCCACCCCCAGGTAACGCTCCGCCACGACGAGCTGCCAGAGCTCGAAGAGCAGCCAGAACGGCGCAAGGGCCAGAAGCGTGTTCATCTAAACACCGCCATTGAACCACACAGAGGACACGGAGGAAGCAATTCCGGGAATATCCCGCAGCCAAACCGCTCAGCCGCCCAGCAGCCGGTCGATCTCCCTCCGGTCGCGTTTCGTCGGACGCCCGCTGCCTTTCGCCCGTTCGAGGAAATGCTGCACCGGCTGTTTGCGCGCCTTTTCGAATTCCGAGGGCGGCGTCCGATCCTCGCAGTACGCCGGCACCTGTTTCGCCGCCACGCGGCCGCGCGGAAAATCGAGCACGACCAGACTGCGGTGTATCAGCCCCACCCTGACGTTCACGCGGTCGCCGGGCCGGAGGTCGCGGGAGGGTTTCGCCGCGAGGTCGTTGACCATCACGCTCCCCGCGCGGCAGCTCGAGGCCGCCAGCGCGCGAGTCTTAAACAGACGCACCGCCCATAGCCACTTGTCGAGCCGGACGGTGCTGGATTCCGATGAAGAGGACACGCGGCGTCGTTACGCCCGGGAGCCTAGTCGTTCGCGCTCGGATGACTCAAGTGCGAGTCGAGCCAATCGCCGAGGATGTCCTTCTCGATGTAGAGATCGTCGGAGCGATTGATGACCAGGCGGCTCATGAAATTCAAATCCGTCAGGTTCTCCTTGCCGGAGCGGAGCACCGCGCCCGTCTTCGAGTTCGTGATCTTGTACGAGAAGGCGAACCGGGGCGGGTAGATGTCCTTCACCACGCGGATGTTGTCGGCCGGAGGCGTGCGCCACGGCTCGTATTCGCCCGCGAGGTCGATGTTGGTGAAGGTGATTTCAAACGAATCCGCGGCCGGCAGGTCGCCCAGGGCCCGGCGCTGGATGAAGGAGCGGAATTCATCAAGGATCGCATCGCGACCTCTGTCGGTGGCCATGACCGAATCCTTGACGTCGGTGAAATTCTCGGGGTGGCTGAAAACCACCTGCACGCGCGACTCTGAAGGCGCTGACTTTGCGTCTTTTGCAGAGTCCGCGGCGAAGGCCGGAGCGACGGCGACGAGGGCCATCGTGGCGGCGAGCGCAAGGGCTAGGCGTGTCGATTTCATGGCGGCAGCGACAGGGGTTTGATTCCAATGTTCCGGGAGAGAGGGGGTAATACGAAAGGCACAAACGACGGCCGGCGACCGGCGAGCCGATGCTCGCCAAGGCCTAAGCCAACCCTATGGTCAGCGAACCCTAGTTCGGAATTTCCGCAAGCTTCATGAGTCTCTCCACCCACGTTTCCGGTCCTGAAAAACCGTTGTTCAACTGGCTGACGCAACGCGCCTCCGGCCTGCTGCTCCATCCGACCGCCCTCGACGGCGACCAGGGAATCGGCACCCTCGAACCCGGGCCGATTCTCCGGTTGCTGAAGTTCATGGACGGGAGCGGCATGAAATACTGGCAGATCTGCCCGCTGGGACCGACGGGATACGGAGACTCGCCCTACCAGTGTTTTTCGGCATTCGCGGGCAACCCTTACCTGATCGATCTCAAGGCGCTCGTGCAGGCCGGCCTCCTGGAAGCCGCCGAACTCGAACCGCTCACCACGCTCGACCGCGACCGCGTCGACTACGGCCGTGTCTGGGAGCTGAAGTGGCCGCTGCTGTTCAAGGCGCACAACCGCTTCCGCACCCAGAATCGTCCGGCGCTGCGCTACGGCGACTTCGAGGTGTTCAAGCGCCGCCACGCCGGCTGGCTCGAAGCCTACGCGTGCTTCCGCGCCTTCAAGGACCACTTCCACGGCGTGGCCTGGTGGCAGTGGCCCGAGGACCAGCGCCGCTTCGACCGCGCGCTCAAGTCGGGACTCCGCGCCGAGCTCGAGCACGAAATCGATGCGCACGCCTTCTTCCAGTACCTGTTCTTCGGGCAATGGGCCCAGATCCGCTCCGCGGCCACCGAGCTCGGCATCGAGATCATCGGCGACCTGCCCATCTTCGTCGCCCTGGACAGCGCCGACACCTGGTCGAAACCCCAGCTCTTCGAGCTCGACGAATCGACGGGCCAGCCCACGGCCGTGGCCGGCGTGCCACCGGACTATTTCTCGGCGGACGGCCAGCTCTGGGGCAATCCGCTGTATCGCTGGGACGCGCACATGGCCGACGGCTACGCGTGGTGGCACTCGCGCCTCCGCGCGATGTTCGAGCAGTGCGACGTGGTCCGAATCGACCACTTCCGCGCCTTCGACGAATACTGGCGCATCCCCGCAGGCGCGCCCACGGCCAAGACCGGCTCGTGGATGGCGGGCCCGGGCATCGACTTCTTCCGCTCGGTCAGGAGCGCGTTCCCCGACGCGAAGATCATCGCCGAAGACCTCGGCAACATCGGTCCCTCCGTGCGCGAGCTGCGCGACCGAGCCGGCCTGCCCGGCATGGTCATCCTGCAGTTCGCCTTTGGGGGCGACGCCGGAAATCTCTACCTGCCGCACAACCACTCGCCCAACAGCGTCGTGTATCCGGGCACTCACGACAATGACACGACGCTCGGGTGGTACTCCGCGGCGGACGAGAAGACCCGCGACCACGTGAGGCGCTACCTGCGCGTGCCGGGCCACGAGATCGGCTGGGATCTGATCCGCGCCGCCTGCGCGTCGGTCTCGCGCCTGGCGATCCTCCCGCTCCAGGACATCCTCTCGCTCGGCCGCGAGGCGCGCTTCAACTCCCCCGGTCGCGCCGAGGGCAACTGGCAGTGGCGGTATCGCGCCGAGGCGCTCACGCGCGTGAGCGGCGCCACCGCCTCGTACCTGCGCGAACTGGGCGAACTCTACGGCCGCACGCCGCCGCCGCCCACGGTCAACCGCTGACCCGGCCCGCCGCCGTACGCCGCCATGGGAACCATCCGACGGATCGCCCTGAGGACCCTGGCGACGGCGGCAGTCGCCTGCACTGCGCTCGCCGCGGGCGCGGCTCTCCTGCTGCACCACCGACTCTCCTCGTGCCTTCCCATCACCGAGGGCCGCATCGACCTGGAGGGTCTCTCCGCCGCCGTGCGGATCGACCGCGACGTGCGGGGCGTGCCGACCATCCGCGCCGCAAACCGGCTCGACGCAGCGCGCGCCCTCGGGTGGCTCCACGGCCAGGACCGTTATTTCCAGATGGACCTGATGCGGCGCCGCGCTGCGGGGGAACTCGCCGAGCTGGTCGGCCCAAAGGCGCTGCCGCTCGACCGTTCGACCCGCCCCTTCGAGTTCCGCAGGCACGCGCGCCAGGCCTACCGTGCGTTTCCACCGTCCGAGCGCGCGCTCATCGACGCGTACGTCGCGGGCGTGAACGCCGGGCTGCACGCGCTCAAGTCTCCACCCTGGGAATACGCCCTGCTGCGGGAAAACCCGAAGCCGTGGACCGCAGTCGACAGCCTGCTGTCGGGCTACTCCATGATCCTCGTGCTCGAGGACAGCGGCCGGTACGAGGCCTCGCTGGACCGCTTGCGCGAGGTGCGCGGGGCGGCGGTGGCCGATTTCTTCGCGCCGGAACTTGGCCCGGATGACGACGCGATCGACGGCTCGCGCGCTCCGCTGCCCCCGATCCCGGGCCCCGCGGACATCGACCTGCGCCGGGAGGGCAGCTACTCAGCCGCGTGGAGCCCGGCGCCCTCGGAAAATCCCGCCCAAGCGCCCGGATCCAACGCATTCGCCCTGGCGGGCCGCTTCAGTGCGGGCGGCGGGGCGCTGCTCGCGAACGACATGCACCTCTCGCTCTCCGTCCCCTGCACGTGGTACCGGGCGGTCATCGACTACCAACGCCGCGACGGACGCCCCGTCGAACTCGAGGGCCTCACGCTGCCCGGGTCGCCCGCCCTGATCGCCGGCAGCAACGGTCGAGTCGCCTGGGGCATGACCAACAGCTTCGCCGACACCTCCGACCTGGTGAGGGTCGACTTCCTTCCCGGCAGCACCACGCGCTACCGCACCCCGGCCGGCCCCCGAAACTTGGTGATCCACCATGACACGATCCGCGTCCGGGGCGCGCACTCCGTCGAACTGGACACGCCCTGGACCGTATGGGGACCGCTGCACGGGCGCGATGCACGCGGGCGGCCCTACGCGTTGGCGTGGACCGCGGAGGATCCGCGCGTGATCGACCTGGGCCTCGCCGACCTTGCCAACGCGGACACCGTCGCCGAGGCGCTCGCCATCGCCCAGCGAAGCGGCGTGCCCTCGCTCAATTTCATCGCCGCGGACCGCAGTGGATCGATCGGCTGGACCGTCGCGGGCCCCCTGCCGCGCCGCGTCGGGCTGGACGGGCGCCTCCCGGCCTCGTGGGCCGATGGACGCCGCGGCTGGGACGGCTGGCTCCCGCCTTCGGAACACCCGGCGATCATGAATCCGCCCTCCGGATACCTCAGCTCCGCCAACGAGCGGCTCTTCGGCGGACGAACCCTGGCGCTCCTGGGCGACGGCGGCTACGAGCCGGCGTACCGGGCGGCCCAGCTCAGGGCGGACGTCGCCGCACTCGCAGCCCGGGCCGGCGCCAAGGCCGGGCCCGCGGACCTTCTTGCGATCCAGCTCGACGACCGGGCGCTCCACCTGGAGCGCTGGCGGGCACTGCTGATCCGCACGCTCTCCGGCCCGTCTCGAGCGGACAGTCCGGAACGAGCGCGGCTCCGGCAACTCGTGTCGCACTGGGAGGGCCGCGCCGTGACGGCATCCGTCGCGTACACGCTCGTCCGCGACTTCAAGGCCGCCGTGCTGCATCGCGTCCTCGGTCCGGTGTTCGCCCCGTGCATGCGCGGCGACACGGAGTTCGAGTGGTGGAAATTCCACTACGAACCGGCGGTCTGGAGCCTGCTTGAGCACCGGCCGGGGAATCTGCTCGCCCCCGAGTATCACGACTGGGACGAGCTCCTGCTGGCCGCGGCCGACGACGTGATCCGCGAGGATCGCCCCCTGGGCCGGGCGACCTGGGGCCGGCGGAATCGGGCGCATATCGTCCACCCCTTCGCCGCCCTGCTTCCCGGATTCGCGGCCCGTTGGATCTCCATGCCCGAGGTTCCCCTCGACGGCGACCGCGACATGCCACGCGTGGCGGCGCCGGATTTCGGGGCGAGCGAACGCCTCGCGGTGGAGCCGGGGCGCGAAGCCCAGGGCATCCTGCAGACGCCGGGCGGAAACAGTTCGAATCCACTCTCGCCGTTCTTCCGAGCCGGCTTCGAGGCCTGGGCCACCGGCAAACCCACGCCGCTGCTGCCGGGCCGCGCCCGGTATCACCTTGAGCTCGCTCCTGCCCGGGGCCTGCGCCAGCCTCCGCCCAACTAGCCAAGCACCCGCCATGCCGCTGCATCTCCTCCAGCATCCGCTTGCCTCGCACCTGGTGACTCACCTGCGCGACAAGACCTCGAAACCGGCCCAATTCCGCACCCTCGCCTTTAGGCTGAGCCAGCTTCTCGCCATCGAGGCGACCCGCGACCTCGCGACCGCCGCCAAACAGGTGGAGACCCCGCTCGAGTCGACCGAGGGCCAGGTGCTCGCCCACCCCATCGTCGTCGTCCCCATCCTGCGGGCCGGCCTGGGCATGGTGGAGCCGTTCCTCGAGCTCTTTCCCGACGTGAGCGTCGGTTACATCGGGCTGGAACGCGACCACGAGACCGCCCGCGCGCACAGTTATTACTGCAAGCTCCCGCCCCTCGAGGGCCGGCGCGTGTTTGTCGTCGACCCGATGCTCGCCACCGGAGGCTCCGCGGTCCAGGCGCTCTCCGCGGTAAAGGCCAACGGCGCGACGGATCCCCGCCTGATCTGCATTGTCGCGGCGCCCGAAGGAGTTGCCGAAGTGGAGCGGGTGCATCCCAGCGCCCTCATCCACGCCGCCGCGCTCGACCGCGCGTTGGACTCCCGCAAATACATCCTTCCCGGGCTCGGGGATTTCGGCGACCGACTCTACGGCACCTGAGAAATGTGCCCTCCGAGTTGCCTGCGGACGGAACGGCGCTTCGTTTTGAGGTCTTCCGTCCACCCATCAATTATTCTTACCTGATCAATCAGCTTGCGTCAGACCGGGCGCGAGCCTCCGATACGACGACCACCTCATGGCAGCGACCAGTGCCTTTTCCCGAGAGAAACTTTTTGAGATCGCCCGCACCCTGCCGGCGGCTCCCCGGGTGCTGGCCAGCCTGAGCGAGCTCCTTCAGGACCTGAATGTCGGCCTCGACGAGGTGTCGGATCTCATCAAGCGCGACGCCTCCCTCTCCTCCCGCCTCATCCGGATCAGCAACAGCGTGGTCTATGGCGGCAGTGGCGGCGTGCGCATCGGCGCGATCGACGACGCCGTCAACCGCGTGGGATTCAGCGAGGTGTACCGTCTGGTGGGCCTGGTGACCAGCGACCGGCTGGCCGAGCGCACCCTCCAATTCTATGGAGTCGGCCCCCAGACCATGCGCGAACACATGCTGTTCAGCGCCCTCGCCGCGGAGATGCTCGCCGAGGAATGCGGGCTAGACGCCAGGCATGCGTACACCGCGGGTCTGCTCCGGACCATCGGCATGCTCGTGCTCGACCGCGTCGCCGAGCGCCTGACCGGCTGCCAGGTGTACGACCACGGCCGCTTCGGCACCTACCTTGCCTGGGAGGGCGTCATGTTCGGCGTCGCCAACACCGAAGTCGCCGGCATGGTGCTCGCGGACTGGCGCTTCCCGCCCGAGATCGTTTCGGCCATCCGAGATCACTACCTTTCGTCGCAAAGCGACTATCAGAACCGCTTCGCCTGCCTGCTCAACATCTCGGGACGCATGGTCGGGGCTGCGGGACACGCCCTGCCGGGCGACCGCAAGTTCTGGGAGTTTGACGCACGCAAGGACGAGGTGCTCGGCATCACCGAGGACCACATCCAGCGTGCCACTGAACGCGCGCACGAGCTGTTCGAACGCCTGCGCGCCTCGCTCTCCTGAGCGGCCGCGAATCGCGCTCAGAGCAGCACCAAGTCGTTGCGATGCACGACCTCCAGACGCCTGCGCTGCGGAAACAGCGCCTGCATGGCCTCGCTCTTGAGTCCCGCCAGCCCGTCGATCTCCTCGCTTGAGAAGGCGCATTTCCCGCGCGCCACGGCCTGCCGACCCGGCCCGCAAATGTTCACCACCTCACCGGCGGCGAACCGGCCCTCGGCGCCGGTGACGCCCACCGCCAGCAGGCTCCGCCCCTGCTCGCGAAGCGCACGCACCGCGTTGGCATCGACAAACACGAAGCCCTTCGGACGCTGGAAATACGCAAGCCACCGTTTCTTCGCCTCCATGCGAAGGCCGCTCGGCACGAAGAAGGTGCCCGGCGCGGATCCCTCCAGCAGACGCGGGACGATGTCGGGCTCGGCGCCACTCGCGATGAACACGCCGCACCCCGCGCGGACGGCGACCTTCGCCGCCGAAATCTTGCTGATCATGCCGCCCACGGCCGTCTCGCTCGTCGTACCGCCCGCCATCGCCTCAATCTCGGGCGTGATGCGCTCCACCACCGGAACGATCCGCCCGGTGCCCTTCATGTCGATCAATCCCGGCGCGGTGGAAAGGATGAACAGGTGCGTGGCCTCGATCAGGCTGGCGACCATGGCGGACAACGTGTCGTTGTCGCCGAACTTGATCTCCGCGGCGCTGACCGTGTCGTTCTCGTTGATCACCGGCACGGTGCCGTAGGCGATGAGCTGCCGGAGCGATTCCTTCACGGCCAGGTAGCGGGAGCGCACGCGCAGGTCCTCGTGGGTCAGCAGCACCTGGGCGACCGTGAGGTCGTGCGGCGCGAAGCCCTCCTGCCAAGTCTGCATCAGGCGGCTCTGGCCGACGGCGGCGCAGGCCTGCTTCTTCGCGAGCTCGCGCGGCCGCTTCGGCAGACCGAGGGCGCCCATGCCCAGGCCGACGGCTCCGGAGGAGACCACGACGACCTCGCTGCCCTGCGCGCGCAAGGCGGCGACCTGGGCGCAGATGCCCGCGATGCGCTCCGTATTGAGCTGACCGATACCGGACGTCAGCACGCCGGTGCCCAGCTTCACGACGATGCGCGCTGGGCGGGAAAGAGAGGGCTCGCGGGCCATGGCGGTGCGCGGCGCGGCGGAGGACCGCTCAGACCGTGAGCAGCTCCTTCTCCTTCGCGGCGAGGTGGTCGGCGATGTCCTTGATGGCCTTGTCGGTGATCGTCTGGATCTCCTTTTCGACGCGCTTGTTCTCGTCCTCGGGAAGCTTGGCCTTCTTCAGCACCTCGATCATGTCGCGGCGCACATTGCGCACGTGGACCTTGCCCTCCTCGGCAAGCTTGTGGGCGACCTTGACAAATTCCTGGCGCCGCTCGCGGCTCATCTCGGGAAGCGGCACGCGCACGATCTTGCCGTCGACGACGGGGTTGAAGCCGATGTTCGCCATCTGGATGCCCTTCTCGATCGCCTTCACGAGACCGGCGTCCCAGGGCTGGATGACGATCATGCGGGAATCGGGCGTGGAGATCGCCGCGCAGTCCTTGATGCGCATCTGGCTTCCATAAGCATCGACCATCACGCTCTCCACCATCGTGGGCGACGCCTTGCCCGTGTGGATGGTGCTGAATTCGTGAAGGGTATGGTCGATGGCCTTCTTCATGCGGGCCTGCGTGTCGTTGACGATGGGATGTGCGGACATGGTGATTCCAGGGTTAAGGTATGATTCGCCGGAGAGTTGGCGAGTATGGGAGGATCCCAGAGAGGATCAACCCCGGACAAGGGTGCCGACCCGCTCGCCGGTGACGGCCTTCAAGACCGCCTGAGGGTCGTTCAGGTCGAAGACGATGATCGGAATGTTATTGTCCAGGCAGAGGGAGAACGCCGTCGAGTCCATGACGTTGAGCCGCTGGCGCAGTGCGTCGATGAAAGAGATCTGTTCGTACTTCACCGCGTCGGGGTACTTCTTCGGATCCTTGTCGTAGATCCCGTCGACCTTGGTGGCCTTCATGATGATCTCGGCGTGGATCTCGCTGGCGCGGAGCGCGGCGGTCGTATCGGTGGAAAAATACGGGTTGCCCGTGCCTGCGACAAAGATCACGACGCGCCCCTTCTCGAGGTGTCGCACGGCACGGCGCAGGATGAACGGTTCGGCGACCTGGTTCATCGGGATTGCGCTTTGGACGCGCGTGGTGACGCCCATCTTCTCGAGGCAGTCCATGATCGCCATGCCATTGATCACCGTGGCGAGCATGCCCATGTAGTCGCCCGTCGTGCGGTCGACACCGCGCTTTTCGCCGAGCACGCCGCGGAAGATGTTTCCTCCGCCGATCACCACCGCCATCTGCACGCCGAGATCGTGAATGGCCTTCACCTGGGAGCAGATCCGCTCGAGCGTCGCGCCGTCGATCGGGTCCCCGGACTTTCCACCGCGAAGGACTTCGCCGGAGAGCTTGAGAACCACGCGCTTGAATTTCACCCGAGGGTCGACTGGCCGAACATCGTGCATTCCCACAGGAAACGAGCCGCGGAAAACCGCGTCAATTCCCGAAGTGGGCCGACCCTCTGATCAATCTGATTTATCTCAATTTTTATCAAGTGGTTACAATCACCCATCACGACGCGGGAAATCACCTCGGCAGGCGCCCGCCGCCGGCCGGTGCGCGACGAAGTGACGGCACTGTGACCCGATTGCCCAGCAGCGCGCCAACCTTGCCCGCCCTCTGTCGCAGTTGCAGTGGTAATCGAATCATTTCTCGTTGATTTCCAGGATTTTGTTACCACGCCGACGCAACGGCACGCCGTGTGCAATACACGGGGTGAAAATCAACCTCCAACCCTCACACAAGGAGACACCACCATGCACATCATTCGCTACACCTATCCCACCCGCAGCCTCGCCCCCGCCTTCCGCTTCTCCGGTCGCAGTCCTTGGAGCGGACTCGAGAGCGAGATGGATCGGCTGTTTGAATCCGCCCTTACCGGATTCGGCACGACGGCCGCCGCAACGTCCTTCCCGGTCGATCTCTACGAAGACGGCAACGCCACCTACGTCCGCGCCGAACTGCCCGGCGTCGAGCGCAAGGACATCTCGGTCGAGATGGTCGAGGGCGCGCTGACCGTCCAGGCATCCCGCAAGGAGAAGGTCGGCGAAAACGAGCAATCCGTCTCGCTGAGCCGCTCCATCGCGATTCCCAACGAGGTCGCGGCCGACAAGGTCGCCGCAGCCTATGAAAACGGCGTGCTGACCGTGACGCTGCCCAAGCCCGAGCAGGCCAAGCCGCGCAAGATCACCATCTCCGTCAACTGAACCCAATTCCAACCCACTCTTGGAGGACATCACCATGACGCTGTTCAACTCCCTGATTCCGAACTTCAACCGCTCCACGTCCGGCAACGAGCGCCCCGCTACCGAACCTGCGGAGCCTTCTGTCAAGCCTCTCTACGAGGCGCGAGAAACCGAGGAGGCCTGGGGCCTCACGGTGCAGCTCCCCGGAGTTTCGAAGGAGAACCTCGAGCTGACCGTGGACGAGGCGCAGATCCGCATCGTGGGCCGGCCCGCCTGGAAACAACCCTCCGACTGGAGCCTGCTCTATCGCGAGACCGCCGGAGCCCCCTACGAACTCGTGATCGACCACGACAACCTCGTGGACGCCGAAAAGATTCACGCCGAGCTCAAGGATGGAGTCCTGCGCGTCTCGCTCCCGAAGACGGCCGCGATCAAACCTCGGAAAATTGCGGTGAACTAAGGCTGCGTCGACCGGTCAGACCGGCCAACGCCAGTCGAACACGCCTTCGACTCACCGATCGTAACCCGGCGACCACCGCTGAAACAAGCGGGGCGCCGGTTTTCGTTTATGGGCATGCAAGCGTCCGGCAGGAGGTTGACTCCCCCCGCGCGCACGCCCATTGAAGCCGGACACACCCTTCCATGTCCCTGCGACGCATCCTCCTCTCGGCACCGATCCTGAGCCTGGCTAGCATCGCCCACGCCGCCGCCGCGGCCGCGCCCGCCAATGCCCACGCTGCCGCGACGGCGACCCCCGACCTGCCCGAGCGGCTGGTCGACCTCCTGCTGGAACGTGTCGGCGTGAGCACCACGGGCGGAAACACCGCCACGCACTGGAGCATTTTCGCCGGTGTCCTGGTCGTCGCCTGGTTCACGAGGAAATTTGTGACGACGGCGGTGTTCGCGGTCCTCAAGCGCCTCGCTGCGCAGACCGAGACGACCTTGGACGACAAGCTCTTCCCGGCCCTAGAGGATCCATTCAAGAGCATGGTGTTCGTGATCGGCAGCTATGCCGCGCTCAAGGTCCTCAGGATGCCGGCGCCGCTCAGCCACCTCGTCGACGTCGCATACAAGATCGCGTTCCCGGTCGTGATCTTCTGGGGCATTCTGCGCACGATCGACGCGGTGATCGAACATCTCGGCGAGCTGGCCAAGAAGAAGGGCATGGGCATCGCGGCCTTTCTTCCGCTGATCAAGAAGACCGTCATCGTGCTCTCGGTCGTCGTCGGTGCGCTGACGGTGATCCAAGGTTTTGGATACGACGTGAAGACATTCCTCACCGGACTGGGCATCGGCGGACTGGCCTTTGCCCTGGCGGCGCAGGACACGCTGGCCAACCTGTTCGGCTCGCTCGTCGTCGCGGTCGACCAGCCTTTCCGCGTCGGTGATTTCGTCCAGATCGGCAGCCACACGGGCACGATCGAGGACATCGGAATGCGCTCCACCAAGGTGCGCACCGCGGCGCGGACTCTCATCGCGCTCCCCAACCGCATGGTGGCCAACGAGGCGATCGTCAATTTCAGTCGCATGCCCCAGCGACGCATCGACGAAACGGTCGGGCTGACCTACGACACGACGCCCGAGCAGATGGAGCGCTTCCTGCCCGACCTTCGGAAACTGCTTCGCGACGACCCGGACCTGCATACGGAATCCATCTGGGTGTGTTTCGCGGGCTACGGCGACTCATCGCTGAACGTCGAGATCATCTATTTCACGGCCAGCCCGAGCTGGGAGAAGCACCTCGAGATCAAGGAGCGGATCAACCTGAAGATCATGCGCCTGGTGGCTGACCACAAGCTGGCGTTCGCGTTTCCCACGCGCACGCTTCAGCTCGACGCCGGCTCAATCAACGCGCTGCGCCCCCCGGCCGCGCGTGCATGATGCCGCTCAGGCAGCCGCCGCCGCACGCCGAAACCTCGGGGCGAGCTGCAACAGCACATTGGCCGCGGTGATGAGGGCGCCTCCCACCAGCAGGCTCCAGGTGAGCGTCTCGTTCGCGTAGGAGATTGTGGCAATCCGGGAAAAGAGCGCGGGGAGAGCCAGGGCCATGAGGGAGCCGAAGATCGGTTCCACGCAGTAGATGAGCCCGGCTTCCGTCGCCGAAATTTTCGGCTGCCAGGTGTTCATGAGCAGGAAGGCGCCGAGCGTGCAGAACACCGTCAGCAGTCCGTTGAACAGGAGCAGCGACGCGGAGCTCCACGGCAAGGCCAGCGCCGCGGCCGACGGAGCCGTCGCGACGCCCATGACCGCAAACACCAGGGCCTCGGTCGCGAACAATACGAGCGTGATGCGCTCGGGCCGGTTGCCCAGGAACCGCGGCTGTTCCAGGGTGAGAATCTGCCCCATGAAGAACAGGGAGCTGGCCAGCGTCTCGAGTTCGCCCCGGCCCAGGCTCAACTCGAGCCAGTCGAAGCGCCCCAGGATCGCGGATCCCGCCATCACGAGCGCGCAGCAGATCCAGACCAACGCGCCAGGATTGCGCCGCCGACGCACCGCGAGATACACGGGGATCAGGATCGCGTAGAACTGCGTCAGGAACGCCGAGGTTGACGCCGCCGTGAACTGCAGTCCGTCGTTCTGCAGCAGCATGCCGCCCGCCGCGAACAGGCCGAGCTGCACGCCCTGCCTGAGCTCCAACGCGGTCGTCCGCCCCAGGCCACGGGCCTGCAGCACCAGCAGCACCGCCGCAGCCATCAGCATGCGCGGCGCCACGCTCATGGCCGTGATGAACGCCGAACCGCTGCCGGGCGCCAGCCGGGCCAGCTCCAGGGTCATCGCCTTGATCGTCGGGAAGCTCAACCCCCAGAACAGGTTCGCAAGCAACAGCATCGCGATCGCTCGCGCGTGCCCGCCCTGACGGGCTGTGGTCGTATCGGTCGGACTCATCGGTGGAGCCCATCACGCTGCCGGCCCCGCCGCCGGCGCGCAAGCCGGGTCCGAGACGCAAAAAAACCGCCGGCGCGAACGCACCGGCGGTTCGGGTGGAAAAGTGAAAAATCAGGAAACGTGGCCCGAGACGAGCTTGGTCATCTCGAACATGCTGACCTTCGACTTGCCGTTGAACACCGCCTTGAGGGCGGCGTCGGCGTTGATCATCTTCTTGTCCTTCTTGTCCTGAAGGCCGTTCTTCTTGATGTAGTCCCACAGCTTCTTGGTGAGATCGGTGCGGGGGAGGGGCTTCGAGCCGACGACCGCGGCGAGGGCGGCATCAGGCTGCACGGGCTTCATGAACTGGGCGTTGGGTTTGCGTGCGGATTTTTTGGCCATTGTGATAGTTGGGTTGATTGGAGATTCGCTTAAACTTTAAGCGACCTGCGTTCTAGAGCGAAAAACGCCCTCTTGCCGAGTGAAAAATCGCGTAGTTCCGAGGGGCGAATCGGGCTTTACGAAAGCTTGACACCCGGCCCTCCGCGGATCACGGCCCCGCGTCCGCCCTCGCGAACTGCCGATGCAGCCTCGCGTAGTGGCCGTTCAACGACAGCAGGGACTGGTGTGTACCCGATTCCAGGATACGCCCGCCGTCCATGACGAGCACCAGGTCGGCGCCCCGGATGGTCGACAGGCGGTGCGCGACGACGAAGCTCGTGCGCCCCTTCAGCAGCTCGGCCAGCGCGGTCTGCAGGCGCGCCTCGGTGAGGCCGTCGATCGAGCTGGTCGCCTCGTCGAGGATGAGCAGGCGCGGGTCGGCGATCATGGCGCGGGCGAAGCACACGAGCTGGCGCTGCCCCTGCGAGAGGCCGGCGCCGCGCTCGCCCAGCGACGTGTGCAGGCCGCGCGGAAGCGCCTCGACCATGTCCAGGCAGCCCAGGCGCGCCACCACGTCGCGCACCTCCGCCTCCGTCGCGCCCGGGCGCGCCAGCCGGATGTTGTCGAGCACCGTGCCCGTGAAGAGGAAGTTCTGCTGCGGCACCATTCCCATCTGGCGGTGCAGCGAGCGCGAGGAGACCGAGCGCAGGTCCATGCCGTCGACCAGCACCGAACCCGCGGTCGGAATGTAAAACTTGGATACAAGGCCCACCACCGTGCTCTTGCCGCTTCCGGTGTGCCCCACGAGCGCCACCGTCTGCCCCGCCCCCGCGCGGAAGCTCACCCCCGAGAGCACGGGACGGCCCGCCTCGTAGGCGAAGCCCACGTCGCGAAACTCCACCTCCACGCCCGCGCGCACCGGCCTCGGGTCCGGCAGGTCGGGGATGCCCGGCGCCTCCTCCCAGTCCGGCTCCGTGTCCAGCAGGCGGAAGACCCGCTCCGCCCCCGCCATCGCCACCAACGCCTGGTTGTACTGGTTGCCGATGACGTTGATCGGCGAGAAGAACAGGTTCGCGAGGAAGAAGAACTCGATGAGGCTCGCGAGCGTCATCTCCCCGTGCGAGACGCGCCAGCCGCCGAAGACCAGCAGCACCGCGACAAAGAACTGGCTGTTGAGCTCAAGCAGCGGCTGCAGGATCGCCGAGGTGCGGGCCAGCGCGACGCTGTACCGAGAATGGTCCGCGAGCAGCGAGCGGAACAGGCCCGCGTTGGTCTCCTCGCGCACGAACCCCTGGGTCACGCGGATGCCGTTCACCGACTCGGCGATGGTCGCGGTGATTCGCGAGAAGCTCGCCTGCGTCGCTCGCGACCGGTGGCTGAGCCGCCCGTGGAAGCGCCGGTTCATGAGCCACAGCAGCGGCGCCATCGCCAGCACCACCAGGAACAGCGGCACGTCGCAGTAGGCCATGATTCCCGCCGCAAACAGCATCTGGCCACCCTGCACCGCCGTGACGAAGAAGACGTCCTGGATGCCGATGCGCAGGGCCTCCACGTCGCTGGTCACCCGCCCGAGGATGCGGCCCAGTTTGACGCGGTTGAAGAACCCCATGGGCATCGCCTGCACGTGGTCGAAGATCGCCTGGCGGAGGTTCTGAACGACCGTCTCGCCGATCTCCAGGGCGTACCGCTGCCGGAAGTGGAAGAGCCCATCGGTAAACAGCGCGAGAACCGCGTATCCAACGACACCCGCGGCAATGCCCGCGGCGTGCCGATGCGCGATCGGCCCCACGATCACAAGACTCACCACCCAGGTCAGCGCAGGCAGCTGGATCGAGCGGATGAGCGTGAGCACCAGAAGCGCACGGACCCGCGTCCTCACGTCTGCGGCGTACGTGAACATGCGGCGGATCAGCCCCCAGTCCAGCGGACGCATCGCGTCCTCCTCGTCCTCGTCGACCGCGGGACGGTGGATGATCATGAAATTCCGAAGCGAGCGCGGATCCTTCATGCCCCGCCTCCGTTCCCCGGCGCGGCCGGAGTCTCGTCGCCGAGCGTCGCAGCGTCGACGAGCTGGAGGCTCGCAACGTGCCGGTACGGGCCGGGCACCCGCATGAGCTCCTCGTGGGTGCCGCGCTGCACGATGCGGCCGTCGTCCATGACGATGACGAGATCGGCGCGGCGCAGCGTGCTGAGGCGGTGCGCGACGATGAAGGTGGTGCGGCCGGAGATCGCGCGGTCCAGCGCCTCGAAGATCTCGTGCTCGGTCTGGCTGTCGATCGCGGCCGTCGGATCGTCGAGCAGGAGGATGGGCGGCTCGAGCAGCACGGCCCGCGCGATGGCGAGGCGTTGCCGCTGTCCGCCGGAAAGGTTGCTACCGCTCTCCCCCAGGACGGTGTCGTAGCCCTTCGGAAGGGCCTGGATGAACTCGTGGGCGGCGGCGATGCGCGCGGCCTTCTCGATCTGTTCGCGCGTCGCCTCGGGGTGTCCGAACGCGATGTTGGCAGCGACCGAGTTCGAGAACAGGAAGCTCTCCTGGAAGACGATTCCGATCGCACGCCGCAGGGTCTCGAGGTCCAGGTTTCGCACGTCGTGCCCGTCGATCAACACGCGTCCCCGGGTCGGATCATAGAACCGCGGGACAAGGCTCATGAGCACGCTCTTCCCCGCGCCGGTCGCACCCAGGATCGCCACGCACTGGCCCGGCGCGACCTCGAGGTCGACGTCGTGGAGGACCGGGTCGATGCCGTCGTACGCGAAGCTCACGCGCTCGAACCGCACGCCGCCCCTCAGTCGCACCGAATGCAGCGCGCCTGGCGCGGACTTCACCTCCACGGGCGCCGACAGGATCTCGTAAACCCGGCGCGCGCCGATGAGCGACTGCTGCACCGAGTTGACGATGTTGGCCACGTTGTTGACCTGCCCTGAGAACTGGTCGAGCAGACCCGCGAACACGATCATGCCGCTGCCCAGTGCCAGCTTGTTCTGGACCACCAGCCAGCCGCCGTAGCCCAGCAGCGCCATCATGTTCAAGCGGGTCAGGAAGCCGACGGCCGGCGAATACAGGCTCACCTGCCAGAAAACGTTCCGCTGCTGCGCCAGGATCGCCCGGTTCGCCGCGACAAACCGCTCCCGGTTCTCCTGTTCCCGGCCAAACGCCTTCACCACCCCGATGCCCTGGATGGTCTCCGAGAGGTGCTGGACGAGTGTCTCGACAAGAGTTCGATTCTCCGCGTAGCGCGGCTGGATGTGCCGCGAGAACCACGCCGACAGCACCGCAAGCACGGGCGTGGTTGCCAGACAGGCGAACGTCAGCGGGATGCTCAGACGCGACATGTAGATGATGTAGACCGTGAGCGAGATCAGCATGATCACGCTCGGGATGAGCACCTGGTCCACGAACATCCGCACCGCCTGGACGTCGCCGGTAACGCGGGTGATGATCGAGCCGGTCGTGTTCGCGTCGAAGAAGCGAAAGCTCAGCCGCTGCAGCTTCTCATACACTTCGCCACGCAGGTGAACCACGAGGTTTTGCTGCACGAGCAGGTTGACCGTGATGGAGTGAAGGTAATTGAGGACCGAACGCAGGAGCGCAAAGAGGAGGATGCAGCCACCGAGCACAAGCAGGACGGTTTCGGTTTTCCCATGCTCCAGGAACGAGGCCGGCAACAGCCCCTCCGAGAGTGGAGTGCCCTGCACCTTGTGGCGCAGGAAATCGATGCCGATGCCCGTGAAATTGAGTCCGAACAGCCCCAGCACCAGGAGAACGATCTGCAGCCCCAGCACCGTCAGGCAGCGCACGCGATAGCGCCAGGCCAGGCCGAAGAGCCACCGGATCAGGGTGCCGTTGCTCGGGCCGGGCGCGGGACTCGTCGCAGGGTTGGACGATGCGGGCGTCATGGAAACGGCGCAGGATCCCATTCCGGCGCAAAAGCGCAACGTGGTTTACACCCCGGGCACCACGACCATCCGGTCAGGGCGCCGCACCGCCCGGCCTCAGACCCTGCTCGCCGACGCGACGCTGCTGCTCGGCTTGCTGCTGGCGCAGCAGCCGCCGCCGGCGCACTTCGGCCGCAAAGGCTTCCATGCGCCTCGCCTCGTCCGCCGCCGTCGGATTCAACACCACCGGAAACACCGGACCGCGCGGCCCGGCGGCGGGATTGACCACCAGCGGCGCGTTGGTCGTCTTGGGCCTGATCATCGTCAGGCGGAGCAGCTGCCCGCCCTGATCCACGGACACCACGTCGCCGACGGGCGTCACCTCGTGGGACTTCACCTCGAACGGCGCGCCGGGCTGGTTGAGCCGAACCCAGGCGGATTTCTTCGTGGCAAGGTTGGCGATGTTGAAATAGTCGACGCCGTCGATCTCCAGAATGCCCCGAAACTCGAGGTTCTGCACCGGTCCCGGGCCACTCGACTGGGACGCGGAAATCGGCATGAACGGCGAATCCGTGCTGAGCCCGGCGTGCACGCACAGCGGCTGTGCGAGAAGGAGCGCCATAAAGATGGGGAGAAGGAGGCGGTGGCTTGCGTGCGCCATGGGCTGAGAAGACTAAACTGACGCCGGAGGGCCGGGTCAAGTGACGCCCATGCAAAGTCAATTGCCGCCCGACATCACGCCATACGGTAGCACTTGAGTTTCAAGAACACGCAAACGAGCAGGACCTCAGCCTCCCGCATCCCGATCCGCCTTGGCGAGCACATCGGCCACGACCCGCATCACCTGCTGGACATCAAAGGGCTTCACCACTCGCGCGCAAAAGCCGTAGTCCCGGAAGTTGGCCACCACCGGATCGCTCGAATAACCGCTGGCCACGATGGCCCTCACGTCGGGATCGAACTTCCGGATCTCCGCAAGCGCCTGGGCGCCGCCAAGATCGCCAGGGACCGTGAGGTCCATCATGAGCGCATCGGGCGGAGAACCCCGTTCCCATTGTTCACGGTAGGCGTCGAGGGCCTCGCGACCATTCGAGGTCGACACGACCTCCAACCCCGCCCTGCGCAGCACATGCCCGAGGAGGACCCGGATCGGCTCCTCATCGTCCATGATGAGAATGCGGCCGCCAAGCTGGGTTGCGGGAGCGCTTAGCACCGTGCCCGTCTCCACGCGCTCGCCGCGCAGCGCGGGCAGGCGGATGACGAACCGGGCCCCGCGGCCGGGTTCCGACTCCACGTCGATGCAGCCCTTGTGGCGCCGGACAATCGAATAGACCGTGGCCAGTCCCAGTCCGCTGCCGGTTTCCTTGGTCGTGAAATACGGCTCGAAGACGCGCGAGAGAGCCTCGGTCGGAATGCCCGAACCCGTATCCTCGATCGAGATACGAACGTAGTCGCCGGCAACGACCGGCAAGGCCGAGCCCAGCGGCACCAGTTCATTTGACGCGGAGAGCTTCACCACGCCTCCGCCCGGCATCGCCTGGACCGCGTTGATGACCAGGTTCTGGATGATCTGAGCGAGCTGGCCACGGTCCGCATTCGCAGGCCAAAGACCCTCCGGAAAATCGAATTCGCAGCGCACCCGCGAACCGCGAACCGCAAATTCGGCCACTTCCGTCGCCACATCCGCGAGTTCGACGGCCGCCCGCACGGGCTCCCCGCCCTTTGCAAAGGTGAGCAGCTGCTGCGTGAGGCCCCGGGCACGATCGGCGGCGCGGTGCGCCTCCTGTATGAACAGGTGCGCCGGCGATTCCGCGGGCACCTCCGAGCGCGCCAGGCCCAGGTTGCCCATCACGGCGGTCAGGATATTGTTGAAGTCGTGCGCGATGCCCCCCGCGAGCAGGCCCACCGACTCGAGCTTCGACGCACGCTGGAGCTGGTTCTCGAGACGACGACGGTCGGTGACGTCGCGAATCACGACCACGGCGCCAAGAACGACGCTCTGGGGATCGCGCAGCGGGACGACGCACCCCTCGACGTCGACCACCCTGCGCCGGTCCAATCGGATCGCCGCGCCCACCGGAAGATCAACCGCCTCGCCGTCCCTGAGCACAGGCCGCACGGGCCAGTCGAGGTCGCTTCCCGTGGTGGCATCCACCAGGCAACACAGGTCGCTCACCAGCCGCCCATGCAAATCGTCGGACGAGACAGACAGGAGGATCTCGGCCGCACGATTCACATAAAGCACGGTGCCGTCGAGGCCGAGAGTAATGACCCCTTCCTCCATCGCGCGAAGCGTCACCGCAAGCCGCTCCTTCTCCGCCGCCAGCTCCCGCTCCGCGGTGCGCCGCGCAGTGATGTCCGTAACGACGCCCACCGCCTGCCAGGCGTTCGGACCCGCTGGCTTCACCGCGACCTGCTCGTGAAGCCAGTGCACGCCCGCCTGCGAGAAAAAACAGAATTCCTGCTCGTATCCGGGCGCGCCGGTCAGGAACGCCGCCGAACTGCGTTCGTTAAGCGAGGCCATGTCGGGCACGTTCTGCTCGCTCCACAGGATGTTGCCCTTTGACGCGGGGTCGTAGCCGAAGAGCTTGCGGTACAGCAGGGAATCCGGGATGGCCAGCCGCCAGGTGAACGCCCCGGTGGACTCGAGCGTGACGTCTGCAAGCCAGAGCATGCAGTCAACGCCCATCAGGATCCGGTTCAGTCGTTCCTCGGTCTCCCGTCGGGCCTGGTCCGCACGGTACCTCGAGGAGACGTCCATCATCACGCCGGCCAGATGCCAGCGACCCGGCCCCAGGCTCGAGATGGACACCTTCTCATGGATCCAGAACACCTCCCCATTCGACTCGCGGATGAGCTTGAACTCCTGGTCGTATCCGGGCGCTCCCGACAACATCGAGCCCTGGCTGCGGCGGTTGTTCTCAGCCAGCGACGGCACCTGGAACCCCGCGTAGATTCGCCTGGGATCGGCCAGTCCGGTCTCTCCGAAGATCCTGCGGCGAAGGCCCGAGGGGGGAAGGTCGAAGCTCCAGTTCCACACGCCGTCCAGGTGCGAGACATCGGCCTGCCACAGCAGGCAGTCTGTCTGCTCCAGGATCCGCTGCAGCTGTTCGGCGCTCTTGCGTCCGGCGTCCTCGAGGCGGTGCCGCTCGGTGATGTCGGTGACCACTCCGAGCAGCCGCCACTTCCGATCCCCCCGGCGATGGATGGCCGCCTGCTCGAGCAGCCAGGCGGGCCCGCCGTCGGCGATAAATCGAAATTCGTGGCGGTAGCCGGAATGCCCCGCCTCGATCGCCCCGGCGACCACGCGCTCCATCGCGGCGTGATCCGGCACCCGGTCGGGATTCCAGAGTCTTGCCGCGCCGAAAGCATCGCCGATGCCGAGCAGCCGCCCGGCCTGGGAGATGCGACGCGAGGTCACCTGCCAGCGCAGTTGTCCGTCGGATGCCCGCGCCACGTCGGCGGACCACACCAGCACGCTCGCGCCCTCGAGCACCTCGTCGGTCATCGCCGCCTCCTCCAGGCGCCGCCTCGCACCGTTCAGCTCTGCTCTCGCCCGGCGCCACAGCACGCCGACCGCGAGTGCCGCCGCCGCGAGGGCAAACACTCCGAGATCCAGCGAAGGCCCTGCGCCCGCAGGTGGTTTTCCGACAGCTCCATACGCGCAGACGCCCGCGACCGCGGCGGCAAATCCAGCCAGCCGCGCGGTCCCGAGACATCGGCGCCGCAGGCCGGCAGGAAGACGAGGAGCGTCCATGACAACGTTGATTTTTAGGTTCCCTCCGGCATCTGGACCGGTGCGGGATCAGGCGGGACCGTAGCCGCTGCCGGCCGGACCGGCAAACCCCTAACCGGCGGTAGAAACACCTGCGTCCAAGCGGGGAACTCTACGGACCCACCGTGCGTATCGGGTCGCCCGACACACGCAGCCGAAGCGAATGCACGCCCCGAAGGGTCACAGCCCCGAGCACAAGCACGCCCCCGACCAGGGCCCACGGCGACGGCCGTTCGCCCCGCACCAGAAACACCCAGACCGGGTTGAGCAGCGGCTCGATCACCGGGATGAGGACCGCCTCAAGCGCGGTGACATGCCGGATCGCCCGCGAGTACAGCCAGTAGGAGCAGCCCAGCTGCACGACGCCCAGCAGCCCCAGCGCCCCCAGGCCCACGGGCGAGGGCAGCGGTGACGACAGCATCCAGGGAATTCCAATCAGGAACGTGAGCCCGTTGCCCAGGATGATCGATTCGACCGGAGACCCGTCCTTCTGCCTCCGAAGCAGCATGGTCATCGCCGCAAACGCCACGCCGCTCGCAAGCGCCACCAGGATGCCCAGCGTATTCGTCCACTGGAGACCGCCGTCCGCGAAGAACAGGGTCATCCCCCCAGGACGACCCCGATCGTGAGCCAGTCCGCCCGCGTCGCCCGCTCGCCCAGGAACCAGGATCCGAAGAGCGCGATCCACACCGGCGCGGTGTACTGCAGAAGGATCGCGTTTGCCGCGGTGGTCAGCTTGGTCGCCGCCACAAACGTCGCCGTGCACGCCGCATAGGCGACGGCCGCCCCCACCTGAATGGGCGAGAAGGTGAAGCGCAGGTTTCGATTCGTCAGCAGGAGAAACACGGCCGCGATCACGCCGCGACCGCCCGCGACGGCCAGCGGCGGCCAGTCGACGGTCTTGATCAGCAGCCCTCCGAGACTCCACAGGAATGCGGCCGCGATCAGCTGGAGCACGGCGCGGCCGTGGGCCTGCCCTCTCATTGGCAAACCCTCCCGTCCACTGACTCAGGGCCTTCGAGCCCGACACAAGGGTGCATCCTCCACCCCATGACCGCGCACTGCGGGTTTGGCACGCGAAAACGGAGCCGACTCCGGCTCTACGCGGAACGCACTCCCTCCTCGCGCCCCTGGGCTACACGCAAGGTCCAGTGCTCGAGCTTGGCCCTCAGTTCCTCGGGATGGATCGGTTTGCTCAGATAGTCGTCCATGCCCGCGGCGAGGCAGCGCTCGCGATCGCCCGGGAGGGCGTTGGCCGTCAGCGCGATGATGATCGGCTGCCGGTCGCGCGCAACACGCCGGCGGATCTCCTGCGTCGCCACCAGGCCATCCATCTCCGGCATCTGCATGTCCATCAAAACCATCTTGAAATCCCGGCGCTGGACCGCCTCGACGGCCTCCACCCCGTTGACCGCCAGCGTCACCCGCCAGCCCATGCGCTTGAGCATCGTCATGGCCACCCGCTGATTCACCGCATTGTCCTCGGCCAGCAGAACCTCCGGCTGTTCTCCGCCGGGAATCCCCTTTTCGGGAATCTGAGGCGGGCTTGGCTTGGGGTCCGCGGCGGGCTGCCCCGCCGAGGCCCGGGCGATAACCCGTTCGAGCGATTCCAAGAGCAACCGAGGCTTGAGCGGCTTGGAAACACTGGCGTCCGGGTCCAGCTGCGACATCGCCGCCATGCGTTCACCGAGCGGACTGATCACCACCAGCGGAATGCGTCTGTGCTTGGTTTTCTGCGCCAGCGCGCCGTGGTCCACCACCGCCGAGTCCACGACGACTGCGTCGAGCCGGCCTGCGGACTGCACGGCAGACACGGCGTCGATCGCCGACTCCGCAACCTTCACGTCCGCGCCCCAATTTTCGAGATGCGCGCGCAGCAGGCGCCTGCCGTTGCCCGGAGGAAGCATCAGGACCACCCGGCGGCCGGCGAGCGGCTTGGCCTGTGCACTCGGCTCGCCCACAGCCTCCGCCATGCACGGCAGGACAAAGGTGAAGGTGGAGCCGATGCCCTGCATGCTCTCGGCCCAGATCCGCCCGTCCATGAATTCGACCAGGCGCCGGCATATGGCCAGCCCCAGGCCCGTGCCGCCGAATTGTCGGGTCGTCGACGAGTCGACCTGGCTGAACGATTTGAAAAGCCGGTCCATGCGATCGGGCGGAATTCCTATGCCCGTATCGCGCACCGAAAACTCGACTTCCACTTGCGAGATGCCCGAGGGATCCGCCTCCTCCGTGTCCGGCGCGACCTCCGGATGCAGCGGGCGCACCACGACCTCGACCTCGCCGCTCTGGGTGAACTTCACGGCGTTGGCGAGCAGGTTCACGAGAATCTGACGCAGCCGCGTCACGTCTCCGATGACGATCCCCGGCACGCCCGGATCGATCCAGCAATGCAGGTCGAGCTTCTTGTCGGCCGCGGTCGGCGCAACGATCTCGACGGCCGACTCGATGCACTCGGCGAGCGCAAAGGGCTGGCTCTCCAGATCGATCCGGCCCGACTCGATCTTCGAGAAATCGAGAATCTGGTTGATGATCTGGAGCAGCGATTCGCTGGCCGTCCGGATCGTGCTCGCGCAATCGCGCTGCTCGGGGTTGAGGCTGGAATCGAGCAGCAGGCTGGCCATGCCGATGACCGCATTGAGCGGCGTCCGGATCTCATGGCTCATGTTCGCGAGGAAATCGCTCTTGGCCCTGGCCGCGTCGAGGGCCTCGTCCTTCGCCTGGAGAATCTCCGTTTCCCAACGCTTGCGCTCCGAGATGTCCTGGAAGGTCCCGAAGATGCGCACCGGGCGTCCCGCAAACAGGTCGACCTTCCCGATCGCACGCACCCACAATCGTTTCCCCGAAACCGTGTCGATCTGCAGTTCGTAATCCCAGCCCTGCCCGTGGTTGATCGAGCGCTCAACCGACTCCCGGATGATCTGACGGTGCTCCGGCACATAGAATCCGATCGCCATGTCGACGTCGACCGGCACGTCAGTCGCCAGGCCGTGAATGGAATAGGTCTCCTTGGACCAGGTCAGTTTGCGGCTCTCGATGTGGTACTCCCAGCTTCCGATGCGCGCCAGGTGCTGCGCCTCGTTGAGCTGCGCCTCCGACGCCCGGAGGCGCTGCTGGGCGAGATATTTCTCCGTGATGACCTCGGAGAAGATCGTGATGCCGCCGATGTCGCCATCCACCCGATACCACGGATGACATTCCCAGCGGATCCACTCCTCCTTGCCATCGGGCCGCATGAAGCGGTCCTCGTCGCGTCGCTCGATCGCGCCGCCCAGGCAGCGCAGGTAGGCATCGCGCCAGTGACGGGGAATATTCGGAAACATTTCCAGGTGCGAACGTCCGCGCAGGTCCTGGTCGGGGAGCCCGTAGTCGGTGATCCATCGATGCGAGGCCGCCACGTAGCACAACTCGCTGTCGAGCAGGGCGACGGCGGCCGGCGTGTGGTGGATGAACTCCTCGAGCTGGCGCTGCTTGGCCAGGAAGGCCTCCGTGGTCCGCTTCCGGGCCGAAATATTGGTCACCGAGGCGAGCGTGCACTCGAACGGCGCCTGGAACGTGCGCAGTTCGCTGAGCGACACCATCGCCGGGAATGGCGTGCCGTCCTTCCGGCGCAGGGTCCACTCTCGCGAACGTCCGTAATGCCGCGCCGTCTGCGCGTGCAGGACCAGCGCATCGGAGGGCGACACGGAACGTTGAAGCGCGATCGTTACATCCGAGGCCAGCGCCGCCAGCTCGGCCGCATCGAACAGGGTCGACGCATGGAGTCGTCCCACCACCTCGGACGCCCGGTAGCCGAAAAGTCGCTCTGCCGCCCGATTCATCAGGAGCACGACCCCGTCGACATTCCACGCCAGAAGCGCCACCGACGCCTGCTCGAATGCCGCCCGCATCAACGGGGCCCCACTGTCCAAAGAGGTGGGCGCCCCCGGCACTGCTGGGGCCGCGGGTGGGGTCGGGCGTAAATCCATGCTCCGCTCAATATCGACCGCGCCACGCGGCGCTTCAATCCCGGTTTTGGCGAAAAAACCCGTAGGATTTCCGCGTCGCCCGCGCTCGACGCAGGAACAAAAACCGCGATGATCGCGTCCGCGATGCTCCCCCAGAGTAGCCTCCCCACGTCGCAGCGTCCCCGCTCGACCCGCCTGTCCCCGCCCGCCGTCGCGCACTGGGTTCTGGTTGTCCTCGCATGCATCGTGTTCCGTCCGGGCACCCGGGCCGACTCACCACTCCCATCGTTCCATCGCGGCGAACACCCTCGGCTGTTCTTCGGCCCGGAGGACGTGCCCGGCATCCGTTCGCGCCTGGATTCGCCCTTTGGCCACGAAGTCTCCCGGCGTCTCGACACGCTGCGCAACGCGGATGCCCCCGCTTGGCTCAGGACCCAGGTGGCCGTAGGCTGGGCCCTGCGTTACGCCTGGCAGGGCGACCAGGCCGCCGCAGCCCGGGCGCTCGATCTCTGCGAGGCATCCCTTGCCACGCCCGAAACCGGTCCCGAGTCGGGTCTCCCCCTCTGCGAAACCCATGCCGCCAAGGTCGCGGGCCTGGCCGTCTGCTACGACCTCGCACAAGCCGCATGGCCACGGAACCGGCGCGACGCGATCGCAAGCGCACTGCTGACCTACGCGCTCAATCCGGTGCTGCCCGCCGACAGCGCGGCGCGCTCCCCCGCCGGCGGCGACTTCGTCCTCGCCCAGGCCGCCTCGGGTCTCGCCGCCCTCGCCATCGAAGGCGATCCGGGCGTACCCAGGGACGCGGCGGCCGCAGCCCTCGCGGTTCGCGGCGTCGTCGCACGCTACCTCGCCTCGCTCGGCGATCACGGCTGGCCCCGCGAGGGCTTCAATCAACTTCGCATTCCCCTCAGCCAGGGCCTCGGCGCCTTCCTCGTCGCTTGGCGGCGCAATCACGGAGAAGACCTGCTGGCCGCCTCGCCCGCGCGGCACTGGCCCGCGCTCTACGCCACCCTCCTGATCCCACCGGCCGCGCCCGGCCGCGTGCCCGACCTTCCCTTCTTCGGACTCGCCCCATCGATCGACGGCCGCGTGCCCGGCCCACGCTGGATGGAAGGGCCTCTCGCCGGAGGCGACACAAGCCTCCTGCTCGTGCTCGCCGACGCCGGCTCGCGCGCGGCGCTCGAGTGGACGTACCGCCGTTGCTTCGGTCCGGACGGCGACGGCAGCCTCGACATCGTCAAACCCTCCGACGCCATCTTCGCCCTCGAGGGCAGCGGTGCCATCGACGCGCCGGTCCAGCCCGAGACCCTGCTGCCTCACGTCTGGGCCGACTCGACCCAGGGCATCTACGTGTTTCGCAACCATTGGACGGGCGCGGACGACGCGGTCGCGGCCATCAGCGCAAACGCCCGCCCCGCCAGGGGCCTGGCCACCTTCGGCGACGCCGGCTCGTTCCGCCTCCTCGCGCTCGGCGGCCGCTGGGCCGTCCAGCGCAACCGCGATGTCGACGATTTGGATACGACGTCGCCGCGGCGCGAGAACGTGGTCGCGATCCCCGGCACCCAGGGCTGGATGCCCGGGCGCGTGCTGCGCGCCGCAGGCCTGCCCGACGGCTCCGGCTCGGTCAGCCTCAACCTCGACGCAGTCTACACCGTCGCCTCCCCCAGTCCGCGCAGCCCGCGCCTGGAGCCGACCCAGGACATCGGAATCCGCGCCCTGCGCGCCTGGACGGTGGATTACTCCGGCGAATGCGGGGCGCCGGTTCTCATGGCCGTCGTCGATCACATCACCGGCGCACCCGCCCGACGCTGGCTCATGCACACCGAGGAGCGCGACATCCATCTGCGGCCGGACGGCTTCGATCTCGTGGCTGCCAACCACGCCACCCTTTCCGCCACCGTCATCTCACCGTCCACTCCCCGCCTTGGCGTCGAGCAGGGACGCTGGACCAGCACCATCTCCATCGTGAGCGACGGCGATTTCTTCGTCATCATGACCGTCGAGCCGCCGGGCGTTCGCCAGCCCGTCGTCTCGGCTTCGGGCTCGGGCCTCAATGCCCGCGTCCACGTGGGCGGTTGCACCCTCTACTTCGACGGCCAAAACGTGGCCATCGAGTAGGCCCTCCCGCGGTCAGCGCGCGATATCGCGCTGGTTCAGAACCTTGAAGCCGCGATGATTGAGGCTCTGCGAGGCGATCTCCGTATCTTCGACGTTGATCACCAGGGCCGACTTTCCCTCGGGCCGCTTGATGAAGCTGTAAACGTAGTGAATGTTCACCTCGGCCTCCAGAAGTGCCGCGAGCACGCCCTTGAGGTCGGCTTCGGCCGTGATCTCGACGGCGAGGATCTCCGTCTCATGGAAGGCGAATCCCCCCTCGACCAGCAGTTCCCTGGCCTTGTCCGGATCGTCGAGCACCATGCGGATGATCGCCGAGTCGATCGTGTCGAGCACCGTGATCGCCATCACGTGCACGTCATTTGCCTGCAGGCGTGCGATCAGGTCGCTGAGCCGACCGACGCGGTTCTCGGTGAACACGGAAAACTGCCGGACGGGATCCGCGGCGATGGACGTGCTGGGCGACGGCATGGCAGAGCCCCGACACTGGCAAGGCCCCGCGGACCGGTCAACGATGCGTTGCGCGACGAAACCGCCAGCGGACCTGCCTCAGGGCAGCTTGGCCTCGAGCACCTTCCGGGTCTGCGCGGCGCGGTACTCGTCCAGCGCCGCTTTGACCGTGGGATCCGACAGGCCGATCATTGCTGCGGCGAAGAGCGCGGCATTCACCGCACCGGCTTTTCCGATCGCGAAGGTGGCCACCGGAATGCCTCCGGGCATCTGCACCATCGAGAGCAGCGAGTCCAGGCCCTTGAGCGAGGCTGACTCCATCGGCACGCCAAGCACGGGCAGCGCCGTGAACGCCGCGGCGACGCCCGCAAGGTGCGCGGCTCCGCCAGCCCCCGCGATGATCGTCTTCAGCCCGCGCGACTCCGCACTGCGGCAGTACTCCATGGCCAGGTCCGGTGTGCGATGTGCGCTCATCACGCGCTTTTCATACGGGATCTTCAGCAGCTCCAGCGTCGAGGCGACGTGCTGCATCGTGTCCCAGTCGGACGTGCTGCCCATGATGATTCCTACCAGAGCCGTGGTTGGCATAGTGGAAAGTGACTACTCCCGATCGCAGGCTGCCCGCAAACGGATTCCACGCTGCGCAGTTACAACCGGGAGTTTCGGGGGGCTTGACTCCCGGTGGCGGGCCGTGAGCCTCGGCAGACTTCATGAATCTACGGTGGACGCTGAGACGGCTCAACCGCTGGGGCATCTCGCGACGAAAGCTCCGGGGCGGTCGACTGCACGGCCTGCTCGGCGATCGGTTCCTCCACCGCGACCTCTGGATTCCCTCCCGCGAGAGCCTCGCCCGCGCCTGGCTCATCGGCATGACGGTCACCTCGATCCCATTCCTGCCGCTGCAATCCGTCATCGCCTGCGGCATCGGCTTTTTCCTAGGCGCCAACCTTCCCGTCTGCCTGCTGCTGCAGTACCTTTCCAACCCCGCGACCGCATTCATCCAGGTGCCCGCCTGCTTCTTCGTCGGACGACTGCTGATGGGAGATCACCCCGCAGCCCTGTTGAGCCAGATCCACCACGGACCGATGGCATTGATGACGAGCGACAACCTGATTGCGATCTACCTCGGCGCGATCGTGATCGGCCCGATCCTGGGCGTGATCGGTTATTTCCTGACCCACCTCATCTGGCGCGAACGGCCCGCAGGCGGCAAACGCGGGACCACTCAGGCGTAGCGGTCCTCGGTCCAGGGATCCGCGGTGTTCGAATAGCCGCGCACCTCCCAGAAGCCCAGGCGGTCCTCGGCGAGAAATTCAATGCCGTTGACGAATTTCGCACCCTTCCACGCATAGAGTTTCGGTATGATGACACGCGCAGGGGCGCCGTGCTCGTGAGCAAGCGGCTTGCCGTCGAAATGCGTCGCCACCAGCACGTCGTCGTCCAAACAGGTCTCGAGAGGCACGTTGGTCGAGTAGCCGTCCGCTCCCGTGAAATACACGAAACGAGCCTCCGGAGCGGGACGCACGAGGTCGTACAGCGTCGTAAACGCGACGCCGCCCCACCGGCAGTCGAACTTGCTCCAGGTGGTGACGCAGTGAAAGTCGCTGACGTCCTCGACCGGCGGCAGCGCCCGAAAAGCAGCCCAGTCGAGCACCACGGGCACCTCGACCAAGCCCTTGATCGTGAGCGTCCAGGCCTCGGGGCTCGCATCCGGTCGCACGCCGAGATCGAGCACGGGGAATCCGTTCGTGATCGTCTGCCCGGGCGGAAGACGGTCCGCCGAGCGCACGTCGCGGGCACGGACACCCGAGGCTTTCTGTTTCTCGGCCCAGCGCTGCTTCGCGGCGATCAGTCGTTCCTTGGACATGGCCACAGGTCTGCCCGGCGCGAGCGCCGGCGTCCAGCACGCGAATCGAAATCGCGCAAACCCCTGGCATTGCAAGTCTCTGGATAGAGGCATGTCCGGGGTTCCGACGTCCCCTTCGGTGTGGAAAACGCCACGGCGCCCACTACGCTCGCACCATGAATAATCCGCCCACCGCACGCACGGAGGCCGGCTTCCTTCCCGTCGACGAGTCGCTCGAGCGCGCCGTTGCAGCCAAGGGACAGGAACTCTTCGCCCTGATGGCGAAACATCCGGCACCGGGCATCTTCTCAACCAAAGGCGTCTACGCGCGCCTCATGGAGTGGTCCCTGCGCGACCCGGACTTCAAGGCCCGGCTGTTTCGCTTCGTGGACGTCCTGCCCTCCCTCGACTCCTCAGCCGAGGTCGTCCGGCATCTCCGCGAATACCTCGGCGAGGACGCCGCCGAGCTCAACCCCGCGCTCCGCGTGGGTCTCGGCGCCGCCTCGCTCGCGCCCGGGCTCGTCGCGGGCCCGATCAAATCCCAGGTCGTCGCCATGGCGCGGCAGTTCGTCGCCGGCGAAACGCCCGGCGACCTCATCGACCGCTTCCTCAAGAACACCGGGGAAGGCATCGCCACCACGGTCGACCTCCTCGGCGAGACCGTCGTCTCCGAGTCCGAGGCCGACCAGTTCCTCGAGCGCAATCTCTCTATCTTCGCCGCCTTCGACGAGGCCGTGCGGAAACATCCGAAACCCGGCGCAAGCGACCTCGGCCCCAACGCCACGCCGCTGCCCCGGCTCAACCTGTCGGTCAAGATCTCCGCGCTCAGTCCCGACGTGCAGGCCGCGGACCCGGCCGGCTCCATCGAGGCGCTCAAGGGCCGCCTGCGGCCCATCCTGCGCCGCGCCGCGCAATCCGGCGCCTTCGTGAACTTCGACATGGAGAGCACCCGGCTCAAGGACCTCACGCTCGCGCTGTTCCGCTCCATCCTCGAGGAGGAGGAGTTTCACCACGCCCCCGCGGTCGGCATCGCCCTCCAGGCCTACCTGCGCGAGTGCGAACGCGACCTGCGCGAACTCATCGCCTGGGCGCGCACGCGAAACCGCCGCATTGGCGTGCGCCTCGTGAAGGGCGCCTACTGGGACAGCGAGACGATCCTCGCCGGCCAGCGGGGCTGGCCCCAGCCCGTGTGGTCGCGAAAGTCGGAGACCGACGCCAATTACGAGCTGCTCACGCTCAGGCTCCTGGAAAACACCGACGTCGTGTCGCCCGCGTTCGCCTCGCACAACGTGCGCTCCTGCGCTCATGCGATCGCCCGCGCACAGGTGCTCGGCGTGGATCCGCTCGCCTTCGAGTTCCAGGCGCTCTACGGCATGGCCGACGACCTCAAGCAGGCGCTCCGCCAGCTCGGGTATCGTGTCCGCGAATACTGCGCCGTGGGCGACCTGCTCCCCGGCATGGCCTACCTCGTGCGCCGCCTGCTCGAGAACACGAGCAACGAGGGCTTCCTGCGCCAGAGCCAGCTCGGCGAGTCCTCGCGCGAGCTGCTCCTTCGCAACCCCGTCGCCGTGCTGCGGGGCGAGCCGCCTGCCGCTCCGCGCATTGCGCGCACCTTCTCCAACATGCCGGCCGCCGACTTCACCCGCGAGGACGCGCGCCGCCGCTTCTCGGAGGCGCTCCACGAGGTCTCCCGGAACCTCGGCCGCGAATGGCCGCTGGTGATCGGAGGCCGCCGGCAGCGGGCGTCCGCCACCCTCCCCTCCGTCAACCCCGCGCGGCCCTCCCAGGTCATCGGACTCGCGGCACGCGGCACGACTGCCGATGCCGACGCCGCCGTCGCGGCCGCGCGCGCCGCCCAGCCCGCCTGGGGCCGCCTGCCCGCCGCCGAACGCGCCGCCGTGATCGAGCGCGCGGGCTCGCTGATCCGCGAACGCCGTTTCGAACTCGCCGCCCTCGCCACCCTCGAGGCCGGCAAACCCTGGGCCGAGGCCGACGGCGACGTCTGCGAGGCCGCCGACTTCTGCGGCTTCTACGCCGCCGAGATGCGCCGGCTCGGCGCACCGCGCATCACCCAGCCCGTGCCCGGCGAACGCTGCGACCAGACCTGGGTCCCGCGAGGCGTCGGCACCGTCATCGCCCCCTGGAACTTCCCCATCGCCATCCTCTGCGGCCTCACCGTCGCCCCGCTCGTCGCTGGAAACGCGGTGATCGTGAAACCCTCGCAACAAACCCCCATCATCGCCGCCGTCTTAGTCGACCTCCTGATCGAGGCCGGCGTGCCGCCCGGGGTCGTCAACCTCGTTTCCGGTCTCGGCCGCGACGTCGGCGCAAGGCTCTGCGAACACCCTCAGGTCGACTTCATCGCATTCACCGGCTCGCGCTCGGTCGGTTGCGCACTGTGGGAGGTCTCCGGTCGCACCGCGCCGGGCCAGGCCAACCTCAAGAAGATGGTCTGCGAAATGGGCGGGAAAAACGCGCTGATCGTCGACACCGACGCGGACCTCGACGAGGCCATCCCCGCCGCGCTCGCCAGCGCGTTCGGCTACAGCGGCCAGAAATGCTCCGCACTCTCGCGCCTGATCCTGCTCGACGGCGTGCACGACCGGTTCATGGAACGGTTCAACGCCGCCTGCGCGAGCCTTCCCGTGGGCGACCCCGCGCACCCGTCCACGTTCGTCGGCCCCGTCATCGACGAGGCCGCCCGCGCAAAGATCCTCGGCTACATCGAGCACGGCCGGCGCCAGTCGACGCTCGCCTTCCAGTCCACCCTCCCCGCGGAGCTCGCGGCATCGGGCGGCTACTACGTCCCGCCCACCGTGTTCACGGGCGTGAGGCCCGACCACGTGATCGCCCGCGAGGAGATCTTCGGCCCCGTGCTCGCGGTGCTGCGCGCTCGGACTCTCGACGAGGCCTTTGCGTTCGCAAACGACGCCGATTACGCGCTGACCGGCGGCGTGTTCTCGCGCAGCCCCTCCACGCTCGAGCGGGCGCGAGCCGAGTTCCAGGTGGGCAACCTCTACCTCAACCGCGGCATCACCGGGGCCGTCGTGGAACGGCATCCATTTGGTGGATACAAGATGAGCGGCGGCGGCACCAAGGCCGGCGGCACGGGTTACCTCGAGAACTTCCTGTTCCCGAAGGCCACCGCGGAAAACGTGATGCGCCGCGGCTTCGCCCCGCCCGAAGACTGAGCCCCGCCTCGGCCCGAGCCCGCCCGGAACCGCTTTCCCGGGCGGGCTCGGCCCCATTTCAGGAAGGCCGCACTACCCCCTGGCGGCCCGTCATTTGCCGCACACAACCCGCCGCCCCCGAGCACAGCCCGGACTAATTGCCGGACCGCCGCGCATAAGGCCTCCTGAAATTGCGCAGGCTTTGCCAAGCCGTGCGGAGCGCCTCTCCCCCGCTCCATGGTAAGCGTGATAGGTCCCGGTATTTGCTGGTCGTCGGTCACATGAAAGCGTTCCCCCGTTTTTACCCCTGCTTCGGAGCGCCGCTGCCCACGCTGCGGCATGCCACGGCTTGTCGGCGCGCTTCGGACAACGAGGGATCCCTCATCACCCCCCTCGACCACCATCACGGCCGGCCGCCCTCGTGGCGCCGGCCTCTTGCTTTCCCCTCAACATGAGCACCCACCTGTACCTCCAGTTGAACCCCGAGGCCCTGATCGCCTCGCATCTGCCCCCCGAGGCCTTCGGCACCTACCTCGCAGTAGGCACGCGCCAGCACTCCAGCGGCCAGGCCGTCTACTTCGAGTTGGACATGGACGCCGTCGGCGACGCCCTGCCCACGCGGGATATAGCGACGCGATGCGTACCCCACCGCGACGGCACGCCTCGCAAGTCGACCTACCTCACGATCTATCGCGCGCTCGAGCGCATCCCAGTCGCCGCACTCGGCAAGCTCTACCTCGCCACCCACGACGGCCGCGTGCTCGCCCTTTCGCCGACCGTCGCCCCGCGGGTCGTCGACCGCTGTTTCCACCTCTACCAGGAATTCTGCCCGGTCTGCCCGCGTGTCGTGTCGACCCTCGACCCCTCCGAATTCTGCGCGATCCTCACCGATCCCACGCAGCCCGTGAGCGTGCCCGCGATCGCGTTCGCCGAACTCGCCCTCGGGGCGCTCGCCACGGATCTGGACACCACCGACACCGGCAACCTGCCCTACTCGGACCTCGCGCACCTGCGCGATTGCCTGCGCGAACTCCAGGCCAAGCCCGGAAAACCGACGAAAGTCGCGGTCCGCAATGTGAGCGACGCCCTGCTCTACCGCACGATCCAGGGTGGCTTCTATGCAGGCGCCGGACGCGAGCTGAAGTACTACCCGATGCCGTCGCTCTCCGAACTCGAGAGCACTCACCACGACTGGTGGCGCTCCGCCCAGACCGCCTGAACCCAGCGCCCCGTTTCTACCCATTCGCATTCCTCCTCCCATGATCCAGTCCTTCCTCTCCTGGGCGAGAAAACCTCGCACCAAAACCGGATTCCTGGCCGTCGCGGCCGTCGGCTTCCTGGCCGCCCTCGTGGCCGGACCGCTCTTCGGCGCCGAGCCGGGGGGTAAGGCCGCGGAGCACGCGTCCGAGTCCACCTTCCATTGCTTCAGCCTGTTCACCGACCCGAGATACTCGCGGCTCGAGGTGATCGCCCTGTTCGTGGTGCTCGCGATCGCCATCGCAGGCCTGGTGTACGCGCTGATGCTCGTGAAACAGGTCACCAATGCCGACAAGGGCACGCAGCGCATGCAGGACATCGCCGCCGCGGTGCGCGAAGGCGCCGACGCCTACCTCTCCGCCCAGTTCCGCAAGATCGGTCTGCTGATCGCCATCATCACGGTGATCCTGTTCTTCACCACCCAAAGCCCGCTGCTCGCGTTCAAACTCGGGCGCGCCGGCGCCTTCCTCGTGGGCTCCCTGTTCAGCTGGTGCGTCGGCTTCGTGGGCATGCGCCTCGCCACCACCGGCAACCTGCGCGTCGCCGCCGCGGCACGCAAATCCTACGGCGAGGCCATGCAGCTCGGCTACCGCACCGGCACCATCACCGGCATGCTCACCGACGGCCTCGGCCTGCTCGGCGGCACGCTGATCTTCCTGGTGTACGGTGAACGCGCCTACGAGGCCCTCCTCGGCTTCGGCTTCGGTGGCACCCTGCTCGCCCTGTTCATGCGCGTGGGCGGCGGCATCTACACCAAGGCTGCCGACGTCGGCGCCGACCTCGTCGGCAAGATCGAAAAGAACATCCCCGAGGACGACCCCCGCAACGCCGCGACCATCGCCGACAACGTCGGCGACAACGTGGGCGACTGCGCCGGCATGGCCGCCGACATCTTCGAGAGCTACGAGGTGACCATCGTCGCCGCGATGATCCTCGGCCTCGCCTCCTTCGGCCACAAGGGCGTCATCTTCCCGCTGCTGGTTCGCGGCATCGGCGTACTCGGCTCCATCATCTCGACCTACACGGTCAAGGCCGGCCCCAACGATAACTCGGACACCGCGCTGAAGAGCGTGCACCGGGGCTTCTGGATCGGCTCAGCCATCTCGGTGGTCGGATTCTTCGCACTCGGCATGGGATACCTTCGCTTCGACGACGCCTACCTGGCGCTCAATCCGATGGCGAAGGCCGGCTTCCCCGGCGGCAATCCGTCCGCACTGCCGTTCTGGGCCAACTTCGGCATCGCCCACGCCGACATGCGCCCCGTGCTCACCTGCCTGATCGGCGTCATCCTCGCGATCACGTTGAACAAGGTCACCTCGTACTTCACGCACACCACCCACGCCCCGGTGAAATCGCTCGCGAAGGCCTGCCAGACCGGCCACGCGACCAATATCATCCAGGGCTTCGCGGTCGGTTATGAGAGCACGGTCGCCACGGTGGTCGTGATCGCCGCCGCCATCCTCCTGTCCTTCCTCTGCTACGCCGGCACGCCCCCGCTGTTCGTCGCCTACGGAGTCGCCATGACCGGAATCGGCATGCTCACGCTCACCGGCAACACGATCTCCATGGATGTGTTCGGCCCGGTCGCCGACAACGCCAACGGCATCGGGGAAATGGGCTACGATGCACAGGCTATGGAGGCCGAGGAAAAAGGCTCCTACAAACGCGCCCGCCAGATCCTCGCAGACCTCGACGCGGTCGGCAACACGACCAAGGCCGAGACCAAGGGCATCGCGATCGGCTCCGCCGTCATCGCCGCCGTCTCGTTGTTCGCCTCGTTCATCGCAGTCATCGCCGTCGGCAGCGAGGACAAGATCAATCAGATGACCACGAGCCAGTATCTCACCGAGGCGGGCAAGCTCACGGTCGCCCACCCGATGGTATTCATCGGCTTCCTGCTCGGGGGCGCCGTGCCCTTCCTGTTCAGCTCGATGCTCATCCGCGCGGTCGGCCGCGCGGCCTTCCTCATCGTGAAGGAATGCCGCGACCAGTTCCGCGACGCCGACATCTGGTCGGGCAAGAAGAAGCCCAACTACGGGCGCGTGGTCGACATCTGCACAAACACCGCGCAGAAGGAGCTCATCGGCCCGGGCTTCCTCGCGATCCTCACCCCGATCGCGGTCGGTTTCCTCCTCGGCACTCAGGCTCTCGGTGGCTTCCTCGCGGGCATGATCCTTACCGGACAGCTACTCGCCGTGTTCATGGCCAACGCGGGCGGCGCCTGGGACAACGCCAAGAAGTTCATCGAGGATGGCAACTACGGCGGCAAGGGCTCCGAGGCTCATAAGGCGGCCGTCACCGGAGACACCGTCGGCGACCCGCTCAAGGACACCGCCGGCCCGGCCATCAACCCCCTCATCAAGGTCATGAACATGGTCTCGCTGCTCACCCTGGCCATCGTGATCAAATACAACATCATCTCCGGCACCTCGTACCGCCTCGTCGGCCTCGTTATCGCCATCCTCTGCGCGGCGGCCATCGGCTGGGCGCTCTGGCAATCGAAGCGCGAGACCGCCGAGATGCGCGAAATGGAGCGCCATTTCACGAGCTGATTCCCCTGGACGCATCGCCGTCATCCCACCAAGCCGCGGATCTCCCGATCCGCGGCTTTTTCGTCGTATCCAGTAGAAACCGCCCAGTCCAAAAATTGCTCCTGATTTTAGGGACAGGCCAATTTCCTCCCGACAGTTGCCTGCATCTGCCCCGAGGCCTTCCCCCGTCCAACAGGGCCGTGCCACCCGTTAGGGCCTCCCGTTAGGGACAGGCAAATGAGAATGCCCAGCGGAGTATCCGCAGCTTCTGTGTCCGAGTGCCTCGGAATCTGATGCCCCCGGACGCCATCACTGCGATCCGGGAGCCTGAAACCCTCGCACCACGCGCCGTCCGCTCATTCGCCTGCGAGCAGGGCCTGCATCTTCTGCCGAATCTGCTGCTGCTTGAGTTCGAACTGCCGCTCGCGTTCCGCCAACGCCTTCTCGCGGGATACGAACGCCGTCGACTCGCCCTCAAACGCAGCCTTCTCGGCATCGAGCGCCGATTTGGCGTTATTGAGCTGGGCGAGCTCCTTCTTAAGATTCGCGGCGGCAGTCTGCTGGTCGCATTCGATCTGCTGCAGTTCCGCCTCGAAATCCCGCAGCTCCTGCTGTCGCCGCGCGACCTCGGTTTCCTTCTGCTCGAGCGCGGCCCGCGCCTCTGCCGTGCGCCGAACTTCCTCCTGCGCCGCTTTTGCCTTCGCCGCTGCGTCGTGCGCGCTCGTCTCGGCGTCGACGGCACGCTTCTGCGCCGCCACCAGTTCCGCGGCCACCTTGTCGGCCTTCTGCCGCGACACCAGCAACGCCGACTCCAGTTCACCCACCTGGGCGGCCACGGCTTCGCACTCAGCCTGCGCCTCCATCTGGGCCTTCTTGGCCGTCGCGATCTGTAGAACCGAGTCGGCAAATCGCTTTTTCTCCCCGGCGAGTTCCGATTCGATTTTCGAGCTCTTCTGGCGAAGCAGGAGCAGCTCCGACTCCGAATGCTCGAGCTGTTCGGTGACCGCCTGGAGTTCGTTTTTGGACGCGAGCCGGGCCTTGTTCAAAGCCTCACGGGCGGCGGCGAGATCGGCGCTTTCCTTTTCGAGAAGTGTCGCAATGCGCCTGACTTCCTCCTGGGCCGATGCGACCTGGGTTTCCGCCTGCCTTGCCCGCTGTGCGGCTTCCTCGCCGCGCTTTTTCTCCGCGGCCAGCGCCGTCTCCGACTTCGTCCCCTTCTGCCTCACTACCGCCAGCTCCGACTCGGCCTTTTCCAATTGGGCCTCCAGCGCCTCGTGCTCCGCCTTCAGTACAAGCTGCGCCTTTTGCGCCTGCGCCGTGGCGGCTTCCGTCCTCGCAAGGCGCTCCTTGAGTTCCTTGGTCGACGCGACTTCCGCGCCCACGGCCTTCTCGAGCTGGGCTTTTGCCGTCCGCGCCTCCTCGGTCTCGACACGAGACTTCACAAGTGCTTCGCGGGCAGCCTCCAGCTCCGAAGCCGACTTCGCGCTCTTCTGTTTCAAGACGAGAAGCTCCGATTCCGCGTTTTCCAGCTGACCGCCCAACCCGTCGCGAGCGGATTCAGCCGCAAGCAGTGCTTTCTGCCCCGCCTGTGCGCGCTCCTCCAGCCCGGCCATGTGCTTTTTCAGGGCGACAAGCTCGGCCTCCTGCCTGGAATCCTTCTGGCGCAGCAAGACCAGGTCCGACTCCGTCTTCTCAAGCTGCCCGACGAGCGCCTCGTGCTCCGCCTTCAGCGCGAGCTGCGCTTTTTGCGCCTGCGCCATGGCGGTTTCCGACCTCGCAAGGCGCTCCTTGAGTTCCTTGGTCGATGCGGCTTCAGCGCCCGCGGCATTCTCGAGCTGTGCTTTTGCCTTCCGCGCATCCTCGGCCTCCGCCCGAGACTTCACCAGCGCCTCGCGGGCAGCTTCCAGTTCCGCCGCCGACTTCGCGCTCTTCTGTTTCAAGACGAGAAGCTCCGATTCCGCGGTTTCCAGCTGACCGCCCAACCCGTCGCGAGCGGTTTCAGCCGCAAGCAGTGCCTTCTGCCCCGCCTGTGCGCGCTCCTCCAGCCCGGCGATGTGCTTTTTCAGGGCAGCAAGCTCAGCCTCCTGCCTGGAATCCTTCTGGCGCAGCAAGACCAGGTCCGACTCCGTCTTCTCAAGCTGCCCGACGAGCGCCTCGTGCTCCGCCTTCAGCGCGAGCTGCGCCTTCGCCGCATCCGCCGCGGTCGATTCCGACTTCAGGAGCCGCTCCTTCAATTCCTTGGCCGCAGCAGTCTCCGCAGCTCCAGTCGTCTCGAGGCGGGTTCTCGCCTGTTGCGCGGTCTCTGCCTCCGAGCGGGCCTTGGCGAGCGCCTCGCGGGCGGCCGCCAGTTCGGCGGTTTCCGCGGCGAGCCGCTCGGCGGCACGCCGGGCCTCCTCCTTCGCCGCGGCAACCAGGCCCTCGGCCTGCCTTGCGCGCTGGTCGGCCTCACTTCCCCGTTTCTTCTCGGCCGCAAGTTCGGCCTCCGCCTTCGCACCCCTGCTCCGAAAAAGCTGAAGATCGGATTCCGCCTTTGCCCCTTTCTGTCGCAACACGACAAGATCCGACTCCGCCTTCTCGAGCTGGTTGGCCAGCTCCGACTGACCCGCACTCAGCTCTGCCTGGTCTTTTCGTGCCCGTGCCGCGTCGGCCTCAGCCTTGGCGAGGCGCTCATGCAGCTCCAGACTCGCCTTGTCGCCCGCAGCCTTCGCGGCTTCGAGCTCCTCCCTGGCCGCAGCAAGTTGCTTTCGTAGCGCCTCGAATCCGGCCTCGGGGGCGGCCGGCTTTCCTGCCTCGACCGTGCCGCGGCCCTTCCCGTTGACGGCGGGCTGCCTGCCGTCCTTGTGGCCGGCCCCGTTCACCACGCGTGTGCCGGTCGTGTCTGTCTCAAGGATGAGCGGCGCGACGCCGTTGGCGGGCTTCGATTTGCGCTCCTGCTCGAGGGTCGTCTTCAGGTATTCGCATTCACGCTGGAGCATCTCGCACTGCAGTCGAAGGGCCGAGGATCCAGACGAGGACGCCTCGACGTCGGCCCCGTTCGTCGAAGCAGCGCCCCCCGAACCGCCTGTGAGCAGCGCCAGCAGCTCGCCCCACTGGATGGCCTCGAGGCTTCCCATCGGTCCACGATGTTTCTTGTCAAGATGCCTGGCCGCCTGGGCGATGAGCGCCTTCTCGTCGAGCGGACACGAGAAGACGTCGGCAACCCCCAGTCGAATGGCGCGAATGACCGCCTGAAGCTCCCAGCGGTCGCAGATGACGAACGCCGGAAGCCCCTTCTGCCAGTTGCAGAGGCTCTCCACGAGCGACAGAGCCGTATTGGTGACGCCACGACAATCGGCGATGAGCAGGTCGAACTCTTCCCGCTGGAGCGACGCGTGCACGTCGTCCATGCCGGAGAGCGAACGCCAGTAGAAGCCCGTCTCGCTGACGCAGGCAGACCGCGCAGTGAAGGTTCCCTGGGTGTATTTGACCAACAGAAGTCGAGAGATCATGGCAGGTTCACTGGGTTCAGGATTGCGGCGCTTCCTCGCGCCTTGGCCGGGCCTTCAACTGGGGTTGGTCACGAAGGGGATCGCGACGCGGGTCGACACCGGCCGGCCCTTGACCGTGCCCGGCTTGAAGCGCCAGCCGGCCGCCGCCGCCTTGCAGATCCGGCCGAACTCCGGGTCGCTGCTCCGCACGATTTCGAGGTCGCGAGGGACTCCGTCGCGGCCGACGGTCATCGCGATCACCGCGCGGTATTCCGTGGAAGTGGAAAGCGAGGACGGAAGCTTGAGGCTGTCGCTGCGCAACACCTGGGGCTCGTGATCCAGCTCGCTGAGCCGGTAAATGCGATCCGACAAGGCCAGCACCACGTTCAAGGACCTGGTGTCGCCCTTCACGATCAGCGCGTTCACCTGCGAGGTCGTGTAGCCGGCGCGGCTCACATCGTAGGTCTGGGTGCCCGCGGGGAGGTTGGCCAGAGTGAGCGGAGTGCGCCCAAGGACCTTTCCGGCCTGGGAGACGGTGGCGTCGGACGGCGTGCTTGTGATCTCGATACCGCCGAGCGCGAACTCCCAGCTGGACCTCGCGACGCCACCCGACTCGATTGCGACGGTTCCCGTCTGACGGCCCACGCCCCGGTAATCGATCGCGATCGAATAGAGTCCCGTGGGCAGATCCGACAGCGACGCGGGGGTGACTCCCTGCCTGGGCTGGGCGCCCAGCTTCACCGAGTCGGCGCGCCGAAGCTCAAAGTGCGCGCCGACCGGGGTGGATACGATCTCAACCGAGCCCGTCTGACGATGGAGGGCGATCACGCCCAAATCGGTGGTCGCATTCTCCTGGATCTTCACCTCCTTGCGGACCTCGTCATAGCCGGGAAGCGACACGACCACCGGATAGGTTCCGATCTTGAGATCGTCGAACCTGGCCGGCGACGCCTGCGAGAGAATGGACCCCACCTTCACGGTGGCGCCTGCGGGGTTGGTTGCGACGGTTAAACCGCCCCGCGCGTTGGCCAGACGTGCGGCAGCTTCCCTGGTGGCCTTGGCTTCGGCGGCGCGACGGGCGGCATCGAGCGATGCCAGCTTGGCGGAGGTTTCACTTTCAAGCTGACGACGGGCTGCGGCTTCGGCCTGGGCCTTGGCCTCGGCCGCCTTCGCCTTGGCCATGACGGCCTGGGTTTCCTGTTGAGCCCGCACTTTTTCCGCGGTGATCGCGGCCTTCTCCGACTGCATCTGAGTCACGAGCCAGAGGATCACCGCTGTCGCGACCACGGCGACTGCTGCGATCGCCATGCCGGCTCCAGTCTTCCAAAATGGCGGCTTTTGCCGCGGTTCCTTCGGAGCCCGGCCCGACGACGCCTTGCTGCCCGGCAACGGATAGGCGAGGACCGAAGAACCCCGAGCTTCGGGCGGTTTGGGCGGCTTGGGAGGTTCACTCTTCGGCTGCGGGATCCGCGCAGGCTCGGGCTCGGCCTTGGGAAGCGACGGCGCCGGTGCGATGACCAGCGCCGGAACCTTTGCAGCGGGCTTTGGCGCGGGGACGGGTTTCTCAGCAATCGCGACGGCGGACGGCGCCGCGGCGCGCACAGGTTCGGCGACGGCCGCTGCAGCCGCCTTGGAGCCCGGCACATAAGGTTTCCCTGCAATCACGGTCATCGGCGAGGGCTTCGTCGCGACCTCCTGGGGCGCGGGCCGGGCGGCTGGGGCCTGGACGGACGCGACCGTGCGAACGGGGGCGACGACCGCGGGTGCCGGAGATTTGGATACGGGTGCGGGGCTGGACGGCGCCGGCGCAGCGGCTGCGGGCTTCGCCTCCTGGTCAGGGGCCGAGGAGGACGCCGCCATCGACCGCCATTCGGCCAGCCGGATGCTGGTAGGAGCCACGGAGCTCCTCACCGTCTGGAGCGCGCCGAGCCACACTTCCGAGAGGGCGGGCACCCCGACCCCGCAGGCAAGTCCCGCGCCTGCAAAAAGGGCCTTCGCATCGACCTCGAGTCGCTTGCGTCCCAGGCTCTCCGCCAGAAGCCCCCCAAACCAGGCCTGCCGCTCGGGCAGCCCTTCGCAAAATACAAGCGCCGAGGAGCTCCCGGGCAGGGCCTCGAGTTCGGGCTTCAGGGCCTCGGCAATTCGCGCGCCGATTCTGGGCAACACCTCGCCGAAGTCGTACTGCTCGTTGAAGAACAGCTTCGCGGCGGCCCCCTTGAACCGCAGGCCGAGCTCCAGACGTAGGATCTCCGCAAGCGCCTCCATCGTCAGCACCGAGGGCCTGATTGCGGTCAGGCCCGAACGGTCGGCCACCAGCCAGAAGGAGCTCGTCTCACCCAGGTCGAGCATCGCAACCGTGCCACCAGCTTTCTGGAGCCACGAGACGAGGGCCCCCACCGTGGCAAACGGGGTGACGGTGATGCGCGAGGGGGTGACGTTCCATTGTTTGAGAAGGGCCTTGGCCGATTCCAGATTCGCTCCGGACAGCAGGGCCTGAAGCGTCGCGCCCTGCCCTTTCTTTTCCACGCCGTTCACGTCGCCGGTCACGCTGGCGGACGCCTGGAATGCGGGAGTCAGGCTCGCGCACTCGGGTTCGCGGATCCACTCCGACACCGGGGCGGTCCCGAGGCGCAGGAGGGCGCCCCGGCCGCGGACCGACACTGAGGCGGTGAGGCCATCGGACCGGCCATCAGGAGCCAGGGACTTCAGGCACTCCTCGATCTCGGTGGTGCTGGACAACGGGAATTCGCGCACGCTTTCCAGCAAAAGGCCGGACTGCTGAAGGCGGGAAACCGCGACAACAAGCGAATATTCTTTGATGACGATATGGTAACCAATAGTGGCGGGCGCTGGCATGGATATAGGGTGGGTTAAGGGGATGGGTTCAGGTGGGGAGGAGTCTTTGTCGGGCGGGGAAAGGTGGAGTCGGGTTGCAGGGGCGTAGCGCGCCTAGCGGGCATGCAGGAACGGGTCTCGCGCGTGGATTTCGTTTTGCCGCTCGTTGAGGCGGCGGTGGATCAAATCCATGAGCACCTCGTCGAGATCGGCCTCGACGACGTAGTGGGCCTGCGCAAACACCCGGAGCTGGTTCCAATAGTTGTCGATGTATTCGTCCTCGATGGCCGTCACGTAGGTACGAGCGGCGTCCGCCTGGGCCAGCAGGTCTGCGGAGCCCTTGGCGATGAAGGTGCGAAGCGCAGTCTCTGCTTTTTCCGCCAGCAGGCGGGCATCGCCCTGGGGCGAGTTCAGGATGCGCTCCACGATGGGAGCCTGCGCGCTCAGGCAGACCGTGGGCGCGGCCACTTCGGAGAAGATCGATCCGGCCGCGGCGCGCCTGAGGCGCTGGTCCGCAATCTCCAGCTGCAGGAACATGCAATCCAGGTTCGTGGCCGCCTCGCGCAGGTCTGCGTGCGCTCGAACCAAGGCGGCTCGCGTGGTGGGCTCCGACAGAAGGCGCGAGAGCGTGCGCAACTCACGTGCGGTCGCCTGCACGTGACCGAGAGAGCCTCGAATGTGGCCTGAGAACTGTTCGAGAGCGCCGAGGATTTCCTTGCCGCGCGCAAAGCTCGGGGACGCACGCCTCACGTACTCACGCAGCCGGGGCCTGATCAGCAAACGGACCCAGGCTTCCAACGACTCGATCTTCGAGAGCCTGCCCTTCAACGCCGTGCGTTCCTCCATGGCAGCCCGAAGCGCCTGCTCGTAATCGGTCCTCCGCTTTTTCGACGACAGGATTCCAAATGGCGGCCGAGAGTCGTGGATGTCGTCGATCTTCACCGCCGCCGCGTGAAGCGCCTGCGTGACCAGAGTCTGCCCCACCGCCATGTACGCCTCGTCGCGAAGGAGCGCCTCAATGTCTTTTGGGAGCGACACGGGGGAAGACTCGTTCGGGCCGGATTGGCTCGTCGCCGTGGAGCACGACGTCATGGCTGGATTCGCCCCGGAGCAGTCCGGCAGGCGCACAATTGGCCGAATCGACGCACCTCGATTCGAAAGAACTGGAACCGATTTCGAAGATGACTCCACCCGAGGGAGTCGGAGAATCCGAACCGGCTGGATCTCAATGATCCTAAATCACTTCGATCGCGACATTCGAGATTGGGCTGGCGGTGAGACGGTTCCATGGGCGGGGAGTACGGCAGCGGGGGCATCATGTCGGGCTTGCCCGAATGGTGAACCCAGTCCCGTGGGTGCGGGCTGTGGTAGACGTAAGGTTATTGATATGGGCGGTACTGGTGGCGGGGGCCTGGCCAGTGCTGGGAATGTGCATTATCGCGTTTCCCGTCCGCCCCGTGAAGTCATTTGAACTCCACGAACCCGGTTTTATAAAGTTTTGAAATTTGTTTTACATAATCATATCCGCGAATCCTGTTGCGCAAATATTGCGCCAATCGCCAAAACCCCATATTAACAATCACAACACTTCATATTAATCATCAATAACTTACTATATATATAACAACAGATATTCAATAAGTTGTTAAAATAATTACCACCGCACCCAAAACCGCACTGCACCCCACCCCAAAGCACCACGCGCCCGCCAGCATCCGCCAACAACCCCACCACCAGTGGGCACGCCGGATATATTAAATATATATACAATAACTCCCGCACCCCACCACCCGATCGTCATCATCATAATAAACAATATATCCTCATTATCATTATACCTCCCCGGACTCCGACTATCGTATCGCGGAACACCCGGAAGATGCACCGCACTCGAGCGACGGACGGGCACGGGCGGCGCAGTTGAGCGCCGGGTTCGCGCGCCGCGAATGGGTCGGCGGCCGAATTCCCGGTTCATTTTCGGCTAATCGGGGCGATTTTAGCGGGAAGGTGTGCTTGGTTCAGGCACGCGCCCTCCTATTTTCATCCATGTCGCGACTCGTCACCTACACGTTTGACCTCCCAGACGGGAAATCGCTGTCCTTCTCCGTCGACGTCAACCGGAAGGTCGCCGCAGGAACGCCACCCCCGTTTGAGACCCCGGACTGGACGCGGCTGGAATATCATCGCTGCCCGCACTGTCCCCTGGCTGGCACCTGTTCGCATTGTCCGCCGGCCGTCGACGCCGCGCCGATACTCGAGAAATTCTCACACGTGACCTCGGTGGCCAAGGTGCGCGTCACGGTCGCCACGCCCGAACGCACGTCGGTCAAGGAGACGGATGCCCAGACCGGGCTGAATGCATTACTGGGGCTCGTCATGGCCACCAGCGCCTGCCCAATCGTCGCGCGGTTGCGGTCGCAGGCCCTGTTTCACCTGCCCTTTGCCTCGGTTGAGGAGACGCTTTATCGGACGGTGGGCGATTACCTCATCAAGCAATACTTCATCATGAAGGATGGTGGCACGCCCGACTTCGCACTGACCGGGCTGGACGCACTCTACCGCGATCTCGCCGAACTCAACGGTGCCTTTTTCAAACGCGTGCAGGCCGCGAGCCCGCGGGACGCGAACGTCAACGCAGTCGTGTTCTTCCGAAGCCTGTCCGACATCGTGAGCATGTCCCTCGAGGATCGCCTGGCCCCATTGCGCGAGGCGATGGATCAGGCGGGTAGCTGAGAGCAGAGGTCAGACCAGGGCGACGGGCTTGCCAAGGCACAGTCACGTGGTTCGGGACGAAAACTGGCCCCTCGGGCGCCGCTCCAGCGAATCGCGGCGGACCGTTTCCGCGACCGCCTCGAACCCAGGCAAACCACTGCCACATTCGCGCGATTCAGCTGGAATCCTGCTCGATTCCCGCCTCTCGCTACTCGCTTCGTCCCTCCGCGCTCCGCCCGCCAGATCCCCCTTGGCTTGGTCGAGGGCGCTCTGCAATCTGCGGCCGTGGATTCCCCTGACCCAGCGCCCGGCGCGTCGCCGACTCGCCCCCAGGCCGCCCGCCTTTATGGCTGGCGGCGCCTGCTCGCATGGCCGCTGGCAATGTTCATTCAGGCCTGGAACCGCTCGCTCCGCTGGGAAACCACTCCCGAGGACCTCGTCGGATTCAATCGTTACGACATCCCCGTCGCCTTCACCCTCTGGCACAACCGTCTCTTCGTCATCGCCGAGGTCGCCCGACGCTATCGCTCGAAGCGCAAGGTTCACGCGCTGGTGAGCGCCAGCCGCGACGGCGCCTGGCTGGATGCCTTCTTCACCGCCTCGGGCCTGGCCTGCGTGCGCGGTTCGAGCAGCAAACTCGGACGCGAGGCCGCCGCCGCCCTCATCGACGTTCTGCGCCAGGGCGGCGACATCGGCATCACACCCGACGGTCCCCGTGGCCCGTGCTACGACCTGAAGGCGGGCGCCGTGATCGTGGCCCGGCGCGGACGCGCCGCGATGGTGCTCGTGGGCATCGAATACGACTCATTCTGGACCCTGAAGAGCTGGGACCGCTTCATCGTCCCCAAGCCCTTCTCCCGTGTCCGCATGCGCTCCCGGCTCGTCCTGCCCGAGGACTTTGAGGCACATCGCGACGACGCGATTCCCTGGCTCAAGGCCCAGCTTCACGCGATCAACCCCGACCGCTAATCCCCGGGGCGGCACCAGGGCGCTCGCTTTTCCGAATCCCGCCCTTGCCGCGGCACGGTTTTCACCCTTCTTCATACTTCAAGTCCATCCATCACCATGTCCACCCAGGTCGAAAACGTCGTCATCGTAGGCACCGGATGCGCCGGCCTCACCGCCGCCATCTACACCGCCCGCGCCAACCTGAATCCCCTCGTCCTCGAGGGCTCACTGCCTGGCGGCCAGTTGACGACCACGTCCGAGGTCGAGAACTTCCCGGGTTTTCCCGCGGGCGTTGACGGGTTCCAGCTCATGAGCAACCTGCGCGAGCAGGCGACCAAGTTTGGCGCGCGCTTTGAGCAGGCCCTGGTGTCCTCGGTCGATTTCTCAGTCTCGCCTCGGAAACTCGTCTGTGGCGACAAGACCATCCTCGCGAAGTCCGTGATCATCGCCACCGGCGCCTCGCCCCGCATGACCGGCATGCCTGGCGAAAAGGAACTGTACGGCGGCAAGGGCGTGACGACCTGCGCGACCTGCGACGGCGCGTTCTATCGCAAGATGGAAGTGGCCGTCATCGGGGGCGGCGACAGCGCCTGCGAAGAAGCACTGTTCCTCACCCGGTTCGCCAGCAAGGTTTACCTGGTCCACCGCCGCGATTCCCTGCGCGCCTCCCGAATCATGGCTGAACGCACCGTCGCGCATCCGAAAATTCAGATGGTCTGGGACAGCGTGCCCGTCGAGGCACTCGGCGTGGACGCGGGCGGCGTGAGCGGCCTGAAGGTCCGCAATATGAAGACTTCCGCCGAGACCGTGCTTCCCGTGAAGGGAATCTTCGTGGCGATCGGCCACGTGCCGAACACCGGCCCCTTCGCCTCCGCGCTGGACGTGGACGAAGCCGGCTATTTCAAACCCGCCGCAGGCTCGCAGGTGCGCACCCGGATCCCCGGCGTGTACGTCGCCGGCGATTGCGCCGACCACGTCTATCGCCAGGCGATCACTGCCGCCGGCATGGGGTGTCAGGCCGCGATCGAGGCCGAGCGCTGGCTCGCCGAACACGAGGCGTGAGGCGCGGCCGTCCGCGTGATTTCCCGGTGCTCCAGCCCAGGGAAGTCAATAATTAGACAAGAGGGTGGGTTGAAGGCCGGCGGAGGCTGGGCCACAGCCCGTGTGACCAACCTCCCACCCCATGAAATCCTCCCTCATTCTCCTGCTCGCGTGCACGGTGTGCGCGACACTCCGGGCCGATTGGCGCAGCGACGCCGATGCGCGCATCGACAAGATCCGCAAGGGCAACTTCGCCGTCGAAGTGCTGGACGCCCAGGGTGCACCCGTCCGCGGGGCCACCGTCTCCTACCATCTCCTCCGGCACGAGTTTCTCTTCGGCACGGCCATCGCGTACGCGCCCTACACGGAGAAGGACGCCCTCGGCACGGCGTATCGCAAGTTCATCCTCGATAACCTCAACGGCCTGGTCTGCGAGAACGAGATGAAGTGGTATTCCGACGAGGTGAAAGAGGGCCACGAGGACTACTCGCAGGCCGACGCCCTCGTCGCGTTCGCCCAGAAACACCACCTGATGATGCGCGGCCACTGCCTGTTCTGGGAGAAACAGAAGTTCGCGATGCCGTGGCAACTCAAGCTCACGCCCGCCCAGCTTCGCGCCGCGGTTGAGCGCCGGCTGGTCGACACGGTCACGCGCTACAAGGGCAAGGTGATTTCCTGGGACGTGGACAACGAGATGCTCGACGGCGACTTCTTCCGCAGCCGCCTGGGCGACGACATCGTGCCGTGGATGTTCAAGACGGCGCACAAGATCGATCCGCATGCGCTGCTCTTCGTCAACGAATACGGCATCCTCGGAAATCCCGAGAAGACCGAGCGCTACATCGCGGAAATCCGCAAGCTCCAGGCGGAGGGAGCCCCCGTCGGCGGCATCGGCATCCAGTCGCATGATACAGACCGCTTCACCGACAATCCGAACGCGAAGATCATCAACGACGGGCGCCCGGACTGGATGCTCCGCACTCCGCTCACGCCCAAGGCCTTCCTGGCGACGCTCGACCGCCTCTATTCCGCCACCGGCCTGCCGATCCACATCACCGAGATCAGCGCCAAGGTCCACGATCCCGAGCGCCGGGCCAAGGTGCTCGACATGCTCTTCCGCCTCTCCTTCAGCCACCCGGGCGTGCAGGCCCTCGTCCTGTGGGGGTTCGACGCCAAGCACCACTGGCTGGGAGCCGACGCGGCGCTCATGAACGCGGACGGCACGCTCACGCCGGCCGGCGTGGACATCACCCACCTGATCCACGACGTGTGGACGAGCAACGGCACCGTCTCGAGCAACGACGACGGCCGCGCCGCCTTCCGCGCCTTCTACGGCACGTATGAACTCACCATCACCCTGCCCGGCGGAGGCACCGTCAAACGCACCGTGTTCCTCGGCAAGGCGGTCCACGGCCCGGTTCCTGTCGTCGTGAACTGACGGACTATCTATACCAGCCTTCCGCGCATCGCCGCTTCCCGAACCTGGGGGGGCGGCGATTCGTGTTTTTGGGCCCGCGATCACGCGGCCCCCCGATCCGGCCGGTCAGGCGCTCGCGAGCGCCTCACTGACCACCTGCTTCAGCCGGTCAATGTCGAAGGGCTTGGCCAGAAAGTAATTACCTGGTGCGCTCACGATTTCCTGCCCGATGATGTCGGCGCCGAATCCGCTGCAGAACACCACCTTGAGGCTGGGCCGCTCAATGCGAAGCTTGTCGGCAAGATCTTTGCCGGTGACGCCGCCCGGCATCACCACATCCGTAAACAGCAGGTCGATCTGCGCCTTGCGCTGGTTCCAAAGAGCGACGGCCTCCTCACCGTTGTTCGCCATCAGCGTCTGGTAACCACTGCGCTCCAGCACAGCCTTGATGATCAGGCGAACCCCCTCTTTGTCTTCCACGACCAATATCATGACCGGCCTAGGGTGAACATCCGATCCTTGTCTGCAAGCCCACCGTGCTCTTCGGAGGCAATTTCCAGATCCTGCAGGCGCCGCCCGACACCCGCTCACTCCGGGACTTGCAGGCGTCGCGTAGCGAGGGTCAGTAAAAGTGCTGAGCCCGCTCCGTCGGCGCGGACTCGCGGGACCGCGTCACCACTAATCGGATACCATTGGGCTCGCCGGGCGGGCGTCCCTGGTCCCCGATCCCGCCCCAGCCAAAAACATCCTTTCTGAACGCTTGGGCTGCATAATCTTTTGGAATAATTCCAAATCTCACTTGAAACTTAGACCCATTCCAATTTGGTGCGTATGTCCTCAGTCATGGTATCCATCGATCAAGAATCAATCTCAGCACGACTGGTGCGCAGCGGTCTCAGAAGCACGCCGCAACGGGAGGTCGTGTATCGATTCCTGCTTTCTGAACGAACCCATCCGACTGCCGACGAACTTTTTACGCGAGTGAAGACCGAGCTTCCGGGCATCTCGCTCGCGACGGTGTACAACTGCCTGGAGGCCCTGGTATCCTCGGGTTTGGTCAAGCAGGTGAACCTTGAGCGGGGTCCTTCGCGCTACTGCCCGAACCTCCACGAACACGCCCACCTCCACGACGAGGCGACGGGACAGGTCTCCGACGTGAATCTGCCCGCCGCACTGATCGACCAGCTGCGGGCGCTGCTGCCCGAGAGTCAGCGCGACGCCGTCATTGAACTCAACTTCCACCTTCCCAGACACTCGCCGGCCCAGACAGCCGCCGGCGCCTGATCTCCCAACCCATTTCCATTCAACACCATGTCCGTCATCGAAATCAAAGACCTCCACGTCAACATCGGCGACAAGCCGATCGTCAAGGGCCTGTCCCTCACCATTGGTCAGGGCGAGGTTCACGCCATCATGGGACCGAACGGCACCGGCAAGTCGACCCTCGCCAAGGTGATCGCCGGCCACCCGGATTATCAGGTGACCTCGGGTGACGTGCTGCTCGACGGGCAGTCGGTCCTTGTGAAGGAGCCCGACGAGCGCGCCCGCGCCGGCCTGTTTCTCGCGTTCCAATATCCGAGCGAAATTCCGGGCGTCTCCATCGCCAATTTCATCCGCGCCGCGCTTCAGGCCCGCCTGGGCGAAGGCGAGGAGCTCGATGCCGCCTCGTACTACAAGCAGCTCTACGCCGAGATGGACCTGCTGAAGATCGACCGCAAATTCACGTCCCGCGCGGTGAACGACGGCTTCTCCGGCGGTGAAAAGAAGCGCTGCGAGATTCTCCAGATGGCCATGCTCAAGCCGAAGTTCGCCCTCATGGACGAGACCGACTCGGGCCTCGACATCGACGCGCTGCGCATTGTCGCCGAAGGCGTCAATACCCTCCGCGGTCCCAATCTCGGCGTGCTGCTGATCACGCACTACCAGCGCCTCCTCAACTACATCGTACCGGATTTCGTCCACGTGATGTACGACGGCCGCATCGTGAAGAGCGGCGACAAGAGCCTCGCGCTCCAGCTCGAGGCCAAGGGCTACGACTGGGTCAAGAAGGAGCTCGCCGTCGCCTAACTCCAACCGCCGCCGCCTCCGCGCGCGCGGCCCAACGCATCATCCGCCATGGCTGACACCGACACGCTCGCCACTGAAAACGTCACCGAGGAGAATCCCGTTCTGGGGATCGATCAATCCGTCGGCGATTTTACCTACGATGTGAAGTACGACTTCGACGCGGGCACCGGCCTCTCGGAGCGCACCATCGAATACATCTCCGCCGTCAAGAAGGAGGCGCCCTGGATCCTCGAGTTCCGCAGGAACGCGCTGAAGACCTTCCTCTCAAAGCCGCTGCCCACGCACTGGGCCACGAAGGACCTCGAGAACATCAACTTCGACAAGATCCGCTATTACCTCGCGCAGGGGCAGAAGCCCAAGCGCACCTGGGAGGAGGTGCCCGAGGACATCAAGCGCACCTTCGAGCGCCTCGGTGTGCCCGAGCAGGAGCGCAAGTTCCTCGCCGGCGTCGAGGCCCAGTTCGACTCCGAGGCCGCCTACTCCAACATCAAGGAGGCGGTCTCGAAGCAGGGCGTGATCTTCATGAACTCCACGGAGGCGCTGCGCGAGCACCCGGAGATCTTCCGCAAGTGGTTCGGCAAGGTAATCCCGACCTCGGACAACAAATTCTCCGCGCTCAACTCCGCGGTGTTCTCCGGCGGTTCCTTCATCTACGTACCGCCCGGCGTGAAGGTCTCGCATCCGCTCCAAGCCTACTTCCGCATCAACGCGGAGAACTTCGGCCAGTTCGAGCGCACGCTCATCATCTGCGACGAGGGCTCCGAGGTGACCTACATGGAGGGCTGCACGGCCCCCAAGTTCTCCACCTCCACCCTCCACTCCGCGGTCGTGGAGCTCGTCGCGCTGAAGGGCGCGAAGATCCAGTACATCACCGTCCAGAACTGGGCGCCCAACGTCTTCAACCTCGTCACCAAGCGCGGCCTCGCCCACGAGGAGGCCGAGATCAAGTGGATCGACTGCAACATCGGCTCGCGCCTGACGATGAAGTACCCGGGCGTGGTGCTGAAGGGCCGGAAGGCCCGCGGCGAGGTGATCTCTATCGCACTTGCCAACGACGGCCAGCACCAGGACACCGGAGCGAAGATGATCCACGCCGCCGACGAGACGACGTCCACCATCATCTCCAAGTCCATTTCCGTGGGCCAGGGCCGCGCCACGTACCGCGGCACCGTGCACATTCCGAAGCACCTCAAGGGCTGCAAGAACAACACCGAGTGCGACGCGCTGCTGATCAACACCAACTCCCGCACCGACACCTACCCGGCCATCACGGTCCGCGGCCAGGAGCACGCCGTCCAGCACGAGGCGAGCGTCTCGAAGGTGAGCGAAGATATGATTTTCTACATGCAGCAGCGCGGCCTCACCGAGGCGCAGGCGATGAGCCTCGCCGTGAACGGCTTCGTGAACGATCTGGTGCGCCAGTTCCCGATGGAGTACTCCGTCGAGCTCAAGCGCCTGATCGACCTCGAAATGGAAGGCTCCGTCGGCTGACGCTGTATCGAGAATCCAGAATACAGGAGCTAGAATCTAGAATGAAGTCCACCGCTTCCAAAACCAACCGGACTTTGGGGCACACCCATTCCAGCTCCTAACTCCTAGCTCCTAGCTTCCGCTTTTCCGACATCCGACTTCAACCAATGTCCGCAATTCCCGTTTCCACCGAATCCGTCCACGGCCGCTTCAACTCGGAGCTGTTCGCCACGCACCTGGGCCGCCTCGCCGGCGCGCCCGCCTGGTGGCTCGAGGCCAAGAAGGAGGCCTGGAACCAGTTCCTCGCCCTGCCGATGCCCTCGCGCGGCGACGAGCTGTGGCGCTTCAGCACACTGTCGAAGCTGACCCTCGACGGCTTTGAGCCCGCCTCATCCTTCCGTCCGAGCGACTACCAGGGCGCGGGGCTCGGCTTCGAGTGCGCCGCCCGCTTCGTGTTCGCCAACAACGTGCTCGTGAGCCGCGAGACCAACGCGCTGCCCGAGGGCGTGATCGTCGAGCCGCTGCGCATCGCGCTGGAAAAGCACGGCGACCTCGTGCGCAAGTATCTGAATCAGCAGCACACGAACCTCGGCTCCGAGAAGTTCCGCGCGCTGCACACCGCGCTCGTGCGCGACGGCCTGTTCGTCCACGTGCCCGCGGGCGTCGAGCTCGCGCAGCCGATCGCCGTCTTCCACCATGTCGCCGGCGAGGGCGCCGCCATCTTCCCGCACACCCTCGTGGTCGCGGAAGACAACGCGAAGGCCACGCTGGTGGAGGTGTTCGCCTCGCTCGAGGCCGACGCCCCGCAGTTCGCCTCGGGCGTCAACGACCTGTTCGCCGGTCCCGGTGCTCAGATCAACTACATCGCCGCGCAGGCCTGGAGTTCCGAGACGCTCGCGTTCCAGAACAACGCGATCACCGCCCAGCGCGACGCCCGCATCCTGTCGCTCAACCTCCACCTCGGCGGACGCCAGGCCCGGCACGAGTCGCACTCGCGCCTCCAGGGCCCGGGCGCGCACTCCGAGATGCTCGCCCTGACCATCGCGCAGGGCGGACAGGAGTTCGACCAGCGCACGCTGCAGACGCACCAGGCGCCCAACACCAGCTCGAATCTCCTCTACAAGAACGCGCTGCTCGACCAGGCGCGCACGATCTTCTCCGGCCTCATCATCGTGGAGCCGGACGCCCAGAAGACCGACGCCTACCAGAGCAACCGCAACCTGATGCTCTCCGACGAGGCCGAGGCGAATTCGCTTCCGGGCCTGGAGATCCAGGCCAACGACGTGCGCTGCACGCACGGCGCAACCTCCGGACGGATCGATGCCGAGCAGGAGTTTTACCTCCAGTCCCGCGGCATCCCGCGCAAGCTCGCCGACGAGCTGCTCGTCGCGGGCTTCTTCGAGGAGGTGCTCGAAAAGGTCGAGTCCGAGTCCATCCGCGAGGCGCTCCGCTCGCTCATCGCCGCCAAGATGCGCCGTTAAGCGCACCTGTCATTCCCTTCCAAGCGCGCGGTGCGACGTCGTTCGCCCGCGCGTTTTTTTGCGCCCCGGGGAAACCGGGGCAGGCGGTATCGAACCACGGAGACATCGCCCTTCGCCAAGGCTACGGCGGACAGGCAGGGGCTGATATCCAATCAAGGGACGGAGCCGGCGCTCACCTCGGAGGCGAAAGAGATTCGATACATAACTTCCGCCCGACTGCATTTCTCAGTGTTCTCTGTGTCTCCGTGGTTCAACTACGGAGACACGCGGCGGACGAATGCCCTCCCTCCGCTCAGCTCGAGCGGGGATTGGCAGGTACGATTGCCGACAGGGCCGCCTCGCGCGCCGGGGGCGATGCAAGCGCCGCGGCTGACGCCTGCGCCTCCTCCGGCCGCGCGGCAGACCAGCGCGCGTAGGCGTCCGAGATCCACTCGGGATTGACCTGCGCCCCGCCTGTCGCCCACGCCGCCGCTGCGGACCAGAGGCCGTTCTTTCCCAGCGCAAAGATCAAATCATGCCCCAGTTCGTCCGCTTCGTCGGGACATTCCACCGAAAGCCGGCCCACGTACCTGGCTGTTGCCAGCGGATGGGCACCAACTCCTCCGCGAATCACCGCCGCCAACGCGACGTTGCGCGGAAGCCCTGTGGGCGCCAGCGACCAGGCCCCTGCGGCTTCCACGTCCTCCGACGCCCACTGTTCAAGCGCTACGCTGATGAGCCGGTTGCGTCGCCGGGCATCCTTTTCCGCCAGCGCGTCCGCGATCGATGCGAGCGCCCGGTTCGCAGCACTCGAAATGAGAGGCGCTGTGGACATGGCAGGACTGGGGATTGCCGCCCCCGCACCCGGACGCGGCTCGCGCGACGTGGAGGACGTCGTGACAGCAGCCCGGGGCGCCTCAGCCGGCGGCGGTCGCCACGGGCTTCGAAGCGCGCTCGTCGGCGCAATGCGATCGCGGGACAGCCACCACGCAACCAGCGGTATTGCCGCCAGCAAGAGAACGCCTGCGATGACGATGCGGGTTCTTTTCACCGGGTTGCCCCAACTTCAGGGTTGAGTGCCCGCCCGCCAATCGGCGAGCGAGCACCACTAAATGGATACCGCTGGGGAATTAGGGAGCCTGGAAGCTCCACTGCTGATTGTTGCCACCGTTCCAATTATACAGATCGACGTTGGCGCCGTTGCTGGTCGACGCCCCGACGACATCCAGCGCCAGTCCCTGGTTGTATGAGGGCGAGATCCGGTAGTACCCGCCGCTGGTCGGCGTCAGGATCCACTGCTGGTTGGTCCCGCCGCTGTAGTCCCAGATGTCGGCATTGGCGCCGGAGCCGCCGTAACCATAGGCGTCCAGCGAGCGCCCGCTTTGGACGCCGATGATCTTGTAGGCGCCGTTGCCCAGGTTGGTGACCTGCCATTGCTGGTTGGTCCCACCGTTGTACGGCCACTGGTCGACGTTGGTGCCGTTGGCTGTGTTTTTCTGATACACGTCCAGGGCCTGGCCGCCGTTGCGGCAGACGATTCGGTAGGTTCCGTTCGCAACCGCGCCACCGCCGCCGCCCGAGCTGCCGGTCGTGGCGTTGAAGTTCGCGCCGATCCAATCCCATCCATTGCCGCCCGTGATTTCGAGCCCGGCCTCGATCACGTCGAGATACATGGAATTGCTGAACCGACCGCTGCCGCTGCGATTGGCCTGGAGCCAATTGTAGAAGGTCTTCATGTCGACGTTCAGGCTGCCCGAAGTCGGCAGGCTTCCGACGCCCGCCGTGCCGTGGGGAATGAACGTGTAGACGTAGTACCCGGCGGCGGTGTTCATCCCTTCCCACAGGTCGAACGTGTATCCGCCCGCGGAAAGGACATTCGTGCCGGTTTGCGTGCCGATGGGCCACGAATTGTTGCCGGCCCAGACCATCACCTCCAGCTGCGGCGTGCTCTTCGCGTTGTCCCAGCGCAGGAACATGTCGTACGCGAAGTCGCCGGACATATTGCTTCCGCCGGAGCTGTAGCTGAAAGAGCACGGGATGCTCGTCGCGGCGGACAGCTGCATCGGGAACAGGTTGTCGTTGGCGGGATTCCAGCCGTAGTGCCAACCGCGGATACAGGCGGGGTAGCCGTAGAGGTTGCCCGACGGGAAGTTGTACCAGAACGTCATGTTCGGCGTGCTTCCCGTCCCGAAGCTGGAGTTTATGGTGCTGTTGATGAAGTTGTTCACCCACGCGAACTGACTGCCGTAGACTTGCGAGGGACCTGCCTTGGCACTGGGGACAAGTGCCGCCGCGGCGCCGGCGAATGCGGATATGGCCATCGCACGAACGACGCGATTGGATATAGCGAAACGAGACATGCTGACTTCCTTTCGGATTATTAGGGATCGTAGGGGGTGCGTGGGAGGGGAACCCACGCGGTATGGTTGGCTTCGTTCCAATACCAACCTTCCGACTCCTGATGATGATTTATCGCAACACCAACCAACAAGCCACCATTAGGATGACCAACAATCATCCGTTTGGCCGATACCCACGCACGCTTGCAACCCTCCCGCCGGTGCCGACGAAGGGACATGGCAGGGCCGTGCGGCAGCCAATCCAAATGGAGGATCTGCCACGCAAGACGCCAAATGGAGTCGGCGGCATGCGTAGCGGGCGACTGGCGCCCATAAGAGCGCGCCTCCGTGTCCCTGGGCTGTCCGCCGTAGCCTCGGCGAAGCAGAATGTCTCCGCCGTTCAACTACGGAACTTACCGTCGGTCGAAAAGCAGCGTCATTTCCTGGTTTCCCGAAGGCGAAGTCATGCTGCGTTTGATGCAGAGCACCTGGCCGCCCTCGCGGAGCGTCCAGGTGTCGTCGATGGTGGTGGTCGATCCGGGCGGGCCCCAGGGAAGGTGAACCGTGGATCGAAACTCCATCGCCTGCCCGGATGCGTCCGACCGTGCGGTGGTCACGCGCGGGGCGTTCATGAAAGTCGAATGCGAGGGCGTGCCGTCGAGCTTCAGGACGTCCTCGGTCACCAGGTCGGCGGCGTATTCACGAATCTGGGTCGTGAACACCTTGAGCGTGCCGTCCGATTCGACGACGCGCAGCTTCGCCGGGGCGAAGGCGATGCCGTGGGCGCCGAAATCGCTGTGGTCCTGGTCGAGGATCCAGGTGCCCGAAAAGTCCGCGGGTGGCCTCGCGACCGACACCGGCGGCAGGCCGCAGGCCTTGCGGTAGGGCGTCGTGAGTTCGGCGTAACGCGGATCGTCGAGGTTGAGGATACGCGGGTCCGCCATGATCCGCGCGTAGTCGCGGTGGCTGGTGTAGTGAACCATGCCCGCCCAGGTCATGTAGTAGGTCCACAGCGGCTGTCGCTTCAGGACCTCCGGCGCGGGCGGATTGCCCACCTCGGCCAGCGCGAGCGGCTTGCCGTGGGAGAAGGAGCGAAGCCGGTCGTAATACGATTGCGCGAAGTCGTTGCCGTAGACGTCGAGCGCGAGCACGTCGACGTAGTGGTTTCCCGGATAATAGGCAGCGTAGTCCTGTGAGGGATTGTGGATGCGATCCATGCTCCACACCCAGATGAGATTGCGCAGGTGATCGACGTTCACGAACCGGTCGAACAGCTGCCGGTAGAGCGCGGCCGAACCGTATTTTCCCGTGCGTCCGCCCCACCAGAACCAGTCGCCGTTCATTTCATGGTAGGGGCGCCAGAGGACGGGCACGTGCGCATCCTGAAGCTGCCTGAGGTAGCCCGCGATGACATCGACCTGGGCGCACCACTTCCGGTGGAGTGCGGTGCCCGGCGTGAGGACATCGCGGAACTGCGTGTCGAGCAGGCGGCCCTGCACGCTCGCCAGGCAGTTCGGATCGGCGTCCGGCAGGGGACGGAATGTGACGGGTTCGTCGGCCGTCGGAGGCACCGCATGCCAGCAGAGCGCGACGATCTCGCCGCGATGCCACGCAGCAATGGCCTCCTTCACGATGTCGGGGCGCGCCAGATACGAGTCGGTATCGCCCGCCTTCGCGAAACCCATGTCGATCCCGAAGATGACCGGCGTTCGCCCGATGTAGCGGGCGGCGAATTTTGAATTCCGGCCGTCGATGTTCGGGTAGTTGTGCTGTCCGGTGAGCGTGTAGCGGCCGGAAATCGACTGCAGGAAGGCGAGCAGTGAACGCGCCTCGGGAGTGGCGTCGGGGGTCACGGGCGCCGGGCCGTCAGCGCGGGTGCAGAGGGCGGCCGCACACAGGGCCCAAGCCACGACGACGAAACGGAGGAGACGGGATTTCATGGAGGGGGATTCTCGGCGGAGCGCAGGGGATCGCTCCGTCGCACCTCACGCTTCTTGCCACGAAACGGCGGCGGGCCAGCGGAAAACCCCGGAAACACCGCTCCCCGGCATGCACACGTTTTTGCGGACACGCCCCCGGGGCGGATTTAGCGTTGTGGCGCGGCCTCGACACTGGATTCTTCGAACACCCCAATGCCCGTTTCGCCAATCCGCCCGGCACGCCGGAGCCTTTGTATCTTCGCTGCGCTCGTCGTCGCCGTTCTGCTGATCCACCTGCCCGGACTCGGCCTGTGGCCCATCGTCAATCACGATGAGGTCGCGCTCAACGACGCGGCTTGGCACTGGGTGAGCCATGGCTCCGTCGCGATGCCGCTGCTGGCGGGTAAGGATCCGACCTACGCGACCAATTACCTCTGGCATCCACCGGCGCACTTGCTGACCATGGCGCTCGCGTACCGGATTTTCGGCCTGTCGATCTACGTCACGCGCGGGGAGTCGCTGCTGTTTGCGGCGCTTGCCACCGGTATGTTGTTTTTGGTGACGCAGAGGCTGTCGGGGTCGGCGGTCGCCGGGGTCATCGCCGCCTTCCTGCTCGCGGCCCACCCGCTGTGGCTATGGCTCGCACGGTCCGGCCGCATGGATCCCGCGGCGGTGTGCGTCGGCCTCGCGGCCTGGCTCGTGCTGCTCGCAGCGGGGCGGGACGATCCGGATTTCCCTCGGCCCTCAGTGGCGCGGGCGGCCATGGCGGGGCTGATCGTGGGCCTCGCGGGCCTGTACCACATCGTGCTGCTCATCTGGGCACCCGCGTTGGCGGCCGCGCTCTATGCCCGGCACCGAAAGTCAGGGCTCCTCCCGGCGGTCGTCCTATGGGCGGCTGCGGCGCTGCCCGCGGCCGGCTGGCTGCTCTGGGTTGCCTGCACGGGCCGCTGGCACGCGTGGGTCGTCCAGTTCTGGGATTATCAGGTCATGCAGCGCGGCGCGCACCGGGCCTTCCTGGAGCGTCCCTGGCTGGAGCTCCGCCTTTTCATCGACCAGTTCCGCCCCCTGCCCTTCGTGGGTTTGGCCGCGCTTGCCGGCTTTGCCGCTTGGGTGGCGGATCTTCGCCGGACCCGGCAGACCGGGCTCCTCGCGGGGTTCCTGGTCGCACTGGCCGCGGTGGTCTTCGTCCTTGGCAAGGGAACCGGCGCCTATCCGCTCTATTGGTACGTCTGGCTGGCCGTCGCCGCGGGCATCGGCTGGCAGCGGCAGCTTCTGCGGAGCCGGGCCGCACGGCTGCTCCTGGGCGCGGCGGTCCTCAATGCGCTTCTTTTCATGGCCGTGAACGACGCCGCGGCCTACCGCCAGCGCGCCGCGCGCAGCCAGGAGCGGGTCGGCCGCTTCCTCAAGGCAAGCCTGCGTCCCCACAGCATCGTGCTGGGCACCGAGGAACTGTGGTACGCGACGAACGCCGCGGACTGCACACTGCACATCTGGGAGAAACCCGATCCGCAGCGCGAGGACTATTACATCACGCCCCGGGCTCAGCTCAACGCACCGCCCCCGGGATTCCGGCTTGCCGCCCGCCTGCCCGACATCATGCCCCGGATCCTGGGCCACACCGGATGGTATTCGGACTGTGCGTACGATGTCTGGGAATCCATCCCCCGCGCCGCTGAGCGCAGCCCCGGGACACCGGACACCCGCCTCCCGACGGTACCGGATCAGCTGGGCGGAGGCGGAAAACACTGAACCGGGCACAAGGCCCACACCGGGCGCGCCCGCGCCCCCGGACGTTCCGGGAAAATGTCCTCGAATTCCGACCGCGTAATTCCGGTTTATGGATTGCCCCGGGCTGCCCCCGGGCAAACATCAGAGCCCCAGCACGCCTTGCCTCCGCCTCCCACAAAGCGAACTCGGCCTGAACACGCCCCGGCCCCCGCTCCCCGGCGCGCCCCTTCGTTCCCCGCGGCACCGGCCTCCTGGATCGTTGCGCTGGCCGCCGGATTCGCGCTGCTGCTTGGCGGTTGTCGCTCCCGGGAGGATGCCTCGCTTGTCCGGCTGCGCGAGAGCGGTGTCATCCGCATTGGATACGCGGTCGAGGCCCCCTTCGCCTATGTCAGCGGGAACCAGGTGACCGGCGAATCACCGGAGATTGCCAGGATCGTCTGCCGACGGCTTGGAATTCCCCACATCCAGTGGGTCCAGATGCCCTTCGACGAGCTGATCCCCGCGCTCCGCGACAGACGCTGCGATGTCATTGCCGCGGGCATGTTCATCACCGACGAACGCCGGCGCCTGATCGCGTTTTCGATTCCAACGTTCCAGGTCAGGCCGGGCCTGCTGGTCCAGCGCGGCGATCCACACCACCTCGGGCCCGACAGCGACCTGGCCCGCGACAAGGCGCTGCATTTCGCGGTGTTGTCCGGCTCGATCGAGGAACGCTGGTTTGAGGGACACGGCTTCAAGCCATCCCAGCTCGTGATTGTGCCGGACGCTGTGACTGGGCGTGCTGCAGTGGAGGCGGGCATGGCCGACGCACTGGCGCTCTCCTCGCTCTCGATCCGCCGCTTGTCAGGCGGGAACGGCGCAACGGAGGCAATCCTTCTCCAGCCTGCTGCCGGAATGCAGCCCGGCTTCGGGGCGTTTGGATTCCGGCTTGGCGACAAGGCCCTTCGACGGGCCTGGGACGGCGTCCTGCAGACCTTCGTCGGCAGCGCCGAGCACCGTCGGCTCGTCGCCCGATTCGGTTTCGGGCCGGCCGAAATTCCCACCCTGACCGTCGCCTCGCACCAGACTTCGCGATGAACCCTACCGATCCTCACCGCTTTCGTCGCAACATCCTTGCGCTACTCGCAGCCGGCCTGCTGGTCGCGGGCGTGGTGGTCGGCCTTCATTTCTACCAGGAGCGGACCGAGGCGGCACTGACTCGCCAAGCCCAACGGATTCGTCAGGCCCGCGTCGACATGGCGGAGGGATTCCTCCACGCGCTGATGCCCGCGGACTCCGGAGCACCGTTCGAACGAGGCCGCGGCATCGCCCTGCTCGAGCAGGGCATGGATTCGCTCGAGGCGATCGCAACCCGATGGACCGAGGATCAACGTTCGGTGCGGGACCTTGGACCCGACCTGCTGCAACTGCGCCGCCAGCTCTCCGCCGTGCCCGAGGTCGGGCCCGTGCCGGTGAAAACCCAGATCGCCCTGCGAATCGCGTTTCATCAGGTCCAAAAACAGTCCGAGCAATTGGACGATGCAGTGCAGGCGGCCAGGACCCGCCAAATGGCAACCCAGGACCGCCTGTACCTGCTGGTGCTCGCGCTCTCGGCGCTGCTCATGGCTGCCATGGCCCTCCTCGTCTATGTGTCCGACACCCGCCGATCCCTGGCGGATGTGCGGAGGATGGCGGCCGAGGAGGAACTGCGAAAGAACGAGACGCGGCTGCGACTGCTCGTCGAGCATGCCCCCGCGGCACTCGCGATGTTCGACAAGGACATGCGTTACGTCACCGCGAGCCGCCGGTGGCTCGACGACTACGGCCTGCACGGCCAGGAGATCATCGGCCGATCGCACTACGCCGTGTTCCCGGAGATTTCAGCCGATTGGAAGGACGTCCATCGCCGCGCCCTCGCTGGCGAGGTCGTGCACCGCGAGCAGGATCAGTTCGTGCGCGCCGACGGTTCGGTCCAATGGCTGCGTTGGGAGGTGCGGCCCTGGCGTGGCGAGGGAGACCAGATCGGCGGCATCGTGGTGTTCACGGAGGACGTCACGGAGCAAAAGCGCGGTGAGGACGAAATCCATCGCCTCAACCTGGAGCTCGAACGCCGGGTCGAGCAGCGCACCGCCGAACTCATCAGCGCGAACAAGGAGATCGAGGCGTTCAGCTACTCGGTGTCGCACGATCTCCGCGCCCCGCTGCGCGCGATCGACGGGTTTCTGCGGATCATCCTGGAAGAGCAGGCGGACCGCCTGGATGAGACCGGCAAGGGCTACCTGAAGCGGGTGGTGGCCGCGGCCGACAAGATGGCCCAGCTGATCGACGACCTGCTGAACCTCGCGAAGATCAACCGCGCCGAGCTCACGCGCCAGCCGACGGACCTGGCGGCGGTCGCCCGCGCCATCCTCGGCGAACTCGCCTCGCACGAACCCGGGCGCCGCGTCGATTGCGTCGTGCCCGACTCCCTGCAGGTCAGCGGCGACCCTCGCCTCCTCGGCGTCCTCCTGCAGAACCTGCTCGGTAATGCGTGGAAGTTCACCGCGAAACAGGCGTCTGCTCGCATCGAGCTGGGCACTGCTCCCGCGCCCGAGGGACGCCGGATCTGCTTCGTGCGCGACAACGGAGCGGGCTTCGACATGGCGTACGCGCACAAGCTGTTCAAGGCGTTCCAGCGCCTGCACCACGACCACGAATTTCCCGGCACGGGGATCGGCCTCGCAACGGTCCACCGAATCGTCACCCGGCATGGCGGCCGGGTCTGGATGGAGTCCAAGGTCGGCGAGGGCACGACCTGCTTCTTCGAGCTTCCCGCGGCCTAGGCGTCCGGTCAGCGCGCGGGCCAGGCCCTGTCGACGGCCTTCAGCCAGGCCCGGACCATGAGCCCGCGCCCCGGCCGACCAGCGCCGCGATGATGTATCCATAATCCTGGATACCGCAATTGAACCACAGAGACACAGAGATCACAGAGGCTGAAATCCAAGCAAGGGGCGGAATCAGCGCTCACCTCGCCGGTGAAAGAGATTCGATACAAAATTCCCGCCCAACTGCAATTCTCCGTGTTCTCTGCTCGTCCGCCGTAGCCTTGGCGAAGGTGGGTGTCTCTGTGGTTTAAATCCAACTGCGTAATTTAGGATAATCCTGACCCATGATGTGGTTGTAGTCGCTGCCCTGCCTCCAGCGCCCGCCGTCCGTGATCGAATCGCCCTGGAACAGCACCACCCCGCCCTTGGGCAGCGCGGCAAGCCGGGGGGAAGGCCCAGGCGGCAGAGGTCAGGGATCCAGAGGCCCAGCGGAACGGCACCAACGGGCTCCTTGTATCATGTCAAGATATGCACAGTGGCATGAATTTGCCATCTGATGGTAAGGAACTTATAAATTTGCCAATAATTTTCATTTATACTCGGCATTAGTTGACTTTGCGGTGACCACCGGCTCACCTCCGGGCTCCGATTCGGTTTTCAGCCGTCCAGCATAACCAGCTTCACCAGCAAGGCAGCCTCCTCCCGTTGTCGTCTCTTGGGACGATCCCGCGGCGAGTCCTGCGCGGCATGGCGGGGTTCCGGTCCAGGCGGGGCGTCGCCGCGTCGGGAAAACCACACACGTCAATGAACCCGATAAAACAACTCGTCCGCCGCGCCGCCCTTATCGGCGCTGTCTGTCTGTCAATCGCCGCCGCCCGTGCCGATGACGGCAACCTGGCAATCCTGAATGCGTCTGTCAGCGGCACCACGCTGACCGCCCAGCTGAGCTCGTCCGTGCACGGGTCGGTGAACGTTTCGTTCAACGGCTCGTTCGTCCCCGGATCGGTCTCGGGCTCCACGGTGACAGCCTCCCTGCCGGCCGCACCGACGCCCGGCACGTACCTGCTCGCCTTGTCCAAAAACGCGAAGAGCCACGACGACAATAGCGACTTCGCAACGGCCTATGTCACGGTCGGCGCCGTCGGTCCGCAGGGCCCGCAAGGCCCCCAGGGCATTCAGGGAGTCCAGGGTGACACCGGTGCCCAAGGCGCCGTCGGGCCGGTCGGACCGGTGGGTCCGCAGGGTCCTGCGGGTGCCACCGGCCCGCAGGGCGCCGTCGGCCCCCAGGGTCCGCAAGGCCCCCAGGGCCCGAAGGGAGATACCGGAGCCACCGGTGCAACCGGAGCGACGGGCGCGACCGGTCCCGCCGGTCCAGTGGGTCCCCAGGGTGCCACCGGGCCCGCCGGCGCGCAGGGTCCCGCGGGAAATGACGGTCGTCAGGTCGCCGTTTACACCGGTCACACGGTGAACACGGGCGACACGCTCGACTACACGCTCTACAACCAGCCCGGTTGGAATGCCTCGCATCTGGAAATCCTCGTCGAGGCCCATGACGTCAACTCCGAGACCAATCGCCTGTACTACCACGCCGAGTACGCCACCTTCCAGCAGTGGAACACCGGCGTGACCGTCCAGAACATCGCCACGATCGCAAACTCGGGCACGAACTCGTATTCGGTCGACGTCTACTCCGACGCCTCGAACAACATCCACGTTCGCTTCCACCACCTGACCTACGCGACGAACACCAACGTGCAGATCATCGCCAAGTGGTTCAGCGCGCCGTAAGGCCCGCGATTTCCACGGGGGCACCCTGCGCCTGACAACGCCCCGGACCCCGGTCCGGCGACTTCCCGGCCCACGCCGCCGTCGCCCCCGGTTCCGGGGCCTTTCGTCACCCTCGAACGCCTGCCTCCAGAATCCGGATACTCACGCCCGTATCCCCATGCCGGCGGACGGACCCGGTTCGAACCGAGCATCCGGTGAGATGGACCTCTGTGCCATGATCTTAAATTCGGCGATTGAATGGAACAGAAGGCAACGAAGGGAACGAAGAATAAGCCGCTTGCCGCAGAATTCAGAGCGTTGATTCATTCACCGTTAGGGTGAGGCGATTCCGCCCCGGTGAGTTCGTGCAATCGCTTGGCTCGGCCTTCTTTGTTATCTTCGTTTCCTTCTGTTAACTGCGTTTTTTGGGATGAACTGCCGCGGCGCCCCGACTCAAAGCTCGCCCGGATTACCGGGCGCCCAATGGATCTGGAGCGCCTCAAAGTAGGCCAGGTCGTGCCTGGGCGGCTCCACTCCCGCGGGAAGGGGCCGGTGCGAAAAGGTCTGGAAGTACAGGAGGCAGGCATCGCGCCACCAGCACGCGTCGCGCTCCTGGATGTTCAGGAGGGCGGCAACGTGGTCGAAGGTCTCCGGGTCGATCTCGCCCTTCATGCTCGCCCAGGTCTTCTGCCAGGAACGCACCGTGTCGACACCGTGCTGGTAGTGCAGGCCGAGTTCGTCCCAGAGCGTGCGCCCCGAACGCAGGCGATACCCCCAGGCGACGTGATGGAACCAGAGCAGGTACCGGTCGGGACAGGTCGCGAGCGTGGCCCATTTCGCGGCAGCCTGGGGCGCGTATTGGGAGAGCGCATTCGAGCCGGTTGCCGTGCGATCGAAGCCCAGCCCCTCGGCGTCGGCCCGGTTGTAATAGACCGGATTCCAGTCCGCCCTCGGCAGGTTGTCGACCCACGGACCCGGGCCGTAGTGGTTTCCTGTCGACATGATGTGGTGCAGCCCGAGCGGCATCTCGTAATCCACCACCGTTTCGCGCGACTCAAGCAGCATCGGGACGAGCTTTCGGGCAATGTCGGGATTCGGACCGAAGGTCATGCGCGTCCACTCCCGGGCGATCTCCGCCGAACTGAGGTCGTGATTCCACGCGAGTCGCCCGAAGGCGTACCAGTTCGCCTGCGCGAGCGGGTGGCCCGTCCAGTCGCGATCCGTGCCGGTGTTGGCGACGCCCACCATGAGGCTGAGGTGCCGGTGGGTCGCGGAACCGTCGACGATGCGTGCGACCGTCGCGCCGGGCCCGGGACGGTAGGTGTCGGACTTGAGCACCTCGCGCCACATCGGCGCAAGGAACGCCAGGCACGTGCCGTTGCCCAGGTACTCCTGCGTGATCTCCACCTCGAGCCCCACGTTGGTGCGCGGCATCGCGCCGAAGAGCGGATGAAAGGGCTCGCGAGGCTGGAAATCGAGCGGGCCGTTCTTGATCTGGATCACGACGTTGTCGCGGAACCTGCCGTCGAGCGGTTGGAATTCGCTGTACGCCTGCTTGCAGCGGTCCTCGGGATTCTTCGCGTCGTACACGAACGCGCGCCACATCACGATGCCGCCATGCGGCGCAAGGGCGTCCGCGAGGAGGTTGGCTCCGTCGGCATGCGTGCGGCCGTAGGTCTGCGGCCCGGGCTGTCCTTCGGAGTTGGCCTTCACCACGAACCCGCCGAAGTCCGGAATGAGGCGGTAGATTTCGTCGGCCTTCGCCCTCCACCAGGCCTTGACCGTGGGATCAAACGGATCCGCTGTCTTCAACCCGCCGATCTCCACGGGAGCCGAGAAGCGCACGGCGAGATAGACATGGATGCCATAGGGTCGAAACACGCCAGCAAGCGCCGCGACCTTCCTAAGCCAGGGATGAGTGAGGATCAGCGGGTCGGCATTCACGTTGTTGAGGACCGTTCCGTTGATCCCGATCGAAGCGCAGGCTCGCGCGTAGTCGCGGTAGCGCGGGGAGAGGTAGTCGGGAAGGACGAACCACTCCCACAGTGAAAACCCCGCATAGCCGCGCTCGACGGTACGGTTGAGATTGTCCCAGTGGCTGAGCAGGCGGCGGTCGATCTTCGGTGCGGACGACAGGTCGAGATGCGAGACGTCGTGTCCGAGCTGGATTTCCCGCAGCAGGCGAAACGCGCCGTACAGGGCTCCGACGTCGCTCGGAGCCGAGATTGCCACGGTGCCGGACCCCGAGCGCAGGTGGTAGCCCTCCGTTCCGAGTGCGGCCGGCGCGGCCGAGGACGCCTTCTCAAACGCAATCGTCGGCACCGCCCCCGTCATGCCGCTCAGGCCACGCGTGAGTTCGTCGCGCGCGGCATCCAGCGTCGGAGAATCGGCGCCGGTGGGCGTCACCAGCACGACACGACGCACCGCCGCGAGCGTCGCTGCGCGGTAGCTGGAGTCGGTGATGCTGTCGTAGCGAAGCCAGAGGCGGTATCCGTCATCGGCATGCAACAGGCCGATCCACACAAACACGAAAGGGAGCAGGCGAAGAATTTTCATGGGGAGCGAGGGGGACATCGGACTACGGGGCGCGTCCGGGCCACCGCAGGGTGGCGATCCGGCCCGGTCCGCCAACGATTCTCTGGGTCACCGTTGAACCTGCGCAAGCCCGCGACCGAACGGTACACGGACGCCCGGCTTGCCCCAATCCGGGCCTGATCCGACAACCGGCGCGCGATGAACACCCCCTGCCGCCTGATCCTCGCCTGGCTGTCGCTCTGCGGCGTCGCCCTGGCCGCCCCCCTTCCTGTCGTATCCATCCAAAAGGGACGCGACGGACTCACCCTGGGCCTCGAGCGAGGCACCTTGCGCCTTCGCGTGTTCACCCCCGACATCGTCGAGGTGACCTACGGCCCGTCCGCCACGCTGCCGCCGACCGATCCGCTCGCCGTCGTGGCCAGTCCTTCCGGGACCCCGTGGACGGCGGCCGAGACGTCCAAGGACATCACGTTGCGCACAAGCGCACTCGTCGTGACCGTCGCCCGCTCCACGGGCAGCGTCCGCTTCGCAGACCTCTCGGGGCGTGTTTATCTCGCCGAGGCCGACGACGGCGGAAAATCCCTCACGCCTGCGGTGGTCGGCGGCCAGCCGACCCTCCGCAGCCGGCAGGACTTCGTCCTTCAGCCCGGCGAAGCCGTGTACGGACTGGGTCAGCATCCGGGTTCCCCGCTCAATTACCGCGGCACGAAGGTCCACCTCCAGCAGGAGAATCGCGACGTCGCAGTGCCGGTCCTCCTCTCAAGTCGCGGCTACGGCGTATTCTGGGATAACCCGGCAGTCACCGACGTCGACGCCGGCGCCACCATTCCAGGCGGCCTGACCTGGACTTCGGAAGCCGCGGACGCGATCGATTACTACTTCATCGGAGGCCCCGCGCTCCGCGACGTCGTCGCGCGCTATCGCTGGCTCACGGGGCCCGCGCCCATGCTCGCCGAGTGGACCTGGGGCTTCTGGCAGTGCCGCGAGCACTACGAAACCCAACAGGAGTTGCTGGGCGTCGTGGCAGAATACCGCCGGCTGCACCTTCCCCTCGATGGAATCATCCAGGACTGGCAGTACTGGCGTCCCGGCGGCTGGGGCTCCGATGAGTTCGACCCCACGCGCTACCCCGATCCGGCGACAATGGTCCGCACCGTGCACGACGAGCACGCGCACATCATCATCTCAATCTGGCCGCGCTTCGATCTCGGCCTGGCCAACCTTGCAGCGCTTGAAAAGGCGGGCGCCGTCTATCCCAAGGTTTACCCGAACGTCTACCCCAAGGGTCAGGGCAAATGGTACGATCCCTTCAACCCCGAGGGTCGGCGCCTGTATTGGAAATTCCTCTCGCAACATCTCTTCTCGATCGGAATCGACGGCTGGTGGATGGACGCCAGCGAGCCCGAACTGGGCGGACACTGGGGCGAGCTGCGCGACGTGACGACCGCCGCCGGTTCCGGCGCGCGCGTCTTCAACGCCTACCCGCTCGAGCACACGACCGGCGTCTACCAGGGGCAGCGGGCGGAATCGTCCGCCAAGCGGGTCTTCATCCTCACCCGGTCCGCGTGGGCCGGCCAGCAGCGCAACGCCGCCGTCACCTGGTCTGGCGACACGACGGGCACCTGGGCCGTCTTCCGGCAACAGATCCCGGCAGGGCTCGATTTCGTGATGTCCGGCATCCCCTATTGGAACACCGATATCGGAGGCTTCTTCGGCGGCAATCCCCAGGACCCCGCCTACGCCGAGCTATTCACCCGCTGGTTCCAGTTCGGCGCCTTCTGCCCCATGTTCCGCGTGCACGGAACGGGAAGACCCAAGGAGGTCTGGCGTTTCCCCAAGGCCACCCAGGCCGTCCTCGCCGACTTCATACGCCTCCGGTATCATCTGCTTCCCTACATCTACTCGGACGCCTGGAGCGTCACGCACGAGAACGCCTCGATGCTGCGGCCCCTGGTGATGGATTTTCAGAACGACGCCCGAGTGCTGAACATTCCGGACCAGTTTCTCTTCGGTCCCTCGATCATGGTGTGTCCGGTGACCGAACCGGGAGCCAAGGCCCGCAGCGTGTATTTCCCCGCCGGCACCCACTGGTGCGATTTCTGGACGGGCGCGGTCGTGTCGGGCGGCCAATCCCTCTCGGTGCCGGTGAGCATCCGGACGCTTCCACTGTTCGTGCGCGCCGGCTCGATCATCCCCTACGGCCCCTCCGAGGAATACACCCGCGAGAAGGCCGACCCCATCGAGCTCCGCGTCTATCGGGGAGCCGACGGACACTTCACGCTCTACGAGGACTCAGGCGACGGCTACGCCTACGAGCACGGAGCCTACGCGACCATCCCGATCACCTGGGATGAGCACCGGCAGACGCTGACCATCGGCCGGCGCGAGGGGCGCTTCCCCGGCATGCCGCAGACCCACCGTTTTCACATTGTATGGGTCTCGCCAGGGCACGGCGTCGGACTCGCCCCCAGCGCGAACCCCGACGCCAAGGTCACCTATACCGGCAAACCGCTCACGCTGTCGCCGGAATCGTGATCCCCCGCGGCGGCGCCTGCGACTTGGCGATTGCTCGCAGCAGGGTCATGGCGACACTCCGGGCCAGCCGTCCATGACCCGCCCATCCCATCCGACCGAAAGCGGAAAGCCAGGACTTCACCCGCGAAACCAACATCGCTCGGGCTACGCGTTCGAAGCCCTCGCGCGGGCCTGTCCGGAACTGGCACCCTTTGTTCACCCCTCGCCCACCGGGACGCCGACCATCGACTTCGGCGATCCCGAAGCCGTGCTCACGCTCAACCGCGCACTGCTGCTGGCCGATTACGGACTCGCCTCCTGGGATCTCCCCGCGGGCTACCTCTGCCCGCCGATCCCGGGCCGAGCCGACTATCTTCACTGCCTCGCCGATCTGCTCGCCGGAGACGGTCCGATCCCGCACGGCCCCAGCGTCCGGATCCTCGACATCGGCGTCGGCGCCAACCTCGTCTATCCCATCGTCGGGCGCGCCGACTACGGCTGGTCCTTCGTCGGCACCGACATCGACGCCGACGCGCTCGCCTGGGCCGGAAAACTCGTGCGCGCAAATCCGCTCCTCCGCGGGACGGTCGAGCTGCGCCGGCAGGCGTCGCCGCGCGCGGTGTTCGCGGGCGTCACCAAGGCCCGAGAACATTTTGCCGCCTGCCTCTGCAATCCTCCCTTCCATGCCTCGTCCGCCGAGGCGCGAGACGGCACGCTGCGCAAACTCAGGAACCTCGCCGGCCGCACGCTCCGACGCGACGCCCAGGCCACGCTCAACTTTGGCGGACGCGCCAACGAACTGGTCTGCCCCGGCGGGGAACGAGGGTTCGCCACGCGCATGATCGCCGAAAGCGCCCGGGTCCCCGACCTGTGCGGCTGGTTCACCTGCCTCGTCTCGAAGAGCGAAAACCTCCCCGCCCTCGAACACGCAGCCTCCCGGGCCGGCGCCGCCGAACACCGTGTGATTCCCATGGTCCAGGGCCAGAAGCGGAGCCGCATCCTCGCCTGGCGCTTCTCCACCCCACCGGGAGCCTAGAGCGTCCGCTTGAACAGGAGGGTCGCGATGCTCAACGCGACCACCGAAAAGCCGACCAGGAATAGCAGGTCCGGCGCCACCGCCAGCAGGCTCGTGTTCTTCAAGAGCAGTTCCTTGAATCCGTGAACCGCATACGTGAACGGGTTGATCGTCGTCATCGCCCGCATCCAGGCGGGAAATGCGCTGATCGGATACACTGCCCCGCTCGGGAAGAAGAGCACCGTGTTCAGCATGCCGAAGATCGCACGCGGCAGCAGCGGATCGTTCACGCGAACCACGATCAGGAACATCATGCTGATCAGCGCGAGCGCCGTCGCCAGCACCATCAGGAACAGCCGCGCGATCCGAAACAGGCTGAAGGGATCGGGGATGCCCGCGATGAGCGAGCCGATCGTCACCAGCACCATGCCCGAGAGCACGGCCTTCATGACACCCGAGAGGTTGAAACCCAGGATCAGCTCGAGCTTGCTGATCGGCGTCACGAGATACCCCTCGTGCAGGCCGCGCGCCTTGTCGTCGATGAAGATGATGCCGCCGCCGATCATCGCCGAGATGAAGATCGCGAGCACGATCGTGCCCGGCAGCAGGTACTGGATGTACGGCACGTACGGATAGATTTCGACGACCGAGAGCGTCGCCTGCGTCGCCAGCCTGGGCGCAGGCACCTTCGCGCCAAAGGCGTTGAGCAGCTGCTGCAACGCGCCCCCCAGCGCCGACGAGGAAAACTGATCCGTGTTGTCCTCCATCAGGGCCACCGTCGGCGAGGTGCCCTCGTGCAGCTTGCGCGAGAAATTCGGCGGAATGTTCAGCACGCCGTTCAGGCGGCCGTCGCGCAGGTCCTGCATCGCCGCCCCGAGGTCGTCGTAGGTGTAGGTCTTGAACGTGCGCGCGTTCGCCGCAACCGCCTGGCACATGGCCCGGAGGCGCACCGACGAGAGGCTGTGATCCTGGTCAACCAGGCCGAGCTTCAGGTTCTTGATCTGGCCGCCAAAGGCGTAGCCGAGGAAGACCAGCTGCACCAGCGGCATGAGCAGCGACATGGTGATGAGCGCGGGACTGCGCCGGAAACGGCGCAGGTCGCGTTCGATGACAGCCCAGATTCGAATCATGGCACGCAGGGTTCAGTTGGACATCCGGCGCATCATGACCTGGCGCGGCGCCGGCGCCTGCAGCGCGTCGCGAAGCTGGTGGCCCGTGTAGTGCATGAACACGTCGTCGAGCGTCGTGCTCTGCACCGAGAGCGAGGCCACGCTCACCCCCGCCGCACGCGTCGCCTCCATGAGAGCCGTGATCGTCGCAGGGCCGTTGTTCGAGGACAGTCGAAACACCGGGGGCACGGCCTTCAACTCCGCCACCTCGGGCAGCGCCCGCAGCGTCGCCTCCCACCCTTCGGGAATGGACGAGAAACTCGCCTCGATCACGTTGCGGCCCGGAATCGACGCCTTCAGCCGGATCGGCGAATCGAGCGCGACGAGCTTGCCGTGATCCACGATCGCGATGCGGTCGCACAGTTTGTCCGCCTCGTCCATGTAATGGGTGGTCACAATGATCGTGAGGTCGCGTTCGCGCTTGAGCTTCGCGAGCATCTCCCACACCGCCGTGCGCGACACCGGATCGAGACCCGTGGTCGGTTCGTCCAGGAAGAAGATCTTCGGCTCATGCACCAGGCCACGCGCGATTTCCAGCCGCCGCCGCATGCCGCCCGAGTACATCTTCAGCGGCTTGTCGCGCCACTGGATCAGGTCCACCGCCGTGAGCAGCTCCTCCGCCGTGCGCCGGCTCCGCGAGGGAGGAATCCCGTACAACTGCGCGTAGATCCGCATGTTCTCGTCCGCGCTGAGGTCCAGGTCCGAGGTCAATGCCTGCGGAATCACTCCAATCCCCTTGCGCACCGCGTTGGGCTCCCTGACCACGTCGTGTCCGTTCACCAACGCCGTGCCCTCCGTCGGCGGCACGATCGTGGTGAGCATGCGCAGGAGCGTCGACTTGCCCGCCCCGTTGGGCCCCAGCAGGCCAAACACCTCGCCGTGCGCCACCGAGAAGTTCAGGTGGTCGACCGCGCAGAACTCGCCAAAACGCTTCGTGAGATCCCTGACTTGGACGTCGGACATGGCGGGTCAGGAGCGGAACGGAAGGATCACGTAGGCCGTCATGCCGACCGCCAGCGCCCGGTCGCGGTTGTCGCACCGCAGGCGCAGTTGAAAGGTCTTGATGTCGCGTTTCGTCCGGCTCACGTCGCGCTGCGTCGCGTAATCCGCGTCCACGCCGCGGTAGAACACCGTGCCCGTGCGCTCCGCCCCCGAGGGCAGGCGCACCGTGAGCTTGTCGCCCAGGTGGATCCGGTCGATGTACGACTCCTCGATGTCCGCGCGAACCCACAGATCGTCGGGATTCACGAGTGTGACGATCGCTTGGCCCGGGCTGACGACCTCACCCTGCAACGCCGCCCGGATATCAACGATCCCGTTGATGGGCGCCCGGATCTCGGTGTATCCCTCCCGGACCCGCGCCTTCTCGCGCTGCGCCTGTGCCGCAGCCAGAAGTTCGCGGCTCGCCGTGAGCGCCGCCCGGCGCATGGCGACCTGCTCGGAGCCCGCCTTCGCAATCTGGACAGCCGCCGCCGAGGCCGCCGCCTGTTTGTGGGCGGCATCAAGGCGCGCCGTCGCCGCGTCGAAACTCGTGCGCGCCTGATCCAGGTCCTGTTCCGAATTCGCCCCCTGCCTGCGCAGGCTCTGCGCGCGTTCATAGGTGAGTTTCTGGATTTCGAGGTCCGCCGCAGCCTGCGCAACCTGCGCCTGCGCCACCGCAAGGTTAGCCTCCGCCTGGGCGATCTGCTGGTGGGTCGACACCTCCTGCAGCCGGAGGTCGGCCTGCGCCTGATTCACCTGGGCCGCCGCGGCGCGCGCCGCATTGTCGTAGTAGGCGAGGTCCGCGCGCCATTCCGCGGGCGCGATCACCGCAAGCAACTCGCCCTTCTTCACCGCATCGCCCGACCGCACGTTCAACTCCTGGATCCGCCCCTGCACCTCGGAACTCACCACGACCTCGTCGGTCGTCACGATGCCCGTGAGCACGAAGGGCCTGAGATGCTGGAGCACCGTCACGACGACGGCCACGGCCGCGACGACGATGAGGACAAGGGGGATGATGCGCTTGCGTTTCATGGGACGGGGGACTCGGGATGGACGAACAAACCGTGACGGATGAGATCGAGCAGGGCTGCCCTTCGCCGCGCGAGTTCCTGCGGGCTGTAGGCGTCGATCGGACTCACCTGCCGGAGGATCGGCGCGATCGAGAAGTAGTGGACGATCAACGACGTGATCGAGATCAGCGTGTGCCGCACGTCCACGACGCGAAACTCGCCCTCGCGCATGCCGCGCTCCAGGAGCTTCGCGAGCGCGTCGCCGCGCGGCTTCGCGTACTTCATCACCAGCGGCTGGACGATCCGGCCGGCCGTCATGAAATGCTGGTGCAGCGACGCCGAGTTCCGGCTGCGGGAGATCGAATCGAAATGCAGCTCCACGTAGCGAAGCAGCGCGGCGCGGGCGGAGCCCGGTGCGCCCAGGACCTCCAAGGCACGGGCGTTGAACTCCCGGAAGTGCTCGTCGAAGACCGCCGCGTACAGGCGCTCCTTGCCGCCGAAGTAATAGTAGATCAGCGCCTTGTTGACGCCCGCCTCCGACGCGATGCCGTCCATCCGCGCCCCCGCCAGCCCGCGCTCCGAGAACACACGGGCCGCCGCAGCCAGGATCTCCTCCCGGGTTCGTTCCCCCTGGTCCGGCTTCGGACCTGCGTGTCTGGCGCGACGGCGGATTGGCATTTGATTAACCGTTTAGTTAAAACGGACGAGGCTTTGCCAGTTTGTCAACTGCACTTCACGCGCGGCCCGCCAGATCGCATTCGCAGGGATTACTGGGTCCGCGATTCTTGGATACAAGCGTCCGCCTTCAGCCCCGACTCTCGAGCAATGCGGAGGCGAATCGGTCGAGCTCCTCCTCGTGGTCGGCATCCTTGCGCCAGGCCACGAAGACAGGGAAGGCCAGTGGCGAAGGCCGGAGGGGCACGAATGACAGGCCCTTCGGCACCTCCGACCCCTGTCCCGCCGGCAGGGTGCCGATCGCGTCCCCTGCCTTCACTCGCTCCAGCATCCCCTCCTCGCTCGCCGCTTCACCAGCGATGCACGGAACAAAACGGGCCTTCCCCGCCGCCTCCAGAAACCGGTGTCCACGGCCCGGGAAGTGGCGCTCGTCCCAAGTCACCCACGCCTCCCCGCGAAGATCCGCAAACGATACCGAGCGCCGGCCCGCCAGCTTGTGCGCTGCGGGCAGCACCACCAACGCTGGGAGCGACTCGATCCGGCGGATGTTGAAATCGATGCGCAATCCGAGGTCGGCCCACTCCAGCAGTGCGACGTCCACCTCGCCCCCGCGCAGGGCGGCAAGCACGCCCGCGGGAACATAACACGACTCGTGCAGCCGCGTCGCCGGGCTTTGCTCCTCGTAGCGCCGCAGCCCCCGAGCATAACGCTCCCGCCACCAGGCGCCGAAATGCCCCAGCCTGATCCTGGCCCTCGACGCCGCGGCCGCGGCACGGGCCTCGCCGGCGGCCTCCGCCGCCGATGCCAACAGCGCCTGCGCCCGCCGGTAGAACACTGCCCCCGCCGCGGTCAGCGCCACTCGCCCCGCCCGCCGCCGAAACAACGAACACCCCAGGCTCTCCTCCAAATCCGAGATGTGCCGCCCCAGCCCCGACACACTCAACCCGCACAAACGCGCCGCCCGCGCGGCATCCAGTTCGTCCGCCAATGCCAGGAAGTAACGCATCTGACGCATTTCCATGATGGCCCGGGTGTGGCGGCAGGCATGCCGCAGGCCGTTCACTTGGGCAACCGCCAAAAAACAAAAAGCCCGCCACATCACGCGGCGGGCCCTGTTGGAAATCCGTCCTGACCGGCGGCTTAGTTGCCCGGGATCGTCAGCTTGACACCGGTATCGGCACCGGTCTTCGCCGCGGCCGCCGGCTGCGCCGAAGCCCCGAGGCTGGCGCGAAGCAGCATTGCACGCTGGGCCCACAGGCCCGAGGGATCTACCTGCAAGACCTGTTCGGCCGCCTTGTTCGCGTCGTCGATCTTGCCGATGTCCGCGTAGTGCCGGAGCAGGTGGTAGGCTGCCTCCGCGCGCACCGCCTTGAACTGGGTGGCATCCGCCGCGATCTTCTGGAGCGCCGCGACGCCTTCCGATGTCTGGCCGCCGAGCAGCTGGCTCATCGCAAGGCCGAGCTTGGCGCGCGCCTCGAAGGGCTGCTTCGCCAGCGCCGGGAGCGCCTTCTGGTAATAGCCCGCCGAAGCGGCGTAGTTGCCCTTCGCGTAATCCTCATCCGCCACTCGCAGCAACGCCACACCCGCCAGCGCGTGGTCCGGATGCTCCGCGGCAAAGGCCTGGAGCTTCTGAATGTTGTCGCCAGCCGCCGCATACTCGCGGCCGATCGCACGCTGCTGGCTCTCCGCATACCACGCGTAACCGCCGTACCCGAGAATGCCCAACAGGACCACCAGGCACAGCGTCACGATCGCCTTGTTGTACTTCAGCCAGAACAGCTGCAGGCTCTCCGCGAAATTCTCGGCGGTATGGCCCGTCGTCGATTGGGCGGGCGCAGCGGCCTTGGGGTCGGAGGGAGATGCGGGCGTGCTCATGGGAAGAGTGATGAATTGCGATGTAAACGTTCAGGCAAACAAACGCCGCTCATCCTGTAAATGACGGAAATTCGGCGGGGCAGCCCCCAGCTCAGTCAAACACCACCGTCTTGTTTCCGTACACCAGAACCCGGTTCTCCAGATGCCAGCGCACCGCCTGGGCCAGGACCATCTTCTCCAGGTCCCTCCCCTTGCGCACCAGATCCGCAACACTGTGACGGTGAGTCACCCGCGCAACGTCCTGCTGGATGATCGGCCCCTCGTCCAGGTCCCGGGTCGCATAATGCGCCGTGGCCCCAATGAGTTTCACGCCGCGCCTGTGCGCCTGATGGTAGGGTTTGCCACCGGCAAAGGCCGGAAGGAACGAATGATGAATATTGATCACCGGGCGCCCCAAGGCCCCCAGGAAATCCGCCGACAGGACCTGCATGTACCGCGCCAGCACCACCAGGTCCACGTCCAGCGCCCGCAGCAGCTCCAACTGGCGGTTCTCTGCCTCCACCTTACGCTCCGCGTTCACCTCAATGTGGTGAAACGGCACCCCGTACGCCTGCGATGCCGACTCGAGGTCGCGGTGGTTGCCCACCACCGCCACGATGTCGCAGGGAAACTCATCCGCCCGCCACCGCAGGATCAGGTCGTGAAAACAATGGTCCGCCTTGGATACGAACAGCGCCACGCGCTGCTTGCGCGTCGACACCGCCACGCGCGACTGCATTCCCAGCACGCCCGCGAACTCCTGAAACGCCCCGGACTCGCCCTCCACGCTCGACGCGGCGGACGGCTCCCACTCGATCCGCTGGAAGAACACGCCTTCCTCGATGTCGCGATGCTGGTCCGCGTGCAGGATGTTGCCCCCTCGCGCGAAAATCCAGCCCGCCGTCTTGGCGACCAGACCGGGTTGGTCGGGTCCGTGCAGCAGGGCGACGAGAGTGGTGGGTTCGGACATGGCGGGTGACTCCTTCTCCAGCGAAATCGACACGCACCCCGGGGCTTGTCGAGCCTCATTCCCGGGGCGCGCACCGAGACGGTGCCGTCCTCAGACCTGCACCGTGTTGCCGACGTAATGCTGGATGGGACGCACGCCGACCCGCTGGCGCTTCAGGGCCTTGATGCCGTTGATCGCCGCCTGCGCGCCGGTGATCGTCGTCATCATGCAGATGCTGTGCGCATATGCCGCCGAGCGGATCTGGTTTTCGTCGCGCCGCGGGATCATGCCGCTGGGCGTGTTGATCACCATCGCGATCTTCCCGTTCTTGATCATGTCGACCGCGGTCGGGCGCCCTTCGGAGAGCTTGAAGACCTTGTTCACCTTCACCCCGCCCTCCTGCAGCACGCGGGCCGTGCCGCTGGTCGAGTAGATCGAGAACCCAAGGTGCTCGAGCTGGCGGGCGATCTCGACCGCATGGGCCTTGTCGCTGTCCTTCACCGACAGGAAAACATTTCCCTCGAGCGGCAACCCCGGCTTCGCCGCCGCCTGGGCCTTCGCAAACGCGATGCCGAGATCGTCGTCGACGCCCATCACTTCGCCCGTCGAACGCATCTCCGGGCTGAGCGTGATCGTCGCGCCCGGGAACCGGACGAACGGGAACACCGCCTCCTTCACGCACCAGTGCTTCGGCGTGAGTTCGCGCGTAAATCCCAGCTCCGCAAGCTTCCTGCCGGCCATCACCTTCGCGGCCAGCTTGGCCAGCGGCACGCCGACCGCCTTCGAAACGAACGGCACCGTGCGCGACGCACGCGGGTTGACCTCGAGCACGTAGAGCTGGTGGTCCTTGACCGCAAACTGCACGTTCATCAGGCCGATGACCTTGAGCTCGCGCGCCAGCGCGTAGGTGGCCTCGCGGACCTTCTCGAGCATCGTCTTTCCAAGCGTGTGCGGGGGCATCACCATCGCGGCGTCGCCCGAGTGCACGCCCGCGTACTCGATGTGCTCGAGCATGCCGCCGATGACGCTCGTCTCGCCGTCGCTGATGCAATCCACGTCCAGCTCGATCGCGTCCTCGAGGAACTTGTCGATCAGCACGGGCTTGCCCGGCATCACGTCGAACACCTGGCGCACCACGCCCTTGAGATCCTCCTCGCTGTACACGATGAACATGCCTCGGCCGCCCAGCACGAACGACGGGCGCAGGAGCACCGGATAACCCAGCTCCCTCGCGTACACCACCGCCTCCGCCTCGCTCAGCGCGATGCGGTTGGCGGGCTGCTTGATGTCGAGTTTGTTGAGGATCGCCGCGAACAGCTTCCGGTCCTCCGCCACCTCGATCGACTCAGGCGAAGTGCCGATGATGTTCACGCCGTGGGCCTTCAGGCTCGTGGCGAGATTGAGCGGGGTCTGGCCGCCAAACTGCACAATCGCACCCTCGCAGCCTTCCTGCTGGTAGATCTCCAGCACGTCCTCGAGCGTGAGCGGCTCGAAGAACAGGCGGTCCGAGGTATCGTAATCGGTGGATACGGTCTCCGGATTCGAGTTCACCATCACGGTCTCGAAGCCGATCTCGCGCAGCGCGAAGCTCGCATGGACGCAGCAATAGTCGAACTCGATGCCCTGGCCGATGCGGTTGGGGCCGCCGCCGAGGATCATGATCTTCCGCTTCTTCGACGGCATCACCTCGTTCTCGTCGCCGTAGCTCGAATAATAATACGGCGTGTACGCCTCGAACTCGGCCGCGCAGGTGTCCACCAGGCGGTAGGTCGTCTCCACCCCGCGCCGTTTGCGCTCGGTGCGCACTGCGGGCATCTCGCTCTTGAGCAGGTGCGCGAGTTGGGCGTCGGAGAATCCCGCCTTCTTCGCGCGGCGAAGGAGGTTCACGTCGATCGTCGCAAGCGACTTGCCGCGCAGTTCCTGCTCGAGGTCAAAGATCTCCCTGAGCTGGCGGATGAACCACGGGTCAATGCTCGTGAGGTCGAACACGTCGGCCTCGCTCATGCCGCTCATGAACGCATAGCGGATGTAGAAGATGCGCTCGGCGTTCGGCGTCGTGAGCTTCGCCTTGATGATGTCGCGCGACGGTGGCTCGTCGTCCCCGTGCCGTCCGCCCCCGCCGAAGCCGCGGGCCCCGATCTCGAGCGAACGCAGCGCCTTCTGCAGCGACTCCTTGAACGTGCGGCCGATCGCCATCGCCTCGCCCACCGATTTCATCGACGACGTCAGCGTGGGATCCGCATCCGGGAACTTCTCGAAGGTGAACCGCGGAATCTTCGTCACCACGTAGTCGATCGTCGGCTCGAACGAGGCCGGCGTGAGGCGCGTGATGTCGTTGCGCAGCTCGTCCAGTGCATAACCCACCGCAAGCTTCGCCGCGATCTTCGCGATCGGAAAACCCGTCGCCTTCGAGGCCAGCGCCGAGGAGCGCGAGACGCGCGGATTCATCTCGATCACCACCATGCGGCCCGTGGCCGGATCCACCGCAAACTGGATGTTCGAACCGCCCGTCTCCACGCCCACCTCGCGGATCACCGCAAACGAAGCGTCGCGCATGATCTGGTATTCCTTGTCCGTGAGCGTCATCGAGGGCGCCACGGTGATCGAGTCGCCCGTGTGCACGCCCATGGGGTCGAAATTCTCAATCGCGCAGATCACGACGCACTGGTCCTTGTGATCCCGCATCACTTCCATCTCGTACTCCTTCCAGCCCAGCAGGCATTCCTCGATCAGCACCTCGTGCACCGGGGAAATGTCCAGGCCGTTGGAAACGATGCGCTCAAACTCCTCCTTGTTGTAGGCGATGCCACCGCCCTGGCCGCCCAGCGTGAACGAGGGGCGCACGATCAGCGGATATGTGCCGCCAATCTCGTCCACCGCCGCCCGGGCCTGCTCCATCGTGTGCACCGTGCGCGACTTCGCGCAGTCCAGGCCGATCTTGATCATCGCCTGCTTGAAGAGCTCCCGGTCCTCGCCCTTCATGATCGCGTCCGGCTTCGCCCCGATCATCTCCACCCCGTGGCGGCTGAGCACGCCCTGGCGGTGAAGCTCCATCGAAAGGTTCAACGCCGTCTGCCCACCCAGCGTAGGCAAAAGCGCGTCCGGCTTTTCGGCAGCGATGATCTTCTCGAGAATGTCGACCGTAAGAGGCTCAATATAAGTTACATCCGCAAACTCCGGGTCGGTCATGATCGTCGCCGGATTCGAGTTCACCAAGACGACCCGATAACCTTCCTCCCTCAGCGCCTTGCAGGCCTGCGTGCCCGAGTAATCGAACTCGCAAGCTTGTCCGATGACGATCGGACCGGCGCCAATGATGAGGATGGACTTGAGGTCGGTGCGTTTGGGCATGGGCGTAGATTTTGACGAGCGAAAGGACGCCGCTCGGCATGAGCAAGGCGGAAAGCAGGTCCGAAAAACGCTGCTCCGTTTCGCCTTCTTTTCAAATCGCTTACACCTTCGCTCCGGTTTCGGGTGAATGCAGCAATTCGCGGATTCGTTGCAGAAGCTCCTCCGGATCGTAGGGCTTTTGCATCAGGATCGTCCCCTCAGGCAGTGAAGCGTGGTCCGGGCTGAAGGCATCGTTGTATCCGCTGGCAAAAATGGTCGGCACCGGGCGCGAGTCGAGGCGGCGGATTCGTTCGTAAGCCTCCAATCCACTCAACCTCGGCATCACGGCGTCAAACACCAGCAGGTCAATCGTCTGGCGCTGGGCCTCGTACAGCGACACCGCCTCCTCGCCGTTGGTCGCCAGGATCACCCGATAACCCGCCCGCTCCAGGATCCTGCGCACCAGGATGCGGATCGTCTCGTCATCCTCCGCCACCAGCACCGTCTCGTGCCCCCCCTCCGCCACGCGCCGCCGCATGGGCATGGCGCCCGACGGCTCGGGCAGGTCCACCGTGGGCAGATAGATCCGGAACGTCGTCCCCAACCCCGGCTCACTGTAGAGCCGGATGAATCCATCATGCTGGCGAACAATCCCATACACAACCGCGAGCCCCAGGCCCGAGCCCTTGTCCTTGGGCTTCGTCGTGAAAAACGGCTCGAAGACGCGCTCCTGCGTCGCCTTGTCCATGCCTGTCCCCGTGTCGGTCACCGTGATCAACGCATACCGCCCCACCCGCGACCAGGGGTGAGCCTGGCGATAACTCGGCGTGATCACCTTCTTTTCGATCCCGATCGTGATCCTCCCGCCGCCCGGCATCGCGTCGCGCGCATTCACGCACAGGTTGATCAACACCTGCTCGACCTGCGTGGGATCGCAGCGTACATGCCCCACGCCGGCGCCCGCATGCAGCTGGACCTCGATGTTCTCACCAATCAGCCGGCGCAGCAGTTTCAGCAGGTTGCCGATCAGCTCCGCCGGATCCACGACCTCGAAATGCATCGCCTGACGGCGCCCAAAGGCCAGGAGCTGACGCGTGAGCTGCGAAGCCCGCTTCGCCGCCCCCAGCGCCTCCTTCAGGAACGCATTCCGGTCATCCGACGTCAGCGCCGGGTCCTGCGCGAGCCCAATAAACCCAAGCACCGCCTGAATGATGTTGTTGAAATCGTGCGCCACGCCGCCGGCCAGGTGCCCGACGGTCTCCAGTTTCTGCGCCTGCCTCAGCTCGTCCTCCAGCTTCAGCCGCTCCGTCAGGTCCGTGAACACGATCACGACCCGGTCCAGGTTCACCGCGGCGCTGCACTGGACCCGCCGCACGGTCCCGTCCTTGCAGACCGCGTCGACGTCCATCGGGCCGACCCGCTCGCCCCCCGACAACGCCTTGTCCATCTGCGCGTCCCACTCCGAACAGACCTTCGAGCGGTACGCCTCGTCCGGATACGCCTTGCCGCACCAGGTCCCGAAGTCCGGCAGCTCCTCCTGCGTGTAGCCGAAAACCTCCGTAAACCGCGCATTGGCGGACAACACGCGCCGGCCGAGGTCCGTTACGAGCATCGCCACCGGCGAGGAGGCCAGGATGTGCCTGAACTTCGCCTCGCTCGCCCGCAATTCCTGCTCGACCTGCCGGCGCGCCGTAACGTCCACCAGCGTGCACACGAACCAGGCGCCATCCCGCTCCCCGGGAATGCTGAAGACCGTCGCCTCACAGCAGCCCGTCGTGCCGTCGCGCCGGCGAACCTCGAAATCAGCCGGCCCCTGGGGACCGCGGCCCGCCTTCACGGACTCCAGCAACACTTCGAACCGGCGGGCCGTCTCGTCGCTGTAGACCATTCCACGCAGGTTGCGCCCCAGGACCTCCTGGGCCTTCCAGCCGAACAACTCCTCCGAGGCCTGGTTCCAGAAACAGATGCGCCCCTCGGCGTCGTGCCAGTGCACCGCCACGTGCGGCGTGTTCTCGATGCTCGCGCGCAGCCGCTCCTCGCTGCGCCGCAAGCGCAGCTCGATGCGCGCCCGCTCCAGTTCGCCGCCCGCGCGCCCCGCGCAGATCTTCAGCACCGACTTCAACTCCTCGTCCTCGGGCATCGGCGCATCGTGCGCCAGAGCCAACAGGCCGAGCGGCTCCTGTCGGGAGCTGAACAGCGGAATCCCCACATACGCCCGCGCCCCAAGGTCCCGCAGCCGCGCATCCTTGGGAAACGCCACGCCCACCCCATCCGCATGCCAGCACAGCGTCCGCCCGATCACTTCCCCACACGGAGAATGCGCCAGGCCGTATTCGAAATTCGCAGCCGGCTTGCCATCCACCACAACCGCACGCGTCCGCAACCGAACTCCGTGCTCGTCATTGATGACTTCGCCCAGCAGCACGCACTTCACACCGAGCTGATGCGACAGGCGGCTGACCAGAAGCCCGAAGTAGTCGTCCCCAAACACAGGAGCAGTGGCGGCTTCCGCAATCTCCCAGACAAGGTCCCGCTTGGGGTCATCCGCAGTTCGTGTGGTCACAGGTGGCGGCCCTGGGGCCGATCCCCCAGCGAAGCGGAGCCGACCCAAAATGCAACGCCGCAAAACCAGGCCCGCGCCACACCCAGGCGCCTATCCCGCTCAGGATAACTCGGATTCGGACACACCCAGCACGGACGCCGCCTTGACGCGGTCACCACGGCAGGCATGCAGGACCATGTCCACATACTGCTGCCTCTGACCCGCCAGATAGTCGGCCAGCTTCGGCCAGTGCCGCACCTCGCGCAGTCGCATCGGCAGCTGCTGCGAGGTCACCACCCGCGTCTCCGTCGTCGACGCGATCTTGGTCACCACCTGACACAGCTCGGCCAGATTCCCCGGCCAGGGATAGGCGTTGAGCACCGCGAGCGCATCCTCCGTGAACTCCACCAACGACGCCTCGAAGAGCGGGTTCGTCGATTTCGAGGCAAAATGTTTCACCAGCAGCGGGATGTCCTCCACGCGCGACCGCAGCGGCGGCAGGTGCACCGGAAGCGAGGCCACCCGGTAGAACAGCTCGTCGTGGAACTTGCCCTCGTCCGTCAGCTTTTCGAGGTCCTCGTTCGACGAACACAGCAGCCTGAACCCCACCGTCGTGTTGCGAAGCACGCTCACGAGCTCGGGCTGGATCGCTGGCGGAAGGCATTGGATGTGATCCAGGAAAAGCGTCCCGTTGTGCGCCTGCTGCACCCAGCTGCCCCCGGTGCCGTTCGCTCCCAGCAGCCCGTCCCGAAAATCACTCTCGCTGCTCAACGAGCAGTCGATTCGGACCAGCGGCGCCTCGGGCGGATTGCTGTTCGCATGCAGGATCTCAGCCACCGTCGACTTGCCCGTCCCCTTCTCTCCCTGCAGCAGCACCGGCGTGCGCACTCCGGCAAGTTTCTTCATCTGCTGGATGAGCTTCTTGACGGCCGCACTCGACCCGATCAGCCGGGATTCGATCTCGGCGGTCTTCACCGCCTGCGCAGGACCCGCGCTCATCCGATCCTGCTGGAACTGGCGAAACTCCAACCCGCGCTTGAGCGTGGCGATCAGCTCGTCCACCCGGAACGGCTTCTGCAGGTAGTCGAAGGCTCCAAACTTCAGCGCCTGGATCGCACTCTCCGTGCTCGCATACGCCGTCATGATGATCAGCACGCAGTTCGGATCGTATGCCTTCAGCTGCTTGAGCAGCGTGATCCCGTCCATCGGCTTCATGTCGATGTCCGCAAGCACCAGGTCGAACCGCTCCACCTTGTAACGGGCAAGGGCCTTTTCACCATCGGTCGCAAACGCGGTGGAAAAACCGGTGGGCTGGATCACGGCATCGAGCATCTCGTGGATCGAGAGCAGGTCGTCGACTATCAGGACGGAGGGCATGTCAGAAGGATTCCGCGCGTATGAAAATTGAGCGTCTCGAGGGCGGTCAGCCTATTGCAGTCCGCCCGCGACCGCACCCAGTTGGAAGATCGGAAGGAACATGGCCATCACAATCGCACCGACGACCACACCGAGAAAAACAATCAGCATCGGCTCGATCAGCGACGTCAGCGCCGCGACCGTCGCCTCGACCTCCGTGTCGTAGAAGTCCGCGATCTTGCCCATCATCCCATCGACGTTGCCCGTCGATTCGCCCGCCTTCACCATGTGTTTCATCATCGGCGGAAAAAATGCGTTCGACGCCAGCACCTCCGAGACCTGCCCGCCCTGGCTGACGTGGCGCGCGATCTCGACGCACGCGTCCTCCACCTGGACCTTGCCGCTCGCCGCCGACACGATCTCGAGCGTGCGCAGGATCGGCACGCCCGACCGGATCAGCGTCGCATAGGTGCGGCAAAACCGCGACAGCGCGATCTTGTGTATCAGGTTTCCAAATATCGGCGCCCGAATCGTCCCCTCGTCCTTCAACCGCCGCCCCTTCGGCGTCTCGACGAACCGCTGGAGCACCTTGAAGATGATGAAGCACACGATCGCGATCACCCACCAGTAGGACTTCATGAAGTTGCTCAGTCCGATGAGCATCAGCGTGGGCGTCGGCAGCTTCGCCCCGAAGTCGTCGAACATCTTCGCGAAAACCGGGATCACGAAAATCAGCAGCACGTTCACCAGCGCGATCGCCAGCGCGATCACCGCGATCGGATAGGTCATCGCCGACTTCACTTTCTTGGTGAGCTTCACGCTCGACTCGAAATAACTCGCCACCTTCCCGAGAATCTCCGCCAGCGCACCCGACGCCTCACCCGCCTCGATCATCGAGATGAACAGCGAGGGAAAGCTCCGCGGAAACTTCTTCACCGACGAGGAAAACGAATTGCCCGAAGCGATGTCCTGGCGGACGTCCCGAAGGATGATCTTGAAACACGGATCCTCAGTCTGATCCTGCATCGCCTCAAGGCACTGCACAAGTGGCAGACCCGCAACGAGCAACGAAGCGAGCTGCTGCGTGAAGATCGCGAGTTCGCCGAGCGGCAGGCGATAACGTTTCGCCTTCTTTTCCAGTGACTTTTGCTTGGCAAGACCTTGGGCCGCACGTACACCCGTGCGCCGCCCGGGAGCAGAGGGAGCCCGCAGGGGCTGCGCCATCTTCTGGGGTGCGGACGACAGAAACGCCATGGGGCGATGAGATATTCAAAGCCCACCCGCCCGCAACCCGATTCCTCGCGAATCCCTGTAAGTAAAGACCGCCGCCCTGGGGACTTCACCCCAAGTTCCGCACTGGACGCTCGACTTTTGGGCTCGCAGCCGAACTATATACGCATTGGATCATATTTGAAATGTCAGCGCCCAATCCCATCTCGTGTCCTTCCGCCTCCAAGATTCGCTCGCTTCCGGACGAGGGCCTCGAACTGATCGCCCGGCGGTTTGCGGTGCTGGCGGAACCCATGCGGCTCCGCCTCCTGCACTCGCTGTTTGAAGGTGAGAAGAATGTCTCCCAACTGGTCGAACTGACGGGCGGCACCCAGGCCAACATCTCGCGCCACCTGCAGACCCTGACCTCGTCGGGCATCCTCTCGCGCCGCAAGGAAGGCCTGCTGGTCTTTTACGCTATCGCGGACCCGTCGATCTACCACCTGTGCGACCTGGTCTGTGGCAGCCTCGAGCAGCAGCTGACCAAGCAGGCCGACGTTTTTGCGCGGCGCTGAGGGCTGGAAATACGGGCTGGACTTGCCCCGCCCCCCCGCCTACCGATGCAGCCGCTCAGCCTCGCGGGCATAGTTTAGTGGTAAAACCTCTGCCTTCCAAGCAGGTGTCGTCGGTTCGATTCCGTCTGCCCGCACCAGGCTTCGTCGTTGCTTCGCAACGGACTATGCCTGGCTCCGCCGGTCTGAAAACAAGCCGGACACTAAAGAACCACTACGCAGAAGCCTGCCGGGCGTAGTCGGCGCCGCAGGCGACACGAAGCCCGGCAATCGCTCCGCCCGCATTTCCACGTCCTTACCGCGACCGCCCCAGTCCGCGTCCATCCCTTGCTTCGCAACGGTCTATGCCTGGCTCCGCCGGTTGTGAACAAGCCGGATGACGATGAACCACTGCGCAGAAGCCTGCCGGGGGTAGCTGATGCCAAAGTCATCGCGAAGCCCGGCTTTGGCTCCAACTCGAGGGTCCGGGCGGATTCGAAAACGCCCACCCCATTCGTCAGTAATTCAAAATGGTCGGGGCGACAGGATTCGAACCTGCGACCTCCTGGTCCCAAACCAGGCGCTCTACCAGGCTAAGCTACACCCCGATGACACAAGGCGAAGGGCCAGCACCAATCATGTCAACCCCGCTGTCCCCTTCCTTTTCCTGCGTGCATCGCCTCCTCGCCCTCCTATCCTTCGCCTCATGACTCTCGATCCCGCACGCCTCGCGGCATCCATCGACTCCACCAATCTCCGTCTCGACGCCACCGCCGCCGACATCCGCCGACTCAGCGAGGAGGCCCTCGCCCTCTCGTGCGCCAGCGTCATGATCTACCCGACCAGCATCCCGACCGCAGTCGAGGTGCTCCGCGGCTCGCACGTCGCCGTCGGCACCGTCATTGGCTTCCCCAGCGGCCGCTTTTCCACCGCCTCGAAGCGCGCCGAAATCCAATCCGCCGCAGCGGCCGGCGCCCGGGAGGTCGACGTCGTCATGGACCACGGCGCACTCCGCGACGGCCATCCCGGCACCGTCGCCGCCGAGCTCTCCTCCCTCGCAGCGGAAGCCCATAAGCTGGGGCTGCTGATCAAGGTGATCACCGAAAACTGCTACCTCAGTGAAAGCCAGATCCTCGAGGCGCTCCGCCTCTGCGAGGATGCCGGCGTGGATTTCATCAAGACCTCCACCGGATTCGGAAGCGCGGGAGCCAAAGTCGAACACGTCGCCCTCTGGGCCCACTCGCGAACCAAGCCCATCCGAATCAAGGCCGCTGGTGGGATCCGCACGCTCGCGGACGCCACCGCCATGATCGCTGCCGGCGCCGAACGTCTCGGCACCTCGAACGCGGCAAGCCTCATGACCGAGGCGCGCGGACAGGTGACCGCAGCTCCGGCTCACGCCGCCTACTGACCTTCGCTGCGGCGCCGCTCAGGCGGCGCCGTTGAGCACTTCCTGGATGGTGCGCCCCAGGTCCCCAATCCGGTACGGTTTCGGAACCATGCCTTGGAATCCGTACGACCGGTAATCGCCCATCACCGGATCGCTCGAGTAGCCACTGGTCACAATCGCCTTGGCCGACGGGTCGCGCCGCCGGATCTCCTGCAGGGCCGCAAGCCCGCCCATTCCCCCGGCCACCGTGAGGTCCAGCATCACCAGGTCATAGGGCCGCCCGCGCTCGCGCGCCTCGTCGAACTCGCGCAGCACTTCGCCGCCGTCCCGCACGACCTTGGCCTCGTAGCCGAGGCTCTGGAGCAGCGCCTGCCCGAGGCGCCGGATGGGCTCCTCGTCGTCCATGAACAGGATGCGCCCCGTGCGTCCGGACGCACCCGCATGCTCCGGCCGGTCCGCAGCCGGCTGCACCTTCGCCGCGGGAAGCCAGATGTGGAACGTCGTCCCGACGCCCACTTGCGACTCCACATCCACGTGACCCTGGTGCTTGCACACGATCGAATACACGGTCGCCAGCCCCAACCCGCTGCCCTGCGGCTTGGTCGTGAAATACGGGTCGAAGATCCGCGCAAGGTGGTCCGGGCGTATGCCCGTGCCGGTGTCCGCGATTGAAAGTTTCAGGTAGCGACCCGGACGAACCGCGCCGCCCGTGGCCTCGTCCACCACCGTATTCACCAAACTGATGCGCAAAAGCCCGCCGTCGGGCATCGCCTGATTCGCGTTGATGACGATGTTCTGCACCACCTGGCCGACCTGGCCCTTGTCCACCTCGGCCGCCCAGAGCGCCTGCCCAAACTGGAAGATGCAGCGCGTCTTCGAGCCGTGGAGCGCGAACTCCGCCGTCTCCTTCACGAAGTCCGCCAGCGCCACCGCCGTGCGTACCGGCTCGCCGCCCTTCGCGAACGTGAGTAGCTGCTGCGTGAGGTCCCTCGCCCGCACCACGCCGCGCTCCGCCTCCTTGAGCCAGCGGCCGGCCGCCGTCATCGCCTGCGAGTCCAGCATGGTCAGCGTGAGGTTGCCCATCACCACCGTGAGGATGTTGTTGAAATCGTGCGCAATGCCGCCGGCCAGCACGCCGAGCGACTCGAGCTTCGACGAACGCAACTGCTCCGCCTCGAGCCGCACCCGCTCAGTCATGTCGCGCAGGACCAGGACCGCGCCCAGCGCCCGGCCCTCCGACTTTTGCAGCGACGCAAGCCGCCCCTCGACGACACAGGTGCGCCCCTGCCCGCCGACCAGCATCGTCTGGGGCGGAACCTCCGCCTCCCGCAGCTGCGCCAGCGTCTCCATGTCGGGCAACCGCACCGGCGCCTTGGTCCGCTCGTGAACGAGGACGCAGATTTCGCCGAGCCGCCGCCCGACGCAGTGTTCGCCCGCGCATTCCAGGAGCTGCTCCGCCGCGGGATTGAGGTACTGCACCCGTCCGTCCGTATCCGTCGTCACCACGCCCTCCGACATCGAGCGGAGCGTGACGCTCAACCGCTCCCGCTCCGCAGCCAGTGCGTCCTCCGCGCGGACGATGTCGCTCAGGTCGACCAGCACCAGCTGTGCGCCCTCGAGATTCGGCCGCCCCGAGACCTGCGGAACCCACCAGTGATACACCGCCCGCACCTTTGCGCCGGCGAGGGTGCGAAAACTCACCTCCCCCTCGATGTAATGCCGCCCGTGCCACAGCGCATCCACAACCTGGCGACGAAGTGGAGCCAGATCCGTGCTGCACAGCGCCTCGAAGTGAACGGCAACCTCGGCCTGGCTGCCCGCCTCCATCAGCGACACCGCGGCCTCGTTCGTGCCCCGCAAGCGCGCCCACGCGTGTTCACCCAGTCCCGAAGGGAGTTCGCAGTCCGGAGCCTGCGCCCCGCCATTTCGCTGTGCCTCGAGCCAGGATCCAAGCCGCGTTACGTCCATCTCGATGATCGCGATCGGCGAATGCTCCAGAAGCTGGCGGTAGCGTGCCTCGCTCAACCGCAGCGCCTCCTCGCTCAACCGCCGATCCGTGATGTCCGCGTGCGCCCCGAGCAGCCGCTGCGGCCTGCCGTTGTGGTCGAAAAACGCCCGCCCTCGCGAGAGCACCCAGCGGTAGCTGCCATCCTTGCAGCGCACCCGATGCTCGGACTCGTAGTGCGAATGACTGCCCTCGAGGTGAGCCTGAAGCGAGCGCTCCACATGCCCCCGGTCATCGGGGTGTATCCGGTCGAGCCACTCCTCCCGTCGGTTGCCGATCTCGTGCACCTCGTAGCCCAGCATCGTCTTCCAGCGCTCGGAATAATAGGATTCGCCCGTCTCGAAATTGTATTCCCAGATCCCGACATTGAATCCCTGCAACGCCAGGCGCGGTCGCTCCTCGCTGATTCGCAGTTGTTGCTCGATCTGCCGAAGCTCGGTCAGATCCGAAAACACCAGCAGCCCGTGCCGCCCGTCCTGCCAGCCCTCGATGGAAGGCGCCGTCCAATGCAGTAGCATGTGTCCGGCAAACCCGTCGCCCTTGCGATGGTCGAGCATGCAGGTCATCGAACCGCGCCGCCTCCACAGCGCCTCCACTTCCCGCAGGAACACCTCGCCCAGCGAGGTATCCTTGAGCTGATCCCACCCCAGGCCCTCGACCGCCTGGCCAAGGAGGGGAAATTTCTGCAACGCCATCCGGTTCGCGGACACCACCGTCACGCACCGGAACTGCTCCGCAAGTTCGTGAGGATGCGCCTTCAGGTGACCCTCGAGATCCGCAACCCCAGAGGCCCGCAACGCATCCATCCAGGCGACAAGCTCGGTGTAGTCCTTCTCGACGACCGCCACCGGCACGCCGTCGACGAGCGCACGGTAACGCGCCTCCGACTCCCTCAACCCCTGCTCCACGGCGATCCCGGGACGGAGATCGCGCAGGATCACCAGCACCAAATTCCGGTCCGCGACATCGAGCGGCGCGGTGCGCACTTCCACAGGAATCTCCTCGCCGTTGGTCGAGCGCAGGAGCGTCCGGGCCTTTTCCGTGCGCCCCAACACCGATGAGGCGATCATCGAACCGATGCGCGCCTGCGCCGCAGCCGGATAGAGTCCGCTGTGCCGGCCGCCTGCAGTCAGATGCCCGCGGGTTCCCGCCAGATTTGCAGCCGCTTGGTTCGCCACGAGCAGAAGGTCCTCTGCGCCGTCCACAATGAGCGCCGCGTCGGGGATGACGTCGATCATCCCGCGAAGAAGAATCCACCGTCCACCCTGCGCCCCCCGGTCGACCGCCCGACGCGCCCGCCTCCGAAGCCACAGCCACCCCGCGACTCCGCCGGACAACGCAATCGCACCCGCAGTCAACGAGGTCCCATTGAGCGAACCGATGACTCCGGCCGAACGCGCGTCTTCAATGGCGCGCTGGCATACCAGGGTAACGCGATGCCAATCAAACGGCATAAAAACGCGCGCAGGCAATCGGAGGGCGCCACTCTTGTCGAGGAACAAGAAAGTCTAGAAACTGCAGCCATGGCCACCACGCCCCGCATCACCCTCCGGACCGCCACACCAAAAGATCTCCGCCAGATTCTCACATTCATCAAGGATCTCGCCGCCTACGAACGCCTTTCCCATCAGGTGACTGCGTCGCCCGCAGTCGTGCGTGCCGCACTGTTTCCGCGGAATGGCCGACCGGCCGCCGAATGCCTGCTCGCCTTCGTCGACGCAGACGCCGCCGGCTTCGCGGTTTTTTACCCGAATTTCTCAACCTTCGTCGGACGGCCCGGATTGTTTCTCGAGGACCTGTTCGTCAGGCCCGATTATCGCCGCATGGGCGTCGGCCGGGCGCTGTGGACCGCCGTCGCCAGGACGGCCGCCAAACGAAAATGCCGGCGCATGGACTGGCTCGTGCTCAGCTGGAACAAGAAGGCCCAGCGCTTCTACCGGTCGCTCGGCGCACGCCACCACCCCACCTGGACCCTCTGCCGCATCGAGGGCGAACGCCTCGCCGGTTACGCTCGCACCAAGGCGCCGGCCCGCACAGCCCATCCCGCCGTCACCCCGCGCACCCGCAATGCGCCGTTGAAGAAAGGAACACCATGAGCCTGCCCTTCCATTGGATCGATGCCTTCACGACCTCACTCGGCCACGGCAATCCCGCCGGAGTCGTCCCCCTCGAGCGCTGGCTCGACGACGCCACGCTCCAGGCGATCGCCGCCGAAAACGGCCTCTCGGAGACCGCCTTCTTCGTGCCCCTCGGTCCGGCGCGACACCATCTCCGCTGGTTCACTCCCTCCACGGAGGTCAATCTCTGCGGCCACGCCACGCTCGCGACAGCCCACGTGCTGTTCACGCTCCTGGGTGTCGAAAGCCCGACTCAGACCTTCGAGACTCGCAGCGGCATCCTCACCGTTCGCCAAGCCGAGCACGACCGGATCGAACTCGATTTCCCGTCGACTTCGGCGAAGGCCATCGCCACTCCAGCGCTTCTCGCGCAGGCCCTCGGGGTCGCCCCTGTCGAAAGCCATTCGTGCGGCGAAAACGTTCTCTGCGTGCTCGACTCCGCCGAACGCGTCGGGTCGCTCACCCCGGACTTCGCGGTCATGGCTCGCATTCCCCCCGCACGGTTCATTGTCACGGCGCCCGGCACAGGCGACTGCGATTTCGTTTCACGATTCTTCGCCCCGGGTGTGGGCGTGCCCGAGGATCCGGTGACCGGCTCGGCCCATTGCGCCCTGACTCCGTTCTGGGCTGCGCGCCTCGGGAGATCGCAGCTCTTCGCACGCCAGCTTTCGAAACGCGGCGGAGAACTCTGGTGCTCGCTTGCCGGAGATCGCGTTCGCATCGCCGGCCACGCCGTTCGCTACCTGTCCGGGCAGATCATGCTGCCCTGACCACTTTCGGGCTCACGGCCTAACCAGGCCGTAGTGAATGCAGTAGCGCGTCAGGCTCGCCACATCGCGAACCCCCGTCTTGTCCATGATGTTCGCGCGGTGCTTCTCGACCGTGCGCACACTCAGGCCAAGTTTGTCGGCAATCTCCTTGGAGGCGTTTCCCTCGGCCACCATCTTGGCGACCTCGATCTCGCGGGGCGAAAGCGGATCCGCGCCAGGTACCACCGGCAAGTGCGGAGCGGGACCATGCTCCGGCTGCTGAAGCGGCTCGGGAGCGACCCCTTTCGCGGCGAAATAGATTCCACCACCCGCGACCTCACGAATCGCCTCGAGCAGCGTCGGCAGCGGCTTCGTCTTGTCCACGTACCCCTGGACACCCAGCGCCGCGATCTGCGCCGGTAGCGTCGCATCCGAACGGCTGGTCAGCACCAGGATGCGGACCGCGGGCTGCTTCTCCCGCAGCGCCTTGATCACGTCGAAACCGTGCATGCCCGGTAGACTCAGGTCGCAGATCAAAAGCGTCGGAGGTTTCGCCAGGCAATAGTCCAGACCTTCGCGGCCATCGCCGAACTCAGCCGAAACCTTCATTCCAGTGGAGGCTTGCTCGACGGCGATTCGCAGCATGTGGCGCACGACCGTCTCGTCTTCGATTAGCACGATGGATTTGGCAGGCATGAGGGGACTGGGCTGGTAGCCCGCAATTTTTAGAAAACCCAGAATGGCCCACGGCGCAAGTCCAGGGTTTTACATTTCAAGCAATTGGATCAGATTCCAGCACCGCCGGGCACAGCCGCATCCAGCTTGTGGATGCAATGCGGGCCGAGTCAGTCGCGCCGCTTGGCTTCGCCCGCCGCCACCACAGCCGGATGCCGGGCAATCAGCCCCAGCGCCTGGCGAAGCAGCGAAATTCCCGGCTCCATCCGGTGCCAGGGCGACGCGCCCGAGGGATGAGGGAGAGGGATGCAGTCCATCGCGTGGTCCGCACACGTCACGCGAAACGACCTCCCGATCGTATCGTTCATCCGACTTTCCCCGAGGAAGCGCTCGATCGCCAGCTTCCCCACAGGGATCAAGAGGTCCGGTTTCAGGAGCCGCACCTCGGCATCAAGCCAGGAGCTGCACGCGGCAATCTCGTCGTCGTCCGGCACACGGTCTCCACCCGCCGGCTTCTTGCCGGGGAAGCAGCGGCACACGGCCGCAAAATAGATCCGATCCCGGGTTTCGTCCTCTGTCCAGCCAAGCGACTCCGTGAACCACTTGAAGAGAGTCCGGCCCGCCGTCCAGGCGAAGGGCCGCCCCATCACAGGCTCCTTGTCTCCAGGCGCCTGACCGACGAGCAGGATGCGACTGAGGACCGGCCGCCCGACCACCACGGGCTTGTGCATCTTCGAACAGCGGTCGCACGCCTGGAGCGCGCTCAGGTGAAGTCGAAGTCGATCAAGGGAGCCCATGGGACGATTCCCAATCCACCCGCCGCCGCCAGCGGTGTAAAATCGTTTTAATCTCCACCGACAAAAAAAGCGGAGCCCAGCAAAGGGCTCCGCTCGAAAATGAGAGTTGCGCGACGGATCAACCGCGACGGTCGCCGCGGTCGCCACGATCGCCGAAACCACGGCGCTCGGAGCGGAAACCGCCGCCACCGCCACCAGGGCTGCGACGCTCGGAACGGAAGCCGCCGCCAAAGCCTGCACCGGCCGGACGCTCTTCCTTCGGACGAGCCTCGTTGACGGTCAGCTGACGGCCGCCGAGCTCGACGCCGTTGCTCTTCTCGGCAGCATTCTTCGCTTCCTCAGCGGTGCTCATCGTCACGAACGCAAAACCGCGCGGGCGGCCAGTCATCCGGTCAAGTGCGATGAAGACGTCGGCCACGTTGCCGTACTGTCCAAAGTGCGCGCGAAGTTCATCGGCCGTGGTCTTGAAGGACAGGTTTCCGACGTAGAGTTTGGTGCTTTCCATAGGATGATCTCGTAGATTCCCGTATGCTGCCAGTCCGTTCCCGACTACCGGGTTTCGAAATCATCACTGAACCCCGCGGCTCACCTGACGACTCACCAGAAGCTGCCAACGAAACTAGTCTCTAACGAACCGCGGCAGCACGCCATAACCAAGGGGTTATAGCAAGTCTATTCGCCCCCGAACAGTCGGCGTAGAAACCCCGCTAATGCCCTCTCTTTCCGCACCCGTTTTCGGCTCGTCAGCCCCTCTTGTGTGTCCCATATCGGGCTCATGATCGTCCTGGCCTCCGCTTCGATCGACAAACTCAGGCAGGTGCCGATGTCCTTCTGGTTCAATGTGGCGATCGTGATCGTCGGATTCGTTGGCGGCATCTGGATCCTTCGCCGAATCAGGGAGATGAACAAGATCATCCTCATGATCCTGATCTGCCTTTTCCTTTCGATGGTGGGCTTCAACTGGATCTACCAGCGCAACGAACCTCACTTCCTCACTCCGCTCATCGATCGAATCGCCCCGTTCTTTCCCTCCAAAGGAAAACATTGAGGTTGTTTGACACGGGCGGATTGTGGATACGTGTGAACCTTGTATGGGGCCCCAGTGACTCGCCCCCCTGACAACCTGCTACAACCAAACGCACTCATGCCCAAGCCTCGCTCAGACATCGGACTGATCGGCCTTGCAGTGATGGGCCAGAATCTGGCCCTCAACATCGCCGACCATGGTTTCCAAATTTCCGTCTTCAATCGGACTACCGAGAAGACCGACAAGTTCGTCGCCGAGAATCCCTCGACGCCCGGAGGTGTCGTCGGAACGCACACCCTCGAGGAGTTCGTCCAGTCTCTCGCCACGCCGCGAAAGATCGTGATCCTCGTCCAGGCCGGCGCCGCGACCGACGCCGTGATCGACGGCCTCATCCCGCTGCTCGCCAAGGACGACATCATCATCGACGGCGGCAACGCCAAGTGGACCGACACGATCCGTCGCGAAAAGGATCTCGCCGCGAAGGGCCTTCGCTTCATCGGAAGCGGTGTGTCCGGCGGCGAAACCGGCGCCCGTTTCGGCCCATCGCTCATGCCCGGCGGCGCCCCCGAGGCCTACGCCGAGCTCAAGCCGATCTGGCAGGCCATCGCCGCCAAGGTCGACGCCAAGACCGGCCGCCCGATCCCGGGCGCGGAACCCGGCAAGCCCGTCAAGGGCGGCGTGCCCTGCACCACTTACATCGGCCACAACGGCGCCGGCCACTACGTCAAGATGGTCCACAACGGCATCGAGTACGGCGACATGCAGATGATCTGCGAGGCCTACGATTTGATGCGCGGACTGCTCGGCATGAAGGCTGAGGAAATCGGCAAGGTCTTCGCCTCCTGGAACACCGGCGTGCTCGATTCCTTCCTCGTCGAAATCACCGCCGACATCCTCCAGCAGAAGGACCCCGCGACCAAGCGGAAGGCCTTCGTCGACGTGGTGCTCGACACCGCCGGCCAGAAGGGCACCGGCAAGTGGACCTCCGTCAACGCCCTCGACATGGGCGTGCCCGCTCCGACCATCGCCGAGGCCGTGTTCTCCCGCTGCATCTCCGCGGTGAAAGAGGAGCGCGTCGCCGCCTCCAAGATCCTCAAGGGACCGGGCAAGAAGGCCTACAAGGGTTCCAAGAAGGCCCTGATCCAGGCGATCCACGACGCCCTGTACTGCTCCAAGATCTGCTCCTACGCCCAGGGCTTCCAGCTCATGCGCGAGGCGCAAAAGGAGTACAACTGGAAGCTCGATTTCGGCTCCATCGCCCAGATCTGGCGCGGCGGCTGCATCATCCGCGCCGCCTTCCTCCAGAAGATCACCGAGGCCTACGGCCGCAATCCGCGCCTCGCCAATCTCCTTCTGGACCCGTACTTCAACCGCACCATCAAGGCCGCACAGGAAAACTGGCGCAAGGTCGTGTCGCTCGCCGTCGAATACGGCGTGCCCGCCCCCACCTTCGCGTCGGCCCTGTCCTACTACGACGGCTACCGCGCCGCCCGCCTGCCCGCCAACCTGCTCCAGGCCCAGCGCGATTACTTCGGCGCCCACACCTACGAGCGCGTCGACAAGCCGCGCGGGAAGTTTTTCCACGTCGACTGGCCCGACTCGAAGCGCCCGCAGCTGCCGGTCTGACCGGCCTTCACCTTCAAACGCCGCGACCTGGTTCGCGGCGTTTTTTTTGCCCGCCACCCGGCAGGCCCGGATTTGTCTTTTTCGCGGTTCTCCCCTTCTTGAATCCAATCATGCCCTTCCGCATCGTCTCCTGGAACGTAAACGGCCTGCGCTCCGCCCTCGACAAGGGCTTCCTCGACTTCATGGCCAGCTGCGACGCAGACGTGCTCTGCCTCCAGGAGACCAAGTGCACCCCAGGCGACGTGCAGCACGTGACCTGGGCCGCCGGCTACCAGCATGCCTGGAACAGCGCCCAGAAGAAGGGCTACAGCGGCACCGCCGTCTTCTCCCGCACGAAGCCCCTGGCGACCACCACCGGCATTGGTATCGACGAACATGATACGGAGGGCCGCGTCATCACCGCCGAATTCGAGAAGTTCTACGTGGTCAATGTCTACGTGCCGAACGCGCAGCCCGAACTCGCACGCATCACGTATCGACAGAAATGGGACCGCGATTTCCTCGGCTACATGGTCGGCCTCCAGAAACGAAAGCCGGTGGTCTTCTGCGGCGACCTCAACGTGGCCCACGAGGAGATCGACCTCGCGCGTCCGAAGGAAAACGTCGGCAACCCCGGCTTCTCCGACCAGGAACGCGACGGATTCCGGGCCTACCTCAAGGCCGGCTTCGTCGACAGCTTCCGTCACTTCACCCCCGGCCCAGGCCACTACTCGTGGTGGAGCTACCGATCCGCCGCGCGGCAGCGCAACATCGGCTGGCGGATCGACTACGTGATGGCCTCCGACGCCCTGAAGGGGAAACTCGCCCGCGCGTGGATCTCACCCGAGGTCACGGGCAGCGACCACTGCCCGGTCGGCCTCGAGCTGAAATAACCCCGCGCCGCAGTCAGGGGAACAGCCACTCGTGCCGCCAGGCCCCACCCTCCCGGACAAACCGCTCCCGGTCATGGTGCCGAAAGGGACGCTGCTGCCAGAATTCGATCATGTCGGGCACCACGCGATAGCCTGACCAGTAGGGCGGGCGCGGGACCGCACCCACGGGGAAACGCATCGCAACCGCGGCCACCGCCTGCTCCAGCACGAACCGTCCGGCAATCGGACGCGACTGCCGCGACGCCCAGGCTCCCAGCTGGCTCAACCTCGGCCGGGTCGAAAAATAGGCGTCCGCCTCCTCCGCGGTCACGGCCTCCACCGCGCCCTCCACCCGAACCTGTCGCTCGAGCACCGGCCAGTGAAAACACAGCGCCGCCCGCGGTCGCGCCTTCAGCTGCTCCGCCTTCGGACTCTCCAGGTTCGTGTAAAACACGAAGCCCGACTCGTCCGCATGCTTCAAAAGCACCATGCGCACCGACGGATTTCCTGTAGCATCCGCGGTCGCCAGGGACATCGCGGTCGCGTCCGACTTCTCGGCCGACTTCGCATCGGCAAACCATTCGCCAAAATACTGGAACGGATCTTTCGTGGCCATTCGGCCCGCACTCTGCCCGGAGCATTCCGGAAAATCACCACCAAAACCCGCCTCCTCAGCGGCGAACCGCAGTCAGAGAGTCGAATCGCTCGGCCTTCTGTTGGAAGATGGTCGCCATGTCGAACGGCCACGGTTCGCCCACCCGACACTCCCAGTGCGCATCCGTCCGGAGTGTTCCGACCACAGCTTCGAAATAAGGGGCGTAGTCCGTGCGGAATCGGAGAGCGACTCCCGGAGCGCTCCGCTCCGCCACGACATCGAGGAATGGCTTCCGCATGATCCGGTTCTTGTGATGCCGCTTCTTCGGCCAGGGATCGGGGAAGAGGACGAAAATTTCGGCCAACCGGATGTCGCGCGGAAGAACGTCGAGGAACAGCTGCGCCTCCGCCCTCACGAAATGAAGGTTCGGAAGCTGGGCCCGCTTGCGCTTCCGCTCACCCCGAAGCACACGGTCCAGATTGATGTCGATGCCAATGCAGTGACGGTCCGGATGAGCCTGCGCGTACGCAGTCAGGAAATGCCCGTGGCCACAACCGACCTCGAGGACGATCGCTCCGGACGCAGGAAGCAGTCCCGCCAGTTCCGCCCTCAGCGCCTCCCGCAACTCGGCCATCCGCTGCAGGTGTGCCGGGTTCACCTCCGGATGGCCCTGTCCCCCGCGCACGCTCCGCTCGCGCTTCGCGGACGGGGACACAGGGACGTTTGAGTGCCGGAGGTCGCCGCGGCGGCCGGCCTCCTCGTTGGAATCGAGGGGAGCGTTCACGAAATGCGCACGACGATCTTCCCGTATTGGTCGCCCCGTTCCATGAGGCCGAACGCCTTCTCGGCCTGCTCGAGTGAAAATTCCTCGCTGATCACAGGCTTGATTCGGTGCTCGGCGACAAATCGCAGCATCTCTCCAAATTCGCTTGTGGATCCCATCGTGGTCCCAAGCAGGGACGCCTGGCGCCAGAAGAGTTTGCGCAGGGGCAACTCCGGCGGATTTCCACGGGTCGCGCCGTAGTTGACAATGCGTGCTCCGGGCGCACAGAGATCCAGCAACGCGGCAAAACCCGCACCGCCCGCGCCATCGACGATCACATCGAACAGCGAGGGCACGGCCTTCGACGCCTCAGCCACCCATCCGTTGAGCGTGTAGTTGAATCCGCCCGACGCGCCGAACTTGGTCGCACGGGCGATCTTGGATACGCTGCTCGAGGTCACCCAGGCATCAGCCCCGGCTGCCGACGCAAATGCCAGGGCATAGAGAGCCACCCCACCCCCTATTCCAGTGATCAGGATTCGTTCGCCCGCCGCCAATCGGGCCCGGGTAAACACCGCTCGCCACGCAGTCAGTCCCGACAGCGGCAGCGCCGCAGCCTCGGCAAAGCTCAACTTGGCAGGTTTCAGAGCAAGCTGTTGCGCGGGAATCGACACCTGTTCCGCCAAGGTCCCGGACCTTGGCAAGCCTAGGATGCTGAACCGCTCCGACTGCGCCACCAACGACGGCCCCCAATCCAACGACGGATTGATGACCACCTCACGGCCCAGCCAGGATGAATCCACGCCGTCCCCGATCGCGGTCACGATCCCGGCGCCGTCGGATCCCGGAATCAGTGGAAACTGCACGCCCGCGTACTGGCCCCGCTTGATCCACACATCCCTATGATTCAAGGCCGCCGCCCTGAGCGTCACAATTGCCTCGCCATAAACAGGTTTAGGCCCAGGAACTTCAGCAACTTCGAGCTGCCCGGCAGAGAGAATTCGCACCGCACGCATGATGCCCTTGGTGATCGGAAAAACTTCAGCGGACGTCAAAACCACAAGAGCCCGCCGCTGGAAATCGCTGGAATCTCTCAGACAAACGTCTTTCTCCTGATTGCGCGCCCCGAGAGTCCGAATCCTTCGGGGCCATCTGGACTCCCACCCGATCCGTGCTCATCGCTTTCAACAAACCCTACGGTGTACTCTCCCAATTCACGCCCGAGCCGGGATCGCGTTGGAAGACGCTCGGGGCGTTCGGATTGCCACAGCGGGTTTACCCCATTGGCCGCCTCGACGCCGATAGTGAAGGGCTCCTTCTGCTCTCCGACGAACCAGGCTTGGTCGAGCGGATCCTCAACCCGAGGCAGAAGCTCGGAAAGGAATATTGGGTTCAGGTCGAACGGGTTCCCGATGTGCCCGCCTTGAAGAAGCTGGCGACCGGCGTGGACTTGGGAGACTACCGGACGCTTCCCGCCAGGGCTGCGCTTCTGGAGCGCGATCCGGGATTCCCGCCCCGGGATCCACCGGTCCGTTTTCGAAAGACGGTTCCGGACTGCTGGATCCGCCTGAGCATCGAGGAAGGAAAAAACCGCCAGGTGCGGCGGATGACGGCGGCGGCGGGACACCCGACACTCCGGTTGGTCCGGGTGGCAATCGGTTCGCTCCGTCTGGATGAACTCGACCTCGCCCCCGGTGCCTGGAAGGAGCTCTCGATACCCGAACGGCAGCGGCTCCTTGCTCCGGGCCGGTAAAAAAAAGAGGCCCGAACGACTTTCGTCGTTCGGGCCATAAACCTGGCAACAACCTACTCTCGCGGGACCTAACGTCCTACTACCATTGGCTGCTCGGGGCTTAACGGCCGTGTTCGGGAAGGGAACGGGTGGGACCCCCGGCATCTGGTCACCAGGAAAGTGACATCCCTCATGGAGGGAAAATTCTGATTATATAGTCTAGATCGTAAGTTGGTATTATAAACGCCTAAGAATATCGAGCGTTTTGTGTGCATAAAACCTTCAAGGTCATTAGTAACAGTAAACTAAACGCATTACTGCGATTGCATTTCTGTCCTATCAACCAGGTGGTCTACCTGGACCTTGCTCCGTATTGCTACGGAATGAGACCTTATCTTGGGAGGAGCTTGGCGCTTAGATGCTTTCAGCGCTTATCTCTTCCGGACATAGCTACCCGGCGCTGCGGCTGACGCCACAACCGGAACACCAGCGGTCCGTCATTCTCGGTCCTCTCGTACTAGAGAATGAACCCCTCAAGTCTCAAACGCCCACAGCGGATAGAGGACCGAACTGTCTCACGACGTTCTGAACCCAACTCGCGTACCACTTTAATCGGCGAACAGCCGAACCCTTGGGACCTTCTCCAGCCCCAGGATGTGATGAGTCGACATCGAGGTGCCAAACCGCGCCGTCGCTGTGAACGCTTGGGCGCGATCAGCCTGTTATCCCTAGCGTACCTTTTGTCCTATGAGCGATGGCGATTCCATATTCAACCACCGGATCACTTGAACCTGCTTTCGCAACTGCTCGACTTGTTGGTCTCACAGTAAAGCTCCCTTATACTCATGCGCTCTATAGCCCGATTACCGACCGGGCTGAGGGAACCTTCGTAATCCTCCGTTACTCTTTGGGAGGATTCCGCCCCAGAAAAACTGACCTGCTAGCACTGTCCCACGGCCAGATAATGGCACGAGGTTAGACGCCTAACAAACAAAGAGTGGTATTTCATATTGCGACTCAGCCCCACCCTGGAGCGGGGCTTCAAAGTCTCCCACCTATTCTACGCATTGGAAATCAAGCGACAATACCAGCTTACAGTAAAGGTGCATAGGGTCTTTCCGTCCTGCTGCGGGTAGGCGGCATCTTCACCGCCACTACAATTTCACTGGGCATCTCTCCGAGACAGTCGTCAACTCGTTACACGATTCGTGCGGGTCGGAACTTACCCGACAAGGAATTTCGCTACCTTAGGACCGTTATAGTTACGGCCGACATTCACGGGGGCTTAGACCCAGAGCTTGCACCCTAGGCTTTCACCTTTCCGCATTGGTCACGTGTCACTCCCTATACGTCGTCTTGCGACTTTGCAGAGAGCTGTGTTTTTGCTAAACAGTCGGTTGACGCGCTTTGCTGCGGCCCCTCACGGGGCACCCCTTATACCGAAGATACGGGGTCAATTTGCCGAGTTCCTTAGAGAGATTTAACCCACGCGCCTTAGAATACTCATCTCGGATACCTGTGTCGGTTTGCGGTACGGGCAACCCACGTAGTTCCCTGTAAACTTTTCTTGGAACCGAGTCCATCAACGTCCGCTAAGCCGTAGCTTCGCAGTGCCTTGTCAAAACAGGTCTGTTGACTTTCTCAATCCGTCATCTACAGGATAGTCGTAGATCGGTGCAGGAATATTAACCTGCTGTGCATCACCTACTCCTTACGGCCTCGGCTTAGCTCCCGACTGACCCTGGGCGGACGAACCTTCCCCAGGAAACCTTATCCTTACGGCGAGCCGGATTTTAACCGGCTTTATCGTTACTTATGTCTGCATTCTCACTTCCAATCGCTCCATACTCGGTTACCCTTGCACTTCGCAGCAATTGGAACGCTCTCCTACCGCGGCCTTGCGGCCACCCACAGCTTCGGTACATAGCTTCAGTCCCGATCATTTTCGGCGCAGCTCCGCTCGATGGGTCAGCTGTTACGCACTGTTTAAATGATGGCTGCCTCTAAGCCAACATCCCCATTGTCTAAGCAGAATCACATCCTTTTACACTAAGCTATGTTTTGGGACCTTAACCGATGGTTTGGATTATTCTCCTCTCGACTATGAAGGTTATCCCCCACAGTCTGACTGCCGGACTTCACTCTATGGTATTCGGAGTTTAATTAAGTTCAGTACCTCGTTAGAAGCCCTAGCTTATTTAGTGCTCTACCTCCATAGATCAGCATCCGACGCTATACCCAAATATATTTCGGAGAGAACCAGCTATCAGGGGGTTTGATTAGTCTTTCGCTCCTAACCACAGCTCATCCGACAACTTCTCAAGGTTGACCGGTTCGGACCTTCACCTCGTTTTACCGAGGTTTCATCCTGGCCATGGTTAGATCACCTCCCCTTCGGGTCTATTGCCAGCAACTAAGCGCCCTATTTGGACTTGCTTTCGCTACGCTTCCGCCGCTCAGCGGCTTAAGCTTGCTACGGGCAATAACTCGCAGACTCATTATACAAAAGGCAGGCAGTCACCGCACAAGGCGGCTCCTACTGACTTGTTAGCCATCGATTTCAGTTACTATTTCACTCCCCTAACAGGGGTGCTTTTCACCTTTCCCTCGCGGTACTAGTTCACTGTCGGTCGTTATCGTGTATTTAGCCTTATGCCATGGTCGGCACGAATTCACACCGAATTTCACGTGTACGGTGCTACTCAGGATACCACTAGGTCTACTTCGGTTTTCAGATACGGGACTCTCACCCTCTTTGGTCGCGTTTTCCATCGCGTTCTCCTAACCTCTGCTTTCCACATTGTGGTCCTATAACCCCGGCGGGATAAATCCCCCCGGTTTGGGCTGCTCCGCTTTCGCTCGCCACTACTTACGGAATCGATTCTCGTTATTTTCCTGCGGATACTGAGATGTTTCACTTCTCCGCGTGTCGCTCACACGGCCCTATGAATTCAGGCCGTAGTAACGCCGCTTGCACGGCGCTGGGTTGCCCCATTCGGAAATCCCCGGATCAAAGCGTGCTTGCCGCTCCCCGAGGCTTATCGCAGCTTGCTGCGTCCTTCATCGCCAGATAACGCCAAGGCATCCATCGATGGCTGTAACTGGTTTTATGCAAACGCTCAATATTCTAGGCGTTTATAATACCCACTTACAACATAGACTATCAAAGAACAAAATTGTTTTTATCGCAC
>MLJW01000043.1_pt1:0-35000 | contig 184618 bp, 139 predicted proteins | sample 888231 | NCBI WGS metagenome assembly MLJW01 (sample SAMN05788063, study PRJNA343431) | mine drainage metagenome | isolation source: sample collected from the inflow into an acid mine drainage treatment plant... | place: Germany: Lusatia, lignite mining district | reverse complement strand
TCGATGACGTCCGAGGTGGAATAGCGCACCTTCGCGAGCGAGGCGTACTTGTCGTCCGCCGCACGGTAACCGGCCGCACAGGCGCAGAGCGTGCCCCAGCGCGAGGTATCGAGTCCCAGGATCTCGTCGAATTGGGCGGGATTAAGCCCCTCCATTGGGCAGGCGTCGACACCCAGCAGCGCGGCCGCAGCCATGAACTGCCCAAGGGCGATATAGACCTGGCGGGACTGCCAGACATCCAGATAGCCGCCTGACTTGGCGTTGGTGACGCTCCCGGCGATCACGTCCCGATACCCCTTCAGCGTCGCCGGATCGACGTGGCGTATATCCGCCGTGCGCTGAATGAAGCGATCGACCTCGGCGGCATCGAGGTCCTTGCGCCCGGCGAAGACGACGAAATGCGAGCAGTCGACCGGCTGGGTCTGGCCCCAGGCGGCGGCAGAGAGCTTCGCTCGTAACGCTGGGTCCTGCACGATGATGAATTTCCAGGGCTGCAGGCCGAATGACGAGGGAGCGAGGACGAGCGCCTGCTCAAGCGTATTCCAAGTGTCCGACGGGATCTTCTTCGAAGCGTCGAACTTCTTGGTGGCATAACGCCAGTTAAGGGCCTCCAGGAGGGTGGATGAAGAGACGGGAGTCATGCCGCAAGGATACGGCCGCCGGGAATTTGTCAAAAATCCAAGTGCTATGGACGAGGGAATCGGGGCAAATCGTCAGGGCGATTTCCGCGCCGGGAGGGACGCACGCAGCCTTTCGACAAACGTTTGGTCCACGGGCCAGCCCAGGAGGCGGGCGGCGAGAAGGGCGGCTCCGCCGACGGGGGGCAGGCGGGGAGGGAGGGTCAGCGATGAAGGCAGGCGCTGGAGGACGGCCGCTTCGACGAGCGGTTGGTAGGGTTCCCCCGAACGCCCTAGCCCACCGGTGATGGCAACCACGGGAGGTTGCTGCCAGGCCAGCGAACGCGAGACCGTCACGGCGAGTTCGGCCAGACCGGCAGCGCCGCGCGCGAGCACCGACCCGGCTACGGAGTCGCCCGCCCGCGCTTCGTCGAGCACGAGCGGGGCAAGCGAGGCAAGCAGGGTCGGAAGGGAGTCGGCCCGCTGAATAAGGGCCGGGAGGGAGCGGACGTCGGGCAGGTTTGTGTGCCGTGTGATGCGAGCACTGAGGGAGGTTGGCTCCGAGCGTCCATCGAGCGCCCGGACCGCGGCCTTGAGCGCCTCGAGGCCGAGGAATGCGCCGCCGCCGACATCATCGAGCAACCAACCCCACCCTCCGCATTCAGCCCGTCGACCGGAGCTATCGGAGCCGAGGCAGTAGGACCCGGTGCCGACCATCAGAGTAATACCTGGAGAGCCGGCGAGGGCGCCTGCGTGGGCGGACTCCGTGTCACCCGAGGCGTCGCAGTGCCGCGGGCGGACCGCCCCGGCCGCCTGAAAGCGCTCAATGAGGCGCTCGCGCGAGCCCGAGGCGCGAAGGCCGGCGGCGCCGATGAAGGCCGACGCCGCAGGAGACGCGGGCAGGCCCGCGGAAGCCCAGGCAGCGCGCGTCGCCTCTAGGACCTGAGCCAGAGCGGCATCGAGTCCGACCGTGTTGACATTGGCAGGGCCGGCGGAGCCATAGCCGAGCACGGTGCCGCCGGGCGCTACGAGCACGGCCCGGGTGCCCGTGCCGCCGGCGTCGATGCCGATCAGCAATTCCTTGGAGTCGGATGGGCGTGCGGGCATGGAGGGACGCACAGGATTGGGGCCTGAGTGGCGATTGCTCGGGACGGCCCGCGGATCACCGTTCCACGACTGGCGTGAGCCTTATTCGATGCCGCCGGGGCCGCGAAGCAGCCCGGCCTGCCAGGGAAGCAGGATTTCGGCGACTTTGGCGGGTTCGCGCGCGAGCTGAGCCAGCTGGGATCGATTGGCGATGAGCGTGGGATCAAGTTGGAGCTCCTTGGCGCGCCGGTCGCGAAGGGCCTTGAGCTGGTCCTGGCGCGAAAGCTCCTGAGCGCTGAGCGGGGCGTGCCGCTGGTGTTTGCGGCGGGGGAGGTTCTTGGGGTCGCGCTCGAGACCGGAGCGCAGGGCGCTCGTGAGCGAGGCAATGAGGCGGCCGTGCCGCTTTCCGAGATTGATGTTCACGAGGATGTCCGCCTCGCTCCGCCCCTCCTCGGCGGCAAAGGCGATCCTCATCAGCAGATCGTTGCTGCAAACCTTGAATGGCGGCGTGTCGAGGCGGCGGGCCTGCTCTTCGCGCCAGTGCCAGAGGGCATGCAGGGTGCTGAGTCCGCGGCCGTGAAGACGTTCGGACTGGCCGATGCGCCAGTCGTTCTCGTCGGGAGGCGAAAAGCCCTCGGAGCCGCTCGCGATCTGGGCGCGGCACTGTTGATCCATCCATTCGAGCCGGTTGTGTCGCTGCAGCTCGCGCTGGAGCAGGTTGCGAAGCTCGGGGAGGTGGAAGACGTCGAGCGCTGCGTAATCGAGAAGCTTCTGGGGGAGGGGGCGCTTGGACCAGTTGGCTTTCTGGCCGTCCTTGTCGAGTTCGACGCCAAAGTGCTCCTCGAGGAGGGCGGCCAGTCCGATGCGCTTATAATTGAGAAGCTGGGCCGCGAGCATCGTATCGAAGAGGCTCTTGGCCCGAAATCCGCAGATTGCGTGGAGCAGCCGCAGGTCGAAATCGCTGCCGTGCATGACCAGATGCTTGCGGCGGAGGGACTCCCACAGCGGCTCGAGGTTAAGTCCGGGAGCCAGTACATCAACGAGGAAGATCTGCCGGTTGGCCATGATCTGCATGAGGCAGATCCGGGTCCGGTAGTGGTACATGTTGTCCGCCTCTGTATCGAGGGAGATTTCGTCGACACGGTTCATGGCGTCCAGGAGGGCCTGGAGCTGACCGGGTTGGTCGACGAGAAGGTACTCGGGCGTGCGCGGGGTGACTTTGACGCCCAACAGGCGGCGCACCGGATGCGGAAGAAAACGGGAAATCATCTCAGAACACCGTGCAGGAATAGGGTTCGGGGAGGCTTGTGCAACACCGCATCCGGGGAGACTAGCCCGCCCAGGCACCCAAAAAGGCGTCGACCAGAAGGGGAAGATCGTCGCTGTAACCACCTTCGAGCAGGCCTGTGGCGGGGATGGCGCTGTCGCGAACCCAAGAGCCGATGGTGGCGAAATCCTCGATTTCCAAGGAGAGTGAGGCGACGGGGTCGTGGACATAACCATCAAACCCAGCGGACAATACGACCAGGTCGGGGTTGAACGCGACGATCTGGCGCCAGGAGTCCTGAAGTGCGTGGAGGTGACGTTCGCGGGGACCGTGGGGCCCGACGACCCAGTTGCGGCAGTTCTCGGTGTTGCGGGTGCCGGTGCCCGGGTAGCCTGGAAATTGGTGGACGCTGCAGAAGAGGAAGCCGGGGCGGCCGTCGAGGATGGACTCGGTGCCATTTCCGTGGTGTGCGTCGAAATCCCAGACGGCCACGCGTTCGGCGCCGAGAGCGCGGGCCGCGAAGGCGGCGACGGCGGCCTGGTTGAGGTAACAGAATCCCATGGCCTGGCCAGCGGTGGCGTGATGACCGGGCGGGCGCATGAGCGAAAACGATTGTTCCCCGCCGCGCAGGGCGGCCTGCATGGCGATCATGGCTGCGGCGACCGAGCGGCGCGCGTGGTCGACGATCCCGTCGAAGTACGGAGTATCCTCGTCGAAATCGAGCGGCTGGTCGAGGCGGTCAAGGTGTGCGCGGGTGTGGGCGAGCAGGAGCACGTCGTCGGACACCTCGCCAGGGGCGGCCCATCGCCATTCCGGATGCCTGGCGAGCAGGAGTGCGGAGGTTGCCGTGACGCGGGTCGGCCGCTCCGGCCGGTGCGCCGATCCGAATTCCGCGCAACGGGGATCGTGGACGATGAGCATCGCAACGACACGAAGCGCGGAGCGGTGGAAGCGCAAAGGGAAAAAACGCGGACTGGTCAGGCGGCCTCCCCGGATTCGGAGAGTCGCGGCTCCTCGCGCAGGGCGGGGCCGCGGCCGGCGGCGAGCAGGAGCCACACGCGGATGTTGGCGACGAGCACGGCGGCGACGAGGAAAAGGAACAGGCCGGTTACGGCTGTATTCACCATTTGGGTATGCACGAGGCGGGAGAGCTCGGCGAGGTGCACGGGATCTCCTCCGGCGGCGATCCGAACGCGCAGAGCGCGTGCGGCGGCCAGGAAGCCGACGCGTGGATCGGCCGAGAACATCTTCTCCAGGCCGGCGGTGGCGGTGACGGCGGTGAGCCAGGCAAGCGGGACAAGGGTGACCCAGAGGTGGCGGCTGCGTCCCATCTTGATCAGCACCGTGGTCCCGAGCGCGAGCGCGATGACGGCGAGCAGCTGGTTTGCGACGCCGAAGATGGGCCACAGGGAATTGATGCCGCCGAGGGGGTCGACGACGCCCTGGTAGAGGAACCAGCCCCAGGCGCCGACAAACAGGAGCGTGGCCGCGGTGTTGCCGACCCAGGAGCCTGTGTCGCCGAGCGGCTTCCAGACCGACCCGAGCAGGTCCTGCATGAGGAAGCGCCCCACCCGGGTCCCGGCGTCGATGGTGGTGAGGATGAACAGCGCCTCGAACATGATGGCGAAGTGGTACCAGAGGGAGACGGCCGCGTCGCTGCCGAGCACGCCGGAGAACATGCGCGCCATGCCGACGGCGAAGGTGGGGGCCCCGCCCGTGCGGCCGACCATGGTGGTCTCGCCCACCTCTGCGGCGAGGCGGTCCATCTGGGCGGTCGTGACCGGGTAGCCGAGGGAGGTGACGGTGGACACGACCGCGGCGGGCTGGCCAGCCATGTTCATCGCGAAGTACTCGCCGGGCTGCATCGCGCAGGCGGCGACGAGGGCGAGCACGCCCACGAGCATCTCGGTGATCATCGCGCCGTAGCCCACCAGACGGATGTCGCGCTCCGAGGACAGCAGCTTGGGCGTGGTGCCCGAGGCGATGAGCGCGTGGAAGCCCGAGACGGCGCCGCAGGCGATCGTGATGAAGCAGAAGGGAAACACGGCGCCGCCGAAGACGGGGCCGGAGCCGTCGATGAACCGCGTGAGCGCGGGCATCCGGAGCGTGGGAGCGAGCACGACGACGGCCACACCGAGCAGGGCGACGACCCCGATCTTCATGAACGTGCTGAGGTAGTCGCGCGGGGCGAGCAGCAGCCAGACGGGCAGCATGGAGGCGAGCACACCGTATCCGATAATCCACCACGCGAGCGAGGTGCCGCCAAGCGTGAAGGCCGGCGCCCAGGAGCCCTCGTGCACGAGGCGCCCGGCCCAGACGGACAGCAGGAGCCCGGCGACGCCGAACACGCTGGCGAGGACGACCCAGCGTCCGCGGCCGCCGCCGACCCTCAGTGCGATGCCGAGCAGGAGGGCGACGGGCATTGTCGCCGCGATTGTGAACAGGCCCCAGGGGCTGTGCGCGAGCGCCCGGACGACCACGAGGCCAAGGACCGCGATGAGGATGACGAGAATCGCGAGCACGCTCACGAGCGCGAGCATGCCGGCGACGGGGCCGACCTCCTCGCGGACCATCTGCCCGAGCGATTTTCCCCGCCTGCGGACGGAGCAAAAGAGGATGACCGAGTCGTGCACCGCGCCGCCGAGCGTGGCGCCGACGAGCAGCCAAAGCAGACCGGGCAGGTATCCGAACTGGGCTGCGAGCACGGGTCCGACGAGCGGGCCCGGGCCGGCGATCGCGGCAAAATGGTGGCCAAAGACGACCCAACGATTGGTGCGGACGAAGTCCTTGCCGTCCTCGCAGGCCTTCGCGGGAGTGGCCCGCAATTCGTCGAGCGTGAGGACCTCAGCCATGAGCCACACGGCGTGGAATCGGTAGGCGAGAGCGAAGACGCAGACCGAGGCGACGACGATCCAGAGGGCGTTGACGGGTTCGCCGCGGGCGAGGGACACATGGAGCAGCGATCCGGCGCAGAGGCCGACCACGAGGATCCAGAGCGGCAGGCGCCACCAGGGCGCGCGGGAGCGGGGCGTGGACATGGGGAGTTCCTTCGAGAACGGGGTAAACGAACGTAGGGGCTCCGAAACCGTGCAAATCGCTGGCGAAACTGCAATCGTGCGCTCGCGGGTGAAGTGATTTTCCAGAGGGAGGCGGCGCTGCGCATCGGACCTAAGTAATCCCGCCTATCAAAGCTTAGTAAAAGCTTAGATGGTTTAATCCGATTAAGGAGATAAACCCAAACTCATGCTCGACCACACCCTCTTCCCCACTCCGCAGTCGACGGCGATTTTGGGGGCGACCACCACGGTGGCCCACCCCAACGAAGGCATCGAACTTGCGTTGTTTCGCGCCCGCGAGGTCTTCGAGGCTGGCTGGAGGCTGACGCCCGACGAAGCGGTCGCCCTGGTCGGCGGCAGCCCGGATCCGGAGGGCACTGGCCGGGGCCCCTGGCAGGGCACGGTCAACGAGTTCGAGGACGAGGTCTCGGACATCCCCCTTTATTTTGGCGAACGCTAAAGCGGCGTCCGCTGGAACTGAAAGTAGCCATTGAGTTTCTTCATTGGGTTCTGATAAGCTGATGTATCAAAGCCGTTTGTGATCAATAGCCCTTCTCGCTTGTTCGAGAGGGGCTATTTTTTGGCTTGATTGGAAACTTCAAATACCATTTTCGTTTCCTTCGGATCTTCATTCCTATGACTTCCCCCTCTTCCTCGATATTCGATCCCACGGCGGACGCCGGTCCGGTCGGCCGGATCCTGGATGCGGCCAAGCGGCACATCTTCGCGAGCGGCCTGAGTGCGTTCACGATGGACGGACTGGCGGGCGAACTGGGGATGAGCAAGAAGACGATATACGCGCATTTTCCTGGGAAAGAGGCGATTGCGATGGCAATCATCGATGGTCTCGGACGGTTCGTGCAAGGCCGGCTGGAGGCGATCGTCTCGGACCGCTCGCTCAACTGCACGGAGAAGCTGGTGGCGGCGATCAACGTGATTGGCACGGTGCTCTCGAAGGTGTCCCCGGCGATGCTGGCGGACTTCCGCCGCAACACGCCCCGGGCTTATGCGAAGCTCGACGACATGCGGCGGCGGAACATACCGCGGTTTTTTGGCCAGCTGGTGCGGGACGGCATCGCGGAGGGGGCGATCCGGCCGGACGTCGACCCGGAGTTTGCGGCGGAATTCTGGTTTCAGGTGATCCGGGGCCTGATCGATCCCGACGTCCTCGAGCGCCTGCAGGTGACTCCGCGCCAGGCTCTGGAGCGGGCGGTCGGGCTCTATTTCCAGGGCCTGCTGACGCCGGGCGGCCTGGATCAGTACCGGCTGCATGTTGAAACCTCGAAACGCGCGAGCGCGATCTGACCCGCCCTCCCGATGAATCGCCTCGCCCTGCGCATGTTGTTTGGCGACCGAGCCAAGTACGCGATGATGATCAGCGGGATCATGTTCGCGACGATCCTGATGACGCAGGGCGCCGCCCTGTTCGCCGGGGTGATGTCGTGGACCTCGTCGACACTGCGCAATGTGCGTGCGGAGCTCTGGGTGACGGATCCGATGGTGGACCAGATCGGCGACACGCGGCCGCTGAGGGACACGGATGTGAGCCGGGTGCGGTCGGTGGACGGCGTGGCCTGGGCGGCTCCGATCTACCAGGGGATGATGCAGGCGCGACTCTTCGACGGAAACTCGCGGCTGGTGACGCTGATCGGCATTGATGCGACGACCCTGGCGGGCGCGCCGGAGCACATGGTGGCGGGGCGCCTGGAGGACCTACGCCTCCCGAACGCGGTGATCGTCGACGAATACGGGGCGGAGCGCCTCGGCGAATCCTACGGGCGAAAGTTCCGGATCGGCGACGAGTTCGAGCTCAACGACCACGAGGCCCGAGTGGTGGGCATCTGCAAGGCAGCGCGCTCGTTCACGGGCGGACCGTATTTGTATACCACCTACGACCGGGCGATGCAGTACGCGCCGCCGCAGCGCAAGATGCTCAGCTTCGTGATCGCCGCGGCGAAACCCGGCCTCGACCCGCACCAGGTGGCGGCCCGCATCGCGAAGGCGACGGGCCTGCGGGTGTTCACGGAAAACCAGTTCATGTGGTCGACGGTCTGGTGGTACGTCACCAACACCGGCATCCCGATCAACATCGGCACCCTCGTCTTCCTCGGGTTCATCGTGGGCGTCGCGATCTCCGGGCAGACCTTCTATGCCTTCGTGCTTGAGAACATGAAAAACCTCGGCGCGCTGAAGGCGATGGGCGCGAGCACGGGACGGATGTGCGGCATGCTGGTGCTGCAGTCGGTGACGGTGGGCCTCATCGGTTACGGGATCGGCGTCGGCGTGGTGGCGCTGATGGGCCATTTTCTCCTGAAGCTCGGCAAGGTCCCGTTCCTGCTGGTCTGGCAGATCCCTGCCGGATCGCTGGTGGCGGTCCTGCTCATCTGCGTGATCTCCGCCCTCATCGGAATCGCCCGGGTGGCGCGCATCGAGGCGGCAATCGTCTTCCGCACCTGACCCGGAGTCGCATCGTCATGAAACGCATTCCGCCACGCACCCATCGCCCCCTCCCGCCGGGCCTCGCGCTGTCCCTCGGTTCGATCGAGAAGAGCTTCGGCAGCGGAGACTCGCTGACGCCGGTGCTGCGCAAGACCGACTTCTCGGCAAAGCTGGGCGAGCTGCTCCTGCTCGTCGGTCCGTCGGGCTGCGGAAAGACGACGCTGCTCTCGATCCTCGCCGGCACACTCCACGCCGATGCGGGCGAGATCGAAGTGCTGGGCTACCCGCTGCATGCGATGACGGAGGCGCAGCGGACTGAATTCCGCTCGCGGCACCTCGGGTTCATTTTCCAGCAGTTCAACCTGATTCCGACGGTGTCGGTCGCCGAGAACGTGGCGGTTCCGCTGCTGATCCAGGGACACTCGATCGCCGGGGCGACCGCCCGCGCGAAGGCGGTGCTGGAGCGAGTGGGGCTTGGCTCCAAGGTCGACGAGCGGCCCTCGCGGCTCTCCGGCGGGCAGCAGCAGCGCGTGGCGATCGCCCGCGCGCTCGTCCACGAACCACCCCTGGTGGTGTGCGACGAACCCACCTCCGCGCTCGACCGCGAGAACGGCCTGCAGGTCATGGAACTGCTGCGCGAGATCGCGCGGGACCCCGGCCGCACCGTCGTCGTCGTGACCCACGATCCGCGCATCTACCACTTCGGCGACCGCATGGCCGAGATGGAGGACGGTCGGATCTTCCGCGTGCTCGAGTCGACCGAAGCGATCGTCTCAGCCCACGGCCGGCACTGAAGCGGACTCCACCCTTTTCAACCCAGGTTCCGACATGCTCATTTTCAAGAAACTCTCCTTCTGGCTCGCCCTCGCAGGCATCGCGGGCTGCGCCCTCCTGATCGCCCAGCTGCGGGCCAGCCTCAGCGAGCCGATCCCGCCGCCGCCCGTGACTCCATCGGTGAGCCCGTTCCAGCACAGCATCGGCGCCGACGGCCTCGTGGAGGCCTCCAGCGAAAACACCACGATCGGAGTGCCCACGCCCGGGCTCGTGACGGCCGTGCGGGTCAAGGTGTGGGATCGGGTGAAAGCCGGCGCGCCGCTCTTCCAGCTGGACACCCGGGATCTCGAGGCGGCGCTGCTGCCCGAGCGGGCGCAGGTGAAGGTGGCAGAGGCCACGCTCGAGCGCGTCCAGGAAATCCTGGCACGCCTCAAGGCCGTCAACGACCCGCGCGCCGTCACGGCCGAGGACATCAAGCTGAGGCAGAGCGACGTGGACGTAGCCGCAGCCCAGCTCGCTGCGGCCCGGGCGGAAGTCCGGAAAACCGAGGATCTCATCGCGCGCATGACGGTCCGCGCCCCGATCGACGGCACGATCCTTCAGTCCAACATCCGCGCGGGCGAGTACGCGTCACCCGGCGCCGGGCCTGCGCCGATCGTGATGGGCAACATCGACGAGGAGCAGGTCCGCACCGACGTCGACGAGCAGGAGGCTCCCCGCGTGCGAGTGGGGGCGCGCGCGGTGGCCTTCGTGAAGGGCGACAGCACGCACCCGATTCCGCTGACCTTCGTGCGCATCGAACCGGACGTGATTCCGAAGGTTTCGCTCACGGGAAGCACGACGGAGCGCGTCGACACGCGCGTGCTGCAGGTGATCTACCGGTTTCCGAGGCCGAAGGACCGGCCGATCTATGTCGGCCAGCAGATGGACGTCTACATCGACGCGGGATCCTGAGGGAGGCGGAGCGATGAAATCACGATTCTCCCCCTCTGCGGTGCGACTGCTGCTGGCGACCGCCGCGGCGGCCCTGTCCGGCTGTACGGCGGTGGGCCCCGACTATCGCAAACCCGCAGCCGTGTACCCTGCGTTTCGCAACGCCTCCGCGGCGACGCCTGCTCCGGAAGCGGCGCGCCCGCACGCAGCCTGGTGGTCGGCCTTCGGCGATGCGGCACTCGACCGCCTGGAGGCGCGGGCGCTCGCGGAAAACCCCGGCCTCGCAGCCGCTGCGGCGCGGGTCGACGCGGCCCGTGCGCGGCTGGGAGTGGTCCGGGCGGACCGGCTTCCATCGGCCGAGTCCACCGGCACGGCCATCCTCGCCAGCGAAGGAGCGACGCGCACGATTCCGGTGCCGGGGCATCCCCTTTCGTATCGAACCCGTGGAGACAGTTACGACCTGGGCTTCGGCGCCTCGTACGAGCTGGACCTGTGGGGACGGGTGCGCCGCGAGGTCCAGAGCTCGGCGGCCCAGGCGGCCGCCTCGGAGGCGGACGCTCGGGCGACGCGGCTCGCGCTATGCGCGGACCTCGCGCAGACGTACTTCCTGTACCGGGAGCTGGAGGCCGAGGCGTCCATTGAAACCCGGTCCATCGCGGTGCAGGCGGACAACCTTGAAATCCTCCGCGCACGGCAGCGGGGAGGCTTTGCGACTGACCTGGACCTCGAGCGGGCGCAGGCCGAGTTGGCGACCTCGCAGGCCGATGCGGCGGACCTGGTGCGCCGTCGCGAGCAGACCTTCGACGCGCTGGCGCTGCTGGCGGGCACCGATCCGGCCGAACTCACGCCGCTGGTCGCGGAAACCCGCCTGCCGTCGCCTCCGCGGATTCCGGCCGGAGTGCCGTCGGAGGTGCTGAAGCGCCGGCCCGACGTCGCCGCGGCCGAAGAGCGGCTGCAGGCCGCGACGGCCGACATCGGCGTGGCGATTGCGGACCGTTACCCGTCCTTCCAACTGACCGGCAGCGCGGGCTTCGACTCGCTCGCGCTGCGCACCCTCCTGCAGGAGCCGTCCCGTTACTGGCAGCTCGGGCCGACGCTGACAGGCTCGCTGTTCGACGGCGGCCGCGGGAAGGCGCAGGTTGCCGCCGCCAGGGCCGAGGCTTCGGCCGCGCTCGCGGACTACCGCACGCAATGCCTCCGGGCGCTCGGGGACGTCGAGGACGCGCTGGTGGCGCTGCGCCAGGACTCGGTGCGCGACGATGCACTCCGGAGGGCGCTGCGTGCCTCCCGCACGGCGGTCCAGCTCGCGAACGAACGCTACACGCATGGGTTGACCAACTACCTGGACGTGCTCGACGCGCAGCGCAGTGCGCTCCAGGTGGAGCGCAGCCTCTGTGAAGTGGACGGCGCCCGCCTGACGGGAACGGTGCAGCTAGTCCGGGCATTGGGTGGCGGCTGGGATTGAGCGCAGGGAGCACGGGCACTGCAGCCCCGGGGCGGCTGCGCGGAAATTGCCCTTGTTCTGGTCGAGGGAGGGCTCGTAGCCTCGCCCTGCAATGATCTATCTGCTCGGAGGAACCGGTTACGTTGGACAGGCTTACCAGGAGCTGCTGCAGCGTCGCGGCATCGCGCATCGCTGCGTGAGCCGGGCCGAGCTGGATTACTCGCGGCCGGGCGTGCTCGCGGAGGCGCTGAGGCGCGACCGGCCGGAGTTCCTGATCAATGCGGCCGGGTACACGGGAAAGCCCAACGTGGACGCGTGCGAGTTGCACAAGGCCGAGTGCCTCTTCGGCAACGCGGCGCTGCCGGGCCTCATCGCAGAGGCATGCGAGGCTGCCGACGTACCCTGGGGGCATGTGTCGAGCGGATGCATCTACTCCGGTGCCAGGCCGGACGGCTCGGGCTTCCGGGAGGACGACGAGCCGAATTTCACCTTCCGACGCGGCCCCTGCTCCTTCTACAGCGGGTGCAAGGCGCTCGGCGAGGAGGTGCTGGCGGGGCGGCCCAACGTCTTCGTCTGGCGCCTGCGCATTCCGTTCAACAACGAGGACAATCCGCGCAACTACCTGACGAAGCTCATGCGCTACGAGCGCCTGCTCGAGGCGACCAACTCGATCTCGGAGCTGGGCGAGTTCTGCGAGGCGACGCTGGCGTGCTGGATGCGTCGCGTGCCCTTCGGCACGTACAACGTCTGCAATCCGGGGCAGGTCACGACCCACGAAATCGTCGCGCTCATCGAAAAGAGCGGCGTCTGCCCGAAGACCTTCACCTTCTTCAAGAGCGAGGACGAGTTCATGCGCATCGCGGCGAAGACGCCGCGCTCGAACTGCGTGCTCGATTCGTCCAAGCTGGCGGCGGCCGGCATCCGGATGACCGCCGTGCACGACGCCGTCGAACGCGCGCTGGCCACCTGGGTCCGCTCCTGAGTTTTCCCCGACCATGAACCTACTCGTCACCGGCGGCTGCGGTTTCATCGGCACGAACTTCATCCGGCTTGTCCTCGGTCAGGCCGGGCTCCCGCCGCAGGGCGTCGAGGACGGCGTCACGGTGGTCAACCTCGACCTGCTCACCTACGCGGGCAACCCGGCCAACCTCGCGGACCTCCAGGGGAATCCGCGCTACCGGTTCGTCGCGGGAGACATCGGCGACGAGGCGCTGGTGGCGCGCCTGCTCGCAGAGCACGCGATCGACGCGGTGGTGAACTTTGCGGCGGAGAGCCACGTGGACCGCTCGATCGACTCACCAGAGCCCTTCGTGCAGACCAACGTCGTGGGCACGCTGCGCCTGCTCAACGCCTCGCGCCGACACTGGGCGGGCCTTGCCGAGCCGAAGCGCGCCGCGTTCCGCTTCCTGCACGTGTCGACCGACGAGGTCTACGGTACGCTAGCGCCCGACGATCCTGCGTTCACCGAAACGACACCGTACGCGCCGAACTCGCCCTACGCCGCCTCGAAGGCGTCCAGCGACCACCTGGTGCGGGCGTTGCGGCACACCTACGGCCTGCCGACGCTCACCACGAACTGCTCCAACAACTACGGGCCCTTCCAGTTTCCCGAGAAACTGATCCCGCTGATGATCCTCAACGCGCTCGAGGGCAAACCGCTGCCGGTCTATGGCGACGGCAGGCAGGTGCGCGACTGGTTGTATGTGCTGGACCACGCCGAGGCGATCTGGGCGGTGCTGCGCGGAGGGAGACCCGGGGAGACGTACAACGTGGGCGGCCGCAGCGAGCGCGCGAACATCGACCTCGTGCACAGCCTGTGCGCGATCCTCGACCGCCGCAGCCCGCGCGCGGACAGTGCCTCGTATGCGGGGCAGATCACGCACGTCGCGGACAGGCCCGGTCACGACCGGCGCTACGCGATCGACTGCAGCAAGATCGGCCGGGAGCTGGGCTGGGCGCCGCGGGAAAGCTTCGATTCCGGCCTCGAGAAGACGGTCGGCTGGTATCTCGATCACCGCGCCTGGACCGCCGATATCACATCCCGCAAATACGCCCGCCAGCGCCTCGGCACGACGGGCCTCTGACCCCACCCGAACCCGCCATGCCCCCCACCGTCCCAACGACCCACACCCTTTCCGCGCGCCGGGGCATCGTCCTGGCGGGCGGTTCCGGCACCCGGCTTTACCCGCTCACGCTGTCCGTATCCAAACAGCTGATGCCAGTGTACGACAAGCCGATGATCTACTACCCGCTGTCGGTCCTGATGCTGTCGGGCATCCGGGAGGTACTGATCATCTCGACGCCGCAGGACCTGCCGCTCTTCCGCCGCCTGCTGGGCGACGGTTCGGCGTTCGGGCTGAGGCTGGAGTACGCGGTGCAGGAGCGTCCCGAGGGCCTCGCGCAGGCGTTCCTCATCGGCGCCGACTTCATCGGCGACCGCCTGTCCGCGCTGGTGCTGGGCGACAACCTTTTCTATGGGCACGACCTGCCCCGCGCCCTCTCGCGGGCGGCCGCACGCACGGAGGGGGCGACGATCTTCGGCTATCATGTCGCGATGCCGCAGGCCTACGGCGTGGTCGAGTTCGACGGGACCGGGAAGGTCGTCTCGATCGAGGAGAAACCGGAAAAGCCGCGTTCGAACTACGCGGTCCCCGGCGTGTATTTTTATGACCGCGACGTGGTCGGTCTGGCGCGCAGCCTCCGTCCCTCGCGGCGGGGTGAGCTCGAGATCACGGACCTGAACCGACTTTATCTCGAGAGCGGGCGCCTGAACGTGGAGCTGCTCGGCCGTGGCACGGCCTGGCTGGACACGGGCACGCACGATTCGCTGTTGGACGCGGGACAGTTCGTGCAGGTGATCGAGCACCGCCAGGGGCTGAAGATCGCGTGCCTCGAGGAAATTGCGTTCGCGGCGGGCTGGATCGACCGGGCGGCTCTGGCCGAGCGCGCGCGTTTCCTTGGAAAATCGGGCTACGCCGATTACCTGCGCAGGCTCGCCGACGGGGCCTGAGAACTGCGCCGGATCGAGCCGACGACGACCGTGAACGACCCGCACGCGAAGACTTCCCGCGCCCCGGGTGCGCCGCTGGTCAGCTGCATCGTGCCGCTCTACAACGGCCTCGCGCTGACGCGGGCGATGCTGGACTCGCTGGTCGAAACCATGCCCGGCGGCCTGGCGTGGGAGGTGGTCTTCGTGGACGACGGCTCCACGGACGGCACGCGCGACTGGCTCGCCGGCCTCTCGGACCCGCGGATGCGCGTGGTGCTCAACGAGCGGAACCAGGGCTACGCGGGGGCCAACAACCGCGGAGCGGCAGAGGCCCGGGGCCGGTTCCTCGCCCTGCTGAACAACGACCTGGTCCTGAAGGCCGGCTGGCTGCAACCGATGCTTCGCCTCCTGTCACGCCCGTTCTCGCGGGCCGGCATCGTCGGCAACGTCCAGCGCCGGGTGGACGACGGCGCCGTGGACCATGCCGGGATCGTAGTCGGGGCGGATGCGAAACTGCGTCACATCCAAACGCTGCCCGGCGCCGACACCGCCCGGCCGCAGCGTCCGTTTGCGGTCACAGCCGCGTGTTGCCTGATCCCCGCGGCGCTGTTCCGCCGTGCCGGCGGCTTCGACGAGGCGTTCGAAAACGGCGGCGAGGACGTGGACCTGTGCCTCCGGCTACGCGCGATGGGGCGGCGGGTCGAAATCGCCTACGACAGCGTCGTGCTGCACCACGTGAGCGCCTCGCGCGGGGCGCCGGGAATTCGCGACGAACGCAACAGCCGGCGCCTGTTCACCCGATGGACGGGCGAGCTGAGCCAGGCGGCCGCGGAGGCGCTTCTGCGGGAGGCGGAGCCCGGAAGCCTGGGCCGCGGAGAACGCCTCCTGCGCGCGCTGCGTTCGGCGGGACTGCCGGCCCCGGTGCCGCGGCGCCAGCGCCTGCTCGCGCGCAGCACGATCTGGCGCGAGGAGTCGCGGTGGCGGGAGTTGTTCGGAGAGCTGCATCCGTACGCGAGCGCGCCCGCCTCGGAACACGGCGAGGAGGGGTTCCGCTTCGACGAAAAGCGGTTTCCCGACATCAGTCCCACCGGGGGCGGCGACCGCAAGACGCACTATCCCTGGATCGACCGCTTCGCGACGCTGCGTTTTCCCGCCGGTTACCCCTATCGCAACCTGATCCTCTTCGGGCTCGTGGCCAAACCGGACCCCGGAAAGCCCTGGTCCGAGGGCGAGCTGGGACTGCGTGTCACCGTCAACGGGATACAGACGACGGAGCTCTTCCCGATCGGGCCCGGGCCGTTCCGCATGGACGTGCCCGCGCCGGCGGCGCTGCCGGACCGGCCCACGCTGGCACGCCTGGAACTGCTCGGGATCGACCGCGCGAACCGGCTCGGCCTGATCGGCCGGCTCACGTCCCGCCTGCCGTTTTCGCGGTCGTGGCATGAGCGGCATGCGGTGTACCGGACGCGTGCACTCAACCGCCGCCTGCGCTTCACGCATCTGGTGGCGGACGACGAGCGCATCCTGGAGTTCAAGCATCCCAAGCCGCAGCCCCCGCTCCGCCAGCGCCTGCGCGGCGCGAAGGCGGGCATCAACGTGGTGGGTTGGCTGCGCGCCGAACTGGGCATCGGCGAGTCGGCGCGCTGCATGGCGCGGGCCTGCGACGCGATCGGGCTGCCCGCCGCGCTGATCGACATGCGGCTCCCCTGCCTGAACCGCAGCGGGGACGAAACCTTCGCCCAGCGCCTGCAGGAGGATAATCCGCACCCGGTGAACGTGTTTCACATCGACCCGCCGGTGGCGCGCGACATCGACCATCACCACGGCGCGGCATTCCGGACCGGGAAGCTGAACGTCGGCTACTGGGCCTGGGAGCTTCCCGAGTTTCCAGACGAATGGGTGCCGCAGGCGGAGTTCTTCGACGAGATCTGGTGCCCCTCCGAATTCGTCCGGGCCGCGGTGGCCGCGAAGGTGAGCACGCCGGTGTTCGTGATGCCCCACGCGATCCAGATGCCCGAGCCCGGACCGGATCCGAGGAGTCGTTTCAGCCTTCCCCGCGACCGTTTCCTGTTCCTCTTTCTGTACGACCTCAACTCATACCAGGAGCGGAAGAACCCGCTCGCAGTGATCGAGGCGTACCGGAGGGCCTTCCCCGACGAGCGTGGCGTGGGGCTTGTGATCAAGACCCAGAATCCCGGGCGCAACCGGGCCGCGTATTCGAAGCTCGAGGACGCAATCCGCGGGCTGAGCCACGCCTCGCTGATCGCCCGCACGCTCTCGCGCGTCGACGTGTACGCCCTGGAGGCGGCCTGCGACAGCTTCGTCTCGCTGCACCGCTCCGAAGGGTTCGGCCTTGCGGTGGCGGAGTCGATGGCACTGGGCAAGCCCGTGATCTCCACCGACTGGTCCGCCACCGCCGAATTCGTCAACGAGGGCAACGGCTGCCCGGTCCGGGCGAGCACCATCCGCCTGCAGGAGGACCACGGTCCCTACAAGCGGGGCTGCACCTGGGCGGAGCCGGACATCGACCACGCGGCCGGCCACATGGTCCGCCTCGCGGGCGACCGCGAACTCTGCCGCACGCTCGGTGCGCGCGCGGCAGCCGACATCCGGGAGCGACTCTCGCCCTCGGCGATCGGCTCGCGTTACGTGCGGCGCCTGGCCGAGCTGGGACTCAGGATTTCGTAGACTCCCCGTCGCCGCGCTTTTCGAAGAGGCGTTCGATCTCTTCGAGCGTCCTGCCCTTCGTCTCCGGCAGGAAGAACGCCGCGGCGATGAAGTACACGACCGTGCACCCTGCGAACACGAAGAACATCGTCGAATAGCCGTAGCGCCCCACGGTGGGCAGGAAGACGGCGGCGATGATCGTCGACACACCCTGGTTGACGAGCAGGGCGATGCTCATGCCGTTCGAGCGGATCCGCGTCGGCATGAGCTCGGACAGCGCCAGCCACACGCAGACACCCGGGCCCACCGCGAAAAAGGCCATGAAGCAGAAGATGAAGAAGGCGGTGATCCAGCCGCTGCGCTCGCTGGGCATGGGGGTCACGAGCGCGTTTTCGATGTGGAGCGGAGCCTTGCGGGCGGCGTCCAGGCTGGCGAAGGGGTTGGAAAAGAAGGCGACCACCTTGTTCGAAGGCAGGCAGGCCGCGCGGGAGATCTGGAGCGGGCCGGCGGCGGCGTCATCGGAGCGCACGACATTCGTCGCCGCCCGGAAGTCGCCATAGGAGTAGATCACGATCAGAGTGCTGGGCCCTGTCTCGAGCGCGCGTCCGGCGGGTCCCGCCGAGTCCAGCAGGCGCCTGGCCTCGGCGCCCTGAAAGGACACGGATGCGGTCTGGTCGGGGCGCACCATCGCCTGGACCGCGGCGCGGCAGTCGACGCGCCGACTCTCGGAGCGGCGGAAGACGAAGCCCACGAGCAGCAGGGAGACGACGATGCCCGCGCTCCCGAGGGAGAGCAGGAACTTGCGGCCCTTGCGGTCCACCAGCACGACCGCGCCGATGGTGGTGAGGAAGTTGACTATCGTGAGGATGAGGTAACCCCAGTGGGCCTGCACGTCGGAGAGGCCGCTCTGGAGCAGGATCGTGGTGTTGTATCCGATGATCGAATTCACACCGGTCGCCTGGTTGCAGGCCAGGATGAGGCAGGCGAGCACGAACGGGACGACGTAGCGGCGGCTGAACAGCGAATCCCGGGCGCGCCCGGAGGCGGCCGAAGCGGCGGAGGCCTCCGCGGCCGCGGCCGCGTCCATCTCGCGCAACTCGAGGGCCGCCTGTTCGTCGGAGCGCGAGCGCAGGAGCGCCGCGAGGGCGGCATCCCGGCGGCCGCGGCGGTGCAGCCAGCGCGGGGACTCGGCCACGATCAGGCTGCCCACGACGAACAGCAATCCGGGCGGAAGCGAGACCCAGAAGATGCTGCGCCAGGCGCGGTCCTTGAACGCGAACAGCAGATGGGCGTCACCCGTGCGCGCGACCTCCTCCACGCGGATGCTGAAATACATCCCGATGAGCGCCGCGGCGACAATGCCGAAGGTCAGCAGCCACTGGAAGATGCCCGTGCCTTTGCCGCGGTTTTTCGCGCCCAGGCACTCGGCGAGGTAGAGCGGCACCACGACGCCGATCAGGCCGGCGCTCACCCCTTGGAGCAGGCGGCCGAAGACGAGCGGACCATAGCCGTGCGCAAGTGCGATGACCGGGATGCTCGCAACGAACAGCACGCCGCTGAGCACCATCAGGCGCTTGCGGCCCATCCAGTCGGCCAGCAGCCCGGCAAACAGGGTCGAGATGACGCTCCCAAGCAGCACGGCCGCGACGATGAAGGAGAGCTGGCCCGCATTGAGTCCCGACGTGGCCTCGAGGTACGGGAGAGCGCCAGCGATGATGCCGACGTCGACACCGTAGAGCAGGCCGCCGAGGCCGGCCACGAGAAGCAGGAAGAGGTTGTAGCCCCGCCTCGCGGGGGCGTCGTTGGATAGAGTCGTCATGGGGAGCGTGGAAAATTGCGGGCCTCAGGACCCCTGCTTGGGCGGAGCCGCGAGCGCGTCGAGGCGGCGGCGCCAGGCCTCGGGGCCGAGGGTGGACCGGGCCGACTGCTCCCGGGCGGCGGCAACGAGCAGGCGGATCGCCGGTAGCGCGGGGATCTCGACGGCCGCACCGTTGGGCACCGCGTCGGCGTCGAGCGCCTTGAGGTCGTCGGCCGCCGAGGCCGCGGACAGCGGACGGCGGGCCGCCAGGGAGTCGAGCGCGCGAAGGCCGATCCGGGCGGCCGACTCGAGCTGCGCGCCGACCCGGCCGGAATCGGCCAGCGCGGGAAGGGTCTTCACCACGGGGCCCGCCATCGCGCTCCCGACGGAGCTCCAGTGCTCGAGCACAGCGCGCAGCGCGGCGAGGCGCGCGGCATCGAATTCCGGTCCGCCGAGCAGGACGTCCACGGAGCGGGAGAACGAGCGCGACGATGCGCTGTCGGCGTCGGCCGCATCGGCCATGGTGGTCAGGGGCACGAGCTGATTCATCCAGGGCTGGCATTTGCCGCGCTCGTAGCCCTCGACGGGCTCGACGATCCCCGCGAACTCCCGGAGCGCCAGGGCGTCGGCTGAATCAAGTTTTCCAATACCTAGGTCGGCGAGGATCACCCCGCGGCTGCTCAGGTGACGGAGGCCGAGGGTGGCGAGCTCCGAACTCACCACGGCCAGGCGGCGGTACATGTCGTCAACGTCGCGCACGTTCGCCGGCGACCACAGGCGCTCCGCGATCGCCGCCGTCCTCGGCCAGATGCGCGAGTCGATGGTGTCGGGGGAGACCCACTCGGACCACATCGTCGCCTCGCCGCCGAGAATTCGCGCGCGCTGCGCCGCATCGAGGTCCGACGAGGCCGGCAGCGGGTCGACCAGGTAGTGCCGCCCCGCCGGCTGCATCAGGTCGATGTAGTATCCGTTCGAGAGCAGGCCCGAGTATCCGCGGCGCGCCGCGTCCGCGAGCGCGGCTGGACCACGCCAGGACTGGATCACGCTGGAGGTCGGCAGCCCCGGCTGGAGAATCTCGTCCCAGCCAACGAGGCGTTTGCCGTGTTTTTCCAGGATCCGGATCATCCGCTGGTTGAAGTAGGTGTGCAGCCCCTCGTCGCCGGCGAGGTGATGCTCGCGGATGAAGGCCTGGATATGCGGATTCGCGTTCCACTGGACGCCGTTGTTCTCGTCGCCGCCCAGATGCAGGTAAGGGTCGGGAAACAGCGCGGCCATCTCACCAAGGAAATCGCCGAGCAGGCGGTAAACGCCTTCGTTGGTCGGATCGAGGACGGGGTTGAACACGCCCCACTTGCGCTCGATCCGGTAAGGACCCGGCGCCGAGGCGACCTCAGGATGCGAGACGACCCAGCTGGTCGCGTGTCCGGGCACATCGAACTCCGGCACCACGCGGATGCCACGGTCCGCCGCGTAGGCGATGATCGTCCGGATCTGGTCCTGGGTGAAATAATGTCCGTCCGACCCCTGCTCCTGGAGCTCGGGATGCGTCAGGCTCTGGATACGGAAGCCCTGGTCGTCGGTGAGATGGAGGTGGAGCACGTTGAGCTTCACCAGGGCCATTCCGTCGAGATTCCGCTCGATCACGTCAATCGGCTGCCAGTGGCGCGCGACGTCGATCATGAGGCCTCTCCAGGGAAACCGGGGGCGGTCGGCGATGTGCACGCAGGCGGCTCCCCAGCCTGCCCCCTGCCGCTGCACGAGCTGGAGGAAGGTTTCCAGGCCGCGCAGGACGCCCAGCGTGGTGGGAGCCGTCAGCCTGGCCTGCGCCGGGCCGACCACGAGGGTGTAGCTTTCGTCCTCGCCGAGTTGCGGGATCGGCGCGCTGGCGCGGGCGCATTCGATGACGAGCGAGGCGTCGGAGGGCGAAGCCGCGACCGGGTCGGTGAAGCGCAGGCCCGTCGCCCGACCAAGGTACGCGAGCGCGCGGGCGACGGCATGGCCGATGCGCGGGTCGACATGACCGGGGTACGACACTGAAAATCCCGGGCCCACGGCGAGCGATCCGGCGTCGAACTCGACGTGTGCAGGGAGCGGCATGAGCGCCGGGTGGCCGGGACCGTCGGGATTGGGCGACGGCGCGGCGGAGGCGGACAGCATGGCGGCGGAGAGACCGGCGCCCAGCAGGGCGAGCGAAGTCATGCGACGAATACGCAAAAACGGCATGGAGGATGGGGAGACCGGACCGGAGACCGAGGGGAAGGAAGGAAGGTGGCCCGAGGATAGCGGCTCCGGACTTCACAAGAAATCGCAAATTCGACGATGTTTTTAACAATTCCGACGACACGCCCGAACGGCGCGCAACCGAGATTTTTTTGGTGCCATTCAAGCCCTTCTGTCGCTTAACCGATGCTCCCGCGGACCTGGCCGGGAGGCCACGGAACGTGGTAGGAATCCATGTCTCCGCTGCATTTCAGCCTCGTCCTCCTTCTCTTCGCCTATGCTGCGGGCCTGCTCGGCTCGCTCGCCGGTCTCGGCGGAGGCATCATCGTCGTGCCCGCGCTGACGATGATCCTCGGCGTCGACATCAAGCACGCGATCGCGGCGTCGATCGTGGCGGTGGTGGCGACCTCGCTCACGTCGTCGGCCGTTTACGTGCGCAAGCGCCTCGCGAATCTCCGGGTGGCGATGTTGCTGGAGCTGGCCACCGTGGTCGGCGCCCTGTGCGGCGCGCTCGCGGGCGGGATCCTGCCCGAACGCGCCCTGTATCTGGTCTTCGCGGCCGTGCTTTCCTACGCCGGCTGGTCGATGTGGCGGCGCCCCGTGGCGACGCCTGCGGCCGGCGAGGCGGACGACGCCTGGGCCGACCGTCTCGCCCTTCACGACGGTTATGACGATCCCGGGCTGCGTCGCCGAATCGAGTACCGCGTGCGCGGGACCAAGCTTGGCCTCGCCGTTTGCTGGCTCGCGGGCGTGATTGCCGGCCTTCTGGGCGTCGGTGGAGGCGCGCTCAACGTTCCGGTCATGAACGTCGGCATGGGCATGCCCATCAAGGTCAGTTCCGCCACCAGCAGTTTCATGATCGGTGTCACCGCCGCGACAGGTGCCGCCATCTATCTCATGCGCGGCGAGGTCCTGCCGTTCCTCGCGGCGCCCGTCGTCGTGGGCGTGCTGCTCGGAGCAAAATCCGGCGCCAGACTCATGGGCCGGATCCAGCCGGGCCTGATCCGCGGCGTGTTTATGGTGGTGATTGCCGTGACCGTGGTGGAGATGCTCGCGAAAGGACTCCGATGAACACGACGAAATCCGATTCGAAGCATGACGCTGGAGGCGGGCCGGGCCAGCCGAACCTCCACGCGGTCGTCGGCCGCGTGCTGGAGGTGGGGATGTGGTCCAGCGTCGTGCTCATAGCCGCCGGCACCCTGCGGAGTGCGTTCTCGGGGCGGCTTGGAACGGGTGCCGCGGCGACGCACGCCCTGGTCACTGCCTCCGCCACGCCCCTGCGCCTCGGACGGCTGGCCGAGGGCATCGCACACGGCGGCGGAAATTCCCTGGCGATGGCGGGATTGCTGCTCCTCGTGGCCACGCCGGTGGTTCGCGTGGCCGCATCGGCCACGGTGTTTGTCCTGCGGCGCGACCGGGCCTATGTCGTAATCTGCTCGGTCGTGCTCGCGCTGATGATCCTGGGATTCGTGCTGGGGCGCGCCGGCTGACCGGGGACGCGCCCGAGCCTCAGAGCGCCCACTTCACCGAAACACTTGCGACATCCAGATCGACGCCGCGCCCCGGCGCGATCGCCTCGGGGATCCGGCTGCGGCTCTGGAACCAGGAATAGGAGGCGCTGATCGTGCAGCGGCGCGACAAGGCGCAGGCGGCCTCGCAGGAGAGAGCCCAGGCCTGGTCGTTGCGGACCGCGGGGTAGTCGTACTTCGAGGCCAGGAACTTCACCCCGGGTTCGAGCGACAGGCGTTTGCCGACCGCATGTTTCCAGGTGAGTGCGTAAGTTGCATCCTGATACGATGTCGACCCGGTGCCGGAAACCCAATGCCACACCTTTGTGGTGGCGGACAGCGAGTCGCCCGCGGCGATCCGGGCCGACAGGCTGCCCTCGGCATAGAGCCAGGTGTGGTCCGCACCGGCAATTCCGCGGTTCGCAGCATCGGTGTAGCGGCGGAAATCCGGTCCCACGAGGGCGCTCCCGGACAGCCACGAAAGAAGCTTGCCCTCGAAACCGGCCAGCAGGCGATTGTAGGTGTTGTCGCTGTGGGTGCCGCCCCAGGGCAGGCGGGCCTGGAGCTGCCGCCCCACCCTCCAGCCGACGAAATACGCGCGGTCGCTGCCGGCCCGATACCCGAGATCCAGGCCCGCGTTTGCGTCGGAGCGATCCACAAAATTCACGTACCCCCGGTAGGCGCCGACCGGATTGTGACGGTCGACAAGCAGGTCGTAGGTGGCCGACGCCGCCACCGCGCGGACGAAGGCGGGGCCAAAGTCGCGGCGCAAGCTGAGCTTCGGACGCTCCTGGATCTGCCGCCGGCGCTCGCGGGGCAGCGCGGAGCTGAAGGCGCTGTAGGTCGAGTAAAACGGCCCCTCGCGCCCTCCGTCGACGAACAGCAGGCTGTTGTCCAGCGCCAGCGACCAGCCGCTCTCGGAGGCCTTGAGTCCGAGGACGAGGGTGTGCTTCGCGTTGTCCTCGCCGCTGACGTGATCAAAGAACGAATACGAACCGACGTATCCGGCCGTGAAGGACCGGAGAGGTCCGCCGGACCCGACACCAAGCAGGGGACGCAGGTCGAGCGTCAGCCGCGGCCCCACGGTCGTGACCCAGGCGGAGCGGTCCGCGAACCCGGGATGTGCGGCCTGCTCCGCCTGCACCCCGAACACACTCGAATCATGGACCAGCCCGACCGAGACCGAGGCGTCGGACAGCCAGGCCGGTCTCTGCGGCCCCGCCTCCGGCGACGGCGCACCGGCGATCGCGGCGCACAACGCGGCGGTCGGGACGGCGGCGGACAAGGCGGCCAGCAGGGGGGCGAGACGGAATTTCATTGAGGGAGTCTGGTTCGGGCACGGGGCCTTGCGGCTCCCGGAGGGCTTCGGTGGCGCAGGGAGTGCACCACGCGGATTGAGAGTTGTGCCGGAATGGCAGGCCGGCGTGTCGCACGACCCGCCGAACCTTGGCAACCCCCAACCCGCGGCCCGAAATTCGCGCGGTCCGGACGGCGCCGAAATCCACGCCAGAGTTTCCAACCTGCCACGCGCCCACCAATCGCCCGTGGCGTGCGCACGCCCCGGATCCTGCCGGCTTAAGTCATCCTCCGCCATGCCATTGCCGTGCCACGTCCGCCCCGGGGCCCCATCCGCATCGGAGCGCCCGGGGCCGCGGCACCAAGCCTACTTACCGTTTTGGGAAGGCCTCCTAATACCCGCAAAAGCCCCCCTCCTTTGAGGGGGCACGCTTCGCTTGAATTCGGTCGCCGGAAAACCTTCAATCCAACTTTCGCCGCGCAGCCCACACAGCCGGCAGCACCCCCGCAATCACCCGTCATGTCATTGCTTCGAACCACCCTCGTCTCGCTCGTGCTGGCCACCGGCGCGCTGGCGCAGACTCCGGCCCCCCGGCCGCTCTACCTCGACCCCACCCAACCCGTCGAAGCCCGGATCAACGACCTGCTTCCGCGGCTCACGCTCGACGAGAAGATCTCCATGCTCGGCGGCGACCAAACCGGTTTCAACGCGACCGGCGTGCCCCGACTGGACATCCCGCCCATCCGGATGTCGGACGGCCCGGTGGGCGTGCGCACCGGCGAAGCGACGGCCTTTCCGACGTCGATCGTCATGGCCGCGACCTGGGACCCCGCGCTGATCCGCCAGTACGGCGTGGCGCTCGGTGACGAGGCGAAGGCCAAGGGAAAGAACTGCATCCTCGGCCCCTGCGTGGACATCGACCGCTTCCCGCTGGGCGGACGCAATTTCGAGAGCTTCGGCGAGGATCCGTTCCTGACCGCGAGCATGGCCGTGCCCTACATCGAGGGCGTCCAGAGCCAGGGAGTGATCGCCACGGTGAAGCACTTCGCCTGCAACGACCAGGAGTACGAACGAAACAACTACAACGTGCTGGTCGACGAGCGCACGCTTCACGAGATCCACCTCGTGCCCTTCGAGGCCGCGGTACGCAAGGCGGGCGTGCTCGCCCTCATGTCAGCCTACAACCTGGTGAACGGCGAGCACTGCAGCGAGAATCACCACCTGCTCACCGACATCCTGAAGAACCAGTGGGGCTTCAAGGGCATCGTGATGTCCGACTGGGTCTCGGTCTACAGCGCCGACAAGGCAGCGCTGGCGGGCCTCGACCTCGAGATGCCCCAGCCCATCTGGTTCGGCGAGCGCCTGAAGCAAGCGGTGCTGGACGGCAAGGTTCCGATGTCGGTGATCGACGACAAGGTGCGCCGCCTGCTGCGCGTGCGCTTCGAGGCAGGCATCTTTGAAAATCCCGATCCGAAGCCCGATGAGTCGGTCGTGCGCAGCGCAGCCCACCGAGCCCTCGCCCTGAAGATCGCACAGGAGGGCATCGTCCTCCTCCAGAACAAGGGCATCCTGCCCCTCGACCCCGCGAAGCTAAGGACGGTCGCGCTCATCGGCCCCTCGGCGATGATCGCACGGACCGGCGGCGGCGGAAGTTCACACGTGAATCCGTGGCGCACCACCAGCCCCTACGAGGGCATCACGAGCCTGCTCGGCGGAAAGGTCCGCGTCACCTGCGCCGAGGGCGTGAGGCTCGATCCGTTCAAGACCGCGATCATCCCCTCCTCCTACCTTCGCACGCCGGACGGAGAGTCGGCGGGCCTGCTCGGCGAGTACTTCGCCAACCCCACGTTCAAGGGCGCACCGTTGTTCACGCGCGTCGACCCGCAGATCGACTTCGTCTTCCCGAACGCGAAGCCCGACCCGCGCATGCCCGCCGACAACTACTCGATCCGCTGGACGGGGCAGTTCATCCCGCCGGCGACGCAGACCTACCACTTTGCCATGGGCAGCGACGACGGCTCGCGGCTCTACATCGACGGAAAGCTCGTAGTGGACAACTGGGGACAGCACGGCGACGAATACCAGACCGGCAGCATCGACCTGCAGGCCGGGCGGCCCTACGCGATCCGCATCGACTATTTCCAGGGCGGCGGCGACGCCGCCGTGCACCTGGCATGGAAGGATCCGACCGACAAGACTCCCGAGCCCACGATTGCCGACGCCGTCGCCGCGGCGAAGAAGGCCGACGTCGCGATCCTGTGCGTGGGCAACACCGCAAACAACGAGTCCGAGGGGCACGACGTCGACAGCTTCCACCTTCCCGGCAACCAGGACGCCCTGGTCGAGGCGGTGCTCCGCGCGAACCCGAACACCATCCTCGTGGTGTACGGCGGCGTGCCGGTCCGCCTGGAGAACTGGATTGCCCAGACCAAGGCCATCGTCGCGGCGCTCTATCCCGGCCAGGAGGGCGGCGAGGCGCTGGCGGACATCCTCTTTGGCCGGGTGAATCCGTCGGGCAAACTGCCGTTCTCCTACATCCAGGACGGCGCACAGTCGCCCGCCTTCGCGGCCTACAAGTCGCCCACCAACGTCGTGCGCTACTCCGAGGGCGTGTTTGTCGGCTACCGGTTCTACGATGCGCACAACATCCGGCCCCTGTTCCCATTCGGCTACGGGCTTTCGTATACGACGTTCGACTACAGCAGGCTGAGGATCGAGAAGCGGGGTGAACACGATTTCGTGGTCAAGGCCGACATCACCAACACCGGCCGGCGCGAGGGCGCCGAAGTGGTCGAGGTGTACGTCTCGCCCCATCCCTCGCCCGTCCCGCGGCCGCCCAAGGAGCTGAAGGGCTACGAACGCGTCACCCTCGCGCCGGGCCAGACGAAGACGGTGAGCGTGCCCCTGGACGCGAGGTCGTTCGAGTACTACGACGCAGACACGGGGCGCTGGACGCTCTCGCCCGGCCCCTTCGACATCCTCGTCGGGCCCTCGTCACGGGAGTTCCGGCTGCACCAGTCGATCAACGTCCGCTAGTTTTCGAAAACAGCGATTTCGGATAGTCCCCGCCGTCGACGAGCCGCCCGAGCGCGGCCACGACGCGGGGACGGTCCTCGCGGTTGGTGACGCCGAACCACTCGGCCGAGGTCGGAAGCACGCGTACGCGGGCCTCTCCGCGCGAGATCATCCCGGTGACCGCCGAAGGCAGGTAGAACTCCGACTTCGGCTCCCCTCCCCTCGCCGCAAGGAATTCCCGCAGGTCCCGATCGAGGGCCGCGAACACGGCCTTGGTGAATCCGAAGCAATTCATCGACACGACCTCATCCCCACGGAGGTCACCGCGGCCCAGCTGGGAGGGCTCGATCGCCGTGCGCTCGGTGATCCGGACAAGGTAACCGTCCGCACCCACCTCGCAGATGCCGCGCGATACGCTCCCGTGCTCCGAGAGCGTGCGGTCGAGCCGGTAGCCAACCATGCACAAGTCGGCGACACCGCGTCCCGCCAGCGCGCTCGCACGCAGGAACACCGCCAGGCGCTCGAAGGCGTCGCGGCCAAAGAAATCGTCCGCACCAATCACCGCGAAGGGTCCGTCGATCGCGTCCCTTGCACACCACACCGCATGCCCCGTCCCCCAGGGCTTCTCGCGGTCCGCCGGAGGGGTGAATCCGCCCGGCAGCGCATCGAGCGACTGGAAGACGACATCGACCCCGATGCGTCCCGCGTAGCGCCCGAGCACCGCGGAGCGAAACGCCTCCTCGAAATCGCGGCGGATCACGAAGACCACCCGGCCGAACCCCGCCCGGATGGCGTCGAACACGGCGTAGTCGAGAATCGTCTCGCCGGAGGGGCCGACGGGATCGAGCTGCTTCAGGCCACCGTAGCGGGAACCCATGCCAGCGGCCAGGACGAGGAGCGTCGGTTGAGTCATGATCGGGCCGCAGCATGGGGGATCGGCCACCGCAGTCACAGAAAAATCACGACACCGGGGTCCGGCCGCCCGGGGCTTCCGTTGCGCCTCGAATTCGGCTTAGGTGGCTCCATCCCCTTCCACGCATGAGCACCGACTCCCAGCCCTCCTCCCGCCGCCCCAGGTTGCAGGTCCTCGCCACGGGAGGCACGATCGCCGGCGCCCAGACCGGCGGCCGGAGCGGCAGCTACCGCTCGGCTTCGCTGTCGATCGAGACCCTGGTCGCTGCCGTGCCCCAGATCGCCGAGCGCGCCGACCTCGCCCTCGAGCAGGTCGCCCAGCTCGGAAGCCAGGACATGGACGACGCCCTGTGGCTGAAGCTCGCAGAGCGTGCGGGCGCCGCACTCGCGTCGCCGGACGTCGACGGCCTGGTGATCACGCACGGCACCGACACGATGGAGGAGACCGCCTATTTCCTCTCGCTGGTGCTGGCGTCGACCAAGCCGATCGTCCTCGTGGGTGCGATGCGGCCCGCCAACGCGATCAGCGCCGACGGCCCGATGAACCTCTACAACGCGATCGCCGTCGCCACGGACCCGGAAGCGGCGGGCCAAGGTGCGCTCGTCGTCGCGAACGACGAGATCCATCACGCGCGCGCCGTGGCCAAGACCAACACGACCCAGGTCGGTACCTTCCGCTCGATCAATCGCGGCCTGGCGGGCCTCGTGAACCAGGGTCGTATCCACTGGTTCGGCACGCCGGCCACGCGGCACACGGAGGCCAGCAACTTCTCCGTCGCGGGCCTCGCGGCGCTGCCGAGGGTCGAGATCATCTACGCACATGCCGGCATGGGACGGACCCTGATCGACTGCGCCACCGCGGCGGGCGCCGAGGGACTGGTCATCGCAGGCGTCGGCTCGGGCAACTTCCACGCCGACGCGCGCACCGCCGCGGCCGAAGCCGCCGCGCGGGGCATCGCGATCGTCCGCGCCTCCCGCACCGGCGGCGGCATCGTCGAACGCTCGGTCGAGGTCGACGACGACCGTTTCGGGTTCATAGCCGCCGGAGACCTCAACCCGCAGAAGGCCCGCGTGCTCCTGAAACTCGCCCTGACCCGCTCCCGCTCCCACGTGGCCATCCAGGAAATGTTCGATCAATACTGAGGGGGCGCTTTACGAGCGGGGAAAAATCGTTTCGATGCCCTCATGGTTACCCGCCTGTCCTGCCTGTGCCTCGCATTCCTCGGACTCCTTCTGCTTTCGGGATGCGCCAACGGAACCGACCTCAACTGTGTCTCGGTGAACGTCATCTCGGTGGGCCCCGCCAAGGGCGGCAGCCTCGCCTCCATCCCCGTCAAGGTCCGCTACGTCAACGAGAACGTCGTGGCGGTCGGCGCCTCCGACACCTACCACAAGCTGTACCTTGATGGTGAATACGTGGGCAAGTGCCACAGTCGCAATCCCGTGGGCATGCAGGCCGAGGGCGAGATCTCGCAGGACCTGGTCTTCACCATCGAAAAGCCCGACTACGTCCGCCAGCTCGCCATGTCCGGCAAACTCGTCAATTACCGGCTCGAAACCCGCTTGGACGTCTACGTCGACACCGAACATCTCGAGGTGAAAGCCACCGGAAGCGGCACCGTGAACCTCACGTCGCTGCTGGCCGGAAAGTGACCCGACGGACGGCCTGGCGGAGGCCGGCGCATCACGAAATTTCCGGGCCCGGCCGGGCCTAGGGTGTTTCCCCCTGAACCCAGCCCAGGACTGGATTTTACGCTTTTTTGCAAGCCCTGGCGGAGATTCGGATTTCAGTCCGCTCGGAATCCCGTCGATACTAACCTCCCATCGACCGAATTCCAGCCGACTCATGTCCGCCGTTTACACCCGCGAATCCCTCACCTTCGAACTAAGCCGCCTGTCGAGCGCACCGAGAATCGTGCCCAAGCTCGCAGCCCTGGTGAAGGATCCCAACATGAATCCGGAGGATGTCATCGAGGTCATCCGTCACGACCCCGCACTCACCGCCCGCCTGATCGCCGCATGCAAGTCGGCCGCCGTGAACCGGGGCGAGGAGGTCCACTCGGTCATCGACGCCGTCCAATGCCTCGGATTCACAGAAGTGTATCGCATCGCGGTCGTTGTCGCGTTCCGCAGCGGCTTCTGCGGCCGATTCCAGGTGTACGACGAATCGGCCGACATCATCTGGCAGCGGGCCGTCGCCGCGGCCTGCTTCATGGAGGAGTTCGCGCTTGAGGGAGAGGACGACCTGGGTGCCGCCTTCACGACCGGCATGCTTTACATGATCGGGATGTTCTTCGTGGACTGGCATTGCGCCCAGCTTCCCGGCGTACGGATTCCGACGCGCAACCTCCTGCGCCAGGTTGAGATGGAGCGAACCCGGGCCGGATTCGGGCACATGGAAATCTCGGCGATGGCCCTCGAGTACTGGGGTTTCCCGACCGACATCGTGGAGCCAATCCGCTGGTATCTGGAGCCCGACAAGGCGGGCGGCCACACGAAATCGGCTCGCCAGCTCAATTTCGCCGTGAACCTCGCCCAGGACCAGGCGGCCTCCCGGGTGCGCGCGGTGTTCGCCAACCGGAACCGCCCGGTGACCACTCCCGCGGGCAACCCCCTGCCTCCGATCATCGACAAGGTGGGACGGCGCACCGCGGACGCGATGGAGTTTCTCAGGCATTGAGCCGGAAATAATCGGCGGCTAGTCGCCGTCATTCGGATACTTGCAATTTTCCCGGCCGAACGAACGCATTTTTTGCTCAAGCCCGCATCCGGGCGGTACGATTGCTGGTGTTGGCCATGAGCTCCATCCAATCGTCGTACCCGACAAGTCTCTACGGCACCCTGCCGGTGCCGAACGTTTCGGTGGCCCAGACGACCAACCCAAGCCTGGTCCAGGCGGCCACCACGCTGTCGGAACAGGCCGATGTCTTGGCGACCATGGACGGATCCAGCTCGTCGAACAACGCGGTCGACATGCTCGACTCGTTTGTCCAATCGGGCACCGCCCCGAGCCTGCCGACGCCGACTCAGGGCACCGTGGGCGCGGAGGGCACCGCCGTCCAGGGCATCATCGACCAGACGCTGCTCGGAGCCCAGTCGTCGGACCCGCTTCTCAACGCGGTGTACGACTCCTCCGGCTCGCTCCAGTCGCTCCAAACGCCCACGTCGTCGAACACGTCCGCGTGGGCCTCGATCGTGCAGAGCGATCCGAATGCTGCGACTGCGATGACCAACGCCGCCGTCGACCAGAACCTGATCAGCCAGTTCTCGACCTACGCCTGAGGGAGGGTCGGACGAGCGTCACTTTCCGCCGTACCAGAAGGCGCGGCGCCACGCGTGGCGGCGGAGCTTCACGAGCAGCGGCTCGGGGAGATCGGGCAGGTCGCTCACCCCGCAGTTGGCCTCGGCCTGCGCCACGGTGCGGATACCCGGGATGACCGTTGACACCGCCGGGTGCGCGAGCACGAACTTGAGCGCCGCCTGGGCCATCGTGTACCCCGTGCCCTCCAGGTCTCCGCGGATCCGCTCAACCCGCTCGAGCGCCCGTCCCAGCCGGTCGCCCTCGAAATAACGCGAGCGGAAATCGTCGGGGGCGAACGTCGTATCCGCGGTGAACTTACCCGTGAGCACGCCCTCGTCGAAGGCAACCCGCACGATCACACCCACCCCGCAGGCCCTGGCCGCGTCGAGCAGCTCTGCCGCGGGCTCCTGCTCGAAGAGGTTGTAGATCACCTGCACGGAGTCGACCCAGCCCCCGCGCATCAGGTCGATGACTGAGTTCTGATCGTGCTCGGGCGTGGACACCCCGATAAGGCCGATCAGACCCTCGCGCTGGAGCTGGCGCAGGACCCGGAACGGCGTCGGGTTGCGGTTCCACGCGCGGGTCCAGGTGTGCAGCTGGAGGAGGTCGATTCTCTTGGTGCCAAGATTGGCGAGGCGCGTGGCGACGTTCGCGCGCAGGTAGTCCTCGGAATAGCGCTCCTCCGCGCGGCAATAGGGCGAGGGAGGCCACTCGCCGGGCGCGGGCGGAGTCTTCGTGGCCACAAAGACCCGGCCGGCCTTCCCCGCCTCGGCGCGCTCGCGCAAGACCTGGCCGATCAGGCGCTCGCTGCGGCCGTCGCCGTAGCCCGCCGCCGTGTCGACAAACGTGCACCCGAGGTCCAGCGCACGGTGCAGCGCGGCAAGCGAGTCCGCGTCCTTCTGCGGTCCCCAGCTCCCGCCGATGGCCCAGGCGCCAAAGCCGATTTCAGAGCAGTCGAATCCATGTTTTCCAAACGGACGGTATTTCATGATCAGGCGGGGTTGAGTTTGCAGAGGCGTGCGCCGACGCGGCGGCCTCCGATTTCCACCCGGCCTAGGCCTGCCCTCCCAGCCTCTCAAGCACGCAGCGCGCGGGATCCATTCGATCATTTTGGCAGGTCGCTACGGGGATCAACCGGGCGCGGGGCGAAGAGAGTTTTGACAACCCTGCGCCGACGCGCCGGGCTTGGACTCAACCATGCAAAAGGCCTTTGTCACGGGCGCCGCGGGCTTCATCGGATCCACTCTCGTCGACCGGCTCCTCGCCGACGGCGTCGCCGTGGTCGGCTACGACAATTTCTCGACCGGACAGGAGCGGTTTCTCGAGGGCGCGCTCCGCAATCCCGCCTTCCGGATGGTGCGCGGCGACACGCTCGACCTGCCCTCGCTGACCGCCGCGATGGCAGGCTGCGACACGGTGTTTCACCTCGCGGCCAACGCCGATGTGCGCTTCGGCACCGAGCACCCGTCCAAGGACCTGCAACAGAACACGGTCGCCACGTTCCACGTGCTCGAGGCCCTGCGCGCGAATGGCATTCGGAGGATCGCATTCTCCTCGACCGGCTCGGTGTACGGCGAGGCCGCCGTCATCCCCACGCCCGAGGACGCGCCCTTTCCCGTGCAAACCTCCCTGTACGCCGCCTCCAAGGTCGCCGGCGAGGGCATGATCAGCGCCTACGCGGAGGGGTTCGGCATCGAGGCCTACGTATTCCGCTTCGTCTCCATTCTGGGCGAACGCTACACGCACGGCCACGTCTTCGATTTCTACCGGCAGCTCCGGGAACATCCCGACTGGCTGCGCGTGCTCGGCGACGGCTCCCAGCGGAAGAGCTACCTCTACGTGCAGGACTGCATCGACGCGATCCTCCACGTCCTGTCCCAAGCCACCGCCGCAGGCGCGAGGCATCACACGCAGGTGTACAACCTGGGCACCCCGGAGTACGTGCGCGTGAACGACAGTATCCGATTCATCAACACCGCCCTCGGCCTGAAACCCGAGCTGCGCTACACCGGCGGCGACCGCGGCTGGGTTGGCGACAATCCCTTCATCTTCCTGGACACCCAGAAAATCCAGTCCACCGGCTGGCGCCCGAAGCTCACGATCGAGCAGGGCATCGTCCGCACCCTCCGCTGGCTCGAGGCCAATCCCTGGGTTTACCAGGCGAGAGGATGAGGGGCTGAAAGCCGAAGTCAGAGGAACAGAGGACAGAGGTACAGCGGACTGGCCCCACCGATCAGCCAGCACTGACACTAGTTCCCGCCCTCCGACTTCCGACCTCTGACCTCTGACCTCTGACATCTGACTTCTGACCTCTGACCTCTGACATCTGGCCTCCGACCTCTGGCTTAATTCGTGCTTTTTGAGTTTTTCGTGGCACATTCCCGGAGGCGTCAAATGAACCTGAAGAACTCAGCTGGTGTTGAACCGCAGAAACACAGCGGACATGGAGGAATGCCGTCACAGGGACGTCTTGGATTCGATCCTTTCCACCTCACGGGTGAACTCAGATTCTGCCCGTCACTTCAATTTCAGGCTCTGTGATCTCTGTGTCTCTGTGGTTCACTCCCGGTTCTTAAGATGAAAATCGTCGTCACGGGGTCCAGTTCCGGCATCGGGCGCGCGCTCACGCAACGCCTGCTGCTCCGCAGTCACTCGGTGTGGGGCCTCGCGCGGCGCGCCCAGGGCGACTTCGCCGCCCAACATCCGGACCACTTTCGTTGGAGCCGTTGCGATTTGGCCGACTGGGACGCGGTCGAGCGGGCAGCCGGGGAAATTCTCCGCGTCTGGCCGTCGATCGACGGACTCGTGTGCTGCGCCGGCAGCCAGGGAACGATTGGCCCGGCGCTGAAGGCCGATCCCAAACTCTGGAGCGCCACGGTGCGCGCGAATCTCGACGCAACCTATTTCGCCCTGCGGGCACTTGCGCCCGCTCTCAGGGCCGCGGCGCGGCGCGGCAAGATCGTCTGCCTCTCGGGCGGCGGCGCCACCAAGGCACGCCCGCGCTTCGCGGCCTACGGCGCCGCCAAGACCAGCATCGTCCGCCTCGTCGAAACCCTCTCGGAAGAGGAAACCGAAGGCGCCTTCGACATCAACGCCCTCGCCCCGGGAGCCATCGCCACCGCGATGACCGACGAAGTGCTCACCGCCGGTCCCGAGATTGTCAGCGAGGCCGAGTACCAGGCCGCCCTCCGGGCCAAAAAAGCCGGGACCGCGCCGCTCGAGCGTGCGCTCGATTGCGCCGAATGGATGCTCTCCGCCGCGAGCGACGGCATCAGCGGCCGCCTCATCAGCGCGCAATGGGACCCCTGGGAAACGCTCGGCGCGCGCCACGCGGACATCGCCGACAGCGATATTTACACCCTGCGCAGGATCACCCCCGCCAAACCGGCGGAGCGCGACCTCCCTGGCTCAAAGCCCGGAGCTTGAGCGCGACAGTCGGGGTTCCGGCGCGACGCCGCGGCGCCGGCGATCAACCTGGATTCGGTGATTGAATGGAACAGAAGGCAACGAAGAGAACGAAGCACAAACCGCTTACCCCAGGATCGAGAACTGGGCTTGCCTCGATAAAATGGACAGCGAATCAAGCCGCTTTGATTTGGTTTTTCGCTGTTAGTTTTTCGAACGCCACAGGTGAGAGGTACCCGAGCGAGCTGTGGCGCCTCTTCGGGTTGTAGAAG
>MLJW01000042.1_pt1 | contig 186615 bp, 167 predicted proteins | sample 888231 | NCBI WGS metagenome assembly MLJW01 (sample SAMN05788063, study PRJNA343431) | mine drainage metagenome | isolation source: sample collected from the inflow into an acid mine drainage treatment plant... | place: Germany: Lusatia, lignite mining district | reverse complement strand
GTACTGCGAACAGTCAAAAGGAGAGAAACATCAGGATACCAACCCAATAGATTTATGCTAAATTAACAGCTAAGGGTGGGTCAATTTTAAATGCAATTGGTGGGTCAGTTATTAATGCAATTCAACAGACAGTCTTGTTGCGAGTGTATTATTTAGATATTCATTGATGAAGCTACTGTTTATTAATTCGGTATTGTGTACAGAAGGAGTGTTATGGATTTTGTGTGATTCATTAATATATCTTAGGAACTGGAAAAAGTGACCGATATAATTTTCTATTGTGTTTTCAAGAGCAGGAAACATATTAAATAACTTCTCAGTATGTATAGCTTTTTGGTAGCCAATTCTGCCCCGATAACTTTTAAAAAGACCGCGACTTTCCCACTTGTAAATGCATCCTGTAAGTGCAAGATGTATTGCCCATAGTAAGGGCAGAGTGATAATGTTGCCAGAGTCATCCAGAAAAATATGCAGCTTCTCAAGCTGTGATTTTTCAAGACTTATGTCACGCAGAATAATCCGCTCCATAAATACCTACTAAATTAATTATATAGCCATATCTTACTGATTAAATTAAAGAATGAAAACATCACTACTAACGATTTTAACATTTATTACGGGTATTTATTTTGCCCGTATTGGGCGGGATTTCCGGTTCAAATAGAACAATGGTAAACATACGGCTGAACTCAAGGCTTTCGGTAATGTTGTTGCTATTACTCAGCATTCTACATGGTCTGTACTCGCTTGTTTAAGCGTTATTTAGTGGCAGGTAGGCTTCTGTGTCTAACGCTTAAGCAGTTTGTTATGTTGCTTAGCGTACAGACTTGGTGAGTCTCTCCCGCATATTCTTCGTTGTAGTTCATTTTTATATTACATATAGGAAATTACCATGAAAAATAACACACACTTTAAATTGACGTTGCTGATGACCGCGATGCTTGTAAGTTCAGCTAGTTCGCAAGCTTTTGCTTTGGATAATTTGGATGAGGTTAATCAAACGCCCTACACAACATCATTCAAAGCACTGGATATTGACAATAATGGCCTACTGACTAAATTAGAAGCAAAAAAAGAAAAACTTTTTTCTAAGCACTTTTCTGTTGCCGATAAAAATAATGACGGCAGCCTTGATCAGCAGGAGTACACGGATTACAAAACACAAGCTGAGCAAAAAAATGTTAAGCGTATCGTAAGTGACAGTGTGATCACTTCAAAAGTGAAAGGTAGTTTGTTAAAAGATGAAGGTTTGAAAAGTCTCAAAGTAGGCGTTAAAACGCATCAAGGCATTGTGCTATTAAGCGGATTCGTTGAAACTGAAAATCAAATCCAGCAAGCCGGAAAAATAGCGTCTGAGACTGAAGGTGTCATTTCAGTTAAAAATAGCTTGGTATTGAACAAAGATTAATCTACATAGGGGCTAATAAATAAGTATTCAGTTAAATTTCTGCATTCTTATTCAGCTGGCTCCCTAACCATGATGAGTTCTTACGACACTTAAGATAGTTTGAGTGTCGATTTTTATTTATTTTTTAAGATTGGAGATTGATCATGACTAAAAGAATTTTTGCATTAATATTGATGACACTGTTTTTGGCGGGCACTGTTGCAATTATTGGTTGTAATACAATAGAGGGCGCTGGCAAAGATATTGAGACAGGCGGTAAAGCAATTAAAAATGAGGCGAATGAGCATAAGAACTAAAATTTCATGCCAGATATCAGAGCGGGATGCTCTGCCTTGTATAGAGTCAAGCCTGAATCGATTATTATAAAAACCGTGCCCACAAGCGTGCAGCTCTTTCTTTAATTCGTACGCTGATTGAGCGTTCTCTCCATGCATCAAGCGTCACTAGTTTAGAGGACTCCAGATCCTTTTCAAACATTGCTTGCATCTTGTCACCAAAATCTTGCCCGAGTAGAACTGCATTAATTTCCTGATTGTAGGTGAAGCTACGCCAGTCAAGATTGGTTGAGCCTATAGTGGACCATACACCATCTATGAGCGCAGTTTTTGCATGCAGCATTGCATCTTGTCGTTCATAGATTTTTACGCCGGCATCCAGCAGCTCATCGTAATAAGAGCGGGATGCATAAAATACCAAAATAGAATCCGTTTTTTCGGGCAATAACAGCCGCACGTCGACGCCGCGCTGCACCGCTTCTTTTAGTGCGCTAAGTATTTGCGGATCAGGAACGAAGTAAGCGTTGGTTAGAAAAATGCGTGTTTCTGCACTGTTGATGGCTGAGAGTAATGTTGCATATATCTGGCTATATGGTTCCTCTGGGGAGCTGCCGATGGCGCGTACCACTTCGTTACCCTTGCTAGTCAGCTCTGGAAAGTAATCTTTAGAAGCCAATGGTTTGCCTTTTTGTTCAAGCCATGTTGCCATGAATAGCTTTTGAAACTCGCTGACTACAGGTCCAGCTAGGCGTAAATGTGTGTCACGCCAGGCCGTGTTGCCTTTGGTAGGCTTGGATTTTCCGAATGATCCGCTGGAATAGACGCTACTGATATTAATTCCGCCAACAAAGGCGACCTGCCCGTCCACAATCAGTAGTTTACGATGATCACGTCGGCTGACTTGCCAAGATCTACGTGCTTTGAGCGGGTTAATCGGATTGAATTCCAAGATATTTCCGCCACTTTCTATGAGCGGCATAAAAAACTCCTTGGGTGTATTCATTGAGCCCACACTATCATAAATAAGATTTACTTGAACCCCGGCATTTTGCTTGCTGACTAATAGCTTGGCAAAACGTTGTCCAATTTCATCGTCTTCGATGATGAAAGTTTCCATATTGATATGATCTTTTGCATGCTGTATTGCCAGAAACATTGCATCATAGGTAGTGGGGCCATCTACCAGTAAATCTACTTTATTGCCGACCACCAGTGGGCTGCCAACAATTTCGGCCTCCAGTACTAAATGCTTATCAAAGATATTCGTATCATCACCATTCTTTTTAAGTCTGGCTAGAATCCCCTTGCTCTGCTGGGCGGTCAGTGGACCATGCATACCTTCAAGCTGCACAGGATGCGATGGTTGCATTGCCATATCAGGCACCATGGTCGGTATGGATGTGCAACCAGTTAATAGGATTAAAAAAAGGCTAATTACCTGTTCTTTAGTGATTAAAAGATTAATTTTATTTAAAGCCATTTACCTCTCCAGCACAGCTATTCAGCTTCATTTAAACATTTAATTAACACTAGCATATAAGCTTTTCGTGCTCCGTACGCTAGCACACTTAATTCGATGTTTTTAATGGTCTATATCTTTGATACGTGCGCTACCGCACGAACTAGATTAAATGCTATCGCATAGTATAGGTGTCGTTAGTGTTGCGTTATGTTGACTAGCATGGCTCCCATCATTGTTATTAAATCGGAGATTACAAAATGATGAAAAGAATTCGTTACCTATTGATATTGCTCGGAGTGCTGTCTTGCTCTGTAGCGCATGCCGAGGTGAACGTAAGCATCGGTATTGGTTTGCCAGGTGCAAGTGTCGGCATCAACTTGCCAGCTTACCCAGATTTTGTAGTGGTACCTGGCTATCCGGTTTACTACGCACCTCGCCTTGAAGCAAATCTCTTCTTTTATGATGGTTTGTACTGGGTTTATCAGGATGATAATTGGTACGCCAGTTCTTGGTATAACGGGCCGTGGTGGTATGTGTATCCAGAAGATGTGCCGTTATTCATCTTGCGAGTGCCTGTGCGGTATTACCGTCGTCCACCTGTATATTTTATCGGATGGTATCAGGATTCTCCGCCACGTTGGGGTAATCACTGGGGACATGATTGGGAGCGCAATAAGCATGGATGGAATCGATGGAACCGCAGCACAGCTCCTGCACCAGCGCCGCTACCTCTTTACCAAAAGCAGTATTCAGGCGATAGATACCCTAGACAGTTGGAACAACAGCATGAGCTTAATCAGCAGCATTACCGCTATCAACCGCATGACCCAGTCGTGCAGCAACGCTATCAGGAGCAGTTTGCACCAAGGGTGCCTGCCCAACGGGTTCGTTCGGTTGCTCCAAACGTTCAGTCACAGCCGAATGAGGGTGTACCTGTATCGCGATCAGCACCAGCATCGCCACAACAGCGGCGTCCAGAACTGCAATATCAAAAGCCGTTACCTAACTCTGAGTTAGATCAGCGTGAGCAGCAGATACAAAGAGCGCCTGCTCAGCGAGAAAGATTCCGCCAAGATGTGCAACGTTCTACATCACCTCAGGCAGATGTTTTAGCTGCACCGCGTACTGAGTCGCCGCCGAAGAGTGGTGAGGTTCAGAGATCAATCCCAGCATCACCACAGCAAGGCGGCAGGGAAATTCAAGATTATAGGCAGTCGCCACAGCCTGAGTCAGATCCACGTGAGCAACAAAGGTCAAGGCAGCGAAATAGAGAGAATGGGCAGCAAGGCAATAATGACGCGCGTGACCCTAGTCAAGGGCAAGGTCAGCAGCGAGATCGTGATCGCTATGAGTCTGCACATTGAGCTTAGTGTTAGACAAGTTTTTAGTCAGTTAATTTATCACTATAAGGATATTCAATATGAAACGTTTTTTGATTGTAGCTGCAGTAGCAGTAGCCTTTAGCACCCCATCATTTGCTGCAGATGTTGGCGTCTCGGTTAGCATCGGTCAGCCAGGCTTCTATGGAAGAATCGATATCGGCGGGTATCCTCAGCCGCAACTGGTTTATCGTCAGCCTATGGTGATTGAGTCAGTGCCGATGGGCAGGCCGCCAATCTATCTGCGCGTACCACCAGGCCATGCTAAACACTGGAGTAAGCACTGTAGAGAATATAACGCCTGTGGAGAGCAGGTCTACTTTGTGCAGGATGGTTGGTATAGCCATGAATATGCTCCACGTTATCAGAAGCAGCATGGTGACCGTCGGGATGAGCGCCGCGACGAACGCAATGATGATCGACGTGATGATCGTCAAGGTAATCATGGCAATCAGGACAATGATCGACATGACAATGGTCGTGGCCGAAATCACTGAGTAGTAGCAGTCCAGCACTTGTCTTTAGCAGTATGTGTTGGATGATGATACGCAGTATTTGAATGTAATCAGCTCGATCTGTGCGTTATCGCACAGATCGCTGGTTGAGTGTAGTGGAAGATATGAACTCAAGTACGAATATGCGTGTGCAAATTTAAACGTAGCCTTAACCTGAGTCATGCTTAGTGAGTTTCTTAGATAGTGAGTAGCAACAGATGCCGATGGTCAAGCAAACGGCTTGAGGTTTGTAGGCTCCATTTTATTTTCTAATATTGATAAGGAGATCTGTTATGAAACAACTTAAATACATTGCTACGACAATCCTTGCTGTGTCGCTAGTAGCCACACTAGGTTGTGCTGCAACGAACAGTAAAGACGGCGCATCAGCATCCAAGCAGGAAAGCGCAGGCGAGTACATTGATGACAGTGTCATTACCACCAAGGTAAAGGCCGCAGTATTGAATGAGCCTACGTTAAAGTCATTTGAAATCAATGTCGAAACCTATAAAGGTGTAGTGCAGTTGAGCGGCTTTGTTAGCTCACAAGCCAATATTGAAAAAGCGGTGGGAATCACACGCAGCATCAAGGGTGTAACGTCAGTTAAAAATGACATGCGACTGAAAGATAAGTAATCATTCGACCCTCTATTTAAGGAGTATCAACATGCTTGAAACTATTGCCGTTCTTTTAATTATTCTCTGGGTGCTTGGCTTGGTCTCGGCATATACCATGGGCGGGTTAATTCATATTCTCTTGGTCGTCGCAATCGTTGTGATTTTGGTGCGAGTAATTCAAGGTCGGCGTCTGTAACTACATCTGCTTTTTATGTGATGGTTAAGGCAAAGTGTCTCTATCTCACCGATTTTCACATCGCCTAAAGTTAAGTACATTTTTATAGGAGAAGATTAGATGAACGCAGTCAAGATATTGGCAATCGTATTGATTGTTGCTGGTGCTCTGGGTTTGGCGTATGGCAGTTTCACCTACACCAAGGAAACGCATCAAGCCAAGATAGGCCCGATAGAACTTTCTATTAAAGACAAAGAAACAGTCAATATCCCTGTTTGGGCTGGAGTGGCGGCGATGCTGGCTGGTGCAGTTCTGTTGTTCGCCCGCAAGTAGGGTCACTCATTATGCTTTTAAGGGTAAGATTTTTAAAGTAATGCGTAGACTAATTAAGAATTTATCAAATTTTGTTAACAATGGAGAAGAATATGGCGAATTTAGTCGATCAATTTAGTAAAGATCAATTAATCAGTGATTTTAAAGTGGCTGTTGCGGATGCTGAAGCATTGCTAAAAGCAACGGTCAACATAGGTGGCGATAAGCTGGTTGAGGTTCGAGCCAAAGCGGAAGATTCACTCAGTATTGCAAAAGCAAGGATGTTGGATACTCAGTCTGAAGTGATTGCCAGAACTAAAGCTGCAGCTAAGGCTTCCGATATTTATGTGCATAACAATCCGTGGCGGTCTATTGGTGTGGCGACGGGTGTTGGTTTGGTTGTGGGCTTACTTATTGGTCGTCGCTAGTTTCTTAAGCAATATGCCAAGTCGCAAAAAAGTAATGTAGTGATTCAACTGTCATTGATTAGACGCTTAAATCAGTGGCAGTTTCAACCTGATGAGTGATCAAGGTAACGTTGTTTGCTGGAGATAAAGTGTATTAAGGGCTTTGGCGATACTGTACGTCAGACAGTAAACGACTCATTTCTTTTTTGACTACGGAATAGCATTCGCATGCATGAGTTTCTAATCCAGTTCGATCAAGGACGGCAATGTGGCCGCGGCGGTAGTTGATAAATCCTGCACGCTGTAAGTTTCCAGCTGCAGCCGTAATGCCCTCACGGCGTACGCCGAGCATGCCTGAGACTAACTCCTGAGTCATAACCAATTCATTGGTTGGCAGGCGATCAAGCGTTAGCAGCAGCCAGCGGCATAGTTGTTGTTCTACTGAGTGGTGTCGGTTACATACGGCAGTTTGTGCCATCTGTGTCAGCAGTGCTTGCGTGTAGCGTAGTAACAGGCGTTGCATTAGGCCGCCGCGATCAAACTCCTGCTTGAGCAAGCGGCGTTCTAGTCGGTAAGCGTGGCCTGCTGTTTGCACAACAGCTGAACTTGATGTGCTATCTCCGCCCATGAATAGAGAAACACCGACCACACCTTCATTGCCGACGCCCGCAGATTCGGCTGATGCGCCAGATTCCATGATATAGTGCAGCGATACGATAGACGTGGTCGGAAAATAGGCATGCTGTAATTGCCCGCCAGGCTCGTAGAGGATTTTACCGAGTGGCATTTGGATTAGTTCCAGATGCGCTACCAATGGCTCGAACTCAACCGTGGGTAGTGCAGCGAGAAGGTGGTTCTGATTCGGGCTATTAGGCGTGGGCATCTTTAACTTTCAAGGTTTGGTGCTCTATCTTTTGTGATAAGTTCAACACCGATTCCTCGGTAGCCGACAAAGCGGCAGGCTCTGTCGAACATCGGCTCTCCACTCACTTGGAATCTTTGCTGTGAACCATCGGCATTGGTGCGACTGAAAATAAAATCAAGGAAAGGCTGTCTAGCGGCAATGCTTGCCTGTAGTGCCTTTCGCTCAGATTCATTCCAGCCTGCCTTTGGAATCCTGCTTATTTCTTTTTCGCCAGTGCTGTCTTTTTCTAAAGTATCAATCTGCATGCCGAGCATATCCAGAACCGGGCCTGACACTTTGGTGAAATTCATGTTTTCATCTTGCTCCCAGTACCAATCTGAGGCTAGTTCAGTCAGGCTGCGATAACGTGCTTCGCTTTCACGTAGTTCAGTCGTGCGCTCCAACACAGTCTGCTCCAGAATTTTGTTGTAATTTTCAAGTTTTTTGTACAGGAGGCGAACCTCAAGCATGTTGTGAATACGCGCTTTGACCTCGACTAAATCAAACGGTTTACTAATAAAATCTTTTGCGCCGGCTTCCAGCGCGCGTAGCTTGTGGTTCGGTTGTGCCGTGAGCACGAGAATAGGCAAGTATGCCTCTTGATCATTTGCTTTAAGGCCTTCTATCACTTGAAAGCCATTCATGACCGGCATTTGCAGATCCAATAGAATCAGGTCGTAACAGTGCTCACGATGTAGGTTAAAGACTTCTTGTGGATTCATGGTTGCAGTGACGGATGTGTAGCCAGTCTCACTCAGCAGTTGCTCTAGCAGGCTGATGTTAGATTCCTGATCATCAACAATCAGTATGCTGGCATTAAGAATTTCTGACGCAGTAATCATCATGATTGTTCCTTTTCAATTGTGAGAATGGTTTTTGTTTCCGCAAACTTTAGTGCTAAGTCCAATGTGTTCATGAATTCGTTAACCTTGATTGGTTTTGTAAGGTAGCGAAAGAATCCAGCCTCTAAACCCTTTTCAATATCACGTGGCATTGCATTCGCGCTGAGCGCAACCACCGGGATATGTGCTGTTTCTGGACATTTTGTGAGTATTTTGAGTGCATCAAAACCACTTAGGCCAGGCAGGTTGATATCCATTAGAATCACGTCTGGTAAAGCGTGGCGGGCAAGTTTGACGCCTTGTTTGGCATTCATTGCGCTGAGTAGGCGAACATCTGGTCGTCGCGCAATAATGTCCTCTATCAGCATTAAGTTTGCTGGGTTATCTTCAACGTAAAGCAGGGTATTTAAGCTTGTATCTATTAGCTTGGGAGTGATGGTGCTGTCTTTATTGTCGCTATCCGTCGCTTGTGATTCAGTTTGCTGCTTTTGGTCAGCTGAGTCATGTTCAATGGCATTCAGTTCAGTTAAATCCAGTTCAATCCAGAATACGCTACCCTTACCAACGGTGCTTTCTACGCCTATTTTTCCACTCATTAAATCAATGAGTCGCTTGCAAACGACTAGGCCAATCCCCGTACCTTCTTCTTCTTTCGCTTTTTGTCCAAGTCGATTAAATGGCTCGAAAAGCTGTGACAGTTGCTCCGATGACAGTCCTGCGCCAGTGTCATGGACGCTGATGCGAATCGAATCCCAAGCGGTCAGTTGGCACTCTACCGTCACTGTTCCGTTTATCTTGTTGTATTTAATCGCATTGGATAACAGGTTGATCATCACCTGTTTTAACCGTGTGCGGTCACCTGTGACGCAATAGGGAAAGTCCGGCCGAGTGAACGTGACATCAATGCCACGCTTTTGTGCCTGTGGCTCAATCATGGATTCACATTCGTGCATTACATCTGCTAGCAATACTGGCTCCAGAGATAGCGTCAGTTTTCCAGACTCAATCAGTGCGAGATCTAACACTTCGTTAATCAGTTCCAGCAAGTACCAGCCAGCTTTAAGAATCTGGTCGACGCTTTTTTTCTGAGAGGTAGTGGGTGGTGGTGTTCCAGACTCTATCAGCTGCGCAAAGCCGAGTATTGCGCCAAGTGGTGTACGTAGCTCATGGCTCATGCTGGAGAGAAAGTCTGATTTAGCCAGATTGGCTTTTTCCGCCACAAATGTTGCGCGTTCAAGCTCAGCATTCTTATCTTGTAGCGCCTCATCCAGCAAGGTGCGTTCAGCTTCTACCTGCTTACGTGCCGTGTTGTCCGTGCCAATCAGCAGGTAACCAATAATCGTGTTATGCGCATCGCGCAAAGCCGTTACAGACACCATTGCTGGTAGGCGGTTACCATCTTTATGGATGTAAGTCAGCTCGTAAATATCCTCAATGCCGCGTGAGGCTTTAAATACCAATGCTTCAAAACCTGGCTTAATCTCGGTATCTAGCTCTATGCTTAATGCTTTAGCGCGCGCTATGATTTCTACTGGGTCAGAAATTTCGGCGGGCGTAATCTTGTTCATGACGTCCACTGCGGCATAACCCAGCATATGTTCCGCGCCGACATTAAATATCTGGATGACCCCTTTAGCATCGGTAGCGATGCTGGAAAAGTTTGCACTATTGAAGATTGCACTTTGCAGAGCACCGGCTTTGAGTAGCGCATCTTCTGCCTGCTTGCGTGCAGTAATGTCACGTAAAATGCATGTGAAGTAGCGTTCGCCGCCGAGCGACATTTCGCTTACCGCTATTTCCAGAGGAAAGGGCTTGCTGTCCTTGCGCCAGCCAATAACTTCGCGCCCAAGTCCGATAGCCAGCGCCTCGTCACTTGCACTGTAATGTTTAAGTGACCCATTGCGCTGCTCTTGATCAAGCTCCGGTATCAATGCACTAAAGTTTAGCCCGGTGAGTTCTGCCGCGCTAAAACCGAACATTCGCTGGGCGGCAGGGTTTACGGTTTCAATAATGCCGTCACGTGCATGTAGCGTGATAATGCCATCTGCTACGGTGTTAAGTATCGTCTGAATCAGAGCGGTATTGTCGCGTAAGGCTTGCTGTACGGCATATTCATCGCTTACGTTGCGAAATACCAGCACAGCGCCGACCACTTGATTGTCACGGTCACGAATCGGTGCGCAGCTATCGGCGATATCACATTCGCTGCCATCGCGAGCAATCAGAACCGTGTGGTTAGCTAGCCCCTGTATTGTACCGTGCGCTAAAGTTGCCACGACTGGAATCGTGGCGGCTAAGCGCGTTTCTTTGTTGATGATGGGAAAAATTTCATTAATGAAGTGACCAATAGCTTCGGCTTGTGTCCAGCCGGTGAGCTTTTCGGCGAGTGGGTTTAAGAGCGTTACTCGTGCTTCTGCATCAGTGGTAATGACGGCATCGCCAATAGAGTTTAGGGTTACCGTGAGCTTTTCTTCACTGTCCTGTAACGTCAGGTTGAGTTGCTGAAGTTGTTTGTTCGTCTCATCTTGAATCGCTAGTAAATGCCGTGTTTCGAGATGTACCAGATTTTTGAGCTTTTGCTGAGTCTGCTGATAAATTAAATAAACGAATGCAAGCGCGAAAAGTGCCCATAGCAGGCCAGAAAACATAATGCTGTTAAACATGCGGTGCATGTCTGATTGAAGTGCAGCGTTTTCCTTCGAGTATATGTTTTCCTCAATCTGCGTAAACTCAAACATCTCGGCACGGATCGAATCCATTAGTCGCTTGCCAATACTTTCGTGTATTTGTGTTGTAGCAGCAGTGATTTTATTATCGTGGCGCAACTGAATTAAATGCGCCATTTCCACCATTTTGGCATCGATCAAAGGAAAGGCTGCGTCTAAGTGGTTTTTAGCGGTATTGGTTAAAGTTAATTCACGTAGTTTAAATAGGCTTTCACCTAGATTGCTACGCGTAACTAAATAGGGCTGTAGAAAGCGCTCGTCGCCAGTGAGTAAATAACCACGCTGACCAGTTTCGGCATCTTTTAATGAGGATAATAAATTGTTGGCTGTGCTTAATGCTAGAGCAGCATGCTCGCGCGCATCTGTTGATTGCTGAATACGGCTAAAAGACCATATCGCTATTGCAAAGGCGATAGCTACCAATAGCGCAGTGAATGTCACAAAGACCGAAAACTTGTAATTAGTTTTCAAGAGAAAACTACTTTTTGCACAAGGCAAACTTTATTGTTTGCAGTAATTTGTGAGGTTTTTTGAAATCCACGTATATTTAGTAGCGGTGGCTGAACTGCTATTGCTGTAGGCATGTCTGACCTTGGTGTGGAAATAATTTGGTGTAAAAATAATTAAGCGTGCATAGTGTGATTGCTTAACTAAAGCCATGAAAAGCTGCAGCTACTGTTATACACCCATCAAGCTTGATGGTGCCGATTAAAATGGCTGCATTTAGCTTGTCGCCACACTTATTGAAAATTAAGCACTGGCGAGCGTAGTTTCAGCGGTGACAAAGGGTGTTTTTATAGATGAAGAAAAATGTATCTGGACTATCGAATTAAGGCTCTTTTAACTGCTCATCTTCTGCATCCACTGCGGGATTTTTCCAGTTAAGGTAGACATTTCCGCCCCAGTGGTTGATGACTGTGACGCTTTTGGTCAGCGTGATACCATTATGTTGCGCGCTAATTTTGTAGGTGCCATTTCTCATCTGTCAAAACAGCATCGACCCGCCGTTATCAAGACTCAGCTTGATATCCCCTTTTTTATCGGTGATGCTCACCTGCGCGTCAGAAATCAAGTGTCCCAATTTGCCTTCTGATAGATACAGTCGCAGATTGTAGTCGTGAGCCTTGGCATGCACGTTGCTTGCTTCTTCACTTTCAACGTCGCCATTGATGTAAATGATTTCATCGGTACTGCCTTCCTCAGCATATGCCGCATTTACTATCACCAGCATCACCATTGTGCTGATTAAGCCAGCAAGTGAAAGTTTAATAATGTTCATTATGAATTAACGCCTCATATTGAGAGGTATGCATACTTGGCAAGTTTCTTGTTGGCTAAATATGCAATGAAGGTTATCTTTCTGATTCTCCCGTGACGGAGTTAAACCGTCAGTTGTTAATGTACGTCTACGAGATCATGAGTTCTGTGCGCTATCGCACAGAACTATGAAATACGACCTGTGCATGTCCGGGAATATTCCTTGATCGCTCAGTTCAAGGGTTTCGGTAAGGTTCTTGCGATTACCAAGCATTCTATACGCGCAGCACCTGCTTGTTTAAGCGTTTTTGCCAGTTCGTTCAAGCTGGCGCCTGTCGTCATCACATCATCAACAATAGCCACTTTAAGACCTTGTAGGTTTTTCTGGCAATGAAATACGCCATGTATGTTTTTAATGCGTTCTTTGAACGGTAAGCTGGCTTGTGGCGGCGTATATTTTGTGCGCTGGCAGGAGGTGTAGTCCAGTTTGATTTGCATGGATTTACTCAAAAGTTTTGCTATTTCTAATGCTTGGTTAAAGCCGCGTTCTTTGAGTCGCGCAGGGTGCATCGGCATGGGGATGATTAAATCTATATTGCTTTGAGTTGCTTGCTGAGCAAGTTTTTCACGGTGTAGTAATGTGGCGAAAGTACTGGCTAAATGAAGGCTGTTTTTATACTTGTACTGTTGTAGCATGCGGTCAACGGGAAAGTTATAGCTGAATAGTGCATGTGTGGCATCAAAATCGGGTGGTGAACTTAAGCAACTGCCGCAAATAGAGCTAGCAATTTGTGTAATAAGACCACATTGTGGGCATTGAGGGGCAGTGTGCCAAGGTAAGCTGTTTAAGCATACTGTACATAAGCCTAGCGCGCCGCTATCGTAGCTTGCGCATAGTAAGCAATGTTGCTTGATTGGCGATTTTGGTAAAAATTGATTAAATTTTAATCTAATGTTTAACATTTGCGGCACATTTCATTGACAAGGTATAATGTCTTAAATTGAAAACCAAAGTAAGTGAACTAAAGGAATTGCAAATGCTTGAATCAGCAACAAAATCTTCCACAGTAGCGGCAATGCCAGAAGCTGTGGTTGACACCAGTAATCTTACAGCAAACCTAGGTAAAGCCTGTAGTCATGAGCATGCAACAGTGAATCGTTGGAGTGTGGATGAGATTGTCGCATTATTTGAATTGCCTTTCAGCGATTTAATGTATCAGGCGCAAACCGTGCATCGTGCTAATTTTGACCCGAATGCGGTGCAAGTGAGTACTTTGCTGTCAATCAAGACTGGCGGCTGTTCTGAAGATTGTGGTTATTGCCCGCAAGCAGCTCGCTATCATACCGAAGTGGAAAATGAGCCTTTGATGAAGCTGGACGATGTGCTGACCGCGGCGCAAGAAGCGAAAGATAACGGTGCCAGCCGTTTCTGTATGGGAGCGGCTTGGCGCGGCCCGAAACAACGTGATTTAGAGCCAGTGCTAAAAATGATTGCCGAAGTGAAGGCGATGGGGCTGGAAACCTGCGCAACCTTGGGTATGCTGAAAGAAGGTCAGGCTGAACAGTTGAAAGACGCGGGTTTGGATTACTACAACCATAATCTGGACACTGATCCTGAGTATTACGGTGATGTGATTTCTACGCGTACTTATCAAGACCGTCTTGACACGCTAGACCGCGTGCGCAGCGTAGATATTAACGTTTGTAGCGGTGGTATTATTGGTATGGGTGAATCGCGTAACCAGCGTGCTGGTTTGTTGGCGCAGTTGGCGAACATGGAACGCCCACCGGAAAGTGTGCCGATTAACTTGCTCACGCAGGTTGAGGGTACGCCATTGCATGGTACGGAAGAGTTAGATCCATTTGAGTTCGTGCGCACGATTGCTGCTGCACGTATCACCATGCCGAACAGCTTTGTGCGCTTATCTGCTGGCCGTCAAGGCATGACTGAGTCTACTCAGGCGCTGTGTTTCTTGGCGGGTGCCAACAGTATTTTCTATGGTGAGAAATTGCTGACAACGGGTAACCCAGAAGCGGCTACTGACAAGCAGTTGTTTGCTAAGTTGGGCATACATCCTTTATAAACGAGCTGTGACCTTTGCAGGATCGGCCATAGAGTCGTTTCTGCAACAGTTAAAATTACCATGTTAAATCATCTAAAACTAGAACTAGAAAAGCGCAAAGCCGATGGTTTATTGCGTCAGCGACGCCTGCTGGACTCTCCGCAGGCGGAGCATATCGTAGCGAACGATAAGCACTTTTTAGCGTTTTGCAGCAACGATTATTTGGGCTTGGCTAACCATCCTGATTTGGTCACAGCCATGCAAAAAGCCGCTGGCGATTCTGGCGTGGGTAGCGGTGCTTCCAATTTAATCACTGGTCATCATCGTTATCATGACGCGCTGGAAAAGCAACTCGCAAAATTTGTCGATTTACCTGCTGCCTTGTTGTTCTCCACTGGTTATATGGCGAATATCGGCGTGATTGGTGCCTTGATGGGGCGTAATGACGCGGTGTTTGCCGATAAGCTCAACCATGCGTGTTTGAATGACGGTGTCTATTACTCATTGGCCGAATTTAATCGTTTTCCGCATAACGATGTTGCCGGGCTTGAGGCGATGCTCAAAGCCAGTACCGCTAAACTCAAGATGATTGCCGCGGATGCCGTGTTCAGTATGGATGGCGATATTGCGCCGATTCCTGAATACCTTGCGCTGTGCGAAAAGTATGACGCGTATCTTTATCTGGATGATGCACACGGCTTTGGTGTGCTTGGTGAGCATGGGCAGGGTAGCTTGAATCATTGCTATACCAAGCTGAATATGCCGAAATCACCGCGCATTATTATGATGGCGACTTTGGGTAAAGCCGCAGGTGTTGCCGGTGCTTTTGTGGCAGGTGAGCAAGTGGTGATTGATTATTTGATTCAATCTGCCAAAAGCTATGTGTACTCCACACCTGCGCCGCCAGCCTTGTCTGCAACCTTGTCAGCCTCGGTGCGCTTGATTGAGCAGGGCGATGATCTGCGTGCGCATCTACGCATGCTCATTGCTTATTTTAAAGCCAACTTGAATACTAAAAAGTGGCAATTGATGCCATCTGACACTTCAATCCAGCCATTGCTAGTGGGTGATAATCTCGAAGCGCTGGCTTTGAGTGAGTATTTGCAAACGCATGGCATTTTAGTACCTGCAATACGCCCGCCAACAGTACCAGTGGGTACGGCTAGGTTGCGTATTTCCTTGTCAGCAGCGCATTCTTTAGATGATGTTAAAAAACTGATTGATGTACTTCACCAAGCGGAAGCTGTATTGTAAATATCATGACTGCAAATTTGCATATTGAATCAATAGGTACTGGGCAGCCCCTCGTGCTATTGCATGGTTGGGGAATGAATGGCGCGGTTTGGCAGCCGCTCGTCAAAAAGCTCAGCAAATTATTTACGCTACATATCGTGGATTTGCCAGGTATGGGGTTGAGCCGTCCGATTGAGCCATATCATATTCATGCCATTGCGGAAAAAGTTGCAGAAGTCATCTCACCACACGCCGATATAGTTGGCTGGTCTTTGGGTGGGCAAGTGGCGACGCGCATCGCACTGGATTATCCTGATATGGTGCGCAGGCTTGTGTTGATAGGCGCAACGCCTTGTTTTGTGAATAAGCAGGGTTGGGATGCGGGCATGTCGCCAGCAATTTTCAGCAGCTTTGCAAGCAATATGAACGCGGACTATCACAAGACCATGACGCAATTTCTGACCTTGCAGTGCATGGGTGCCAAAGATGCGCGAGATACGGTGAAAGTGCTACGCAAGAAGTTTGCCGAGCGACCTGTGCCAACCACACAAACCTTGCAAAAGGCGCTACAGATATTGCTGGAAACGGACTTGCGTGAAGAAGTTCAATTTTTAAGAAAGCCAACGCTTCTTATTCATGGTGACCGCGACACCTTGGCGCCAGTACAAGCCGCGCATTGGATGATGCAGAACTTGCCAGCAGGCTTTTTGCGTGTGATGGCAGGTGCCTCGCATGCGCCATTTTTGTCGCACCAAGAGGCGTTTATTGATGCGTTGGTTCAGTTCTTAGAGCCAGTGCAGGCAGCATGATGGACGCAAAAGTAGCTGATAGTTATCACATTGATAAAGTGCGCGCGCGCAAATCATTTGGGCGCGCGGCAGAAACCTACGATGCCGCCGCCATCTTGCAAAAACAAGTGCGCGAAGAAATGCTGAGTCGACTTGATTTGGTGAAGATAAGCCCACAAGTCATACTGGATGCGGGTTGTGGCACAGGTGCTGCTAGTGGCGCATTGCTCAAGCGTTTCAAAAAATCGCAAGTAGTGTCTTTGGATTTTGCACACCCAATGCTGCAAAAGACTCGAAAAAACGTTGGCAGTGCAGGGTTGGTCAGTCAATTAAAAGCTTTAGTCAGTGGCGCGCAGCACCATTTGGTGTGTGCTGATATTGAAGCGATCCCACTCGCTAGCGCCAGCATTGGCCTCGTGTGGTCGAATCTAGCCATTCAGTGGTGCAATGATTTGGATCAGGCCTTGCAGGAATTTCACCGCGTGTTACAGCCAGAAGGCTTGCTGATGTTTAGCACGTTTGGGCCAGACACTTTGCGCGAACTCAGAATTGCCACTAATCAGCAAACTGGGCATACCAGCATCAGTCGCTTTATCGACATGCACGACATTGGCGATGCGATGGTACGTGCCGGCTTTAGCGCGCCAGTTCTGGATGTAGAGCGATTCACATTAACCTATGATGATGTCAAGAGCGTGATGCGCGATTTAAAAAGCATAGGCGCACATAATGCCACCGATGGCCGCGCACGTGGTCTGCATGGCCGAGGCTTTTTGCAGCATCTTGAAACTTGCTATGAGCAGTTTCGAGAGAATGGTAAGTTACCTGCTACCTTCGAGGTGGTTTACGGTCACGCTTGGCGAGCAAAAGATAAGCCCAAGTTTGATGATGGTGTATCGCCAGTCACATTCAAGCCTAGAAATAAATAGCAGGGGGTGTCTGTATGACTAAATCCTATTTAGTAGTAGGCACAGATACCAATGTCGGCAAGACTTATGTCGCTACGGCACTAGTGCAGCATTTTGTGCAAGCGGGTTTGCAAACCGTGGGCATGAAGCCAATAGCCTCAGGTTGCACCATCAATCAAGCTGGCGAATTAAGTAATGAGGACGCCGTTGCTTTAAGCCTTGCCAGCAATGTAAACGCACCGCTACACCTCACTAATCCTTACCATTTTGCACCTGCGATTGCGCCGCATCTTGCTGCTGAGCAGACGGGTGTGGTGATGGATTTTGAAGTTATTACGCAGGCATACCAGCAATTATCTAGTTTGGCAGAGGTGGTGATCGTTGAAGGCGCAGGTGGATTTTTTGTGCCCATCAACGCAACCGAAACGCTTGCTGATTTAGCTGTGAAGCTGAATGTCCCTATTATTCTCGTAGTGGGTATACGTTTAGGTTGCATCAATCATGCTCTGTTGACTGTGGAAGCTATACAATCGCGCGGCTTGACGCTGGCAGGTTGGGTGGCGAATGAAATTGATCCTGATATGAGTATGTTCGAAGAAAATGTCAGTAGCTTGAAGTTGCGGATTATTGCTCCCTGCTTAGGTGTGGTGCGATGGCAAGGCCGTTTGACTTTGAGTGGTGGCTTAACTGCATAGTGTTCTAGAGCGGATTTTATTAGCTTGTTTTACCGCGATTGTGTTTGCATCATCGTGTTGTCGCTAGCGTAAAAACGCTAACGCTTTATAAGGGGCTAGTCAGTCATCAGATGAATAGAACATGCATAAAGAGCGTTAGCAGTCGTCAGTTGGGCGTTGCTCACAGCCTGTTGCGATATTAAACTCTTTCGCTATATCGCTGCCAATATCGGCGAGCGCAATGCTGATTTTGTGTACTTCAGTGCGGTCGCCGCGTTTGGACGCCAGTATGCCAAGATGAAATAGCGCATCACTATGTCGTTGGTTTAATGTCGTGGTTTTTTCATAGGATAGTCGAGCGGCCTCATCCAGACCTAAACCTTCCTGTGCAAGGCCTTGCTCGTACCAAGCCTCGGCATTGTCTGGCTCTGCGGCAATCCAGCTTTGACTGATTTTCAGTAAGTCTGGCCATCTGTTTTGTATTTCAGGCATGGCCGCTTGCAAGAAAAAAGGGCTGTGTTCGCTATCTTCCCAAAATGCCTTTTGCGAGAATGGGGCGATTGGCTGTAATGGCAGTGTTTTCAGATTCTTTATCCAATCCGCCGGCATTGCGTAAAAATAGGCAATGCGACCAAAACTTTTGAACGTGTTGATGCCCACCAGTTTTCCTTGATCATCAAACAAACCACTGCCGCTGGCACCCATAGAGAATCTGGCGCTGCTACGAATGATCTGGCTACCTTCGAAAGGGTAAAGTGCTTTAATTTGACCACGAGATGTCGTTGGCGCCAATGTGCCACTGGAGTGACCGATGGCAAATACTTCTGTGCCGGTTTTTAAATCTTTTATACTGCCAATTTCTGCTGGTTTTAATGGCATATCTTTAGTGGTTAGCAAGCACAAGTCTTGATGACCATTGATTTGCACACCTTCTACGCTAAATGTGTTTTCACCTTGGCTCACCCATGCGGTTTCTGCTTTTTTTAGTACATGGCAGTTGGTGAGAACCCTGTTGTCCGCTACGATAATCCCAGAGCCCAGTCCCATATCAGTATTGCTGTTGTTAGCGGTATGTACTTGTACGATATTAAAAAATACTTTAATAAGCATCTGTTGGTCAAAAGCATGTGCTTGCGGCGTCATGAGCAGTGACAGTAGTAATAGGCAAAATTTATACATGATGAGATTCCTATTTCAGGTTAGGCATAATCAGTTTCATAATGTCGGGGTCATCCGGTGCGGTTAGGCTAGAGAAGCTATGCACGGATTTTCCGCCAGGTGTAATGACGTACTTATAAAAGTTCCATTTTGGTGAATTCCCACTGGCAGCGATTAACTGCTTGTAAAACGGGTTTGCATCGTCGCCTCTGACATGGCTTTTGGTCACCATAGGAAACTTCACGCCATAAGTTAGTTTGCAGAAGCTGCCTATTTCGCTATCGCTCTGCAACTCCTGCCTAAAATCATTCGATGGAAAGCCAATCACTAATAGCCCGCGTGCTTTATATTGGCTGAACATTGCCTCCAGCTTTTCGAACTGTGGTGTGAAGCCGCATTTGCTTGCAGTATTCACGACTAGTATGGGCTTGTCTTGATACTGGCATAAATCTACGGTTTCGCCTTGTAGTGTTTTGAATTGGTGATTTAGTAACGCTGGGCAGTCACCAGCGACAGCATAAAATGGTAAAGCGCATAGCATTAGCAGTTGGATGAGAAACTTCATGGTGTTTCCTTTAGTTTTTTGCTAGTGATGAAAGTTTAGATGTGATTTTTAAATGATGTTTCCAGATTACTTCCAATTATTTAATGCTAGTGCTTCTATGTCCTGATTCTGGCAGTCTTCATTCGTGCAATTAGCTATCTTTTTCCAGTCATTTGGGAATGGCATCGTATAGGGTGGTAGGCCAACGCCGCCGATATCAAAGCCAATGGCAAATACAACGGCTCCTTTGTTGACTGCAAAAGCTTGGGTATTTTGTGCAACATTAAGTAAGGACTTTGTGATTTCTGGTGCAACTTCAGCATCACTGTCTATCCAGGCTTTAATTTTTCCATCATAACGCACTGCGATGACAAGAAAGCCCCATGTTGGCATTGAATTTGTTTCAGAGATTTGTTTATTGATGTCAACTTCTACTTGCTTTATATATTGTGCCAAGCCATCAACGCTATTTAATCTTTCTTCCATCGCTTCTTTGGGTTGCATATACTTGATCATTAAATAGTTGGCTTGAGCTGCATTTGATGTAAGTGGAAGCAATAGCAGCAGAAATGTGAATAGTCTCATTGGAATGCTCTCTTTAATATGAGTGTATGAATATGTTTGATTAAACTGTAATGGATTGTGTCTATTGCGACTGGATGTTTTGCAATTAGTTCTAAATAAATATACAGATCTGTATATTTATTTGGTTTTGGATTGACTGTAAAACAAGCTGTTGACCGCAAATCAGATTATGATTAAGCATAAGTAATGAGTGGTCACGTGTTAAAATGGTGATGAAGCTGGCTAGACAGTCGCCGCTTGCGCAAGCAAGGGGAGGAAAGTCCGGGCTGCATAGAGCGGGATGACGGCTAACGGCCGTACGTTGAAAGCTTGGGTAACCAAGTATAAGGCGCGGAATAGGGCCACAGAGACGAGCGTATTAAGTTACGGTGAAACGCGGTAACCTCCATCTGCAGCAAGACCAAATAGGCTAGTATTTACCTTCGGGTAATCGGCGTGGCTCGCGTCACTAGCGGGTAGGTTGCTTGAGCGTACGAGTAATCGTGCGCCTAGATGAATGACTGTCAGTCTTAGTAATAAGACCTACAGAACCCGGCTTATCGGCCAGCTTCACTTTCCTTAGAATAATATTCGATGTGTAGATAATGCGCTTTAGCTCATATTCCTCTTCCTCATACGTAAAAAACCTTGCGGTCCTTTGTTTAAGTTGTGCAAATCCTTCCAGCTAATTCCCTTTTTTACTCTGTAATTAAAATTCAAAAGCTTTCATCACTGTCCTAATAATCTACATTCACATAATTTTGTATGTACTTCATTTATAACGATTTTATTTTTATGATGAAAATGCGCTAAGTCATTGACATATAAAGAAAAAATAGCAAAAAAGAGCTTGCATTGCACTTTTTTTTTAATTATAGTGAAGCTTAGTGGGGAAAAGTGGGGTTTTGTGGGGAATTGTCCATTAAGCTTTATGTTGAGAGTTGATGTTTTGTTGCCTGTTTTAGATTGTTACGTTCCTTTCGCGGCTCTAAGGGTTGGTTGTCGGGATGAATGTAAAAGCTCGGGTGATTCTCCACTTTTTATTTTTTTATGCATGTTGGATTGTTAGGAAGATAACGGACATATGTTTCGCGGTGCAACATCATTGAATTTGGATGCTAAAGGCAGATTAACTTTGCCGGCCAAACATCGGGAAGCTATGGCGCTTGAGTGCGCAGGCAACTTGGTGCTTACTGCGCATCCGCACCGCTGCCTGCTACTCTATCCGCAACCTGCATGGGAACCGATTCAGGCCAAGATATCGGCATTGTCTTCATTTGATAAGCAATCCAGCGGCTTGCAACGTTTGCTGGTTGGTTTTGCCGAGGATGTTGCGTTGGATAGTGCTGGTCGCTTGTTGGTGTCGCCTGAATTGCGGGATTTTGCTGTATTAAGTAAAGAAGTGATGTTGGTTGGGCAAGGTAGTCATTTTGAGCTATGGAGCAAAGATGCGTGGCGTGCGCAGCTGGATCTGGTCATGCAGGCTGATAGTTTCGAGATGCCGAAAGAACTAGAGGGCTTCTCGCTGTGACTAAGGGCGTGAACAGCGCGCCCAACAAAGCATCATTGTCTTTAAAAAAAGCGTCTTCAAAACACAAAACGTTGCAAGACGCGCTAACGTTAGAAAAGCACCCACTAGAAGTGTCGTCAGTAAATTCAAATCCTAATTCGGAAGCGGAAGCTTCTATCAATTCTCATGTCACCGTTTTGCTGGATGAGGCCGTGCATGCGCTCGCCATTAAGCCTAATGGCATTTATGTTGACGGTACCTTTGGCCGTGGCGGACATTCCAAAAAAATATTAGCGCAGCTTGGCGCTGCCGGTCGATTGATCGCCTTTGATCGTGATTTAAGTGCGATTGAAGCTGGTAAGGCGATAGATGATCCGCGTTTTAGCATGGTGCACAGTCATTTTGCGGCTATGCAGAAGAAACTGGCGGAAATGGGTGTGACGCAGGTGGATGGCATTCTGCTGGATATTGGCATTTCGTCTCCACAGATTGATGAAGCTAGTCGTGGGTTTAGTTTTAGATATGATGCGCCGCTGGATATGCGCATGGATCAAAGTAGTGGTAAAACAGCGGCGGAATTTCTCGCCATAACAACAGAGCAACAATTATCGGAGGTTATAAAAAATTATGGTGAAGAACGGTTTGCTAAGCCGATTGCAAGGGCGATTATTACGGAGCGCAATGACGGGCGCGCCATCACCACTACAGGACAGCTTGCCAAGGTCGTGGCAGGGGCAGTCACGCGGTTTGAGCCAGGCCAGAACCCTGCAACGCGCACATTTCAGGCTTTACGGATTTTCATCAATCAAGAACTTGAAGAATTGTCGCTAACCATGCCGCAGTGTTTGGCCTTGTTAGCACCGCAAGGTCGATTGGCTGTGATTAGTTTTCATTCGCTGGAGGATAGAATCGTGAAGCAGTTTATTCGCGATCAGGAAAATCGCGATAACTTGCCTGCCAACTTTCCTGTACGTGCGTCAGAATTGCCGCAACCTAAGCTAGTAGCAGTAGGTAAAGCCATTAAGCCAAGTGCTGCGGAAGTTAAACGTAATCCGCGTTCACGCAGTGCGGTGTTACGTGTAGCTGAAAGAACGTCTGTGCTATGACGCGCTTGAATCTCATATTATTTTTTACGCTTATCTTTTCATCGCTGGGCTTGGTCAATGCTCAGCATGAGGCGCGGAAATTATATATTGAGCTGGATCAAATGAATCAAGATGCAAAGCAATATGAGCAAGAGTATGGGCAGTTGCAGCTTGAGCAAAGTACGTGGGCAATGCATTCTCGCGTAGAGCGTATTGCTACCGAGCAATTGCAGATGCAAGTGCCAGACCCAAAAAGAATACAAGTCGTCACGATGGGCGATGTTCAGTCTAAAGTTTCTTCTGGGGTTAAACCAAAGGCGATGTCTGAAGCTAAACCACAAGAACAACTGGAGGTTAAGCCGTAATGGCTATGCATAATCCTCCTGTTATAGTGAAGTTGCCTGCATGGCGCCGCCGGATATTGCTGGTGTGTGTGCTATTGGGTTTTGCGGCATTGTTGGGGCGCAGCGTATATCTACAAAGTTTTCATAAGCGCTTTTTACAAGAGAAGGGTGATGCACGTTATAGCCGTACACTTGTTTTGCCTTCACATCGTGGAAAAATAACAGATAGATATGGCGAGTTACTTGCGATTAGTTCTCCCGTTGAATCAGTATGGGCGAGCCCGCCAGATGTAAAAATTAATGCAACCCAAACAAAAAAAATCGCAGACTTGTTGAATCTTAAGCCCGATGCGGTAAGTAAGAAATTGGCGAATGATGAACGTGAGTTTGTCTATCTCAAACGACGCATTTCGCCTGAACTGGCTGCACAAGTCATGAAACTTGGCGTTTCTGGCATTTATTTGCAGCGTGAGTACAAGCGTTATTACCCCGCAGGTGAAGTGACTGCGCATTTGGTCGGTTTTACCGGGCCGGATGATAAAGGTACTGGCGAAAAAGGATTGGAAGGTTTTGAGTTGCTGAAAAATGATGAGCTATCAGGTACAGAAGGTAGTCGTCGTGTAATTAAGGATCGGTCAGGCCATATTATTGAAGATCTTGAAGCCGTGAAAGTGCCTCAAGACGGTCATGATATTGTGCTGTCTATTGATCGAAGAATTCAATATTTGGCATACCGTGAATTGCTGAAGGCTGTAGAGGCGCATCAGGCGCTCGCTGGTGCAGCCATTGTGCTGGACGCTAAAACGGGTGAAGTACTCGCGATGGCTAATGTGCCTACCTATAACCCAAATAATCCCGTCAATATTCAAGGAAAGACACGTAACCGCGCAATCGTGGATACATTCGAACCTGGTTCTACCATGAAGCCTGTTACGGTTTCGGCTGCACTGGAAAGTGGAAAGTACAGGCCAGATACCAAAATTGATACGGCACCCGGTTATTTGAAAATCGGACCGGCAACCATACATGACTCACATGCACACGGTGTGCTAACCGTGGCTGAGGTGATACAAAAATCATCTAATGTAGGCGCATCTAAGATCGCCTTGTCTTTAGACAAGAAACTCATGTGGGATACGTTTAATGAGTTAGGTTTTGGTGCAAAAACACATATTGGTTTTCCTGGAGAGGCATCGGGACGTGTGCGTGATTACAAAACATGGCGTCCCATTGAGCAGGCTACGATGTCATTTGGTAATGGGATTAGTGTCACCTTGTTGCAGTTGGCGCATGCTTACACCGTGTTTGCCAATGATGGCGAGTTGAAGCCGGTTTCATTGCTAAAGTTACAAGACCCACCGGTAGGTACACAGGTGTTCAGTGCTGAAACCGCGCATAACATGAAGGATATGCTGGAAATGGTCGTGTTGCCAGGTGGTACCGCCCTTAAAGCGCAGGTGTTGGGTTATCGCGTGGCCGGTAAAACAGGTACAACACATAAGCTAGGGCCGCATGGTTACGAAAAAAATAAATACGTAGGCTCTTTTATCGGTATGGCACCTGCCTCGAATCCGCGTTTGATTATGGCTGTGATGATTGATGAGCCAAATATTGCTGGTGATCAGTATTATGGCGGAGCTGTTGCTGCGCCTGTATTTAGCGCAGTCATGACGGATGCGCTACGGATGCTGGCGATACCACAAGATGCACCAAACAATAACGTGGTGATTCAAGGTGAAGTGGCTGAGCCTGTGGATGATGTAAAGGACGACATGTGACCTTACTCTCCGATTTAGCTTCGTTACAGTTGGGCAGGCAATTTAGCGCAATCACTGCTGACAGTCGCAAGGTGACTGATGGAGCATTGTTCTTAGCATATCCTGGTGCGGTTAGCGATGGCCGCGATTATATTGCACAGGCGATTCAAGCGGGTGCCATGGCAGTTGTCTGGGAGAAAGCTGACTTTGCATGGCATGCAGATTGGAATGTTGCTAATGTCGCAGTGAGTGACTTGAAGCAACAAGCCGGACAGCTCGCGGCAGAATTTTATCAATATCCTTCCAGTCAAATGAGCATGATTGGGGTGACTGGTACAAACGGTAAGACCTCAGTCAGTCAATGGCTTGCGCAATGTTTGAGTGTCTTGGGTAAAAAGGCTGCAGTGCTGGGTACGATAGGCAATGGCATCGTAAGTGATGGTGGATTAGCCGTGGCAGCGAATACCACGCCAGATGCTATTTTATTGCAAGGCATGCTGGCTGATTTTGTGCGGAATAATGTGGATGCGGTAGTCATGGAAGTTTCTTCACATGGCTTGGATCAGAACCGTGTGAATGGCGTCGAGTTTGATGTTGCGGTATTGACCAATCTGAGTCGTGACCATTTGGATTATCACGAAACCATGGAGGCTTACGCGGCTGCCAAGCAAAAACTGTTTGTTGACGATGGTTTGAAAATGCGTGTGTTGAATGCGGATGATGTGTTCGGTCAAGCTCTTGTAAGTATCATGCAAGCGCAAGGCAAGGCATTCATCACCTACGGCTTACAAGGTGGTGATGTGCGCGGTGAGAATCTGCAACTGCTCGCTAATGGTTTAAGCATGCATGTTACAAGCCCACAAGGCAATGCCCAGTTAACTGCGCCAGTGCTAGGCCGCTTTAATGCCTATAACGTACTTGCGGTGTTGGCCACTTTACTGGCTTTGGGCATTGGCTTGCAAGATGCGCTCGCTGCTATCGCTAATCTCAAGCCCGTACAAGGTCGTATGCAACAGTTTGGCGGCGGAGCATTGCCATTAGTCGTGATTGATTATGCGCATACACCAGATGCTTTAGAAAAAGTACTCAGTACGCTACGCGAGCAGCTGCAAGGCACACAAAGATTATTGTGTGTGTTTGGCTGTGGTGGTGATCGTGACGCTGGTAAGCGCCCACTCATGGGGGCTGTGGCAAGTCAATTGTCTGATGCGCTGATCGTGACCTCAGATAATCCGCGCAGTGAAAATCCAGACTCGATTATTGGCCAAATAGTGCATGGCTTAAACGTGGCTTACCAGATTGAGGTGGATCGTGAACATGCAATTCAGCTTGCAGTGAGCATGGCTAAGTCCGGAGATATTGTGCTGGTGGCAGGAAAAGGTCATGAAGATTATCAGGAAATTTCAGGTGTGAAGACTCCATTTAGTGATGCACAGGTCGCACAAGCCGCACTTGCCCACTATCAACAAGTGGAGGCTGCGCGATGATGTTGCTTTCAGAAGCTGCAAAAGCGATCAACGCTGAATTAATCGGCGTGGATGCCAAGTTGACTAGTGTCAATACAGATAGCAGGCAAGTTGAGTCAGGTCAATTATTTGTCGCACTCAAAGGCGATCATTTTGATGGGCATGATTACGCGCAGCAAGCTATCCAGCAAGGTGCTGCGGCAGTGTTGGTGTCGCATGCTATTGCTGGCGCAGAGCCTGCGTTAGTGGTTACAGATACTTACCAAGCTTTGGGTGAACTGGCCGCCTATTGGCGCTGCAAATTTTCACTGCCTTTAGCCGCCATCACTGGCAGTAACGGTAAAACCACTGTGAAAGAAATGCTGGCAAACATATTAAGAGCCGCTACTGGTGATGCTGACACGGTACTGGCAACACAGGGTAATCTCAATAATCACATTGGCTTGCCGCTGACTTTGTTGAAACTCACCGCACAACACCGCTATGCCGTGATTGAAATGGGTATGAATCACACTGGCGAGATCAGTTATTTAACGAATATTGCCAAACCAACGGTTGCGCTCATTAACAATGCTGGCAATGCGCACCTAGGTGAATTGGGTTCTTTTGAAGCCATTGCCAAAGCGAAGGCTGAGATTTTTGAAGGTTTGAGTGATGATGGCGTGGCTGTGATTAATGCTGATGATGTGTTTGCGCCGCTTTGGACTGGGCTTAACGCACAGCGCAAAATTATTAGTTTCGGTTTGAAAAATAGCGCAGATGTGACAGCGACCTATCACTTGGAAGCGACTGCAAGTCAGCTTGAAATTACTACGTCACTTGGTGCGCTGAGCGTACGTTTGCCTGCGCCTGGTGTGCATAACGTCATGAATGCATTGGCAGCCACGGCAGCCGCAATAGGTATGGGTGCAACGTTAAATTCGATTGTTCTGGGCTTAGAGAGCTACGCAGGTGTAAAAGGTCGATTGCAACATCAGGCAGGTTTGCATGGTGCTTTAGTCATAGACGACAGCTATAACGCTAATCCTATGTCCATGAAAGCGGCCATTGATGTGCTGGTGGCAAGGGCTGGTAACAAGTTGTTGGTGTTAGGTGATATGGGCGAACTAGGTGAAGACGCTGCTGAAATGCATTCGGAGCTTGGCCGCTATGCCAAAGCTGCAGGCGTAGATGCATTATTTACCTTGGGCGAGCTTAGCGTGGAGATTAGTAAGGCATTTGGCGCAGGTGCACAGCATTATTCAGAACCGCAGGCATTAAGCGCTGACCTGCTTGCAAGGATGACGCCTGACTCTACTGTGCTGGTGAAAGGCTCACGATTCATGGCAATGGAGCGCATTGTGCATGAAATTGTAAGCGAAGCTACAGTGCAAAAAGAGCGTAATAATTTGAAAGGAACACATTAATGTTATTAGCATTATCACAATGGCTCGCACATGATATCCACGGTTTTCGTGTGTTCAACTACATCACCTTGCGCGCAGTATTAGCGACGCTAACAGCATTGACGATATCATTTCTGGTCGGCCCGACATTAATTCGCAAGCTTACTTATTACAAAGTAGGGCAATCAGTACGCGACGATGGGCCACAAACGCATTTAATCAAAGCTGGCACGCCAACGATGGGCGGGGCGCTGATTCTGGTTGCTATCGCGATTTCAACATTGTTGTGGGCTGACTTGAGTAATCGATTTGTCTGGGTGGCTTTATTTACAACGCTCGGTTTTGGCATCATCGGTTGGGTAGATGATTGGCGCAAAGTGGTGCACCGCAACCCTAAAGGTCTATCAGCTAAAGAGAAGTATTTCTGGCAGTCAGTTGTTGGTTTTAGTGTGGCCGTATTTTTACAGCAAACAGCAACCATTCCGGCTGAAACAACATTGCTCATTCCATTTTTTAAAAGCATGGTTCTGCCATTGGGCGCGGTAGGTTTTATCGTATTGACCTACTTGGTCGTGGTAGGTAGCAGTAATGCTGTCAACCTGACCGATGGTTTGGATGGTTTGGCTATTATGCCTACTGTCATGGTGGCGGGCGCTTTGGCGATATTTGCTTATGTAACGGGTCACTTTCACTTTTCAAAATACTTGGGCATTGCCTTCGTGCCGGGTGCTGGTGAGTTGGCGGTATTCTGTGCGGCAATGGTAGGGGCTGGCCTAGGCTTTTTATGGTTTAACGCCTATCCGGCAGAAGTGTTTATGGGTGATGTTGGTGCTCTGGCATTAGGGGCTGCGCTGGGCATCGTGGCCGTGATAGTGCGTCAGGAAATTGTACTGTTCATTATGGGCGGCGTGTTTGTGGTTGAAACCTTCTCGGTCGCCGCACAAGTGCTCTATTTTAAATATACAAAAAAACGTTTTGGTGAGGGTAAGCGCATCTTCTTGATGGCGCCACTGCATCACCATTATGAGCAAAAGGGCTGGAAAGAAACGCAAGTTGTGGTGCGTTTCTGGATTGTAAGCATGATATTGGTGCTAGTGGGCTTATCTACACTAAAACTACGTTAGTACTAGATTTAGGAATTTACTTTGATCGAACTTAAAGACAAAAACGTGTTGGTACTAGGACTGGGTGATACCGGACTATCCGCTTTGCGTTGGTTAAATACGCAAGGTGCACGCTTGTCTGTGGCTGATACTCGGGCTAATCCGCCTGGCATTGAAGTGGTTAAAGCTGAGTTGCCACAAGTGAATATTCATACCGGCGCCTTTGCTTCGGTAATGTTTAGCGATGTGGACTTAATTGTAGTGAGTCCGGGTATCCCTGTAAGCGAGCCAGAGATTCAAGCAGCCGCTCAACGCGGCATACCAGTAGTCGGCGATGTAGAGCTGTTTGCACAATATCGTCCTAAAACTTCTAAAGTGATCGCGATTACTGGGGCTAACGGTAAAACTACCGTGACTACTTTAGTCGGTGAGATCTGTAAAACAGCAGGATTGAAAACTATTGTTGCCGGTAATATCGGCTTGCCGGTATTAGATACACTGAGTATGGATGCGCCCGACGTTTACGTGTTGGAGTTATCTAGTTTTCAACTGGAAACGACAACAAGTTTGTATGCAGATGTCGCCACCATGCTGAATTTATCTGAAGATCACATGGATCGTTACACGAGCATGCAAGATTATGCCGTTGCAAAAGCGCATATTTTTTACAACGCAGGTCTGCAAGTGCTGAATCGTGATGATGCTTGGAGCATGATGATGGCGCGGCCAAAGTTGGCGCAAGTGACATTTGGCTTGTCTGCTGACGAAGAGTCGCAAAGTTATGGTTTACGTCAGGATGACGCTGGTACATGGCTGGTAGATGGCGAAAAAGAACTCATTAATCTGCAGGATCTTAAAATTGCCGGTTTACACAATGCGGCCAATGTATTGGCCGCCGTAGCGTTATGCCGCGGTATTGGTATTGATTACGCGCCGATCATCCAAACCCTATACAACTTCAAAGGCTTACCGCATCGTGTGGAGTGGGTGGCGAACATTGATGACGTCGATTATTACGATGATTCAAAAGGCACTAATGTTGGTGCAACTTGTGCAGCACTATCAGGTTTGCCGCAGAAGGTTGTGCTGATTGTTGGTGGCGATGGTAAAGGTCAGGACTTTTCTCCTTTAGCAGATGCTGTTGCAAGCAATGCACGTGCTGTGGTGTTAATTGGTCGGGATGCGCCATTGATTGAGCGTGCTTTATTGGCGCCCTCAGCTACAGGCCAACTGGCAGAAGATAAGCAAGTGCCGTTATACCAAGCTGCTGATTTGCCGGAAGCCGTAAACATTGCAAAAAAACTAGCTCAAGTGGGTGATGCCGTGTTGCTGTCACCAGCCTGTGCCAGCTTTGATATGTTTAAAAATTATGTGCATCGTGCTGAGGTGTTTGTAAGCGCGGTTAATCGGTTGAAGGAGCGCACATGATTGCAGCCATGTTGAATCGTGAGCGGATTAACTCACCTAATTATGACCAAGGCTTGCTTTGGGTGGTACTGATTCTATTGGGTATTGGTCTAGTGATGGTGTACTCAGCCTCTATTGTGATTGCGGAGTCAGATAAGGTTTTGGGTAATAACAGCAGTTATTACTTGGTACGGCAGGGTGTTTTTATAGCGGTCAGTATCAGTGCCGCCTTTGTGGTGTTTAACATTCCCATTTCATGGTGGCAAAAAATGGCACCATATTTGTTTCTACTTGGCTTGGCTATGCTGCTGCTAGTGCTTATTCCTGGTATCGGCCGCGTGGTGGGCGGTAGTCGTCGTTGGTTGTCATTGTTTGTGATTAATCTGCAGCCATCGGAGTTCATGAAGCTTTTTGCTGCCATGTACGTGGCAGATTACACCGTGCGTAAGGCTGGGAAGATGGATAGCTTTACACAGGGTTTCTTGCCGATGGTGGCGGTGATGGTGCTGGTCGGCTTTCTGTTGTTACGTGAACCGGATTTTGGTGCTTTTGCTGTGATTGCGGCAATCTCAATTTCAATTTTGTGGCTGGGTGGCATCAATGGCAAGATTTTCGCAGGTTTGCTGGCATTGCTGCCTGTGGCAATTGTCGGCCTGATCTGGAGTTCACCTTACCGTATGCAACGCGTGATTGGCTTTATGGATCCTTGGGCTGATCCATATGGCAAAGGTTACCAACTTTCTCATGCACTAATTGCTTTCGGTCGCGGTGAGTGGTTTGGCGTGGGTTTAGGTGCCAGTGTAGAAAAACTGCTTTATCTGCCTGAGGCACATACCGACTTTTTACTGGCAGTAATTGCTGAAGAGCTTGGTTTCGTTGGCGTACTCACCATAGTGGGGTTGTTTTCATGGATCGTGATTCGTGCATTTGGCATAGGTAAAGAAAGTATTGCCAATGAACGCTATTTTGGCGCGTTATTAGCGCAGGGTTTAGGCGTCTGGATTGGCGTACAAGGCATTATCAATATGGGTGTGAATATGGGGTTGCTGCCAACTAAAGGCTTAACCTTGCCATTGCTTTCATTTGGCGGTAGCGGCATTTTGGCTAATTGCATAGCCATGGCGATTTTGTTACGCATCGATTTTGAGAATAGAAGATTGCAGAAAGGCCTGCCGGTATGAGTAAAACACTTATGGTTATGGCTGGCGGCACTGGCGGACATGTATACCCAGCGATGGCTGTGGCTGACAATTTGAAGGCCCAAGGCTGGAAGATTGTTTGGCTGTGCACGCAAGGCGGCATGGAAAATCGTCTGATCGAAGGCAAGGGCTACGAGAAAGCCATGATGACCATGCAAGGTGTGCGCGGTAAGGGTTTGAAAGGCTGGCTATTGTTACCGGTTACCTTAGCCAAAGCATTTGCGCAAAGTATCAAAGCCATACGTCAGCATCAGCCAAACGTGGTATTGGGTATGGGCGGTTTCGCGGCATTTCCGGGTGGCTTGATGGCGAGGTTGCTAGGTAAGCCATTAGTGATACATGAACAAAACTCGGTGGCTGGTTTAACCAATAAAGTGTTAGCGAAATTTGCAACGCGCGTATTGGCTGCTTTTCCGGCCGCATTTGGAGATAGAGCGACATTGGTTGGTAATCCCGTACGGTCAGATATTACGATGCTGGCTGAGCCAGAAGTGCGTTTTGCGAGTCATCAAGGTCCGTTACATATATTGGTGGTTGGCGGCAGTTTAGGTGCGCAGGCTTTGAATGAGGTGATTCCAAAAGCGTTGGCACTATTGCCAGTAAATACCCGTCCAGTTGTGGTTCATCAGGCTGGGGTGAAGCATATCGATGCGCTGGATGCATATTATCAGTTGGCAGGTGTTGAAGCGGATATGCGCGCTTTTATAGATGATATGGCCAGCATGTACGCATGGGCTGATTTTGTGATTTGTCGCTCAGGCGCGCTGACAGTGGCAGAGGTATCTGCCGTTGGATTGGGTTCGCTTATGGTGCCTTTTCCATTTGCGGTTGATGATCATCAAACAACAAACGCAGCTTATTTAGCTGAGCAAGGTGCAGCGATGCTGGTGCAACAAACGGAATTGAGTGTAGAAAAATTGGCCAGTATTTTAGAAAAATTAAACCGTGAAGCATGTTTAAACATGGCAAAAAAAGCGCGTGTATTAGGTAAGCCTGAAGCTACTGCGAACGTGGCCGCGATTTGTATGGAGGTGGCACTGTGAAACATAAAGTTAAGAATATTCACTTTGTTGGTATTGGTGGTTCTGGTATGAGCGGCATTGCCGAAGTGCTGATCAATCTGGACTTTACGGTGAGCGGCTCCGACTTGGCTGTGAATGCGACTACGCAACGACTGTCTGCATTTGGTGCAACCGTGTATCAAGGTCATGCGACTGAGAATGTTCAGGATGCTGATGTAGTTGTTGTCTCTAGTGCAGTCAATGAAGAAAACCCAGAAGTCAAAGCCGCCAGAGCTAAGAATATACCGGTTGTACCGCGAGCATTGATGCTGGCGGAATTAATGCGTTTCAGACAAGGCATTGCCGTAGCCGGGACACATGGCAAAACGACAACCACGAGCTTGATTGCCAGTATTCTGGCTGAAGCCGGCATGGATCCAACCTTTGTGATTGGAGGCAAGTTGGAAGCCGCGAATGCCAATGCCAAGCTTGGCACAGGTGAATACATTGTGGCTGAGGCAGATGAATCCGATGCTTCATTCTTGCATTTAACGCCAGTGATGGCGGTGGTGACGAATATTGACCAAGATCACATGGATACTTATGAGCATAGTTTCGATAAGCTCAAAAGTGCTTTCGTGGAATTTCTACAGCAACTCCCTTTCTGGGGTATGGCGGTGGTGTGCATTGATGATGCGAATATTCGCGAGATATTGCCTCGGGTCACCAAGCCAGTCATGACTTATGGCTTTTCAGAAGAGGCGCGTATACGTGCGAAAAATGTACGTGCTGATGACGGTAAGATGCACTTTACCGTGCAGCGCATCAATGGCGTGATTACTGAGTTTGATGTGACCTTGAATCTGCCGGGTAACCATTATGTGTTGAACGCTTTGGCTGCCATTGCGATTGCCAGCGAGTTGAATGTGCCGGATGCCGCGATTATTAAAGCGCTTAGTGAGTTTAAAGGTGTCGGCAGGCGTTTTGAGCGTTACGGCGAAGTTGCCACGAAAGCTGGCGGTACATTTACGTTGATTGATGATTACGGACATCACCCAGTAGAAATGCAGGCTGTGATTGCTGCGGCACGTGCCGCTTTCCCTGAGCGCCGTCTGGTGATGGCGTTTCAGCCACACCGTTATACACGCACCCGTGACTGCTTTGAAGATTTTGTACGCGTACTTTCAAGTGCCGATGTTGTGTTGTTGACTGAAGTGTATTCGGCAGGAGAAGCGCCGATTATTGCCGCAGACGCACGGTCACTGGTTCGCGCCATTCGTGTGGCTGGCAAGGTTGAGCCGCTGTTTGTAGAAACGACAGATGAATTGCCGCAAGCCATTTTAGATGTAGCACAGGCAAATGATGTGGTGATTGTGATGGGCGCGGGTTCAATTGGACATGTGGCTGAGAAAACAAAGGCACTAAGCATTGGAGTATCACTCAATTGACGATTACTAGTCATCTTAGTGCTGGAAAGCTGCTTTTGAACGAGCCTATGGCACGTTATACCAGTTGGCGCGTGGGTGGTGCAGCGGACCGATTTTATACTCCGGCTGGGCTGGAAGATTTACGCCATTTTTTACAAAGTTTGGAGACTGATGAGCCTATTTACTTTGTTGGCTTAGGCTCAAATCTGCTAGTACGTGATGGCGGTGTTCGCGGCACGGTAGTGTTGATGCACAACGTGCTGACTGAGTTAAAGATGGATGGCGATTTAATCTATGCCGAAGCGGGTGTGACTTGTGCAAAATTGGCCAAGTTTTGTGCAAAAGAAGCTAAGCAAGGTGGAGAGTTCTTTGCTGGCATTCCTGGCACGGTTGGTGGTGCGTTGGCAATGAATGCAGGTTGTTATGGTAGTGAAACCTGGAATACGGTGAAACGCGTAACGACGATTAATCGACGTGGTGAGTTGCATACGCGTGATGCTTCCGAGTTTGTTGCCAGTTATCGCCATGTGCAAATGCCGGCGAAAGATGAATGGTTTGTTGCGGCATGGTTAGGGTTAGAGGCGGGTGATGCGCAAGAGTCTGCCAAGAAAATTAAAGCGTTACTGGCGCAGCGTATAAGTGCGCAGCCATTGAATATGCCTAGTGCAGGCTCTACGTTTAGGAACCCTGCCGGTGATTTTGCTGCAAGGTTGATTGAAGCTAGCGGTTTAAAAGGTTACATCATGGGTGGGGCGCAGGTTTCTGAAAAGCATGCCAATTTCATTGTGAATATTGGTGGTGCAAATGCGCTGGATATTGAATTATTAATTAAGCACATGCACGACACCGTGCTAGATCAGCAAGGTGTGGAGTTGCAGCAAGAAGTGAAAGTGATTGGTGAGTATGCATAAGTTTGGAAAAGTAGCCGTTTTGATGGGCGGCCGCTCCGGTGAGCGTGAAGTGTCCTTGAAAAGTGGCAGTGCGGTATTGGCTGCATTGCAAGCGCAAGGCATTGATGCACAAGGCTTTGATCCACGCGATCAGCCATTTCATGACCTAGAACAGTTTGATCGCGTATTCATTAATTTGCACGGTCGTTTTGGTGAAGATGGGTGCGTTCAGGGTGCACTTGAGATGATGCAAATTCCATATACCGGAAGTGGTGTGATGGCTTCTGCAATTGGAATGGACAAATGGCGTACCAAGCTGTTGTGGCGCGCCTCGAGCATAAAAACACCTGATTTTGAATTGGTGGCAAAAAACAGTGATTTTTCAGCGATAGAAACGCGCCTAGGCCTGCCATTATTTGTTAAGCCGGCGAATGAGGGGTCAAGTATTGGTATTAGCAAGGTAAAACAGGCTGGTGGTTTAGAGGCTGCATATAATTTGGCCGCACAGGCAGACCCATTGGTGATTGCCGAGAAGTTTGTCAATGGTGGTGAATATACCGTCGGCATTATTGGTGATGCGACACTGGGATTTAAGGCTTTACCGATTATTCGCATCGTACCAAAGAATGAGTTTTATGATTTTGAGGCCAAGTATTTACGTGACGATACGGAGTATTTATGCCCTTGTGGATTGAGTGCAGAGAAAGAGGCGCTCATACAGAAAGAAGCATTGGAAGCATTTCGTGTATTAGGTTGCAGAGGATGGGGACGTGTAGATTTCTTGATGGATGCAGAAGGCAACCATTACTTTTTGGAAGTGAATACTAGTCCCGGGATGACGGATCACAGCTTGGTGCCGATGGCGGCAAAGGCGGCAGGGATTAGTTTTGAGGAATTGGTTGTGCGAATTTTGGAGTTAGCTGATGTGGGATAAGCCCGCCTTACTGAACTGGATCGCTAATCTTCTGTTTGCATTGAGCGTGGTGACCATGGTGTATGCGGTGTTATATGCCGTTGTGCATTTGCCCATTTTTCCTTTACGTGAAGTGAAGGTCGAGGGTCAGTTAAGTCATGTGAGTCGTGAGCAAATCAAGCTGATTGTGGCGAAGCATATGAAAGGTAATTTTTTTACATTGGACTTGGTTAAAACACGTGATGCTTTTGAAAAGCTACCGTGGGCGCGCAGTGTGAGCCTGCGACGCCGTTGGCCAGATAAGTTGGAAGTGACAATTGAAGAGCATCAAGTATTAGCGCGTTGGGGAAATATTGCATTAGTGAATACGCATGGTGAACTGTTTCATGCGGCATCGGGTGGTGATTTACCCGTGTTTTATGGGCCAGGTGATGGTGTGATAGAAGTGGCCTCGCAGTATGGTGAGTTTAATAAAGCGCTGGGTACCGCAGGGTTGTCAATTTCGAATCTGGTATTGACGCCAAGGCGTGCATGGCAAGTAACAACAACTGACGGAATGGTAGTGGAGTTAGGCCGGGTTGATATGCAAGCAAGATTAGAAAAGTTTGCCAATATATACAGCACAACGATTGCGGCATTAAACAAAAGAATTACCTATGCAGATTTACGTTATCCAAATGGATTTGCGGTGCGCAAGCCTATTTAAGAAATGAAAGTTATTGGTCTGAAATCAGACGATGTGATTGAAAAACAAACGAAAGCCGTGAGTTAACCGCTGAGTTAAACATGTGGGAGAGCAAGTAATGAGTAGAGTAAAAGAAGACAAGAATTTAATTGTAGGCTTGGATGTCGGCACATCGAAAATCGTCGCTATCGTAGCGGAGTTGCAGCCTGAAGGCACGATTAAAGTCATTGGTTTAGGGCAACATGTTTCACGCGGCCTGAAAAAAGGTGTCGTGGTGAATATTGAGTCCACTATGCAATCCATACAGCGTGCGCTGGAAGAAGCTGAGTTGATGGCGGACTGTAAAATCAACAACGTGTTCACAGGCATTGCTGGTAGCCATATTAAGAGTCTTAACTCACATGGCATGGTGAAGATTAAAGATGCTGAAGTTTCACAAATGGATGTGGATCGTGTGATTGAAACAGCACGTGCTATTGCGTTACCTGCGGATCAACAAATTCTGCATATCCTGACTCAGGAATTCATTATTGATGGACAGGAAGATGTTCGTGAGCCTTTAGGTATGAGCGGCATGAAGCTTGAAGTGAAGGTGCACATTGTGACTGGTGCTGTGGCTGCCGCACAAAATATTGTTAAGTGCATCAAGCGTTGCGGCATTGATGTGAGTGATCTGATTCTGCAGCCGTTGGCTTCAAGCTTGGCTGTGTTGACTGATGACGAAAAAGAGCTTGGTGTGTGTTTGGTTGATATCGGTGGGGGTACGACAGACATCGCGGTGTTCAAGCAAGGTGCGATTCGTCATACGGCTGTTGTACCGATTGCTGGTGACCAGATGACCAATGATGTGGCCGTAGCATTCCGTACGCCAACTCAGTCAGCAGAAGATATCAAGATTAATCATGGGTGTGCACTAAGGCAACTTGCCGATCAACGTGAGATGGTAGAAGTACCCGGCGTGGATGGTCGCGAGCCACGTCAATTATCGGTACAGACTTTGGCTGAAGTGCTGGAGCCACGTGTCGTTGAGTTGTATGAACTGGTGTTGAACGAATTACGTCGTAGCGGCATGGAAGAAATGATTGCCTCAGGCATCGTTATTACGGGTGGTTCGGCAATGATGCGCGGCATGGTGGAGTTGGGTGAAGAAATATTCCATATGCCAGTGCGTTTAGGAATGCCTAGATATGTAGGTGGTTTGTCTGAAGTGGTAAGCAACCCACGCTATGCCACCGGTGTGGGCTTAGTGTTAATGGGTAAGCAACAACTGGAGCGCCATTTGAATGGTCAGATGGAGTCAAGTTCATTTGCACGCATTATGGAAAAAATGAAAAGTTGGTTTCAAGGTAATTTTTAATAAGTAGCGATTTTTCAAGCAGTTAGGGTTAGTAGTGAGTTGGAAGTACCGGCAGAAGTAAATTGGCAGATGTATCAATAAAAGAGGAGATATTAAAATGTTTGAAATTATGGAAAAGAATTCGCAAGAAGCCGTGATTAAGGTAATTGGTGTTGGTGGCTGCGGTGGTAACGCGGTTGCACACATGATCGAAAAGAACGTAGGTGGGGTTGATTTCATTTGCGCGAATACTGATATGCAGGCTTTGAAAAAGAGTCAGGCAAAAACAGTATTGCAAATGGGCGAGGCCATGACTAGAGGTTTAGGCGCAGGCGCTAAACCGGAAATCGGCCGTGATGCAGCGCTGGAAGATCGTGACACGATCGCTGAGTTAATTGATGGTGCAGACATGCTGTTCATCACAGCAGGTATGGGCGGCGGTACAGGTACGGGTGCTGCGCCAGTCATTGCACAAATTGCAAAAGAAATGGGAATTTTAACGGTAGCGGTTGTGACTAAGCCTTTCCTGTTTGAAGGAAAACGCACTAAAGTGGCTTCTGAAGGTCTAGATGAGTTATCAAAGTATGTAGACTCATTGATTGTGATTCCAAATGAAAAGCTGATGGAAGTTTTAGGTGAAGAAGTTACCATGATCGATGCTTACAGAGCTGCGAATGATGTATTGCATAATGCCGTTTCTGGTATTGCAGAAATCATTAATTGCGCTGGTACCGTGAACGTTGACTTTGCTGATGTACGCACAGTGATGTCTGAAATGGGTATGGCAATGATGGGTTCTGCCGTGGCAGCTGGCCCAGATCGCGCTCGTATCGCAGCTGAGCAAGCAGTAGCAAGTCCATTGCTGGAAGATGTCAACTTGGCGAATGCACGTGGCGTTCTAGTGAACATCACGACATCAAGTTCATTCAAAATGAAAGAATACTATGATGTGATGAATACGATTAAAGCGTTCACAGCGGAAGATGCAACTGTGATTGTTGGTAATGTATTTGATGAAAATATGGGTGATGAGTTGCGCGTAACGATGGTGGCTACAGGTTTAACTGGCTCACAACGCCGCCAACAAAAACCTGAGCTTCGTGTGATGACACAAGAAGTGGTGCGCAATGGCACAACTGGTCAGCCAATGTTTGTGGGTGGTAATGTGATTGAAGATGATACGCCTCAGGTATTCGGTTCAAATAGCCGTCGTGCTCAAGTGGAAGCAATGAAAATGTCTGGTGTTGAAGAATATGACATCCCTGCATTTTTGCGTAAACAAGCAGACTAATGGCTTGAATGCGGTTGTTGATTGCAATGACTAAGTTGGCTTAGTGCTCAAGTAATGGATGACATACTCAATACATGACGCATGTTAAGTAAGAGTGAGTCTGGTGTGTTACTATTTTCTTGATGAGTAAGGTAAATTTAAGTAGATTGGCAACGTTGTTAGTGAGAAATATAAAGGGTTTTATACATTAATGTTAAAGCAACGCACATTAAAAAAAGCGATTAGCGCCACTGGTGTTGGCTTGCATAACGGCGAAAAGGTTACTCTTACCCTGCGCCCAGCAGCCCCTAATACCGGCATAGTTTTCAAGCGGGTTGATCTGCCTCAACCCAATGAAATCTTGGCAATTCCTAGCGCAGTGAATGACACACGTCTATGCTCTGCGCTAGAGGCCGATGGTGTGCGTGTTGCGACCGTTGAGCACATTATGTCTGCTCTCGCAGGCTTAGGTGTAGACAACGTTTACGTTGATGTTGATGCTTCAGAAATTCCAATTATGGATGGTAGCTCAGGCCCTTTTGTATTCTTGTTGCAAGAAGCCGGTATTGTTGAACAATCCGCGGCTAAAAAGTTTATACGCGTTAAAAAAACGGTTGAAGTGATTGAAGGCGATAAGTGGGTGCGTTTTGAGCCTTATCACGGATTTAAAATCGACTTTACCATTGCGTTCAATCATCCGGTATTTGAACATTCCGGCAATAATGTAAAAATTGATTTTGCTTCAGATTCTTATATTAAAGAAATCAGTCGTGCCCGTACCTTTGGATTTATGCATGAGGTCGAATATTTGCGTTCTAACGGATTGGCGCGTGGCGGTAGTTTAGAGAACGCTGTTGTTCTGGATGAGTACCGCGTTTTAAACGTTGATGGGCTGCGATATGACGACGAGTTTGTGAAGCATAAAGCCTTAGATGCAATTGGTGATTTATATATGTTGGGGCACCCGATACTAGGTGCTTTTTATGCATACAAATCAGGCCACGCACTCAATAATCAGTTGTTACGAGTGTTGCTGAAAGATGAAACTGCTTGGGAATATGTGACTTTTGATAAAGCAGAAGATGCCCCTGCTGCATTTTTGTCGCAATCCAAGCAGCTAGCATTAGAACCCATTTTCTAGCACAACCATCTGTAATACAGATAAACTAATAGACTAGTTTAAGTTGACAGTCCTTCTATAAGGAAGGTGTTAGCGTTCAATTTATAGAGGTGAGTATGTTGATTTTTCGCCTTTTATTTGTATTGTTAGTGATTACGGCCATGGTGTTGTTTGGCTTGTACCTGCTAGCAGGTGACCAAAAATATCTGCGGTACTTCAAGCTGGTAATCAAATACTTACTGTTTCTGGTGATTGCCCTTGTTGTTTTGTTTGTGTCCAGACGCCTGTTTTTTTATCTAGAGTTCCATTAAGATTCTTTCTATATTCAGTATGCTTATACGTTCAATGAAGTGCCTTTCAAAAGCATACTCCTACATGTTGGCTAGCCTTTTTACTTGTGGCCTGACGGCGCTTGCGCTCATGCTTTTCCCTAGTCAGGCATTCGCGTTGTCTAATGATGTATTGTTTCAGAATGCACGTGACGCATATGCTGCTAAAAATGAGATGGCGCTGACAGAGGATGTGAGTCAGCTTAAATCACAGGAATATATATTAGCGCCGTATGCAGATTACTGGCTCATGTTGCTTAGGTTGGATCAGGCAACAGACGAGGAGGTGCAGAATTTTTTAACCATCTACGCCGATATGCCATTTACTGACCGCTTACGTGGCGAGTGGCTGAAAAAACTAGCCAAACAAGAGAATTGGGTGCCATTTTTTGATGAGTATGGCAATTTTCATCGTGTAGACATCGCCTTGCAATGTTATGCCTTATTGGGACATCTACAGTTAGGCGATGATGATGTAACGGGCAAAGTGAAAGCGTTATGGTTTACTAGTGCAGATTTGCCAAGTAACTGCGACCAGTTGTTTGATGCAATGCAAAAAACAGGGGCGCTCTCTACTGATGATATATGGGAGAGATTCAGGTTGGCGCTTCAAGATGGCAAGTTGGCAGTGGCGACAAGTATCGCTGGACGATTGCCAAGTGTTAGTGCCGAAAATACTAAAATGCTAGACCGTGTTTATAAAACGCCGCAATTATTATTTGATGATAAAGCCGTGCGGAAAAAGTCCAAAGACAAAATTAATGTCTCATTTAAAAGTCGCTTTGGTATTGAGCTAGGGCTTTATGCAGTAGATCGTTTGGCACGTACTGATTTAGATGCGGCAATCATTACTTATAAAAAAGCGCAGACTTTGTTTGATGCTGATGACCGTGCTTTTGGCTGGGGGCGTATAGCTTACCATGCAGCGCAAAAGCATCACCCCGATGCGCTTAGTTTTTATGCCTTGGCAGATAAAACCCATTTAGATAAGGACCAGTTAGCTTGGCGGGTACGTGCAGCATTGCGTATTCAAGATTGGGCGGCAGTATTAAGTGGAATAGCGGCTTTGCAGCCTAAGCAATTAGAAGAGGGCGTATGGCGCTACTGGAAGGCGCGTGCTTTAAAAGAACAGGGACATCAGTTTGAGGCGAATGTAATATTTAGTCAGCTTTCTAAAGAGCGCCACTTTTATGGCTGGCTAGCCGCCGATGAGGTGGAGAGTTTGATGAGCAATCCAGATGAAGATTACAAGGTGACTGATGCGGAAGTGAGTGCCATTGCCAGTCAGCCTTCTATCAAGCGAGCGCTGGAACTCCAACGTTTAGACATGCGTTGGGAAGCTAAGTCTGAATGGGCGTGGGCAATCCGTAATTTTGACGATAAACAGCTACTTGCTGCCGCAGAGTATGCAATGCGGCAACAGTGGTATGACGTTGCAATTAATACTGCAGATAGCACCAAGAAAATACATAACTTCAATTTACGCTATCCGACGCCTTATCGGGATTTAATGCGAAGTTCTGCTAATATTGAGAATATAGATGAGGCATGGGTGTACGGATTAACGCGTCAGGAAAGTCGTTTTATGCATTATGCAAAGTCAGGTGTTGGTGCGTCAGGCCTGATGCAATTAATGCCTGCGACTGCAAAATGGGTCGCAAAGCAACTAGGTATGGAGCACTATAACCAAGAGATGATACATACGGTAAGTACCAATATTGAGATTGGCACTCACTATATGCGGCATGCTTTAGATTTGATGAATGGTCAGGCTGTAATGGCGACAGCCGCCTATAATGCAGGGCCTAGCCGCGCAAAACGATGGATGGCAAGCGAGCCGTTAGAGGCCGCCATTTATATGGAAACAATTCCATATAGTGAAACCAGAAATTATGTCCAAAAGGTAATGGCGAATGCACACTTTTATGCATCGCGCTTAGGGATGCCTATACAAACACTGAAGTCGCGTTTGGGCGTCATTCCCGGTAGTGGTAAGCCGGATGAGGTAACAACAGATGCTGAGTAGTCACTATTAAAATCATTAACTAGAGGGTTAACATGCAGTTAAAAGAGGTTTGTGTATTAGGTGGTTCTGGCTTTGTGGGGAGTGCTATTGTCGCCAAACTGGATGCGGCAGGCTACTCGGTCAAAGTGTTAACGCGGCGCAGAGACTCAGCCAAGCACTTGTGTTTGTTGCCTAAAGTGACTGTTGTTGAGTGTAATGTGTTTGATTCTCAAGCCTTGAGCTCTGCTTTAAAAGGCGCGGATGCTGTGATTAACTTAATCGGAATTTTGCATCAAAGCCGTCGCTTAAGTTTTAACGCGGCGCATCATGACTTGCCTGCGCAATTAGCAAAAATCTGTGTGGATTTGGGTATTAAGCGCTTGGTGCACATGAGTAGTTTGCAGGCAGATGAGCGCGCGCCAAGTCAATATCTACGCTCTAAGGCTGCGGGTGAAGCTGCGCTGAGAGCGTTGCAAGATAAGCTGAATATCACGATATTTAGACCTTCTATTATCTTTGGTGAAGCTGATAGCTTTACCAACTTATTTGCTACCCTAGTTAGATACTTACCCGTGGTCTTACTTGCCAAGCCGAACGCAAAATTTCAACCGGTGTGGGTTGAAGATGTTGCAAGTTGCTTTGTGAATTGTTTGAGTAATATAGATACTTATGGTCAAACGTATGAGTTGGCTGGGCCTAAAGTCTATACGTTCCGCAAACTAGTCAAAGTTATCATGCGTACAATCGGTCAACAGCGACCGATTGTTGGCCTTGGCGATGCACTTTCATATGCACAGGCATTTATGATGGAGTTGCTGCCAATTAAATTAATGTCACGTGACAATGTGCGGTCTATGGAAGTGGATAGCATTAGTGCTAACTCTTTTCCAGCGATATTCGGTGTTATACCAACTCCCTTAGAGGCTGTAATGCCTGAATACTTGACTGATAAAACAGCGCGCGGTGCTTATGACCGTTTCCGGAAGTTTGCTGCTAGATAATAAGCGATTCAATGCGGATGAAAACTTATCTCGTTGGTGGGGCAGTGCGTGATGAACTGCTGGGTTTCCCTGTGCAGGATAAAGATTTTGTCGTCGTTGGCAGTACGCCAGAAGAGATGGTCGCGGCTGGTTTTCGGCCGGTGGGTAAAGACTTTCCCGTATTTTTACACCCTAAAACGCATGATGAGTATGCCTTAGCGCGTACCGAACGTAAAACAGCCAAAGGCTATAAAGGCTTTACTGTGCATGCTTCGCCAGACGTGACACTGGAAGAAGATTTAGCGCGCCGTGATTTAACGATTAATGCCATTGCCAAAGAGCTGGATGGCGCATCAGCGCTTGAGAGTGGAAAGCTAATTGACCCTTTTAACGGGCTGCGCGATATTCAATCCAAAACATTGCGTCATGTCAGCGATGCTTTTGCAGAAGACCCAGTGCGCATTCTTAGGGCTGCGCGCTTTGCAGCACGCCTCTCTGAATTTAGCATTGCACCCGAAACCATTACGCTAATGCAAAATATGGTTGAGGATGGTGAAGTTGACGCACTAGTGGCAGAACGGGTCTGGCAAGAACTGGCAAAAGGTCTGATGGAAGCGAAGCCCTCGCGCATGTTCGATGCTCTGCGTGCTTGTGGTGCGCTACAAAAAATATTGCCCGAGTTGGATCGTCTTTGGGGTGTACCGCAGTCTGCACAACATCATCCGGAAGTCGATACGGGCGTGCATATTATGCTGGTGATTGATTACGCCGCTAGCCACAACTATTCCTTATCCGTACGCTTTGCAGCGTTGCTGCATGATCTCGGTAAGGGGCTAACGCCTGCAGATGTTTTGCCACGTCATATCGGGCACGAAGAGCGAAGTTTCAGTCTGGTTAAAGAGGTCTGCAAGCGGCTAAGAGTGCCTAATGACTGCAAAGAGTTGGCACAACTGGTTGCAAAGTTTCATGGCAAGCTACACCAAACCTTGCAAATGCGACCTAGTACTTTACTTGGCTTTTTAGTCGAGTTGGATGCAATAAGACAACCCGCAAGATTTAGGGATTTTCTCTTGGCTTGCGAGTCAGATTCTAGAGGTAGAACGGGCTTTGAAAACTGTGCGACACCCGCAGCAGACTTGATGCTCAAAGTGCTGGATGCCGCAATGTCTGTAGATGCGGGTGCTGTGGCTAGCGCGTATACAGAACCGTTGAAAATTAAGGCCGCAGTATTTGAAGCGCGTCTGGATGCGGTAAAGCTGGTTTTAGACTAAGCCTTACCGCTAGCGTCATGCGATAAGCTTAGTAACTAAATGCCAAGCTTATATTTAATGACTGATTTAGCCACGTAGCCCACCATACCAAAAGCAAGTCCGAGGAATAAAGCAAAAGTACCAAACTTTCCGGCTTTGGATTCCCACGCAAGATGACCAACAATAAATAACATTAAGAGCATCAGCCCGCCTACGCCATACGTCATACCAAAGTTAGTAATCTGCGTCTCAGTAAAACCAAATATCGTACCTTGCAATTTTTTCTCCAATGTTAGTGGGCTATTTCATTCAGAATTAATTAAGTAGTTGCATTTGTTGTTGCACAAACTCTGTTGGCTTGCGTTTAAAACCACTTTTGGCAAACTGTTGCCAGCGGCCAATCACATAACATACCATTAAATTGGCATGTGCTTCAGCATCTGTTTTGGTTCCGGTTTGGGTTTCAGCAATACGCAGACTTTGTTTGAGTGTGACCTCAATGCGGTCATAAAGTTGGTTAATACGCAGTTGTAATTTTTCATCTTCATTTACTAATGCATCGCCAATGAGTACACGCGTCATGCCCGGGTTTTTTTCAGCAAAGACTAGCAGCATAGTAATAATGCGTTGTATTTGTCTTAAGCCTTCGGTCTCTTCAGAACTGATTTTATTAATGAGGCCAAAAATGGTTTCTTCAATAAATACAATCAAGCCCTCAAACATTTGCGCCTTGCTAGCAAAATGGCGGTAAAGCGCAGCTTCGCTGACATCAAGCCTTGCTGCCAAAGACGCGGTAGTTATTTTTTCGCGCTTCGGTGCTTCAAGCATCTTGGCCAGTGTTTCCAGAATCTGTTGTTTACGTTCGCCTGCCATAAATATTCCTTATGTTATTTTGATTGTAGGGTTTATTGAATTCAGTGGTCGAATTATAACTTAATGTGAGTAAGTGCTAACACGGTTGAGAGGCGATAATCGACAAAATTTGGTTTTTTCAATTGCGATGAAATCCAGATTGTCTTCATCCCTAGCCGTTTAGCGGTCATCAGCGCAGCTAGATTATCTTCCAACATAATGCAATCGCTAGCTTTGGCATTGATGGTTTTGAGCAGCATTTGAAAACCTCGCACAGATGGCTTTGCGTGAAATTGTGCAGACTCCACGCTGAATACCAACTCAAAGCAATCGCTAATACCAAGTAAATCGAGCACACGCAAGGCGTAGCTTTGTGGCGCATTGGTAAATATCACCTTGCGCCCAGCAAGGCTTTGCAGCATGTGGCGTAAGCGCTTTACTTGTCGCACCATTTCCGGCAGTTGTGTCAGTTGGTGCGTTGCGTGCAGAAAGTGGTGGGGATTCGTGTTGTGATGGCGCATCAGCCCTTTAAGCGTTGCGCCATATATTTGCCAGTAATGTTGCCGAAGGGTATGTGCCTCTGCTTCATCCAAGGCTAGTGTGTCCATGATGTATTGCGTCATGGCACGGTTCATCACGGGGAAGATGTGTGACGAGGCGTTGTGCAGGGTATCGTCTAGATCGAAAATCCAGATTTTTTTTGTCATTTCAAACCTAATGAGACTTTTCTATCATCTGTTTAGAATCAGTGCTTTGCCCTCCCCAAGCGGACTGCTAACGTTAGACAAGGCGCCGATGGATGGGTTATGTTGCATGATGCGTGCCCAGCAATACTATTTCGAGATCTGCTTCTGCTACTGATGAACTGCCGAGCGCATCTTGGCGCATTGCCAGCACCATATTAGTGAAGGTGCCACACTGTTCTTTGGTATTCATGGCAGCGCCCAAGCGTTCAAATGCTGCAAATGCAGTTATTACTGCGGGGGCACCATAGAGCGAGATTCTGCATTTTGCATCTGCGGTTTTTGCGCCCAGTTGTCGCCCCTCTGATGAGGTTTTTTGATGTCCGAGATTTGCGTGTTCACTTACACACTGCAAATAATCAGCATATGCCTTTGCTCGGAGGTCTCGCTGATGCTTCTTGCTGTCGAGATGCCGAGTAAACAGGAATTGCAATACGGCTCCAACTACAAGACCAATTAAAGAAACTACAGCGGTATTCACTGGCTCTCCTTTGCAACATAACAATTAATATTAAGACGCAGCATGCTTGAATTAATAGTGATTTAAGCTGCTAAGTATTACTTAGCCTTAATCAGCGTACCCACACCTTCATCTGTCAGCACTTCAAGTAATAGGGCATGCTGAACACGACCATCAATAATATGTACGGACTTCACGCCACTACGAGCAGCATCTAAAGCTGAACTGATTTTTGGTAACATGCCGCCTGAAAGTGTGCCGTCTGCTACCAAGTCATCAATCTGTTTAGGTGTTAGGCCTGTCAGCAATTGACCATCTTTATCCAGTACGCCAGGTGTATTGGTGAGCAGAATGAGCTTTTCAGCGTTTAAGATTTCAGCGAGCTTGCCGGCTACAACGTCTGCATTGATATTATAGGTTTCACCATCAGCGCCTACGCCAATCGGTGCGACTACTGGAATGAAGTCACCGCTATCTAAAAAGTTGATAATGCTTGGGTCTATGGCGCTGATTTCACCTACCTGACCAACATCAATCATTTTGCTTGGGTCGTTCAAGTCTTCCATCAGCAATTTATGCGCATGAATAAAGTTGCCATCCTGCCCTGTTAAACCAACCGCTTTACCACCATGACGATTAATCAGGTTCACGATTTCTTTATTCACTTGACCGCCCAGCACCATTTCCACTACATCCATGGTTTCAGCATCGGTGACGCGCATACCTTGAATAAACTCGCCTTTTTTGCCAAGTTTATCCAGCATTTCATTGATTTGCGGGCCGCCGCCATGTACCACAACTGGGTTCATACCGACTAGCTTCAGCAAAACCACATCTTGTGCAAAGCATTCTTTTAAGTGCTCGTCTGTCATGGCATTGCCGCCGTATTTGATGACAATGGTTTTATCAAAGAAGCGTTTAATGTATGGCAGCGCTTCGGCTAGCGTCTGCGCTTTTTGAGTTGCAGTAGTTTTGTTTAACATATGTGAGTTCGTTAGAATTTAGTAAGGTGTCTGAAAGATTACTTTAACGGCAACATTAATTAGAATGCCTAGGATTGTATCTAAAAATAGCCGTTAGTGTTTTTAAAATTACGAGAATTTGTAATCGCGCTTCAAAATGGCTGTAGTTGTTATTTGGTTTTCTTCACAACATCAGCCGCATTCAACTTTACTTTTAATAACGCTTCAAATTTCTCAATCGGAACTGGTTTGCTAAAGAGATAGCCCTGATAGAGTTCGCAACCGTTGTCCAAAAGAAATTGCCGTTGCTCTTCTGTCTCGACTCCTTCGGCAATGACGCTTAGATTAAGGCTGTGTGCCATGGCAATGATCGTACGTACAATCGCTCTGTCGTTGGTGTCTGTGGCAAGGTCGTGTACAAATGACTGGTCAATCTTGAGCTGATTGAGTGGTAGTCGTTTGAGGTATTGTAATGATGAATAGCCCGTGCCGAAGTCATCCAAGGAAAACTGGACATTGATTTCTTTCAATGCGTTCATTGTTGCAATGCTATCTTCGATACTCTCTAAAAGCAGGCTTTCAGTAAGTTCCAGTTTTAGAAGTTTTGGGTTGATGGCATGGTGTTGCACAATAGATCGTACTTGCTCCACAAAATTATCCTGAAGGAATTGTTTGACACTGACGTTCACTGATAGAACGAGGTCACGGGTAATTGCATTTTTCTCCCAAGCTTTGAGTTGGAGGCAAACCGACTCTAAAACCCATTTTCCTATGGGTAGAATCAAACCAGATTCTTCAGCTAGTGGTATGAATTGATCTGGTGATACCAACCCGAATTCAGGGGATAGCCAGCGAATCAATGCCTCTGCGCCCAACGGCTGGTGCAAATCGTTCACCTGAATCTGGTAGTACAAATGGAACTGGTGATTATCAAGGGCTTTGTGTAAATTTCCCTCAAGTGTTGCGCGAGTATTGATGAAATCCATCATTGCCTGATCGAAGAAGCGCAAGGTGTTGCGACCCGATTTCTTGGCCTGATACATAGCGATGTCAGCCTGCTTTAATACCTCTTCTAAAGACTGCTGGTGGTCTTTAATCAGCGTTGCGCCTATGCTTGCGGTGCTAGTATATTCATGTGTACCGAGTTGGTAAGGCTGATTAAGCGAAACCAGTATTTTTTCACAGACGGCTTTAGTCTGCGCTGCAGCTTCAAGGTCTTTTTTACTCAGGTCTTCAAGCATCACAACAAACTCATCGCCACCCAGACGAGCTACAGTGTCACCTTCACGCACACAGGATTCAAGCCGATGTGCAACCATCTGCAATAGTAAATCTCCGATGTCATGGCCTAGTGTGTCGTTGAGTGTTTTGAAGTTATCTAGATCAATGAACAACAGCGCGCCATCCTGACCACTACGCTTACTGGCAACTAATGCGAGTTTGAGGCGATCCATGAGAAGTCGCCGATTGGGTAGCCCGGTTAGAAGGTCGTAGAATGCCAGATGCTTGATGGTGTCATCGGTTGCTTTGCGTTCTGATATATCAAAAAATGTTGTTACTGCACCTGTTACTTGATTATCATGGATAATCGGGTAAAGCCAATACTCCACTGGGATAGGGTTTCCACTTCGATGCCAGAACACCTCGTCGTTGCCATGTATTTTTTCATGGCTTATGAATGATTGATGAATAAGGCATTTGTTTTCAGGGTAGGGCGTTGCATCAGCGTAGGAATGATGTATCAAGCTATGTAAGTTTTTGCCAATTAAATTATCGGCACCCTTATAGCCTAAGATGTGTAACGCGGCTTGGTTGACAAAGGTGCAGTTACCGCTGGCATCTACCCCGTAAATACCCTCTGCAGTTGAATCCAGTAGTAATTGGGCTTTTTGTTGTGCTTCTTTGACAGCTTGTGCTTGTTCACAGGCAATGCAGGCCGTAGCAAGTTTGTCTGCGATCTGAGTGAGTGCGCCAAGAACCTGTTTCGAGAAAATCGGCCCAGCCTTGCCAAGTACCATCATTCCGTAATCAGGCAAGATGAATGCCATCAAAGTGTGTCCGGAGGTTTTAATCATAAATGGTTGGCGAGATGCAGGAGATTCAGCCATGCTGTGTTGGCTGATTGAGAGCACTGCCTTGGAGTTTTTGATGTGGTAAGGAATGCAATGTACGATTTTCAGCGTCCCATTGGTGCTGCGGACTACAGCACCAATGTTGCAGCCCAATTTACGCATCATTACCGATAAGCTGCTCTGCAGCATGGGCTGCAAGTCAGTGCCGTTACCAACTGCCATCACAATTTGAAACAAAAACTGATGTTCTAGTTTAATCAAGGCATACTCTCCACGATTAACGTTATTTATTTATCTGGCAATTGGTGTTCCGGAAATAGCATAAGGCGGCAGATGTTGTGTGTACATGTCAACATGTAAAACTGAGATTCCTACACATGACGTACTTATTTTCTATCCAGCTATGATGCTTAATTCATGAGGCGTTCAATGTAAGTGGGCTTTACTTCTTTGAGAGCTAACTCTCTTACTACCCTGAACTGTTTCATTCTCCCAAATGGTCGCAATAACAACGGTTTTATTATGGAATTCAAGATAGTCCTGTCCGCTGTTGGCTATCTCTCCTAAAGTAAATGCACCGATCAATGGGCGTGGTGCGTGATGTAATGAGTCAATTTCATTGTTGATCTTATCGCCAAGAAACAATGCACGGGAAATGCAGTCCATAGCAATGTCCACAGCCGACTCTGAGGCTGCCTTGCTGTTACTATCTACCATGGTGCGAACTCGTGTTGAAGCAGATAAGAGGCTACTGTGATTCCCGTTCATAATGTGTACTAATGATCCGCATGGTACATCTCCAACACACACTAGGCCGCCATCATGGCGTACTGCGATTGGGTCTCGCACGACAAATTCCATATTAAGTCGTGCCATTCCAAAAGGATAGGCTTGTGAAACATCTGAAAAGTTGAAAGAAAAACCTGTTCGATCCTCTAAAACATGGCGATAGACCTCCAGTGCTGGCTCCCAATCCAATGTGATGATGACGTTGTTTTCTGAACTAGTGACCTCGAATGGACCTGCAATAGGTACCCAGCCGTGTGCCACGCTCACTTGACTATGCAGCTTGGGGATAGCCAGTATCGCGGCATCGCTAATAACACCTTGTGCCGTAATTAAGCAATGCATGTTTTGTGTTGTAAGCGAACCTGCACCGCCACCTATGAAATTTCCTTGCAGACCAAATGTATTGAACAGAGAGTCTATTAATGCGCCAATGCGAGGCGCTAAACCATCGACCAGAACAAACATCGTTTTGGCTTCTGGCATGCTCTTGGTTGGTATCGTCTTGGCTAGCCATTCATCGTAATCCAATGCCGGATCGCTTAGGGAGGGCACTATATAAACATCGAGTGTAGACTTCAGCCCCAACACAATGTTGCCATGGTCAAGATATTCAGAGTTTGCAATTAACTTTGGAAAAACACCACCAAAAATTGGCACAGATAAATTGCGTAAAAACTTATCGAAACTATCAGGCACCATGCCATTGCTTTCACAAGCCAATGCGATAATGCCATTTATACCTGCGGTTGAAGCTATTTCTGTAATGGCCGTACGCATGGAATCCCAATTACCTTCGCTCTGGATGATGAAAGGTATCGCGTCAAGTACATCCGGGTTGATCATTGTCCGCGATCCTTTGTAGTCAATAGTGACAAGTCGAGCGATTATGAAATGTAATCGACTAATGGAGATGCGTAAATTCGTGCTAACACGTAAGGGTTAATACTTATCCATTCTATGGATTTTTCTGTGAAGGTTGATATATGCAGGCTGATTTTATGGCTTAAAACTGGGTATAAGGCCATAAAGGTTTACTCAATATATTGTATTAAGCTTGCCTTAAGATTCGGAGCCAATAATGAATGTGTCTGGCTAGCTTAAAAGGAGATGATGACCCATTAAAGTGCGCGCTAAATTACAAATGTTGACTATAGCTTTTATTTGCATTTTTCTTACCGCATGTAATAAGCCTCAAGAAGCAGAATTAAGTATGGTTAAAGTTGAAGTCGCAGATAATAATGTATGTAGGCTTGATTAAATCAATGTGAGGTGAACTTTTACATACTAAGTTTGCCGAATTGTACGAAATTATGCGTGTTTTGTTTCTTTAAACCGTTAAGCTAGAATCGCGCTTTAGCAAGCTTGGTTACTTGTTTGAAAAAGTAGGCGCTATGTTTTGAAGTAGTTCTATTGCGCATTAATTTCAATTAATAGCTTTTTAATAAATACCTTATATGCTGACTGAATGTCAGTGATTATTTTAAATTTACCTCGGAGATTCAACTCATGAAACAACTGCCTCTTAAACGACTTTCTGCGGCAATGCTGCTCGCTCTTGGCGTTATGAGCAGCGTATCTGCTTTTGCAAACGATAAGGCTGTTGCTTATGTATCTAACCAAGATGGCGGTGTGATCGTCATTGATCTTAAAACCATGGAGGTTAAAGGTCCCGCTGAGATCGGCGCTAAAGGGCCGCGTGGTATTGGTGTGACCGCAGATGGTAAGTGGTTGGTCACAGCAAACAAAGATGACGGCAATATTTCTATAGTTGATACCTCAGCTGCTACTAGCCCTAAGTTTGTGAGCATTGGTAAAAATCCCGAGTTTGTCCGTGTACTAGGTGACCGTGCTTACGTCACCTATGAACCTAGCGCTAAATCTGGTCCTCCACCTAAGCCTGGTGCTGCTAAGGCTGAAGATGATGACGATAATAAGATTCCAGGGCGTATTGCCATCGTTGATTTGAAAAAAGCCAAAGTGATTAGTGAAATCATAGGTAAGCCAGAAACCGAAGGTGTGGAGTTTTCTAAGAATGGTAAACAGATGTTTGTGACTAATGAATCAGATAACTCAATCACGGTGCATGACATGAAGTCTGGTAAGTTGATTAAGAGTATCTCTGTTGGAAAGTATGGCGAGCGCCCACGCGGCATTAAAGTTTCGCCTGATGGGAAAATGATTGTGACCACGCTAGAATTCTCTAATAAGATGCTAGTGCTTAATGACAAATTCCAAGTCATCAAGGAAGTGCCTACAGGTAAAGCGCCTTATGGTGTTTCATTTGATCAATCTGGCAAACGTATTTTTGTTGCCGCAAACAAGGAAAAGGCTTTGCAGGTTTTTGATGCTAAGACTTTTGAAAAAATCAAAGACATTCCAACGGGTGATAGATGCTGGCATTTTAGCTTTACACCAGATGATCAACAGATACTGCTGGCTTGCGGTAAGTCTAGTGAAATTATTGTAATCGATGCCAATAAGCTGGAAGTCACCAAACGTATTCCAGATCAGGAAATGCCTTGGGGTATCGTTACCTATCCAAAAGCGATGGGTAGTTTGGATCGCCCCTAGTTTTTGTAACTTATCTTAAATCAAGCAGCCTCAATCAAGCCGCCTCGCCTCTTTGGTGGGGTTGCTTGTCTAGTAGTGATTGCATTCTTTCTGCTGCATTTGCCAGCTATTGGGTACTTCAGATGTCTTGTTTAGTTATTTGACAATGGTGCTTGCCATTGATTGAACGGGAGTACCGTTAGGTTTGAATTGTAGTAACGCGGGTCATTGGAAACTTCTTCACCGATCCATTCAGGGAACTCTATTTTTTGATCTTCTGAATCTAGTTCGATCTCCGCAACAATCAAGCCTGTATTGTCGCCAAGAAACTCATCGACTTCCCATGTTTGCCCTGCAAAGCTTACTCGATAACGTATTTTCTGGATTTGCGGGCCAAAGCATAGCGTATCTAACATGTTGGAGGCATCGGCAACTGGTATTTCGTACTCATATTCGGCTCGCGTAATGTTTTTGGTCTTGCCTTTGATCGTTAGAAAGCCTTTTTCACCAACTATCCTGACGCGAACAGTGCGTTCAGAATCTATATTCAGATAGCCTTGGCGGAAAAGTTCGCCAGAGGTATGGTGTTTCCAATCAGTGTTTTTTACCAGAAACTTACGTTCGATTTCATTAGCCACTTTTTATCCTTGAAACACCTTGAAAGTTGTACTTCATTTCAATCGTCAGAAAATCGCCTTCATCAGGGGTATATTGCGATATTAATGTGCGTATCGCTGAGTTTATTTTAAATGACGTCTACTTGTCCAATGGAATGCCTTGGTGGCATTGGAGTAGTACAAATAAATAATGACTAGGTTTAAGATGGACGCCTTGTATGCGATGTTTTGGAAATAGATGCAAGGATGAATGGTCATCGTTCACTTAGCTATAGTTTGTTTTGGGGTAGGCTATAAAAGCATTGAGTGAAATGACTACATTATCTATACTTATCAGTGAATTTATTGAGTTTTATAGTGTGGATTACGTTAGATGTAATTGATATTTCTTAACCAATCAAATTGAGCAGCTGATTAAATATGTGGAAATCTCGAGTGATCTGGATTGCAACTATAGCCTTGATACTTGGCATCATCAGCGCTTTCTATTTTGCTAGTGCTCGTTTAGATGATCGCCAAATACGCATTTCAGCTAATCCTTGGGTAGGGTTCACGCCGCTTATCTATGCTCAGGAGAAAGGTTGGCTGGAACAAACACAGTTTAAATTCTTATGGCAGGTCGACTTGTCTGAAAATTCTCGTCTGTATGAACGTGGGTTAGCGCAGGGTTTTACTGCAACACAATACGAAATGCTGCATTTCAAAGACTATAGTCATATCAAGCCGGTTTTCTTAATTGATCGCTCCGCGGGTGCTGATGCGATACTCTCAAATTTCACGTTGGAGCAATTGCGCCAAGCAAGTCAGCCCATCAACGTTTATTTGGAGTTGGGATCCTTGAATGAGGATTTTTTCCATGCATTTGTTGAAGAAAACAAGCTGGATCATTTACGATTTACATTCATTAATTCAGACCAGAAAGTGATTGCTCAAATTATGCCGAGCGATGCGCCAATGGTTGCAATTTCTTATGCGCCTTATGTTTCAGAGCTCACGAGACACGGATTTATTAATATCGCTTCTACTAAAACTTTGCGTTCTTTTTTTGTGATAGATGCCTTGTTTGTTGATGAGCGATTCCTTATTGGTAGGCAAGATGAATACAGGGATCTGCAAAATATATTTAATCGCGCTAAAGATCAGCTTCATCAGGATTCTCGTGAATATTATCAGGTTGTTCGCGGCTATTTAGAGGGGCAAAGCTACGAAGAGTTTATGGCGACAACTCAACAGATTGCATGGGTGAGCCCTGACAATAGTGCTCCACTGATTCGTCAGCTAAAAATGCAGAACGTTCCTACAAACAATCTTCTACCATGAGAATATATAAATTCGTACTTATATGGATTGTGGTTTTCGGGTTGATTGCAACCGTATTAGCTACAGGTTTTTATCTTGTTGAGCGAAATTTACTGTTACATACACTCGCTGATAGTTTGAATAGAAGCTTATATCGCCTTGAAATTGATATTGCTCATGGGCTGGAAAGTGGCCGCTTAAACGAAGTGCAGCAACTACTCGACGAAACGCCTGCAATTAATAAAACAATCGCAGTGGTGTCGGTTTCAATAGATGGACATGTTATTGATGTGTCTTCATCACGTTCATTGAAAGGGAAGGTAGTCGGTGAGCAATATCACTCGATTAGCAGCCTAGACAAAAATATCTTCAAAAATTATGCAAAGTATCGTAGTGATTTCTATTTTTTTGAGGGCACTCATAAACATGACGCGGCGTTGTTGGCGCACATTGATGAGGAATATGTCTTTGGCCGCTTAAATCAAGTAGCAACCTATTATGCAGTATTGATATTTTTTGTGATTGGTTTTGGGTCGGTTGTTGCATTCTTGCTTATGCGGCGATTATTAATATTACCGTTAGATAATGTTATTAAGCATGCTCGAGATGCGAGTACTGTTGGTGATGCGTATTTAATCTCAGAGTTTTCAGAGCTTGATAACACGCTATGCGATTCATTTGATAGGCTGCGCCATCAGCAGGAGGGCTTACAATCTGCACTTAATGATGCACTTTATCTAGATCGCATTCTTCGTACTGTTGCGGATATTAATCAGCTTTTAATTTCTTCGCAAAATATAGACGAGTTGCTAACGCTAAGTTCGGCCAGACTCGCAGAGCATACTGGGTATAAGCTATGTTGGATTGGATTGGCTGATGAAGATTGTATCAAGGTAAAGGCATTTTCATCTGATGCTAAAGGTGATTTAGCCATCGGAATGATCATGGCGCGTTTGACTGAGCACGCTGATGATGCTGTGAGCCGTGCCTTTTTACAAGGCACGCCTACTGTAATAGACCATTTGGAGACGAGGGCAATAACAGATCCTTGGCAATTGGTTACAGTGTATGGCAAGTGCGGATCATTTATCGCGCTACCTTTAATCCCCCGTATTCATGAGCAACCTGTTGGTGTGCTTGGTCTTTATACGCAGAATAGTAATGGGTTTGCTCATAAAGAGATTGAAATGTTAGAGGAGTTGGCTGGTGATATTGGTTTTGCGATTCGTGCCTTTACTCAGCGTAAACAGTTAGAGTATCACCTGACTAGAGACAGTCTAACTGAATTACCTAATCGTACTTCATTGGTGGATCAGTTGGCTATCAACTCCAGCGTCACGCTTGCAATCATTAATATCGACCGTTTCAGTGATATTAATGATGTCTATGGCAGCCATGTTGGGGACTGCTTATTGGTGAATTATGGACGATGGTTGTTGCATCAGATCGAAGCGCATGATGGCATCTCTCTGTATAAAATGAGTGGCGATGAATACGTACTTTCATTTACAGGCTGGAATAATTTGGATGCGTGTTGTGAGTTTTTAGAAAACTTGATTTTATTGAGCGCTAAAGAGTCGTTCGTTGTCAATGATATTGAAGTGCTGTTGACGATCACCATTGGTGTAGCCGAGGCATCCGAGCGAGTTTTGGCGCACGCCTCTAGTGCCATTAAGCAGGCCAAATTAATGCATCAGCGCTTGCAGGTGTATTCAAATGCTTCGACGATTAAGGATCAAGAAAGCAATATTTCTTGGTATAAGCGCATTAAAGCGGCAATTGATGATTCGCGTATCGTGCCTTATTTTCAACCTATTGTTGATAATAAAACTCGCAACATTATCAAGTACGAAGCGCTGATTAGGCTAATCGAAAAGGATGGCAGCGTTATCAGCCCGTATGCCTTTTTAGACATGGCAAAGAAAATGCGGATGTATGGTCAGTTAACCACAGTCATGGTAGAAAAAACGTGTGCGATATTTAAGAATAGCACGATTCCAGTGAGCATCAATTTATCAACAGAGGATTTGCTAAATGCCGAATTAGCGGACATGATTGAAAAGACAATTTTGTCCAACGGCATGGCGCAGACAATGATTTTTGAAATACTGGAAAGTGAAGGTATCGAGAATTACACGGAGGTCAGCGCCTTTGTTGATCGTTTTAAATCACTGGGCTGCCGCTTTGCAATTGATGATTTTGGTTCCGGCTACTCAAATTTTGATCACTTGCTAAAGCTTAGTGTAGATACAATAAAAATTGATGCCAGCTTAATTAAAAATCTGCAGCATGACCGTAATGCGAGAATCTTTGTGCAGCATATTTGTGATTTTGCACATGAAATGGGAATTACAACCGTGGCTGAGTTTGTGGCGAATGAAGATATTTATCTGAGAGTTAAAGATATCGGCATTGATGCCTCGCAGGGCTACTATTTTTATGCACCTTCACCGCATCTAGTAGCAGAATAAAATTAAGTCTTTATTCTGAATTCACCGCTAATCCACATATTGTGGCTATCAGGCGGTAACACTTTTAGGTAATGATTGGATGTTTTGGGTGTTTTACATTTGTTTGTAGGCAATAAAAAAGAGCCAGCTATTTAGCTGGCTCTTTCTCTACAATATTGACATCAGGTCTTTCTAACTCAACGAGAGAACCCACTTCACGATGGTTTTGATGTCATCATCCTTCACTTGAGGGCTATTTGGAGGCATAGGCATCTTGCCCCATGTGCCGCTCCCACCCACTTTTACTTTTTCGACTAAACGTGCTTCCGCAGACTTGTCACCTTTATACTTTGTGGCGACATCTTTGTAAGCTGGCCCAATGATTTTAACTTGTACATTGTGACAGTTTAGGCAGCCACTCTTTTGAGCAAGTGCTTCTGCTGGGTCTGCGGCGTTAGCTGCCTGAACACTCAACATCAATGTGCTAAATAAAAATGCGTGCTTAAATAGTGTTTTCATTAATACTTACTCCTTTCCAAGTTAGAGGCTAAATACGTTCATTGCACCGCCGCCAGGAGCCGCATTGTATTTAACAAGGTCTTTGTAACCACCTGCAGCACCTAAGCCATCAGTATCATTAGTTAAGCCCAAGTTCATTGCAACGCCAGCCCAGCCACCAATGCCTGACAATACGCCGATGTATTGTTTACCTTTGTGACCGTAAGTAATAACGTTACCAACTACGCCTGAACCCACCTGGAATTTCCATAACTCTTTACCTGTATTGGCATCAACGCCTTTTAACCAGCGATCAAGTGTGCCGTAAAATACAAGGTTAGAGGCTGTTGCAAGTGCACCACCCCAAGCTGAGAATTTCTCTTTGTTGTACCATGCGGCTTTACCTTTTAAGCCATCCCAAGCCATAAAGCCACCCATTACGCCATCAGGGCCTGCAAACATGGTGAGTGTTGATCCAACCCATGGTTGCCCTGCAATGTATTTGGCTTCTACAGGTTCATAAGTCATACATACATGGTTGAGCGGCACATAGAACAATTTTGTTTTTGGTGAGAACGCTGAAGGTTGTTCATCTTTCACACCCAATGCAGAAGGACAAATGCCTTTTGCGTTGTAGTCTTGGTGAGTTGAGTATTTCGGATCTTTAACTGGCACGCCAGATTTAAGATCGATACTGGTTGCCCAGTTTACAAACGGATTCATTTTGTTTGCAACGATGAGTGAACCATTGGTGCGGTCAAATGTATAGCCAAAGCCATTGCGGTCAAAGTGAGTTGCCAGCTTCTTGCCATCAGCATCCCATAATACGATTTCATTCATACCATCGTAGTCCCACTCATCATGTGGAGTCATTTGGTAGCCCCATTTAGCCATGCCTGTATCTACATCGCGAGCAAAAATCGTCATAGACCACTTGTTGTCGCCAGGGCGTACATCAGGATTCCATGTGCCTGGATTGCCTGTACCGTAGTACATTAAATTCAATTTTGGATCATATGAGTACCAACCCCAAGTTGGGCCACCACCATTTTGCCAGCCATCTTTTCTAGCTTGTGGTTTCAACCAGGTTTTTACCCCTAAGTCTTTTTCTGGGAATTTTAACTGGTCTTTGGTAAGTGCTTTGAATGAACCGCCAATCTTATTGCCGCCGTTCACATCTTCGTAAACAGATAGTGCACTGTAATGTGGGTTATCTTTGTTGAAGTCATCACCAATCAAAGCATCTTTGTCTGAGCCAGTGCTGTAAGCACGCCATACTAAAGCGCCATCTTTGATATTGTAGGCAGTAATATAGCAACGAACACCATACTCACCACCTGAACAGCCTGTAATCACTTTGTCTTTAATGACGTGAGGTGCATTGGTGTTAGATGCGCCTGACTTGGTATCTGTCACTTGGGCTTCCCAAATTTTATCGCCAGTCTTGGCATTCAGTGCTACCAGTTTGCCGTCGTTTTGTTGCAGGAATATCTTGCCGTCGCCGTAGCCTAAACCACGGTTAACGTTGTCGCAGCAAAGCAATGCTTGAATTGCTGGGTCTTGTTTTGGAAAGTATGACCAAAGAATCTTTTGATTGTCATTTAAGTCCAGCGCATATACGTTATTCGGAAAGGCGGTATGGATATACATAATGTCATTAACAACAAGCGGTGCACCTTCATGGCCACGATTGACACCTGTTGAGAATGTCCATGAGAGTTTCAAGTTTTTAACATTGCCTTTGTTGACTTGGCTTAAGCGGCTATAACCTGTATTACTGTAGTCTTTGCGTGGGTGAGCCCATTGATTATCGTCTTTCATGAGCTTGGATAACTCATCTTCAGCAAATGCTGGTGAGTTTAATAGGCCAAACAGGCCTGCACCCAAAGCAAGGCTAGCGCCAAAGGTACGTTTAAATTGATGATTCATTTTGCATCCCCAAATATAAAATTTTAAGTTATGTATTACTGGTTTCATGCGTTGAAACACTATTGGTAACGGTGCTAGTATTGCAAGTGATGTGCCAACCCTATAAATAGACATTTCTTAAATCAGATTTGGCTGATAAAATGTTTTAAAATCAATCAATTATTTTTTTTCGGCGAACTTTTTTATAACACAGTAACTTAATAGATTTAGTGCTTCTGACTGTGTCAGAACGGAACAATTGTCATGTGACAGATGTTCACTAGATTTGAGATATTTAACTAAGTAAATGAATCATTCTCCAATAGATAACACTCCCGCTATATTGCAGGCCAGAAGTGAATTTTTGACTAATGGTAATGTGCAGCAGGGCGCCATCGCTGAAGCGATTGAGCGTTCATGGCGGCGTTGCCTAGCCAATGGTGTTAATACACATTCGCCAGCGAGTCTTGAAGTGGTGACAGCACAGGAGCTAGCACTTAAGCGAGAGAAGAATAGTCAGCTGCTTACGCTTGCCCGCCCTGAAATGGAGACCTTGAACGAGCAGATAGCACATACACGTAATATCGTGATCTTGACGGATGATGAGGGTGTCATCCTGCATAGTATGGGCGGACATCATTTCCTCAAAGAGGATCAGCGTATTGCCTTATCTGCAGGTGCGTCTTGGCATGAAGATCATCGTGGTACCAATGCTATTGGCACTGTGCTGGTTGAGCAGGCAGCGCTTACGGTACAAGGTGCCGAGCATTTTATGGCACAGCATCACTCACTCAGTTGCTCGGCCGTACCAATTTTCGGTCCTGAGAATCAGCTTGTCGCGACATTGGATGTGTCTAACGATTTTAATATGTCGCAACAACACACATTGGCATTGGTGAAAATGTCTGCACAAATGATTGAGAATCGGCTTTTTCTGGCAAGTTATAAAAGTGATGTTGTATTGCACTTTCATGCTCGTCCTGAATTTATTGGTACGCTTTGGGAGGGCGTAGCGATGTTCACCGAGAGCGGTCAACTCGTGGCGACCAATCGAAGCGGGCAGTTTCAGCTTGGCTTGAATTCACAGCACGCAGATTTAAATGATACGCACACTAAGCTGCATGTAGATTTTAGCCAATTATTTGATATTTCTCTTACCAGTCTGCTCCGGCAGGTGGGTGGTACGGATAAACTGGTCATCCCGCTCAGGTTAAATAATGGTGCGCGCATTTATGTACAAGTCGAGTTACTGCACAAAAAATCTCAATTAAGTACCCCGGTATCACGTGTTGTTAAAAGAACCAGTGCGGCGAATTTAGAGTTATTGAATAGTGGGGATGCCAAAGTTGAACGTGCGATACTACAGATCAGGCAGGTGTTGTCACGGGATATTCCGATCCTCATTCAAGGTGAAACAGGGGTAGGCAAGGAACTTTTTGCTCGTGCTATTCACGAAGCCAGTGAACAGCACAACGGGCCTTGGGTCGCTGTAAATTGTGCCGCGTTACCAGAGGGGTTAATTGAAGCAGAGCTTTTTGGGTATGAAGAAGGCGCCTTTACGGGCGCAAGACGCAAAGGTAGTTCGGGGAAAATTGAGCAGGCTAATGGTGGGACTTTATTTCTGGATGAGATTGGTGATATGCCACTTTCATTACAAGCCCGCTTATTACGTGTGTTGCAAGAGCGCACTGTGACACCTTTAGGCAGCTCGAAATCTATACCGGTTAATTTTTCACTCATTAGCGCAACCAATCAAAAACTTAAAGAGCGCGTTGAAAGTGGAGATTTCCGCAGTGATCTTTATTATCGCATTAACGGGCTGAGCGTAGGCTTACCTCCGCTCCGTGAGCGTTCAGATTTGCTTGCACTGATAAATGTGATTTTGCATATAGAGCAAGCGGATAAGGTTGAAATTACACCAGAAGTGATGGCGATATTTAAAGCGCATTCGTGGCCGGGTAATATTCGCCAGCTACACAATGTGCTGCGAACCGCATTGGCGCTGGCTGATGGTGAACCAATTAGTGCGTTGCATCTTACTCAAGACTTTATTGATGAGATGAGTATGTCTACTGAAGTTCTTTTTCAATCAGGTGCATCAGCACAAGCGCTAGCATTAGATGATGTCACGACAAATGCGATAAGGTCTGCCATGCAAAGCCAATCTGGGAATATCTCTGCAGTCGCACGTCAGCTAGGCATTAGCCGCAACACACTTTATCGTAAACTTAAAGCGATGGGTCTAGCCTAAGGCTTGTTGGCATTAACTAGGTTTCAACTCCCTATAAGTTGAATGCACCAAAACGAGAGGAATCCGCCAAAAAGCACCAGTGTGGAAATGGGTTTTTCTTCTACCTCATGTGCTTCAATCAGCAACTCTTCTGTTACTAGGTAGAGCAGGGCGGCAGCACTGAAAGCTAGCGCTCCGCCAATCAGTGCTTTGGAAGCCCCAGCTAAAAGGTAACTACCAATCAATGAAAAAACCAGCACCGTAGCGCCTAGTGCGCCGGAAATGGCAATAATGCGCCAGCCAGCAACGGCTTCAGAGGCAAGCGCTAATCCTAAAAACAATAACTCTACCGATAGGCCTAACGCCAGAATCGTGCCTGTTTCTCCGCCAGCAGCGAATCCAGCACCGATGATGAATCCATCTGTGGCGACATCAATGAATGTTGCCAGCAGTAAGCCCATGCCAAGTCCTGCTGCAGCATTTAAACTCAATGCTTTATGTTCCAGATGCAATGTCCATAGTTTTAGTCCATACATAAATAGGCTGCCTAGTGCGAAAGCGCCAGCGATTACAAGTCCGGGTGCATGCTCACGGCCAATTTCTGGTAACAGTTCAACGGCCAGCGCAGCTAATACGACCCCAGCAGCAAAATGTTGAATGAGGCTTCTGGTATGGCGGTCTGGGCTCCATACGGATGCTAATATGCCGCCAAATAGCGCCACTAAAGCTGGAATGGACATCATCAATAGGCTGTGTGTATTCATGGTTTAAGCGCTTTAAGTTATGCGTAGTGTGAAAAGAAACGCCCTACAATGATAGGGCGTTGGTGTTAATGGAGACTGTTAGTCCCGGTTTATTTTGTTTCGCTAATTTTCTTCAGATTTTCTAGCCCACCCTTGTAAACGGCAGTGATGGCTTTTACTGCATCTTCATCACCTAAGCCCGTAGCGGGTTGCTCAGAAGTATCTTTGCGCTGGAAGTTGCCTTTCCATGTCACAAGTGATTTTCCGTCTTTGACTTCGCTTACTGTTACGGTAGAAGCGTAGTGGCTTACAGGTAGTACGCCTTCAATGATTTCATAATTAAAGGTTTTCTGTTTGAACTTGTAAGCAACTAATTTTTCTTTAATCGTGCCACCGTCTTGTAATGTTAAAACGCGAACTGCGCCAGGCTTGTTATTTTTGCCTTCAATGATTTCTGTTTTCTTCACGGCAGGGTGCCAAGCGCCCATATCACCAAAGCTATGAATCTTTGACCAGACGGCGCTAGCTGGCGCGTTGATTTCAATTTTCTCTTCTACGTTGAGCGTGGCTGCTTTTTCAGCAGATGCTGAGAGTGGGATGATGAATGCTGTAGCAAGCAGTGCAATGATAAGTTTTTTCATTGGGTGTTCCTTTAACTGATATTTAGAATGTGTTTAGTGTCTTAACGTTTGCCCAAATACATCTGCATGGGGGGCGCAGTAAGCTGAACGTAAGTCACTAAACATCCTCATCATAAATATTGAATCTTAAGGCAGGCTTAACAAATCATCATATTTACTTCAACGTTAAGGTTTTCTACAGTAGTTTGCTAAATACCTTGGATTTACGTTGAAAGTTATACAGATTCTGTTTTTCTTTTGGCAGATTCTCTACGCTTTTCTCAATAAAGCCGCGCTCTAAAAACCAGTGTTCTGTCCGTGTGGTCAGGCAAAATAAGCTTTTAAAGCCTAACTCTTTTGCTTGCGCGGCGCAGTAATAAAATAGTTTGTCGCCACGACCACCGCCTCGATAGGCTGGGTCAATCGCAAGGCAGGCAAACTCGGCGGTTTTTTCCTCAGGAAATGGGTACAGTGCTGCGCAACCAATAATGCGATTATCATGTTCCATCACATAAAAATGGTTGATTTCCATCTCGATGTGTTCGCGACCACGCCGTACTAAAAAGCCTTCAGCCTCCAATGGCTCAATCAGTTTTAAAATGCCACCTACATCATCGATATTGGCTTGGCGCATACTCTCAAGACTTAGCTCCGTCACCATGGTGCCAATACCATCTAGCGTGAATAGCTCTTGAATAATGGCACCGTCAATGTGGCGCGAAATTAAGTGTGTTCTGGCTACGCCATGCTCGCAAGCGCGAACTGCCGCGGGCAGATAGTAGTTAATGTCCTCTGAAATATTAATCGCTTGTTCGCTACCTCTTACATTCCGTAGAAAGTTTTTGGCTTTTTCAGCGGTCATTTCACGTAGGAGCTCACCGCGTAAGTTATGTACGCCTTCTGAATCCATTAAGAAAATCAGTTTGTCTGCATCCAGTGCAATAGCTGCGCTTACGGCAACATCTTCTAGGCTCAAGTTGAATGCCTCACCTGTAGGTGAGTAGCCGAGTGGCGAGAGCATGACCAGTTCGCCATCATCTAAACGTTTTTGAATGCCGGTGGCATCAACCCTGCGAACTTCGCCGGTATGCTGTAGATCAACGCCGTCACGCACGCCTAGCGGTTTGGCTGTAACGAAGTTGCCGCTCGCTACACGAATGTCTGAGCCAGCCATGGGTGAGTTCACCAAGCCCATTGAGAGTAGCGCTTCGATTTCTACGCGAATCGCGCCATTAGCTTCTTTTACGGCCTCCATCGCAAGGTCGTCTGTCACGCGTAGACCGTTAATGAGTTTGGGCGTCAATTTATCGCGCCGTAAACGTTGCTCAATTTGTGGGCGTGCGCCATGCACCAATACTAGTCGCACCTCTAGGCTGGCAAGCAGGTTTAAGTCATGCGATAGCGCGATGAATTGTTTTTCATTGACCACTTCGCCACCGAAGGCAATCACAAAGGTGCGACCACCAAAGGCGTGGATATAGGGCGCTGCGGAGCGGAACCATTGCACAAAATCTTTGGCGTTTGCATTGGTAATTTTATTGGCAGCTTGTGGCGGTGTAACAAGGTAAGGCTGCAAGCTTTCTTGGGCAGATAGGTTCGTTTGCGGCACTTCGCTTTGCGTATATAGGTAGGCTGGTGTGCAGTTCAGAGCCTCCGCAATTTTGCGTAGTAAAGTCTCGGAAATGCCTAATTCACCGCGTTCTATACGCGATAAATTACCGGCATCCGCACTGACTCGTTTGGCGAGTGTTTGCAGGGTGATGTTGAGTGACTTGCGCCGCTTGCGTATAGATAGGCCGAGTGACATAGGTTTTTTTAAAGCATCTAAAAGTGTATAATATACAAAAATATATAATAATTATGTAATTAATGCAAATTAAATATTTGGGTCTATACGCGGCTTAATTGAAGTCGCCCCAAAGTGTCTGCATGGCGGAGATTGCCGCTAAAGCTGCAGTTTCGGTGCGCAGCACTCTGGTGCCTAGCTGAATGCCCTGAAAGCCGTGAGTGATGGAGAGTGCGATTTCCTCATCGGTCAGGCCGCCCTCTGCGCCAATCAGCAGATAAATGTTGCCGCTTGGTTTGATGATATTGCTTAAATGTTGCTTGGCATCTGGCGCTAACGTGATTTTGCATGCGTCTGGTTCTGGTGTTTTTGCAAGTTGGGCAAAGAGATGGCTGTAACTCAGTGGTGCGCTGACGGTTGGTACAAATGCGCGGCCAGATTGCTCGCAGGCGGAAATGGCAATATTTTGCCAGTGCTCGGTACGTTTCTCTGCACGTTCGGCTGATAGCTTTACTACACTGCGCTGGCTGGTAATCGGCTGTATGCTGGTCACGCCCAGTTCAACGGCTTTTTGAATGGTGAAGTCCATGCGGTCGCCGCTGGAGATGGCTTGCAGTAGCGTAATGCGCAGTGGTGATTCATTCTCTATCTTGTTGGCAGCGGCCACCGTTGCTAGTACGGTATTCTTTTTGATGGAAGTTAGTTCGCATTCGTAATCGAAGCCATCACCATTAAATACAATGGCGCTATCGCCCACCTCTAATCTTAATGCTCGTGTGGCATGCGCGGCAGCACTCTCAGAAAGTTGGATAGAAGCGCCGATGGCTAGTGGAGTGTTGGAGTAAAAGCGTAGATTAGCCATGAAGTGAGTGTCTCTAATTTTGATGCGAACAGTGATAACATAAACATCAACATTATAAGGAAATTGACGAGAATAAAATGGCTAGCTTGAATCCTCCGGTATGTAATTTTGATATGCGTGCGCCAGACTTTGATTTGTTGGGTGTAGATGGTAAGCGCTATACGCTGGCCAATAGTGTTGGGAAAAGTGGTTTATTGGTGATGTTTATCTGTAATCACTGCCCTTACATTAAAGCCATTAAAACGCGCTTGGTAGCAGATTGCCGTGAGCTGCTTCAATATGGCATTAACACTATTGCTATTCAAAGTAACGATACCAAGAATTATCCTGACGACTCGTTTGAGCGTATGCAGGAAGAAGCAAAAATGTTCAATTTTTCCTTTCCGTATGTTTTAGATGAAACACAAGAAATTGCAAAAGCCTACGGTGCGGTATGTACGCCAGACTTCTTTGGTTTTAATGCTAATCTTGAGTTGCAATATCGTGGTCGTTTTGATGCGGCAGGTCGCGGTGAGCCGCCAGCAGATAATCCCAGAGATTTGTTGAATGCCATGAAGTTGATTGCGGAAACGAGGCAGGGGCCGCGTGAGCAAATCGCCAGCATTGGTTGCAGCATTAAGTGGTTTGCAGAGTGATCTGTCATTAAATTTTTAGGATAAGGGCTTCGCGCATGAATGTAGATAAAAAACTGAAATGGGGCATTATGGGTGCTGCGCGCGTGAATGAGCGTCTGCTGCCCGCCATCATCGAAGCGTCTAATTCTGAATTGGTGGCGATTGCCAGCCGCCGGGCTGGTGCTGCAAAAGCTACTTTAGAAAAGTATGCGCCTTGCCACCGCAATGTAGCCTGCTATGATGATCTGGATGCCTTGCTTAATGACGCTAACGTGCAGGCGGTATATTGCCCAATGGCAAATAATGAGCATGTGGAATGGGCGCTTAAGGCGATTTATGCTGGTAAGCATGTACTGATAGAAAAGCCCATGGCGCTTACCGTGGGGGATATTGAAGTAATTGAAGTTGCGGCACTGAAAAATAACGTCAAAGTGATGGAAGGTTTTATGTATCGCTTTCATCCACAGCATGCGAGAGTGAAAGAGATTGTTGAGTCTGGTTCAATTGGTGATGTGCTTTCAGTGCGAGCCAGCTATTCGTTTCTGATGCGTCCTGCGCGTATGTATCGTATCGCGAGTGGCTTTAAGCAAGGCGGTGGCGCCATGTGGGATATTGGGCCTTATGCGATACATTCATTACGCTGGGCAATGGGGTTAAGTAATACCGCAAAAAATGGCAAGCCAGCTGAGCCGGTTTCAGTGATTGCGCATGCTAAGTTTAATGAGGCGGGTGCAGACATCGTGACTAGTGGCGTATTAGACTTTGGTCATGATGCACAAGGCCGTGCGCGCTTTGGTCATTTTGATGTGAGTTTCGAGCGCTCACGTAAATCAGAGTATGAAGTCATTGGCACTAAAGGCTGGGTAAAATGCCATGCGGCTTGGGTGTTCCAGAACGATGTGCCCGTTATTTCATGGGCTCTGGAAGATGGAAAGTATGCTGAAGAACGTTTTGCGCCAAGTAATCACTTTAATTTGGAAATTGAGCATTTCAGCGATTGCGTATTAAATGACAGGGCGCCTCATTTGACATTTGAAGATGCAAAAGCGAATTGTCGGGCGATTGAATCAGTTTTGCATGCTGCTGCGGCTAACAGTGGCTTGGTGAGTTTGTCGTAATCAAATAATGATGAAAAGATTGTTGTCAGCTATGGGTGGTTTGATCTGTTGAGCTGACAGCGATTGAATTAAGTTTAAATTGGTTTGTTTGATTAAAGCGATAGTTTGATTGATAGCTAGTTTCTAGCCCCAAACATGTATTTTTTCTCAGGTGCCGTTGCTTCTAGGCTAGGTGTTGCGCCAAGTAAGCCTAGCATGTTTTGTAAATCCAGAGATAACAAAACCAATTTTTCATCTCCAACTTCGTCTACTTTCTGGAAAATCTCAGCGCTGTAGTTTCTATCTTTAAGTAATTTTGCTGGATTGACAGCACCGATTACTTGTCTTGCCGCGACTGAAAACTTTGACAGTGTTACTAAGCATTGATTGTCCATAAACCCTCGTTGGTTAATGTTGTTGAGTAAAGAAATTCGTCTGTTTTTAATTTTTAGATGCTTGTATAAAGTGCAATTAAATTGTTTTGGTGCACTTTTTTGTTAAAAGTAGCCTTTAAACAATATTCTGTATGCAATAAGCATTTAGTGTGCCAATTTATAGTGGAGTTCTTAAAGTAAGTGTAGCTGTCGTTGATGGGCGCGCCTAGCCTCAGTAGTGTCTAATCAACTCGTAGTCTTAATTGTTCGCATGGGTTTTACTATGCTCATTAAAGGAGCATGTTGCGGATGTTGTACTTGCCGAAAAAGACTATCTAAGCAATAATTTAACTTTTGTAAAAAAGCAGCTGTTTAAAGATCACTTTAAAACTGATTTTTTGAAGAATTCAATCTTGGCTTTAATGATTTTCTGTTAGCGCGGAATATCTGTTAAGACCTCAAGTTAATCAATTAGGGAGAAAACTATGGCAACACGTAAAGACCTAGCCAACGCGATCCGTGCGTTATCTATGGATGCAGTGCAAAAAGCTAACTCTGGCCATCCAGGTGCGCCTATGGGTATGGCAGAAATCGCAGAAGAGCTTTGGAATCATCACTTAAGCCATAACCCAAAAAATCCTAACTGGTCAAATCGCGACCGTTTCGTGCTTTCTAATGGTCACGGTTCAATGTTGATCTATTCATTGTTGCACCTGACAGGTTATGCGTTGCCAATGGATGAGTTGAAAACATTCCGTCAATTGCACTCAAAATGTGCTGGTCACCCAGAGTACGGTTATGCTCCAGGCGTTGAAACAACAACTGGTCCATTAGGTCAAGGTATTGCTAACGGTGTTGGTTTTGCTATGGCTGAAAAATTATTAGCCGACCAATTCAATAAGCCAGGTCACGAGATTGTTGACCATAGCACTTATGTGTTCTTGGGCGACGGTTGTATGATGGAAGGCGTTTCTCATGAAGCTTGTGCACTTGCAGGTACTTGGGGCTTAGGCAAACTCACAGCATTCTGGGATGACAACGGTATTTCTATCGATGGTCACATCGAAGGTTGGTACACGGATGATACAGCTAAACGTTTTGAATCATACGGCTGGCACGTTCAGTCAGTAGATGGTCATGATGTTGCTGCTATCGGCGCTGCAATTGCAGCAGCTAAAAAAGTAACAGACAAGCCATCATTGATCTGCTGTAAAACAGTGATCGGTATGGGTTCACCAAACAAATCTGGCTCACATGATTGCCACGGTTCAGCATTAGGCCTTGAAGAAGTTGCTGCTACACGTGCAAACATCGGCTGGCCACATGAGCCATTTGTGATTCCAGCAGATGTTTACGCAGGTTGGGATGCAACAGCTAAAGGCGCAGCTGCCGAAGCAGCTTGGGATGCTAAATTTGCAGCTTATGCTGCAGCTTTCCCAGCAGAAGCCGCAGAATACAAACGCCGTATTGCAGGTGATTTACCAGCTAACTGGAAATCAGCTACTGACGCATTTATCGCGGCAACTAACGAAAAAGCTGAAGGCGTTGCAACACGTAAAGCTTCACAAAATGCAATTACTGCATTAGCACCAATCTTGCCAGAGTTCTTGGGTGGTTCAGCTGACTTAACAGGTTCAAACCTGACTTCGTGCGCTAGCTTCAAGCACGTATCTGGTAAAGAGCCAGGTAACTACATCTCTTACGGTGTACGTGAGTTCGGCATGTTCGCAATCATGAACGGTATGGCATTGCACGGTGGTTTGATTCCATTCGGCGGTACTTTCCACATGTTCTCTGACTATGCTAAGAGCGCATTGCGTATGGCTGCATTGATGAAACAACGTACTATCGCTGTATTGTCACATGACTCTATCGGTCAAGGTGAAGATGGTCCTACACATCAACCAATCGAAAATACTTCAGGTTTGCGTTACATTCCTAACATGGATGTATGGCGTCCTGCTGACTCAGTAGAAACTGCAATTGCTTGGGTTGCCGCTGTTGAGCGTAAAGATGGTCCTAGCAGCTTAGTATTAAGTCGTCAAAACGTTCCTGGTGTTAAACATGATGCAGCACAGTTCGACTTAATCCGTAAGGGTGGTTATGTGTTCTCTGATGTAGCTGGTAAAGCAGACGTAATCATCATCGCTAACGGTTCAGAAATGGAATTGGCTGTTAAAGCTGCTGCTGAATTGAATGCTGCTGGTACTAAAGTGCGCGTAGTTTCAATGCCATCAACAAACGTATTTGACCGTCAAGATCAAGCTTACAAAGATAGCGTGTTAACTGCAGGTGTTAAACGCGTGGCTGTTGAAGCTGCTCATCCAGATTTCTGGCGTAAATATGTAGGTATTGAAGGTGCTGTAGTTGGTATCGCTACATTCGGTGAGTCAGCTCCAGGTAATGTGTTGATGAAACACTTTGGTTTCACAGTTGAAAACGTAGTGGCAACTGTTAAATCAGTACTTTAAGCTTATCGTATTGATCTAGTGTAACAAGCAAAGAAAGAGCCTCGTTTGAGGCTCTTTTTGCTTAATACACTGCATAAGTAATGCTTATGATTCGATTAAGAATAAGTAAGCGCATAAAGCATTTATGCGCTTACTTGTTGCTGTAAAATTAAGTCTAAATCTAATGCTTTTAAATAATGTGTTTGAATGATTTACACATTCAAACTGAGAGTTTTTTATATTTCGGGAAATTAAAATGGCAATTCGTGTCGCAATAAATGGTTTTGGTCGTATCGGTCGTATGGTGTTTCGTGCGGCTGCAAAGGATTTTACTGATATTGAAGTGGTTGCGATCAACGACTTGCTAGAACCTGATTATTTGGCTTACATGCTTAAGCATGACTCTGTACATGGCCGCTTTAACGGTGATGTGTCAGTTAAAGGTAATAATTTGGTTGTGAACGGCAAAGAAATCCGCCTTAGTGCTGAAAGAGATCCCGCTAATTTGAAATGGGATGAAGTTGGTGCTGACATTGTGATTGAATGTACAGGCTTTTTCTTGACGCAAGAAACATGTCAGAAGCACATTGATGCGGGTGCTAAAAAAGTGGTGCAGTCTGCGCCAGGTAAAGATGACACGCCAATGTTTGTGTATGGTGTAAATCACAGCACTTACAAGGGTGAGGCGATTGTTTCTGCAGCTTCTTGTACAACGAATGGTTTGGCTCCAGTGGCTAAAGTGCTGAATGATGCATTTGGTATTAAACGTGGTTTGATGACAACGGTACATGCTGCTACGGCATCACAAAAAACCGTAGATAGCCCATCAAATAAAGATTGGCGCGGTGGTCGTGGTATTCTGGAAAACATCATTCCTTCATCTACTGGTGCTGCTAAGGCAGTTGGTAAAGTGATTCCTGAGCTAAACAAGAAATTAACAGGCATGGCATTCCGTGTGCCTACGTCAGATGTGTCTGTGGTTGATTTAACCTGTGAACTCATTAAAGAAGCTAGCTATGAAGATATTTGCAAGGCAATGAAAGCCGCGTCTGAAGGTGAGTTGAAGGGTGTACTTGGCTATACCACTGAGAAAGTTGTTTCTACTGACTTCCGCGGTGAAACTTGCCCATCCGTATTTGATGCGGATGCTGGTATGTCACTTGACTCTACTTTCGTTAAAGTAGTGGCTTGGTACGACAACGAGTACGGTTATACCTGTAACTTGATGCGTTTGGTACGTCATATTGCATAGCAGTAAAGGGCTGGCATTTTCAGCCCTTTTTCATTACACAAATCAAAGGAAAAATCATGTCTGTTATCAAAATGACCGATCTGGACTTGAGTGGTAAACGCGTTTTTATTCGTGCTGATCTGAATGTGCCAGTAGCTGATGGTAAAGTGACGTCTGATGCACGTATCTCAGCTTCAATGGCAACTATTGAGTTTGCAATTAAAGCGGGTGCCAAAGTCATGGTGACTTCACATTTGGGTCGTCCTGAAGAAGGTGTTTACTCTGAAGAGAACTCATTGAAACCAGTTGTAGACGTGATTTCGGCAAAGTTAGGTAAGACCGTACGTTTGATTAAAGATTGGGTAGATGGTGGTTTTGAAGTTGCTGCTGGCGAATTGGTTGTGCTGGAAAACTGCCGCTTTAATAAAGGCGAGAAAAAAAGTAGCGATGAGTTGTCACAAAAATATGCAGCGCTATGCGATATATTTGTGATGGATGCATTTGGTACAGCGCATCGCGCTGAAGCTTCAACGCATGGTATTGCCAAGTTTGCCCCAGTGGCAGCTGCGGGTATTTTGTTGGTAAATGAACTGGAAGCGCTGACCAAAGCACTGCTTAATCCTGCGCGTCCTATGGTGGCCATTGTTGGTGGTAGTAAGGTTTCTACAAAATTGACAGTGTTGGAAAGTTTGTCAGAAAAAGTCGACCAAATGGTGGTGGGTGGCGGTATTGCCAACACGTTCCTAAAAGCGGCTGGTCATGAGGTGGGTAAATCACTGTGTGAGGACGATTTGGTGCCAGTAGCGAGAGCATTGATGGATAAAATGTCCAAAAGAGGCGCAGCAGTGCCGATTGCCGTGGATGTTGTTTGTGCTAAAAAGTTTGACGCTAACGCAGTGGCTCTCAAAAAAGATGTCGCTGATGTATCTGATGACGATATGATTTTTGATATTGGTGCAAAATCAGCTAACGAAATCGCAGAAATCATTAAAAATGCAGGCACAGTGGTTTGGAATGGCCCTGTGGGTGTGTTTGAATTTGACCAGTTTGGTGAGGGTACTAAGACGATTGCACTTGCTATTGCTGAGACTAAAGCGTTTACATTAGCTGGTGGTGGCGACACGATTGCTGCGATTCAGAAATATGATATTTTCAATAAAGTGGATTATATTTCTACCGCGGGCGGTGCATTCTTGGAGTTTTTAGAGGGCAAAAAATTACCAGCTGTAGAGATACTTGAGCTGCGTGCTAAAAGTTAGTAGTATGAACCCACTGTAGTAATAAAAAATGGGGCAGTTAGCCCCATTTTTATTTTGATCGGCAATTTAGTTAATTAGTACGTCTAGTTAATCAGCAAGTCTAGTTAATCGATAAAAAGGTAAAAAATTGACATTGCGTAAAACAAAAATTGTAGCCACATTAGGTCCATCTTCCAGCAGTGAGGAGATGTTAGCGCGATTAATCACGGCTGGTGTGAATGTCGTCCGCCTGAATTTTTCGCATGGATTGGCTGAAGATCATATTAAACGTGCACAAATCGTGCGCGCCATTGCTGCAAAACTCAATCGTCCGATTGGCGTGCTGTGTGATTTGCAAGGACCTAAAATCCGCATCGGTAAGTTTGAGCTAGGCAAAATTACTTTGAAAACTGGTGATTTATTTGTGCTAGATGCTGATTCTGAGTTGGGCAACCAATATCAAGTGGGTTTGGACTACAAAACCCTGCCGCAAGAAGTCACCGCAGGTGTGGTGTTATTATTGGATGATGGTCGCATTACCATGCAAGTGGATAGGGTTAAGGGCAACCAGATTCATTGTGTCGTTCTGAGTGGCGGTATTTTAAGCAACAATAAGGGTATTAATCGTCAAGGCGGTGGTTTGTCGGCAGATGCGCTGACGAAAAAAGACCGCGAAGATATTAAAACAGCCGTAGCGCTTGAGGCCGATTACATTGCGATATCATTTCCTAAGTCAGCGCAGGATGTTGAACTTGCGCGTAGCTTGGTGAAGGCGGTAGGCGGCACAGCCAGCATCGTGGCCAAGATTGAGCGTGCAGAAGCCATTGATAACCTTGAGACAATCATTGAAGCGTCTGATGCTATTATGGTGGCACGTGGCGATTTGGGTGTTGAAGTGGGAGATGCAGCAGTTCCTGGTTTGCAAAAGCGCATGATACGTATGGCACGCATGCAAAATAAACTGGTGATTACGGCGACACAAATGATGGAGTCGATGATTACCAGTCCGATTCCAACTCGTGCAGAAGTGTCTGATGTTGCTAATGCAGTGTTGGATGGTACAGACGCAGTGATGCTTTCAGCGGAAACCGCCGCAGGACAGTATCCGTTAGAAACCGTGCAAGCCGTGCATCGCGTGGTGATTGAGGCGGAGAAAGAGTACTTCAGACAACAGCATGTACGTAAACTAGATCAGGTGTTTTTAAAAACAGACGAGGCAATTGCTGCCGCCGCAATTTATACTACGCAGCATTTGAAAGTTAAGGCATTGGCTGCATTAACGCAGTCTGGCAATGCCGCACAGTGGTTGTCACGTGCTGACCCTGAGGTACCTATCTATGCACTATCACCTGATAAAGTTGCGCGTAGAAAACTGACTTTGCATCGTGGTGTTTATCCTTTTCCCATTGATCAAGTGAATAAAAACCGGGATGAAATATTGCAAGAGATGCAGCAGATTTTGTTGCAAGAGAGAGTCGTTGATAACGGTGATTTGGTGATGTTGACATTCGGAGAGCCTTTTGGAAACTCAGGCGGCACCAATACCATGATGATTGTTAAAATTGGCGAAAATAAGCAGGTTTTACTCAGTAAGCCATTAGATAATATATAAATAAATACCATTAAAGAAACATTACTAAATACACCCATTAAAGAAATATTATGACAAAGCCTTTATTAGAAACGAGTATTCAAAGCCTAAAACGCATCCATCAGGGAAAAGTACGTGATATCTACGATATTGATGCCGATACAATGTTGCTGGTTAGCACTGATAGGTTGTCTGCATTTGATGTGATCTTGCCTACGGGCATCGCCAATAAGGGCGCTATGCTGACACAGATGGCAAACTTCTGGTTTGAAAAGCTAAAAGATGTAGTGCCTAATCACCTGACAGGAATTGATCCGCAAAGTGTAGTGACTGACGCAGCAGAAAAAATGCAATTGGCGAATCGCGCTGTGGTCGTTAAAAAGCTAAAGGCATTGCCGATTGAGGCTATCGTACGCGGTTACTTGGTGGGTAGTGGCTGGAAAGAATACAAAGCTAAAGGCACAGTTTGTGGTATTCAATTGCCAGCTGGCTTGCAAGAGGCTTCTAAATTGCCGACACCAATTTTCACGCCATCAAGCAAAGCAGCGGTAGGCGAGCATGATGAAAATATCAGCTTGCAGCAAGCTGCGGATTTGCTGGGTAAAGACCTCAGTGAGCAAGTGGCAAGCGTTAGCATTGCCTTGTATCAACAAGCTGCTGAGTACGCGCTGACACGAGGCATTATCATTGCTGATACTAAGTTTGAGTTTGGTTTGGATGCGGATGGTGTGTTGCATGTGATGGATGAAGTGTTAACACCAGACTCTTCACGTTTTTGGCCTGCAGATAGTTATGTGGTGGGTAAAAATCCACCAAGTTATGACAAGCAGTACGTGCGCGATTGGCTGGAAGCAAGTGGTTGGAACAAAATGCCGCCAGCGCCTGAGTTGCCTGCCGATGTTGCGCAAAAAACCAGTGAAAAATACATGGAAGCTTTCGAGCGCCTTACTGGACAACCTTTGCATTTAGTTTAAGTCTAGCAACACGTAAGCTATATTTTGTTAAAAGGCTTAAAATCTTTAGCAAGGCAATTGAAGCAAGAGCTCGCGGTGTATCGCCTGGTGCTTAAACATCCGCAAACACCATGGATCGCTAAATTATTTTTGGGATTGGCCGTGGGTTATTTGCTGATGCCATTTGACTTGATTCCAGATTTTATTCCTGTACTCGGTCAGCTTGATGACGTGATTATTATTCCGATTTTACTGTATATTGCTTTACAGTTTATTCCGAAATCTGTGATTCAAAGCTGCCGAGCGCAAGTGCAGTCGCAATCAAGCTAACTTTCAAAAAAGCCATTAGTATGGCTTTTTAGCTGGGCTTGCTATAATTGCGCCTCAAAATTTATGTATGTTAACCAATCAGTAGAATTTATTAATTTAGGAATTAGCAATGTCGTTAAACCAAGTGCCAACCGGTAAAGATGTCCCAAATGATTTTAATGTCATCATTGAAATCCCAATGCAAGGTGACCCAGTTAAATATGAAGTTGATAAAGAAAGCGGCGCGATCTTTGTAGACCGTTTCATGGGTACTTCAATGCAATACCCAACCAATTATGGCTATGTGCCACACACATTGGCTGATGATGGCGACCCTGTTGATGTTCTCGTAATGACCCCTGTACCGTTGATTCCTGGTGTGGTAGTGCGTTGCCGTCCTCTAGGCGTGTTAATGATGGAAGATGAAGCTGGCCTAGATGCAAAAGTATTGGCTGTGCCTGTAGATAAAGTTTGTGGTTTATATGGTCATCTTAAAAATCATACAGATATTTCTGCATGGCGTTTAGATATGATTGCTCACTTCTTTGAGCACTATAAAGATCTAGACAAAGGCAAATGGGTGAAAATTAATGGCTGGGGCGATATTGAACAAGCCAAGAAAGAAATTATTGAAGGTGTAGAGAATTACAATAAGGCCGCGGTTAAGCCTGCGTTCTAATTTAAGAGATTTTCTAGACAGAAATAATTAGTTCAGCAATAAAAAACGGCAGCCTAGGCTGCCGTTTTTTATTGCTGCTAGGTTTATATATGCAATAGCGGCACAATCAGTAAAGCTACAATATTCATAATTTTAATTAATGGGTTAACAGCCGGGCCTGCGGTGTCTTTGTAAGGGTCGCCTACAGTGTCGCCAGTGACTGCAGCCTTGTGCGCATCGGAACCTTTGCCGCCATGATTGCCATCTTCAATATACTTTTTGGCGTTGTCCCAAGCGCCGCCCCCAGTACACATGGAGATGGCAACGAATAGCCCTGTGACAATGGTTCCCATTAGCATACCGCCCAAAGCGATAGGCCCCAGTGTTAAGCCTACTGCCACAGGTACGGCGACTGGTAGTAGTGATGGAATCATCATTTCTTTAATGGCAGCCGTGGTCAGCATGTCTACGGCCTTGCCATATTCAGGCTTAGCGGTACCCTCCATAATGCCTTTGATGTCGCGGAATTGGCGACGCACCTCTTCAACAACTGCACCTGCGGCACGACCAACGGCTTCCATCGCCATTGCGGCGAATAGGAACGGAATTAGCCCACCAATGAATAAGCCAATAATCACCATCGGATCACTCAGGTCAAACTTCACATCAATGCCTGCACCCTGTAGCTTATGGGTGTAGTCGGCGAAGAGTACCAGCGCAGCTAAGCCAGCAGAGCCAATCGCATAGCCTTTGGTGACAGCTTTGGTTGTGTTACCAACGGCGTCTAATGGGTCAGTGACATCACGCACTTCTTTCGGCAGTCCAGCCATTTCTGCAATGCCGCCTGCATTGTCCGTAATTGGGCCGTAGGCATCTAAAGCAACTACAATTCCAGCCATACTCAACATAGAGGTTGCGGCAATTGCCACGCCATACAGGCCACCTAGGTGATACGATACAAAAATTGCAAGGCACACAGAAAGTACCGGCCAAGCGGTTGATTTCATTGAGATGCCAATGCCGGCAATAATGTTGGTTGCGTGACCAGTGGTGGAGGCTTGTGCAATGTGTTTCACCGGAGCGTAATCAGTGCCAGTATAGTATTCGGTAATCCATACTAATGCTGCTGTGAGCACTAAGCCAACTGCGCAAGCGCCAAATAATTGATTGGCTGAAACCAAGAGCTCACCTGCAGTGATGCCTTCTGGAAACATTTTCATGGTGACAAAATAAAATGCCGCCAATGATAATGTGCCCGCAACTGCAAGGCCTTTATATAGAGCTGGCATCACGTTTTTCATGCCAGGTGAAGCCTTCACGAAGAAACAGCCAATGATAGAAGCCACGATAGAAACTGCCGCCAACATGAGCGGGTAAATAATGGCGCCAGTACTTTGAATAAGCAGGCTACCTAATACCATTGTGGCGATTAAAGTCACGGCATAGGTCTCAAACAAGTCGGCTGCCATGCCGGCACAGTCGCCAACGTTATCGCCTACGTTATCGGCAATTACGGCTGGATTGCGAGGGTCATCTTCAGGGATGCCTGCCTCCACTTTGCCGACCAAGTCGGCACCTACGTCAGCGCCTTTAGTGAAGATACCTCCACCTAGTCTTGCAAATATTGAGATGAGGGATGATCCAAATGCTAAGCCAATCAGCGGATTTAAGTTGGTTGTGCCTTCGCCGCCTAAAAAGGCATAAAAACCAGCTACGCCTAACAAGCCTAATCCAACCACGAGCATGCCTGTAATAGCGCCACCTTTGAAGGCGACGTCAAGTGCTGGCCCGATGCCTTTAGTCGCCGCTTGGGCAGTGCGAACGTTGGCCTTGACTGAAACATTCATACCGATAAAGCCACATGCGCCAGAGAGCACTGCGCCGATTACAAAGCCAATAGCTGTTGTTACGTTTAGGAAAACACCAATAAGAACTGCCAGAACGATGCCGACGATGGTGATGGTTTTATATTGACGGGCTAAGTAAGCTGCTGCCCCTTGCTGAATTGCACCTGCGATTTCTTGCATGCGTGCATTGCCTGCGGGTAAGTTGGAAATCCATTTGCTCATTATTACGCCATACAGTACAGCCAGAATGGCCGCGCTGATAGCAATCATTAATGCGATTGACATAACATCTCCCTATCTAAATTTTTATAAATTCGTTAAAAGTTAATGTGTGGATACGACATTAAATACAACGTTAAAATAAAACTAGTGCTAAGTTGACATGAGCGCTCGATGGACTGAGTGTTCGATTGTTATTACGTATATCAATTACCATTAAAACGTGCATTACTTTAAATTTGGCTAGACTTTGAAGCTTGACTAGAGCAGCAGCGATTCATTATTGCATTATTAGTCTAGGCAAACAACTAACAATGCTACGTGAACAACCTGATTAGGATTAACAACATTAATTTAGCTTGAGAAGGAAGGGTGCTGTCTTTTTTAAGTCTTGGTGGCTAATCTTGTCAACGCTTCGCCGAGAGCCGTGCCAGATAGTCTTTTTGCTAACGCATTTAGGCTGGTAGCCGCCACTGGGCTGAGCTTCTTAATGGGTTTAGGCTTGGACTTGGGGGCAGATTTTACTTGCACTTTCACGTAAATTGAAGTAACTTCACACCCTTGCTTTTCTAGCTTAATCAATAAGCTAGGTATGAAAAGTTTAATTTTTGCTGCGACTGCATTGTTGTCTGCAAATATGGTGATTTGCTTATTTTTAATGCTGCTTGCATGGCTTAATTCAGCCAAATTGTCAGGCGCAATCGCCCCCCAAATGTTTTGTGCAATCTGAGTTTCTTTATTGCGAGCACGGAGCTCAATAAGCTCCGGCTGATTCAGTAATGCGTTAAATCGCTGCATGGCTACTTTCATTGTGAGAGTTGGCAGGGGTTAGGAGTGAAATGAATATCATCTTTGTCTCAAATAGTATGTCGAAAGCTAAAACGTTAACCGTTTTTCAGGTTGGCGCTATTGTGCTCGCCTTGATATTGGTGCCAATGATTATTGTTTTGTTGCTGATTGTGCCACAGGAACCATCTACGCAACAGGGGGTTAAGTCATTGATTCCAGCAAGACTTAACTTTTATTTCAATAATCCCCAAAAACACTTGGATGCTTATGCTGTTCAGTTAGGTGAAATGCAGGCACGCATGATACGTTTGGATGCGCAAAGTGAGCGATTAACTAAATTAGCTAATGATAAAGCCGGGGATAAAAAGAAGGTTGTCCATGATAATGCTTTAGATGCTGCACCGTTGAAGCCTGGTCAGGGGGGGCCGCTGGTCTTAGATGCTCCATTGTCTGAGCCTGATTTGCAGAAAAGGATTGCTGAATTGATGGCGCAGATAGACTCTAAGGCTGATTATCTAAGTGATCTGGAAGCAAAGCTGTTGCAAAAGAGTGTGTTGAAAGACACGCTGCCCAATATAAGTCCGATTGCTGTCTCATATAATTCATCCAGTTTTGGCTGGCGCTTAGACCCTTTTAATGGGCATAAGGCATTTCATGAGGGATTGGATTTTCCTGCGGCAATAGGTACGCCAATTTATGCCGCAGCTGGAGGAGTTGTTACAACAGCAGAGCAAACGCCTGATTATGGTAAACTTGTCAAAATAGACCATGGTTATGGTCTGGAGACACGTTACGCACACACTTCATTGATTGTTGTTAAGGTGGGTGATCGTGTTGAAAAAGGGCAGAAAATTGCCGAAGTAGGCAGTACAGGCCGCTCAACTGGGCCACATTTGCATTATGAAATCAGGTTAGATGGTAATGCGTTAGATCCAAGAAAATATCTTAGCGCGAGTAATTGAATTTACGCCAGTTATTGAAAAAATGAAAGTAAGCCCCACTCACTAAATTATGATTTCTCATGAACTACATTGCAGTATGCTAAGTCTCATATCTGGCCTTAGACATTCATTAGAAGCGTTTAGGTTTTAAACCACTAAGCCCAACATTAATATAAAAACAATCCATTATCCTTAAGCGGAAAGTCAATCATTTCATGATATCTACGTTGTTCAAAAAATTATTCGGTAGTCGTAATGACAGGTTAGTTAAACAGTATGCTCAGAAAGTTGAGCTTATTAATGCGCTAGAGCCAGAGATACAGGCTTTGAGTGATGAAGCTTTGAGAGCAAAAACAGCTGAATTTAAACAGCGGTATAGCAATGGTGAAAGTCTTGATCAGCTATTGCCAGAAGCTTTTGCAGTTGTACGTGAAGGAAGTAAACGTGCGCTGGGCATGCGCCATTTCGATGTGCAACTAATAGGCGGTATGGTATTGAATGCCGGAAAAATTGCCGAAATGCGTACGGGTGAAGGTAAAACATTGGTGGCTACACTGCCAACTTACCTGAATGCCCTGACTGGTAAAGGTGTTCATGTGATTACTGTGAATGATTATTTAGCCAAGCGCGATGCGGAATGGATGGGTAAGCTCTATAACTTTTTGGGTTTAAGTATCGGCATTAATTTATCTCAGATGCCAAGCGAAGCGAAACGCCAAGCTTATGCGGCTGACATTACATATGGTACCAATAATGAATATGGCTTTGACTATTTGCGCGACAATATGGTGTATACCACTGAAGAGCGCGTGCAACGTGGTTTAAGTTATGCGTTAATTGATGAAGTGGATTCGATCTTGATTGATGAAGCACGTACACCATTGATCATTTCAGGTCAGGCCGATGATAGCGTAGCGCTTTACAGCCAGATTAATAGTGTTGCTGCAAAACTTGTGCCGCAAACTGAAGAAGAAGGTGCTGGCGATTTCTGGGTAGATGAGAAAGCGCAAAATGTAGTGATGTCTGAGCAAGGGCATGAGCATGCAGAAGCATTGCTAGCTGAATCAGGCTTATTGCTAGAAGGATCAAGTTTGTACGATGCATCTAACATTACCTTGGTTCATCATTTGTATGCATCGCTGCGTGCACGCAACTTGTATCACCGTGACCAGCATTATGTGGTGCGTGATGGTGACATCATTATTGTGGATGAATTCACTGGGCGTATGATGGCTGGTCGTCGCTGGTCTGATGGTTTACATCAGGCCGTTGAAGCGAAAGAGGGCGTTGATATTCAAAAAGAAAATCAAACGCTCGCTTCGATTACTTTTCAAAATTACTTCCGTATGTACACTAAGTTATCAGGTATGACTGGTACCGCTGATACTGAAGCTTACGAATTTAACCAGATTTATAATTTGGAGACGGTGGTGATTCCGACGCATCGACCTATGCAACGTAAAGATGCTATGGACAAGGTGTATCGTACTTCTCGTGAGAAATATGAAGCAGTAATTCTAGATATCAAAGAGTGTCAAGGTCGTGGTCAGCCTGTGTTGGTCGGTACTACTTCTATTGAGAACTCAGAGTTGATTTCCAAATTGTTGACGGAAGCGAAGCTCGATCATCAGGTACTGAATGCAAAACAGCATGAGCGTGAAGCGCATATTATTGTGCAAGCAGGTCGTCCGGGTGTCATTACCATTGCTACCAATATGGCTGGTCGTGGTACGGATATTGTACTAGGTGGTAATCCGGAGCCAGATATAGCAGTTGTAGAAGCGGATGAGACACTTTCTGAGACACAAAAAACAACGCGTATTGCTGAAATTAAAGCTGAGTGGAAACTGCGTCATGATGGCGTTTTAGCCGCAGGCGGTTTGCACATCATTGGTACAGAGCGCCATGAGTCACGTCGTGTTGATAATCAGTTACGTGGACGTTCTGGTCGTCAAGGCGATGCTGGTTCGAGTCGTTTTTATCTTTCATTGGAAGATCAATTGCTTCGTATTTTTGCATCTGACCGAGTTTCTGCCATTATGGAGAAACTCAATATGCCAGATGGTGAGGCAATTGAACACCCTTGGGTCACGCGTGCGATTGAGAATGCGCAACGCAAAGTTGAAGGCCGTAACTTTGATATCCGTAAACAATTGCTTGAATACGATGATGTGGCAAATGATCAGCGAAAAGTGATTTATGAGCAACGTAATGAGTTGTTGGATGCTGCTGATGTTGGTGATACGATTAAAGCGATGCGTGATGATGTCGTGGATAGCGTGATTTCAGCACATATCCCACCTGATAGCGTTGAAGAGTTATGGGATGTCCCGGGCTTGGAAAAAGAGTTGAAAACTGAGTTTGGTATGGACTTACCTCTACAAAAGATGCTTGAAGACAATCCTGACTTGCACGAAGCAACGCTACGTGAGCATATTTTAGAGGCAACAGACAGTATGTACGTTGCCAAAGAACAGCAGGCTAGTGCAGATATCATGCGTCAGTTTGAGCGTTCAGTTATGTTGCAAAGTATCGATAACCATTGGCGTGAGCATTTAGCTGCGCTGGATCATTTGCGTCAAGGTATCCATTTACGCTCATATGCACAAAAAAATCCTAAGCAGGAATATAAGCGCGAGGCGTTTGAGTTGTTTGAAAGTTTGTTAAACACTGTAAAAACAGAAGTTACAAAGGTGACAATGTTGGTGCAAGTGAAAACAGAGGCAGACGTTGAGGCTGTGGAACGACCTGTAGATGTCGAGAATGTGCAATATCAGCATGCAAATTATGACGAAGCATTGGCGGTGGCCGATGATGAGCATAGTCAGGCAACCACGACGCAGCCTATCATCCGTGATGGTGTAAAAGTTGGCCGTAATGATCCTTGCCCATGTGGATCAGGCAAAAAATATAAGCAATGTCATGGTGTGTTAAGTTAAATCCTTGCATGGCAGTTTAATCTGGGCGGTTCTTCTTGAGTTTGCCTACAACTGCTAGTTGTTTGAAAATTATGGTGATAGGGAATTATGTCCGAGTATACGCAAGTAAGAGTTGAATCACCTTGTATCGGTATTTGTGCAATAGATGAATCGAATGGTTTTTGCTTGGGTTGTTATCGTACTGTAGATGAAATTAAAGCTTGGTTCGATATGAGTCAGGATGAGAAAAAGGATTTACTGACTCAGTTAGATGAGCGTCAGTTGTCTCAAACCAATTTTGATGCTTAATGTTTCTGAGTGTGAATAGACTGTTACAGTCTTAATAAACAGTCTACATCAGTTACAAATACTAGGCGACTGATGGTCGTATGTAAAAATCTTAATGCCAAGAATTACGCCTTGGCTTCTTAACTGCTCAAGCATTTCCAGTCCAAACTGAATGATAATTTCTGGCTGAGGATGCTTGAGTTCACTAGCTATCATGGTGAGTGCATGCTCACTTGTCATTGCTTCCTGTTGTAATAATTCAATCAGCTTGTAGGTTACAGCGTTTAGCTCAATAAACTTCACAATATCGTCAGTATTTCGATAGACCAATAGATGTGTGCTGCATTTTTCTTTGGGTATGTGGCGAGGTGCAATTTTTTGCACGGCATAATCATAGCTGAGCAGTTGCATGGCGGGCGTGAACACTGCTTGACGTGTGAGTAAGTCACCCGTGGTATCTATCTTGTACGGCTCATCATTGGCGTCAACCGTGGCAGACATGAACATCACTTGGAGTTCAACCCATTCGTAATGACATAAGTTGACTAAATACGGAGGTAAGTCGGCTTGTGTGGCTAGGAATTCCAGAAATTCCTCTGGAATTTCACGAAAAAGCGGGCTACTCGCAGAGTGTTCACGTAGAAACGTTTTGGTTAATTTGAGCCATGCGCGTTTTCCCAATACTTTTTGCGCAACTGGAAAGCAGGCTGAAACTGATTCAAAGAGATTGTTGAACACAATCTCTTTGTAAACCGCCATGCGCTCCGTGGGCACGCCCTCTGGTTGAGGCTTGCACATAGGGTCGCGCAGGTGCGCACAAAACGCTTGTTGGTAACGCTGAAAGCTAGGCAGTGCGTTGGTCATGGCTTAACTCAATGTAGCGGTTTTGAATTGTGGCGATCTTATTGATTTCTTGCATTAATAGCTTGAGTGGCGGAATGTTATTATCCCGTTCTAGTAAGGTCGGGAATGTGCCGAATAATTGGTATGCTTCTTCCAGTAAAGCCCAGACCGGGTCAATAATATTCTCACCATGTGTATCTACCAATAAGTCAGGTTTTTGCTGATAATGGCCTGCAACATGACCATAGACAATGCGCTCACCAGGGATGCCGCGTAAGAACTCATGTGGGTCAAAGTCGAAATTAACACTGTTGACATAAATATTATTGATATCAATGTGTAACAGGCAGTCAGCCTCAGCTAGCACTGCTTTGATGAAGCTGAGCTCATCCATTGTTGAGATTGGCGCTTTCACATAAAACGAGGCATTCTCTACAGCAATACGCTCACCTAGAATATCTTGAGTTTGGCGTATGCGTGCTGCAACATAATGTACAGCCTCTTCAGTAAATGGAATGGGAAGGAGGTCGTATAGATAGCCTTGCTGACCATTGTATGCATCGGTTGAGTAGCTTAAATGTTCGGTATACAGAGGGATGTGGTGCTGCTGCAGAAATTTTTTAACTTGTTTTAAGAAGTCGGTATTGAGCGGGCTTAGTCCACCAAGTGACAGGCATAGACCGTGACAAACAATAGGGTAGCGATCCACAAACCAATCAAGTTGTTTAGCTGCTTTTCCGCTGACATTTATCCAGTTTTCTGGTGCAATTTCTACAAAATTAATATTGGCAATGCTATCGTCGCCAAAGGCGGTTTGAATTTGGGGTATCAGCTCGCGCTTTAACCCCAAACCCACACCGTTAATGCTGGATTTTTGATGACTTTGATTCATCATCTTAAAAGGCATTTTTAATGTACATTTGCGGCGCTACTTACTTAGCTTTTTCAGCGCTACATTTGCCTTCTTTGGCTTTATCCATGGCTGCGGCTTTCATTTCAGCACTACAGTTGCCTTCTTTCGCTTTACTTTCCATTTGTTGCTTCATTTCTGCACTGCATGTGCCTTCTTTCATTTTTTCGGCACTGCATTTACCTTCTTTGGCTTTTTCCATAGCGGCTTTTTTACTGGCACCACATTTGCCTGTTGAGCATTTGCCATCTTTCATTTTGCCCGTTGAGTTGTCTGCAACTTGATAGCCGCTAGAAAGTGATTTTGCTGCAAATGGATTTTCTGCTGCATTCACTGCGGCGGCTGCGATTGATAAAGCGAAAGCACCAGTGATAGCTAATGCAATTGATTTTTTAGTGTTGTTCATGGTTAATCCTTTTTAAAGTAAATTTAATTTCAAAAACTATATATTGTTTAATGGTATCCAGACTCAGTCGACCGATTAATTTCACGGGAAATCCGGTCTCTCGCTTCTAAACTAAGTTGTATCGTGCTGTCACCTTCAGTGTGTTGCATCATACGTTTAACGGCATTGCGCAATACACGCAGTTGACGATTAAAATGGTTACATGCATCGCAAATGAGAAGATGAAACCTTAACCGCAAACGTTCTGACCAAGACAGAGGACGGTCTAAAGATTGTGATACGAGTTTACTGGCTTGTTTACAAGTAAGCATTAACATCATCTTCTATCCTGTAATCCAGTTGATCTCTAAGCATTTTCTTAATCCCATCCGGGCTCTATACAACATTACCCAAGCATTGGTCGTTGTAATATCCAGTTCCTTACAAATATTTTCATTATCTATTTCTTGTATGTCACGCATACTAAAAATAGTGGCTAATTTGGCTGGCAGTTTATCCATACACGTACTTAGTGCTTTTAGAAATTGTTTTTGCTCAAGGGCATTATCTGGTATTTCCAAGGTTTGCGGCTTATCAAGCCAATGACCCGTACTATCAAAAAAGTCATCCATACTGGTATCAGAGGCATCAAGATCAATTAAATCAGAGATTGGTTGCTCGCGAATCTGTTTGCGTTGCAAGTCAATAATTTTATGTTTGAGTATGCCTGTTAGCCAGGTTCGTGCAGAGGATTCGCCGTCAAAGCTATTGTTTTTAATGGCAGCTAACATGGTTTCTTGTACCGCGTCTTCAGCTTGGTGCGTGTCGCGCAATCTTGCCAATGCGAAACGATATAGATAGTCGCCGTGTTCGTTAAGCCAGTTATTGATGTTGTTCATCTTAAGATTAAATCATGAAAAATATAGATTGCCTACCACAATCCATTTTGCTCAGTTTTAGTTAGTAGTTATGCACAAGCTAGATATTTGTAAGGAATAACACGATTCTTTGACTAAGCACAGTCTGCGTTATTACGCATTTAAAATCAAAAGGGAAAGTTATGCTGCAATCAATCAATTTACAAAAAACTAGGCTGGTAAAACTCTATGTTGGCGTTACACAACTATTGGATGGTTTTTCTACATGGCTGCCACAATTATTTTTGCGCAGCCTATTAGCTTGGGAGTTTTTAGAGTCTGGGTTGGAAAAGTATCATGGCCAGAATTGGTTTTCTGATATCACTTTTCCTTTCCCGCTTAATTTGCTGCCAGCTGATTATAGTTGGGGCTTAGCGACATTTTTTGAGCTGGTTGGTGCCGTGGCGTTATTGATTGGATTAGGCACGCGTTTCTTTACAATGTCACTCATGATTCTTACCGTAGTTGCCATTTTAACAGTGCATTGGCCTGAACACTTTGGCTCTCTGTTTGAGTTTTTAAAAGGCTATCGGATTGTGGATGAAGAGGGTGATGGTTTTGGAAACTACAAGCTACCGCTCATGTATTTGGTCATGTTTCTGCCGTTGCTGTTTGGTGGTGCAGGTAAGTTGAGTGTTGATTATTGGTTAAAAGCTCGCGTGCTATGACCTTACAATAATCATCAGGTTTTCCGGTTTTTTTGTTTTAATAGATTTAGATAGTTTGCCGAGTCTAGCGGTGCGTTATTTCGTTGTGCCTGCCATATGGTTTCAGCAAGACAGTCGAGTAGGTCGTGTTGAGCCATATGTTTGTCATGATGCTGTTTGCATAAGTCATCATAAATTTGTGTAATGCCTATGGGTTGGTTGATGCTAATTTGTTCGATTACTGATAGGTGCAAACTTAAGTGCAGAAATGGGTTGGTTTCCCCCATTTCAGGAAAATATTGTTGATTCATATAGTGTTCTGGTGCATCCAGCACTACATGATATTCCGGGTGCATTTGCATGACTTCGATAGCGATTTTTTCCAACTCAGTCAGCGTTAACTTTTGTTTGAATTTTGCCCAAGCATCAAAGAAGAATTGTCTTACCTGATCTCGGCTAGGATTGTATAAGCTCATTTATGTTCTCAAATATTATTTATCTTGAGTTACTTTGCGGTAAATAAAGACAGTACTGCCGAATAAGGTAAGAGTTGGTTCTGGTCATGCATTGGCGCAATTTCACCGTTACCATAAAAACCTAATAACGGCATATTGGGTAGTTGTTGGGTGATGACTTTTAAATCACGATCAATGCCATCGTAAAAGTAGGGGCCGCGACCTAGACATGAGAACAGTAAGCCGAAATCAGGTTTTTTACCAAGGTCTTCCACGAGTTGATGTGTGATAAGGAGCATGTCAGCTTCTGCTGTGGTTTGATTGCGCAAACTCCAGCTTAAAAACTGCCCCACCTTGAGTGGTTGAGCAAGGGTGATATTGCCTTTGTTTTCATCATAACTAATGATATTGGTTTGGCGGTATTGACCAGCGTTAATCTCTTCAGTATTGTCGGCGTAAGTTGCCATGATTAGGTGTAATGGAACTGGCTCATCGCTTTTACTATAGGCTTTCCACGCCTTCTGCAGCACAGCCCAAGGTGATTGATTGTATTGGGGTGATTTACTATCAAGCAGGAAAATATCAAAGTCTTTTACTTGTTTTATTTTTAATGGCTGCGTTAATAATTGTAGGCCGTGAGAGGCTCTTGTCGCCATCTCTACGCCAGAAAAAAAAGCATCCACATGCCCAGATAGTTCGCCTTTGGCATTTTTCCAAACAGAAAAATTTCCTTGGCCAATGGCATCACCAGATACGCCGCCATAACGTACGTTGCCATCATTTAGCCATGTGCTGTTAATTGCATTGGGTGCACATAATGTAAATAGTGGCTGCTGAATATCCTTGTTGGGTAATTGCAGTGTAATTGAGTCGCCAAACACCATGGCGGCTGCGGCAGGTGCATCTAATGCCCAGTCATCTTCAGTAAAAATGCCTGAGGCTGAACAGCCTATGACTTGCGTGCAGTTTGCTGCTTTTGCAGCAGCTTTAATGGCGGCTTGCGGCTGGTTTGCGAATTCCGAGGTGAGTAGTAACAGCACGCTATTGGCAACGCTAATGTCAGCTTTGTGCATGGCTTGAGATACTGCTTGTGCGGCTAACTCAGGTGTAGCTTGATTGCCGAATGCGATACTGGTTGCGACCTTCATCGTTTTTCCTGTAGATAAAGATTTTTTATTCCCAGCTCTTTGTCTGGGTATTCGCACAAATCGACAATACAGCACTGTTCGCATTTTGGCTTACGCGCAGTGCAAGTGTAGCGACCATGTAATATTAGCAAGTGGTGTGCATCTTGCATAAACTCTGGTGGAATGGTTTTGATATATTTCTGTTCAACCTCCAGCACGGTCTTGCCAGTGGCAAGTTTGATGCGATTGCCTAATCGGAATAAATGGGTGTCCACGGCGATGGTCGGCTGACCAAATGCGGTATTCAACATGACATTGGCTGTTTTTCTCCCCACACCAGGTAAGGCCTCTAGAGCCGTTCGTGTGTTAGGAACCTGCGACTGATGTTGTGCAATCAACATTTGGCATGTGGCGAGTATATTTTTGGCTTTAGCATGATATAAGCCAATAGTTTTAATGTATTGCTCTAAACCAATAAGTCCCAGAGCTAGTATGGCTTCTGGCGTATTGGCGATTGCAAAGAGTTTCTCGGTGGCGAGGTTTACACCTTTGTCAGTTGATTGAGCTGATAAGATTACCGCGATCAGTAATTCAAAAGTGCTGCTGTGTTTGAGTTCGGTGGATGGGTTGGGTATCGCGATACTTAAGCGTTTAAATATTTCAAAGCGTTGCTTGGCATTCATGGGTGTTCATCTGCTGTTCGTGAGCTTATATGATTGGCTCACGAGAGATCCTTGTCAGTGGTGGTTTAATGATGAAGAGCAGGCTGTAATAGAGGTGTTGAAGAGTTGGTTTTCTCTGCCTTTCTAATTTCAACCCAATTGCGTAGCGCAATTAAAGTGCCTAATCCCAAAAATGCACCTGGTGGTAAAACCGCCAATAAAAATCCGTGGTAATCAGGAATTACGGTTAAAACAAATTGTTTGGCGGCTGGCCCGAATACCAAATCTAAGCCTGAGAATAAGGTGCCTTTGCCGACCAGTTCGCGTAGAGCACCCAGCAGTCCTAGTACTAGTGTCAAACCTAATCCCATCGTAAAGCCATCCAGAATTGACGGCACTGGCGAATTTTTAGCTGCAAAAGATTCTACCCGTGCGAGTACGATGCAATTGACGACGATTAGTGGAATGAAAATTCCCAAAACTTTATGTAATGGATGTGCAAACGCATTAATTGACATGTCGATGACTGTTACTAATGCAGCAATGACTAATATAAATATAGGTACGCGAATTTCATTAGGTACGAATTTCCGTACCGGCGATACTGAGCCATTGGCTGCAGCCATTACCAATGCCGTTGCAAAGCCCAAGCTCAAACCATTTACGGCGGTTGTCGTGACGGCAAGCGTTGGGCATAAGCCTAGTAGTTGGACTACACCAGGGTTCTGTTTCCATAAGCCATTGACGGCAATTTCTTTGTAAATATTGCTCATATTGCGTCCTTATGAGACTGAGTGGTATTTGATAAAAGCGATTGTTGATTCATTTGGAAAAACTGCAGAGCCTTTGCGACAGCTTTAACTACGGCGCGAGGGGTAACAGTCGCACCGACCATGTAATCAAATGCACCACCATCTTTTTTGACTTGCCATTGTTTGGCAGACGTTTTGCTTAAAGATTCATTCTTAAACAGATTTATCCAGTTGCTATGGGTGATGTCGATGTAATCACCTAGCCCCGGTGTTTCTGAATGCGTCAATACGCGCACGCCACTAATCGAGCCATCGGTACGAATTGCAATCAGCAATTTGATGTCGCCACCATAGCCATCATGTGCGATGGCTTCCAAGATGATGCCGACGACCTTGTTGTTAAGTTTAGCAATATTAGCTTCAGTTGGTAAACGATTGCCTAACAACGTATTGGGCGCAATGTTAACGACTTCTTTTAGCAGGTCGTTATCATAATTACTTTCTGGAAGAATTTGCTTAAATAAAGCCAAGCGCGCCTCTCTTTCACTCGCCTCAATCGGCGCGCGAGTGATTTCAAATACATAGGCGAGCATTGCTGTGCCCACGAATGCAAACACAATCATGGTAATGGCGGTCTTGAAAGTGTGCTTAAGAATAGTATCTGGCATATGTCGACTGTTTCGATTGTTTATTAAAATAAACTAATTTTTATGACCAAAAACGCGTGGCTGAGTGTGAGCATCTATCATTGGTACGCACATATTCATTAATAGCACGGCAAATGCTACACCATCAGGGTAGCCACCATATACGCGGATAAGATAGGTTAATATGCCGACACCAGCAGCGAAGTACAGTTTACCACGCGGTGTGGTTGGTCCGCTGACGGGGTCGGTAATGATGAAAAATGCACATAACATGGATGCACCGCTCATTAAATGAAATAGCGGATTAGTAAAGTGTGCCGGGTTGAAGGCATAAAACCCAAGTGAAATCAGCGTGAGGGTGGCTAGAAATGCAGTTGGTAAATGCCAGCTGATGATACGTTGTTGTAATAGATAGAGCCCACCCAGTAAATAAGCACCAGTGACTATTTCACCACCTTTTGCGCCAAATGTCCCGAATATCGGGGCTTGCATAATATTTGCCACTTCATGTTTAAGCATGAGTTGTGTTTTTAGATAGTCGAGTGGTGTAGCAGAGGTAATGGCGTCTACTTTAATGGCCTCTGGCAGCGCGTTGGTGAAGATGAAATGTAGTTGATCCATAAAGCCTAGCGGTGTTTGAGCTAACAGTAACGGCGCAGGCCATTTGGTCATAATGAGTGGGAATGAAATGAGCAATACTGCATAGCCAACCATCGCAGGGTTGAAAGGGTTGTAACCTAAGCCGCCGTAAAGTTGCTTGGCAATTACAATTGCAAAAAATGTCCCGACTACCACCAGCCACCATGGTGCCAACTGCGGTAAGGCTAACGCGAGCAGCCAAGCGGTTACTACGGCACTCATGTCCATTAAATATGGTTGGATTGGGCGTTGGCGTATTTTGAGCAAGGCGGCCTCGGCAACTAAAGCCGTTGCAGTTGCAAGTGTCAGTGATACTAAAATCCCCCCGCCATAGACCCATACATAGGCCATGATGCCCGGCACTAATGCCAGTAATACCTTAAACATAATGATGCTAACGGTAGGTGCGTCTGTAATGTATGGTGAGCGATTCAAGTGGCTATCCTAATTATCTTTTGTTGCTTCAGTGTTGCTTGCTACAGCTTGTTGAGCTTTTTCGCGTAATTCATCAGTTTTATTGATTTCAGCTTGTACGGATGGACTGATATTTTCTGTGTTTTTGGGAGCAAGTCCGGCTTGTGCGGCTGCCAGTTTTTGCGCTTTTGCACGTTCGATAGCAGCTGCGATGAGTGCTTGCTTATCTTGTTTTGCTTTAATATCATCAGCAGTCTCGGAGACCGGTATCGTCGTTGCAGTAGGCGTAACTGTTTCTGATTGTGTCTCTGGTGTGGCATTGGCCGCCGCTAGTTTTTGTGCTTTTGCGCGTGCAATTGCAGCAGCAATTGCTGCTTGTTTATCTGGCACCTCTGATGCACCGCTAGCTAAATTGGGTGCAGCCTCTTGCTTGTTAGGTTGAACTTGAACTTCGGCTTGCACATCGTCTTTTTTAGCTTCAGATTTAGTGGCCTGCGCACGCTCGGCATGTTTTTGTGCGCGTTCTAATTTTTCACGCTCTATACGCGCCAACCTGAATTCATTGCGCTCACGAGCCAAGTCTGCCGCTTCTTTTGCTCTATCGGAGGCAATAATTTCGCTTTTAGCATAGCGGTAGTATTGTACTAATGGGATGTTGCTTGGGCATACGTAAGTGCAGCAACCGCATTCGATACAGTCGAATAGGTTGTAATCGCGCGCTTTCTCAAAATTATCTGATTTTGAAAACCAGTAGAGTTCTTGAGGTTGCAAGTTTACTGGGCACGCATCTGCGCAGCGTGCGCAACGTATGCAGGGCATTGCAGGAGCTGGCGCTGCAAATAGACTTGGATCCGCAGCAATAATGCAGTTAGCTGCTTTAGTAATAGGAACCTCTGTATTGGGTAAGTCAAAGCCCATCATTGGCCCGCCCATAATGAACCGCGAGACGCTTGCTTTTGCGCCACCAGCTGCGGCAATAAGTGATTTTAGTGGTGTGCCGAATAGTACTTCAAAGTTTTGAGGCGTTTCTACCTTGCCAGTCATGGTCACAATGCGGCTGATGGAAGGTTCGCCAAATTCAAAGTAACGGTAAATGGCTAATACTGTTGCAACGTTAAAGACTTGCAAACCGACATCGGTTGAGCGTTTATCGCTTGGGATTTCAGTGCCCAGTACTAAGTGAACCAAGTGCCTAGCATCGCCGCTTGGGTAGAGCGTGGGCACGATTTTCACGGATATCTCCGCGTTAAATGCATTAGCATCGGCTGACATCGAGAATGCTTGGCAAGCGTCTGTCATGATTTTGGCAGCTATAGGCTTGTTATCTTCTACACCAATAATGCTTCGGTCTGCGCCAAGTAAATACTGAACGATAGCTATCCCTTGGATAATTTCATTGGCACGCTCGCGCATTAGCATGTCGTCGCAGGTAATATAGGGTTCGCATTCAGCTGCATTGATTACCAAAGTGTGTACATGAGACTTACTGTTGGTGGTTAATTTGATATGGGTTGGGAATGTTGCGCCGCCCAAGCCGACAATGCCAGATGAGCGCAGGCTTGCCACCATATCTTTTTTTGCGGCTACGTCATTCTTATCAAAAGAGCGCCAGTTTATCGGCTGCAATTGCCCCCATGTATCTTTGCCATCAGGTGTTAGCGTGATGCATAAATCCGGCAGGCCAGAAGGGTGAGGAATCACTTGTTCGTTAATAGCGCTGACCGTGCCGGAGGTCGGCGCGTGAATGGCGGCGGACACGTTGCCTTCTGGTTCGGCGAGCATTTGCCCCTTAAGTACGTGGTCACCTACTTGTACTTTTATTTTAGGTATGTGGCCTACATGCTGGCGTAATGGCAGTACCAGTTTTTCAGGAATGGTCAGCGTGGCAATTGGGAGGAGTGTCGATTCTGCTTTGTGGTCATGCGGATGTACACCACCGTGGAATTCAAACACATCTTTATTTGCAGAAACACTGCTAAACAGATTGGTTGCGAAATTAATGATTGCATTCATGCTGGTGTGCTATTTAAGTGACTTGTTGAATTGCTTTGGTCAAAAGGAATCGCTTTAATGGAAATGACTGGGTATTTCCATTTCCAGTTGTCAGGATTTTCCGCAACAGGAACCATCGTGATGCAGTCAACCGGGCAAGGCGCTAGGCATAACTCGCAACCGGTACATTCTGTGGCAATGATCGTGTGCATATGTTTTGCTGCACCGAGGATTGCATCTACTGGGCAAGCTTGTATACATAAGGTGCAGCCAATGCAGGTCGCTTCATCAATAAAGGCGACTGATTTAGGCTTTGGGGCACCATGTTCAGCATTGAGCGGTTTGAATTCCACCCCCAGTAAGTCGGCCAAAGCATGAACGCCAGCATCACCGCCGGGCGGACATTGGTTAATGTCCGCTTCACCCGCTGCGATAGCTGTAGCATAAGGTTTGCAGCCGGGATAGCCACATTGCCCACACTGTGTTTGTGGCAAAATGGCGTCAATGCGTGCGACCAGTGGATCACCCTCTACTTTGAATAATAGAGCGGCAATGCCCAACAGCACTCCGAGCACAAAGGCAAGGCTGAGCATAATATAGAGGGCAGTTAACATGTGGGTGTAGTAATTAAATGGAGCAAGTATTCATTAAGCAATTGTGGGATATATTAGTATCTATCTAGGCCGGCAAATCCCATGAATGCCAAACTCATGAGTGCAGCGGTGACCATTGCTATTGCTGAGCCTTTGAGTGCTAGTGGGACGTCCGCGGCTTCTAGTCTTTCGCGCATGGATGCGAATAAAATGAGCACCAAAGAAAATCCGACTGCACCGCCTAGGCCGAAAAGTAAGGATTCCAGAAAGCTATGACTGGCTTGAGCGTTGAGTAATGGAATGCCAAGTACGGCGCAGTTGGTGGTGATGAGCGGCAGGAAAATTCCCAGCCCTTGATATAAAGGAGGGAAGTTTTTTTCCATGACCATCTCGGTGAATTGAACTACACCAGCAATAATGACTATGAAAGACAGTGTGCGTAAGTATTCTAAACCGTTAGGTTCAAGCAAAAAGTGATTGATGCCCCAGCTTGTCATAGAGCCGATGCTGAGCACCAGTGCTGTAGCGCCTGCCATGCCTATGGAAGCTTCCAGTTTTTTAGAGACTCCCATAAATGGGCACAGGCCGAGAATTTTAACTAGCACAATGTTATTCACGAGCACTGTGCCGATTAAAATCATGATGTAATGATGGAAATCAAAAGTCATAATTCAAAGGTCATAATTTATTAAAGTTGTCGTAAAAAATATTGTTAAGTCGCAGTACTAACGATTCATAGCGTAAATTGCACATTTATTTGAGTAATTATACCGCGTTTAATTCCAGTCTAATCAAGCAAAAAGCCTATAACCGCCAACAAAGGGCGAGGTATCCATCATGTAACACTATTTCGCTTGTAAGTTTACGGTGGGGGAGTGTTTATTTATGATGCTTTTAAGTTAAAATGCAAGATTATAAATAGTTTGGGTTTGCTATGTTGCAAGGCAGTTTAGTCGCGATTGTTACGCCTATGTTTGAAGATGGGCGCTTGGATATTACGTCTTTAAATGCATTGATTGATTTTCATGTGGATCAAGGCAGCGATGGTATTGTCATCGTAGGAACAACAGGTGAGTCCCCCACTGTGGATTTTGAAGAGCATTGCTTATTAATTAAAACTGCAGTGAGTCAAGTGAATGGACGAGTGCCAGTGATTGCAGGTACAGGTGCAAATTCGACTAAAGAAGCTATCGTGCTCACGCAGACAGCTAAAGACCTAGGCGCTGATGCTTGCTTGCTGGTGGCGCCTTATTACAATAAACCGACTCAAGAAGGTTTATATCAACACTTTAAAGCAATTGCGGATGCTGTAGATATCCCACAAATACTTTACAACGTACCAGGCCGTACTGCTTGTGACATTACTAACGATACAACTTTACGTTTAGCTGCACACCCAAATATTGTTGGTATTAAAGATGCAACAGGTGGCATCGAGCGAGGTACAGATTTATTGCTACGTGCACCTGAGGACTTTGCTGTATATAGTGGCGATGATGCTACCGCACTGTCTTTAATGTTGCTGGGTGGAAAAGGCGTGATTTCAGTGACGGCAAATGTTGTGCCAAAACTAATGCATGAAATGTGTGTTAGTGCCATGGCTGGTGATGCTGTGACTGCACGTGCAATTAATGCAAAAATCTTTGCATTACATCAAAAACTATTTGTTGAAGCTAACCCGATTCCTGTGAAATGGGTATTGGCGCAAATGGGTTTAATTAAAACAGGCATTCGTTTGCCTTTAGTCAACTTGTCAGTGCAATATCATGATGTTTTACGTAGTGCGTGCAAACCAGCCAATATTCTATAAATAGCTTAAAGCTTTACAAAGAGGTCTGAATGAAACAAACCAACATCAAACTAGTTACCACTCAACGTGCGAATGCAAAAAAGATAGCAGTTTATGTGCTGTTGGCAGCAAGCTTGGCTGGTTGTGACTCTATTCCATTTATTAATAATACGCCTGATTACAAGGGTGCAGGCCGTTCACGTCCATTAGAAGTTCCGCCGGATCTAACGGCAAGCCCAACCAGTGACGCATATTCTATTCCTGGTAGTACTAGCTATTCGAGTTACAGCCAAGCTCAGGACGGGCAAGAAACTGGTGTCGAAAAAGTGTTGGCGACCCCTGAAGGGGTTAAGTTGGAAAAAGCTGGTGCGCAGCGCTGGCTTGTTGTTAATGCGCCAGCAGAAAAAATATGGCCAGTGATTCGCGATTTCTGGACTGACATGGGTTTTGCTGTACGCGTTGAAAATCCTCAATTGGGCATTATGGAAACCGAATGGATTGATACTGATGCGATTAAAAAGGATGAGTCTGGTAATGTAGGTGATAAATTTGATAAATGGTTGGATAAGTTATCAGGCTTTGCTGATAAGAAAAAATTCCGGACTCGATTAGATAACGGTGAAAAAGCAAATACTACTGAAATTTATATGACGCATCGCTCTATTTCAGGTGCGCCGGATGATGGTAAAAACCGAGTGAGAACAAATATCGGTGAAATTGAAACGGGTTATAAAGCCGAAGCAAAAGCGGCACCTGAGTCTACTGCCAATGATGCTGAGTTGGATGTTGAGTTGTTGCGTCGTTTAATGGTGAAGTTAGGGGTTGAAGAGCAGAAGTCTAAGTCTATTGTTGCTCAAGCTGAGCTTGTAAAACGTGCTGAAGTTGTAAAAGAGGCTGATGGTAGCGCGACCTTGGTTTTGGATGATCCATTTGATCGTGCATGGCGTCGTGTAGGTTTGGCGCTGGATAGAGTTGGTTTTGTGATAGAAGACAAAGACCGCTCTAACGGCGTATTTTTTGTGCGCTATGCAGATGTTGATATAGACGATACTCCTGCGAAAAAGAAAGGCTTGTTTGAAAGTTTGAAATTCTGGGGTAATGATGACAAAGCGGTAGAAGCTACCCCTAAGAAAGAAGAGAAGAGTATGGTTGAAAGACTGAAATTCTGGGGTAGTGATGACAAGCAAAAAGTAAATCCAGAAAAACAATACCGCATAAAAGTAGCTGATGGCGATAAAGATAATGCGGTGGTGACTGTGGTTGATAAAGATGGTGCGCGTATACACACTACTACAGCGAATCGAATTATCGCCTTGATGTACGAGCAGCTAAAATAATTTGGCATAGTATGAAGAGCTCTGACTATGCGTTTTGCCTCACTAGGTAGCGGTAGTGCTGGCAATGCGCTGGTTGTGGACGTTGCGCAAACCAAGGTAATGTTAGATTGCGGATTTAGTGTAAAAGAAACGCTACGCAGATTGCTTCAGTTAAATCTTAACCCGGCAGACTTGGTTGGCATAATTATTACGCATGAGCATGATGATCATGCTGGTGGTGCTTTTAAGTTGGCAGCTAAATACAATATACCTGTATGGCTAACTTACGGCACACTTAAAATGGTCGAGCGTTATCTGCCTAGTCAACACGATTTGCGAATCAATGTGATTGATAGTCATACTCCATTTGCTATTGCAGATATCGAAGTTCAACCTTACCCAGTGCCACACGATGCCCGTGAGCCAATTCAGTGTGTTTTTTCTGACGGAAGCAGTACTTTGGGTGTGTTAACAGATGTTGGTCGAACGACTTCACATATTGAAGAAAAACTAAGTGGATGCAAGGCTTTGGTGCTTGAGTGTAATCATGATGCCGATATGTTGCAAGCAGGACCTTATACTTGGGCCTTAAAAAAGAGGGTGGGTGGCAATTGGGGTCATTTGGAGAATTTGGATTCGGCCAATTTGTTATCCAAGTTGGATAATAGCCAGCTACAGCATGTGGTCGCTGCGCATTTGAGTGTTAAAAATAATACGCCGCAGCTTGCTAAGCTTGCTTTGGCTAATGTGTTAGGGTGTGAGATGGATTGGATTGGTATTGCGGATCAATTGCACGGTTTTGATTGGCGAGAAATTAAATGATTGAGATTGATGACAATAAAAAAGCCGACTAAAAGTCGGCTTTTTTATTATGCACTAAAGGCTAATTACTTAGCAGCTTCTGGAGCAGCAGGTGCAGCTTCTGGAGCAGCAGCAGGTGCAGCTTCTGGAGCAGCAGCAGGTGCAGCTTCTGCAGGTGCAGCTTCTGGAGCAGCAGCAGGTGCAGGTGCAGCTTCAGCAGCAGGAGCTGTTTCAGCTGGAGCTTCAGCAGCTTTTTGACCACATGCAGTAACAGCAAGAGCTAATAATGCAGCAAGTAAAAGTGAACGTGTCATTTAAATTTCCTTAAAAGGTTTATAACTGGTTAAAAAATTTTTTTCGATAACCACTTATAGGCTTCACCTAATTTGCAGTACCGAGTGGCGCAAATTCTACCAGTAATTAAAAATAAAAACAGTAGTATTGCTGGGTTTACAGGGGTTTTATGAAAATAAAAAAGACATTTCTAAAAAAGTTCCCTAATTTTACAAAATTCAGTAATAAAAGCGATTGATGTTGCTACTTTTGACTAGTAAAAATGATGTTTGTTGAGAGGGGCATCCCCATACATTCTGATTTTACAAGCCTAATTTTGTAATGGTTATCATGTCTTTTGTCATGCCAAGCAGTTCCTGAAATCTGAGCTTAAATATGCCAATATTCTCTGTGTCGCTTAAACCATATTTAAACCGCGCTTGATTTATATGTATTCTGTTGATGTAGTGCTGTGCATCAGCTATTACAAAACAATCCTTGATGTGCTTTGCTGACAGGTTTGTTTCATAAATGCTCATTTTGTGACCAAATATGCTAAGTAAATTAATTAGTCGCGGACACTTCTCTTTAACAAAATTAGTATCTTGCAAGATAATAGTTAAATGGCTTGTTGGGGTTTTGGTGAAAAATTGTTGTAAAAGGTTGCTGTTATAGAGGCTGCAAAAATCACCACGACTTAAATCTTGATCAAAAATCAATAGTTCGCGCTGAGCACTCGCTAAAATGAGACTCACTGCCTTGGAGTAAAGCTGTTCACTTGCAATGATTTTATTCTGAGGTAATGTTGAGTCGTCGTTCATGATGTTGTCTGCATTTATCTTAATAAAGAGCCTAAATGTAGGTAGCCTGCTACATACCAATCATATAGCTGTTGTATAAACTGTACATTATGTTTATTAGTTTGAGTCGAATTTTCTAACTCAAGCTTGCTTAAAATTAAATCATTTGGGCTGATGTGACGTTTGTCTGCAAGTAATACTAGAGTATCTGCGAATTCTCCTGTAAAAGTTATAGCTTCACCATTGATAAAAAACTGGTCATTAGAAAATAACATTTGGGTTTTTAGGTCAAGCGATATGCCTTGCTTGGCAAGCTTTTCTCTGAAAATGCGCATTGATATTTTTTTATTGGCATCAAACACTACATCAGCTTTTGGGTCGGAAAGATATGTGCCTAGAAACTCAGCTACATCAGTTTCAGCCCATTGAATTTTATGTAGAATTTCGCTTACCTTGCTCACCATTGCGCTGCCAATTTCAGCAGGATGGTCTTGCAATGCTAAGTCTGCATCTTGGTATATTCCTGCTATAACTAGCTTATCCTGATTTAACTTATCCTGCATAAAACCAAAAAACTCAGTAACCAACTCTTGATGCTTAGGTGCCCGAAAGCCAATAGAGTAAGTCATGCAGTCTTCAGTGCCGTTTGAAACTGCAATACCCCAATGTGCAAGGTGTGGCGGCAAATACAGCATGTCGCCCGGCTCAACCAGCCACTCTTGTACGGTGTCGAATCTTTTAAGAATACGTAGTGGAGCACCTTCGATTATTTCCAAGTCAGTTTGCTCGCTAATGCGCCACAAGCGCTTACCTTGCCCTTGTAATAGAAACACATCATAACTATCAAAATGCGGCCCTACGCCGCCACCATCTGGAGCATAGCTGACCATTAAGTCATCTAGCCTTGCGTGAGGTATGAAGTTGAACTGCTGCAGCAACTCGGCTGCTTCAGGTAGATGGTGGTTCACACTTTGTACTAGCAGCGTCCAGCGGTGATCGGGGGATGGGTTTTCTGGTAACTGGGCAAAGTCTTCATCGTCAAAAGGACCGTGGCTGGCGTGCCACTTGCCTTTTATCTCTTCAACAATACGTGATTGAACCTCATCTTCACATGCCAAACCAGCGAGCTCATCTGGACTTAAAAGACCTTTGAAGTTTGGGATTGCCTGTTTGATTAGCAAAGGTTTCTTTTGCCAGTATTTAGCCAGAAACTCTTCTGGGGTTAAGCTTCCTAGGAGTTGTAGTGCCTGATTATTTGTCATAGTTAGCATTTATTTAAGCGCATGATTTAGGTAGTCATTATGCCAGAATGACTAGCCTGTTAGGTATGCTATGTATGACAGGTCTATGTAATTGACATATTGTTGTGATCTGCTTGTTTAGGCGAGTTGTTTGATTTTCAAGTAAAATCTATTCTATGAATATTTACTCACTTACAAAGCCTTTCTTATTTCAGTTTGATGCTGAAACCGTTCACGACCTCACGCTTAAAAGCCTTAAGTTGGCTGAGAAGCTGGGTGCGTTGAGTTTGTACCCTGCCGCGCCTGTTTGTCAACCTAGGCGGGTTATGGGCATCTCATTCCCTAGTCCTGTAGGCTTGGCAGCTGGCTTGGATAAAAATGGCGCAGTGATTGATGGTATGTCTGCTTTGGGGTTTGGCTTTATAGAGGTGGGTACGGTAACGCCTCGACCGCAACCTGGAAATCCTAAGCCACGATTATTTCGTGTGAATGAAGCACAAGGGATTGTGAATCGATTTGGTTTTAACAATTTAGGTGTGGATCGTCTTATAGACAATGTCAAAGCTGCCAAATATAAAGGTGTGCTAGGCATCAATATCGGCAAGAATTTTGATACGCCGATTGAAAATGCTGTTGATGATTATCTGATCTGCATGCGAAAAGTCTATGCTTATGCCAGTTATATCACTGTGAATATTTCATCGCCTAATACTAAAAACTTACGAGCTTTGCAGGAGAAAGAGGCACTTTCCAGTCTGCTAGCAACGCTTAAATTGGAACAAGAAAAACTTGCGCTTCAGCATGGACACTATGTGCCAATTGCTTTAAAAATAGCGCCAGATTTGGAGCTTGAACAAATCAATGAAATTGCAGATTTACTGGTTGAGCATAAGATAGATGGTGTGATTGCGACGAATACTACTCTGTCACGTGAGATGGTGCAGGGGCTAGAGCATGCTGATGAAGTCGGTGGTTTATCGGGAGCCCCTGTACGAGAAAAGTCGACATTGGTGATTCAGCAGTTATCGCAGCGCTTGCAGGGGGCATTGCCTATCATCGGTGTAGGTGGCATTTTGAGTGGTGCTGACGCGGTCGAAAAAATAGCTGCTGGTGCCAGCTTGGTGCAGGTGTATAGCGGCTTAATCTATAAAGGCCCCAAGCTGATTCACGATATTTGTAAAACTTTAGGCTAGATAGGTGGTTGATTTAGAGTCTCGGCCAGTTCTTTATTCCTATCGTCGCTGTCCTTATGCCATGCGTGCGCGTATGGCACTTAGTTATGCGGGTGTGACGGTCAATATCTGCGAAATTTCTCTTAAAGATAAGCCTGCGCAAATGCTGCAGGTATCACCTAAAGGTACTGTGCCTGTTTTGGTTTTGTTGGATGGTAAAGTCATTGATCAAAGTCTTGAGATTATGCACTGGGCGCTACAGCAAAGAGACATTGATGGCTGGTTAGTCTTAGATTCCATAGAGACAAAGCAGTTGATTGTAGATAATGATGATGCCTTTAAGCTGGCTTTGGATAAGTACAAGTATGCTATCCGATTTCCAGAGCAATCCGCGCAAGATTACCGTAGTCAAGGTGAGGTGTTTTTGAGTAAGTTGGAAGAAAAGTTGGAGAAAACAAGCTTTCTGATCAGAGACACTTTAAGTCTGGCTGATATAGCGATTTTTCCCTTTGTGCGGCAGTTTGCAGGTGTTGATCCAGTTTGGTTTGAGTCAGCAGATTATCCAAAGCTTAAAGCTTGGTTACAAAACTTGGTTGAATCAGAGTTATTTAAACGAGTAATGGAAAAACAGCCAATTAAATAATTGGCTGTTTTTCTTAAACAGATAGCTGGAACGCTTATTCTACCGTAGCCACTAAGTCGGCATCTTTACGTGGAGCACCTGTTTCAAAGATTAGTTTTACTTCATCCTTGTCATCAATATCAACATGTACGCTACCGCCATTAGCTAATTTGCCAAACAGTAATTCGTCCGCAAGTGCTTTGCGGATAGTGTCTTGAATTAATCTGGCCATTGGACGTGCACCCATTTGCGGGTCAAAGCCTTTTTTACCTAAATAGGCTTTTAATGTGTCGCTGAAGGTTGCTTCCACTTTCTTCTCATGCAACTGATCTTCAAGCTGAATCAGGAACTTATCTACAACACGAATGATAATGTCTTGTGAGAGTGCCGTGAATGATACTGTCGCATCTAAACGATTGCGGAATTCAGGGCTAAATAAGCGCTTGATGTCGGCCTGCTCATCGCCAGCCTGTTTAGCGTTAGTAAAGCCTATATTGGATTTTGATAAGCTTTCAGCGCCAGCATTGGTGGTCATGATAATCGTTACATTCCTGAAGTCCGCCTTGCGACCATTGTTGTCGGTGAGCGTGCCGTGATCCATGACTTGTAACAGGATGTTGAAAATGTCTGGATGCGCTTTTTCAATTTCATCTAGCAATAGTACGCAGTATGGATGCTTGGTGATGGCCTCAGTCATCAAGCCACCCTGCTCAAAGCCTACGTAACCAGGAGGCGCGCCAATCAAGCGTGACACGGCATGACGCTCCATGTATTCACTCATATCAAAGCGAATTAACTCAATGCCCATAATGTATGCAAGTTGTTTAGCAACCTCAGTTTTACCTACACCAGTCGGCCCGCTAAATAAGAAGCTGCCGATTGGTTTGTTGGCCTGACCTAACCCGCTACGCGCCATTTTGACTGCTGAGGTTAATGTTTCAATGGCTTTATCCTGACCAAATACAACGGCCTTTAAGTCTCGCTCAAGAGTTTTAAGTGTGCTACGGTCATCGCTGGAAATGTTCTTAGGCGGAATACGTGCGATTTTGGCAATAATATCTTCAATCTCTTTATTACCAATGATTTTTTTCTGTTTGGATTTTGGCAAAATACGTTGTGCCGCACCCGCTTCATCGATCACATCAATCGCCTTATCAGGCAAGTGGCGGTCATTAATGTATTTTGCAGAAAGCTCGGCAGCAGTACTCAATGCGCCGGATGAGTATTTAACGCTATGATGTGTTTCAAAGCGTGATTTTAATCCTTTCAAGATTTCAATTGTCTCGGCTACGCTTGGTTCTGCAACATCAATTTTTTGGAAGCGGCGTGATAGTGCATGGTCTTTTTCAAAGATGCCACGATACTCTTGGTAGGTAGTTGCGCCAATGCATTTGAGTGAGCCATTTGAAAGCGCTGGTTTTAGTAAATTGCTGGCATCTAATGTGCCGCCACTGGCTGAGCCTGCACCAATCAAGGTGTGAATTTCGTCAATGAATAAAATAGCATCCGGCTTTTCAGCTAGTTGTTTCATCACTGCTTTTAAGCGTTGTTCAAAGTCTCCGCGATATTTAGTGCCTGCAAGTAATGCACCCATGTCAAGTGAGTAGACTGTTGCATTAGCAAGTACATCCGGTATGTCTTTTTCAACAATACGACGTGCCAAACCTTCGGCGATAGCTGTTTTACCTACGCCTGCCTCACCAACAAGTAAGGGGTTGTTTTTACGGCGACGACATAGTGTTTGCACCACACGCTCCAGTTCTGGGCCGCGTCCGATCAGAGGGTCAATTTTCCCAGCCAATACTTGAATATTTAAGTTGAGTGTGTAGTTTTCAAGCGCGCCGTTTGGTACTGCTTCTGAGTCTACCTCTTGGTCACTGCCTTCAGGTTTTGCTGTTTCAGCGACTTTAGACACGCCGTGTGAAATAAAGTTAACAACGTCTAAACGCATGACACCTTGTTGGTGCAAGAAAAATACTGCATGCGAATCTTTTTCGCCAAAAATGGCAACGAGTACATTTGCACCTGTTACTTCTTTTTTGCCGGAAGACTGTACATGTAGCATGGCGCGTTGAATTACGCGTTGGAAGCCGAGTGTGGGCTGAGTGTCTACTTCTTCCTGACCGCTTACTGTAGGGGTATGTTCTTCTATGTACTGATTAAGTTCAGTGCGTAGCAATTCCATATTTGCGCCACAGGCTCGCAATACCTCCGCAGCAGTTGGGTTGTCAATCATGGCGAGCAATAAATGCTCGACAGTGATGAGTTCATGGCGCTTTTGTCTGGCATCCATAAACGCCATGTGTAGGCTAACTTCTAATTCTTGAGCTATCATTTTAGACACCTTGACTTTCAGTTTACATAAGCCCTTAGGCTAATGTTTTTAATGTACGCCTACTTTAAAAGGTAGGTACTTTAACTCTTGCTTGCGCTATGCTGGTTCTAATATGCACTGTAAGGGATGTTGCATTTTTCTAGCGTAAGTAATCACTTGATTCATTTTCGTCTCAGCTATGTCGAGTGAATATACCCCGCAAACGGCTTTACCCTCAGTATGCACTTTGAGCATAATTTGTGTTGCTTGTTCACGACTTTTGTTAAAAAAACGTTCTATTGTTTCAACAACGAACTCCATAGGCGTGTAATCGTCGTTTAACAGTAAAACCTTAAACATGGGCGGCAACTTAGGCTTTGCAATTTCAGGCTTGAGTGCAGTGTTACTATCACGAGGAATATGCGTCATATTGAAGACTATTTTGGGCCAATTGTTAAAAAAATCAAGCCTCAATTTGAACTGATTTTTGCCGCTTATTCAGTTTCTAAGTTAATTTCACCCAAAGACTGGGATGGGGTAGTGCTGGTGCGCGGCGAGACCAGTGTTAATTGAGCAGTGTATATATTGAAGTTAGGGGAATATTTTAACGCTTTTGACGATGCGGTCTTGAGTCTGCACAATTTCCAGTGTGTGTGTGCCAATTTTAAAGCTAGTGTTAGGTTCTGGGATATCTTCGAAATGTTCTAGCACCAAGCCGTTTAGAGTGCGCGGACCATTGAGGGGTAAATTAAGGTTTAATTTCTTATTCAGGTCACGTAATGTACTACTGCCATCGACTAGCCAACTACCATCGGTTTCTTTGTGGTAGCTACCAATACGTAAAGGTGACTGCGTAGTAAAGTCTCCAATAACTTCTTCAAGAATATCTTCCAAGGTGACTAAGCCTTTAAATTCACCATATTCATCTACTACCAAAGCGATGCGCTGCTGTTTTTCTTGAAACTGTTGTATTTGCGTATATAACGGAGTGCCAGACGGAATAAAGTACGGTTCGGCAATCACTTCACGTAAAGCGTCTTTATCTAAATCGATACCGTAACGATGAGAGCGTAATTGGTTGATAACTTTACGTACGTGTAAAATGCCGATGATCTCTTCATGCTCGCCTTGTCGCACGGGTAGGCGTGTGTGCTGGCTGCTGGATAAGTGCTGCAGAATATCTTCAAGCGGCGCATCGAAGTCTACGGTTTCTACCATGGTATGCGCAGTCATTACGTCATCAACGGTAATTTTTCCTAAGTCCAGCAAATTAAGCAGAATAGTCCGCTTTTTTTGAGGCATGTAATGTCCAGCCTCGCTTACGATACTTCGAAGCTCTTCTGTCGTGACCGCATGCAAATTTTCTTCAAAATTAACTTTGATGCCCAATAAGCGCACAAAGGCCTTAACGAATAGATTTACGAAAGAGACAACGGGGTTAAATAACCATAACATTGGATACAAGAGGTAGCTACAGGCGAAACCTATTTTCTCTGGATAGGCTGCGGCAATTACTTTGGGTGAGATTTCGCTGAATACTAAAATGGCGAATGTGATACTGAGCGTGCCAAGCATCAATACAAATTCACCTTCGCCAAATAAACGCACGCTAATTACGGCAACTAACGTAGATGATGCAGAGATGCAGAGTGTATTGCCCAGTAAAATTACGCCAAGTAATTTATCTGTTCTTGCGAGCAGTATGCTGGCAAGCCGTGCGCCGCGGTGGCCTTGTTTAGCTTGATGCTTCATCCGATAACGGTTGAGTGACATAAGGCTGGTTTCTGCAATAGAAAAGAATGCAGAGAAGAGCAACAGCAGTGTAAGTGCGCCTAGTTGCCAAGAGATGGGGATATTATCCAATGCGTTGTGCTGGAGAGTTGGAGGTGTTAAGAGTGTATACGTGAGTGGTAGTAACAATCAAGTGCGCTTTATTGGCACACCTGATGATTACACGTATAAATTTAGATTTTATGGAGTCTACAGTGTGTTTAAGATGTAAATTCGGAAGGGTGTGGTTCGGCAATTACAGTCCCATCTTTTTTAGATTCTTTTTTCTCGGTATCACCGATTAAATTCGCACGACTTACCCCAAGCCACATTGCGATTGGGCAGGCAACCAATACAGAAGAGTAAATGCCGAAAAGAATGCCGATTGTAAGTGCAAGTGCAAAGTTATGTAAAACTTCACCGCCAAATAGCAGCATTGATCCGACCATGGTTTGCGTCATCATATGCGTAATGACTGTGCGGGACATTGTGCGGGTAATGGCGTTATCAATCACATGTACTACTGTAGCTTTACGCATTTTTCTGAAGTTCTCGCGCACTCGGTCAAATACCACGACTGATTCGTTCACAGAGTAGCCTAATACTGCCAAAATTGCAGCGAGTACTGTGAGGTTGAATTCCCATTGAAAGAATGCGAAAAAACCTAAAATAATGACCACGTCATGCATATTGGCAATAATAGCTGCAACTGCGAAGCGCCATTCAAAGCGTAGCCATAGGTATAACACAATGCCTATACACACAAAAAATAGCGCTAAACTGCCATTTGCATAAAGCTCATCACCTACTTGTGCGCCAACTGATTCTACACGACGGACTTCAACAGTTGCATCTGAAGCAATAAGTGCGGTTTTAACTTGTTCAGATAGTTGTGAAACTGATAGGCCTGGTTTTACTGGCAGGCGTATCAATACATCGTGACTGGAGCCGAAGTTTTGTACAGTCGCCTCTTTTAGACCGATGCTATCCACTGCTTTGCGTACTTTTTCAAGATTCGCAGCTTGAGGATAGTTGACTTCCATGACGGTTCCGCCGGTGAAATCTACACCAAAATTCAGTCCGCGCGTTGATAAGAAGATTACGGCTAGTATGAATGTAATCAATGAGATGGTGGTCGTTAATCGACCATAGCTCATGAAGGGGATGTCTTTCTTTATTCTAAATAATTCCATAATGTCTACTCAAAAATAGTCTTCTAAATTGTTTAGTTAGGCTTTGAAAATTTGGCCAATTGAAAGTTTGCTGATCTTACGGCGGTAACCGTAAATCAAGTTTACAAATGCACGTGACACGAGAACTGCGCTAAACATCGAAGTTAAAATGCCTAATACGTGCACTACGGCAAAGCCTTTAATAGGACCAGTACCAAACATGAATAAAGCTAGGCCTGCAATTAGCGTGGTGACGTTAGAGTCTAAGATGGTATCGAACGCACGGTCATAACCAGCATGAATACTCGCTTGAGGCGTATTTCCATTGCGTAGCTCTTCGCGTACACGCTCATTAATTAATACGTTGGCATCAATGGCCATCCCTAGCGCTAGTGCGATCGCAGCTAAACCTGGCAGTGTGAGCGTTGCCTGTAACATTGACAAAATGGCTACCAGTAGTAGTAGGTTTATCGCTAGTGCGGCGACGGATACTACACCAAATGCCATGTAGTAAATCATCATCATGACCGCAATCGCGGCAAAGCCCCATAGTGTTGAATGAATGCCACGGTTGATATTGTCTTGACCCATGCTTGGACCAACAGTGCGCTCTTCAACAATCTCCATTGGTGCAGCTAAAGCGCCAGCACGTAATAATAGTGAAATGTCTGTCGCTTCCTGAGTGTTTGCCATGCCTGAGATTTGCACTCTACCACCGCCGATTTCCTCGTTGATGACCGGTGCAGTAATCACTTCAGTATTGCCTTTTTCAATCAGCAATATCGCCATGCGTTTACCTACATTTTCACGCGTCACCTGCTGGAATACACGTGCGCCACGTGCATCAAGCGTTACGTTCACGACGGACTGGCCTGATTGACTGTTTACGCCAGGACCAGCATCAGTAATATAGTCTCCAGTGAGCACTACATTCTTTTTCACTAAAATGGCACGACCATCTCTAGTTTTATAGACTTCGTCTCCAAGTGGAGCTTGTCCTTTGTCCGCTTTTTCAAGGGTAGCTAAGTCTGATTTTTCCTCATCGACTAATCGAATTTCCAAGGTGGCAGTTCGGCCTAGAATTTCTTTGGCTTTGGCCGTATCCTGAACACCAGGTAACTGTACAACGACTCGGTCGGTGCCTTGCTGTTGGATAATTGGCTCAGCTACACCTAACTCATTGATACGGTTGTGTAGGGTCTGAATGTTTTGTTTTAGCGCAAAGTCTTGAATGCGTTTTTGCTCAACTACACTTAGTGAAGCCAGTAGTAATTTGTCTTCGCCGCTGGTTGTCTCTTTTAGCATCAAGTCTGGATATTCTTTGCTGATAACTGATCTTGCTTTGTCAAGATCAGTTGCATCAGCGAAGCGAATCTGTACAGTTTGTCCTTCACGTGTGACACCCGTGTATGAAATGTGCTCTTTACGCAATGCGATTCTAAAGTCGCCAACAAAACGTTCTGCTGCTTTATCTAATGCGGCTTTCATATCTACTTGTAGTAAAAAATGTACCCCGCCACGTAAGTCTAAGCCTAAATACATAGGTTTTGCGCCCATGCTACGTAACCAATTCGGTGAGCGAGAAAGTAAATTAAGCGCAACCGTATAATCATTACCTAGTGCGGCTTGTAAAACATCTTTTGCTCTGATCTGTGTATCAGTGTTGGCTAGTCTAGCCTTTACGCCACGTGCATCGAGGTAAATGCCATCGTATTGAATATTTTCTTTCTTGAAAATTGCCTCAACTTGACCAAGTAAGGCTGGATCAAGTTTAGTGCTGCTCTTCGCAGGAGTTACTTGTACTGCTGGAGATTCACCATAAAAATTTGGAATGGTATAAATCAACCCAATCAAAATCATGATGGCAACGAAGATGTTTTTCCACATTGGATAGCGGTTCATAGTCAGGCTCTAGTCAAAAACGATATATGGTTTGATAAATCAGCGTACGTAGTTAGATACTTTTGATCGTACCTTTTGGGAGTGCGCTTTGAATGGCTTGTTTTTGTACTATGATTTCAGTGTTAGCTGCAACTTCTAACGTCACAAATGCCTCGGTTACTTTGGTAACTTTTCCTACCATACCGCCACTAGTTACAACTTCATCACCTTTTTGTAAGGCGGCAACCATATTGCGTTGTTCTTTAGCTTGTTTCATTTGAGGGCGAATAATCATGAAGAAAAACAATACAAAAATTACGACCAGAGGAGCGAAGCTCATTATATCGTTAGAGATGGGAGCTGTTGCTGCGTAAGCATTTGAAATAAACACGGTGAGTTTCCTTAAAAATTAACTTGGAAGGCGAAAAATAGCTTCGGATTTTAGCACATACTGACTTGAATGCTAGTCAAGAGTGATTTGCGAAAAACTTCTGCGTTTTTCGGAAAACTCTAGCTTGAAAGCTTCAAATTGATTGGCTTCGATGGCTGCACGCATGCCAGCCAACAGTACTTGGTAATAATGTAAGTTGTGGATGGTGTTTAAGCGTGCACCTAAAATCTCTCCGATTTTATGTAAATGATGCAGGTAGGCTCGACTAAAGTTGCGGCATGTATAACAGCTACAATCAGCATCCAGAGGTGCTACATCATTTTTATAGCTGGCGTTTTTAATTTTAATGTCGCCATGTTGGGTAAATAACCAGCCATTGCGAGCATTACGGGTTGGCATCACGCAGTCAAACATGTCTATGCCTTGGCTGACGGCAGCAACCAAATCTTCTGGAGTGCCTACGCCCATCAAGTAGCGTGGTTTGTTTTGTGGCATTTTCGGTGCAGTGTGAGCAAGGATACGTAGCATGTCTTCTTTAGGTTCGCCCACAGATAGGCCGCCAATTGCATAACCGTCAAAATCAATCTCGGTTAAGCCGTTTAGTGAAATGTCGCGTAGCTCTTCATGCATACCGCCTTGAATAATACCGAATAATGCATTTGGATTTCCTTGATGAGCATCTTTGCTGCGTTTCGCCCATCGCAATGAAAGTTGCATGGAGTCATTTGCTTCTTTAATACTGGCTGGGTAAGGTGTGCATTCATCAAAAATCATAACAATGTCAGAATTCAGCACTTTCTGAATGCGCATGGATTCTTCTGGAGTTAAAAAGCAGCTGTCACCATTAATCGGGGAGCGAAATTTGACGCCTTCTTCGCTAATTTTCCGTAAGGCACCTAGGCTCCAGACTTGGAATCCACCAGAGTCCGTCAATATTGGACCGTCCCAGCCCATGAACTTATGCAAGCCACCATGAGCCGCAATCACATCAAGTCCGGGTCGTAACCATAGATGAAAAGTATTACCTAATACAATATGTGCACCGATTTCTTTTAATTCCAGCGGTGACATGGCTTTGACCGTACCATAAGTGCCAACTGGCATAAAGGCGGGTGTTTGCACCTCGCCGTGAGCAAGCGTTATGGTGCCGCGTCTGGCAAGACCATCTTGTTTATGTAGTGTAAATTTCATTTAGATATAATGTTGTCGCGTAAATTTTATGTGTGGTTACTATTTTCTAGGGCGCGATATTAACATATTGATTAATTTTTTTATTTTAGTAAGCGAGGCATATTAAAAATGATGAATTGTTTAACATCAAGATTAATTATTAGTTCACTTTAAATAATAATTAAATTTGGAATGACGCGTGGAAATTAACGAGATGAACTCAAAAGTATTAGCTTTGATATACTAAGCGCAAGTATATTTATTGAATGTTTCGATTATGGATGAAAAAAACCCACGTATACAGAACAAAAAGCCATTGTTAGATAGAGGTTTAAAGGAGCGCGGCATTTATTTGCTGCCTAATTTATTTACTTCAGCAGCATTGTTCGCAGGGTTTTACGCCATTGTGCAGGCAATGAATGCGCGCTTTGAACTTGCTGCAGTAGCTATTTTCATTGCGATGGTGATGGATGGCTTGGATGGTCGTGTTGCACGCATGACCAATACCCAAAGTGCTTTTGGGGCAGAGTATGACAGCCTGTCAGATATGGTTTCGTTTGGTGTTGCACCGGCACTGATCCTTTATGTATGGGCGCTTAAGCCCTTGGGTAAACTGGGTTGGATTGCGGCCTTTGTTTATTGTGCTTGTGCTGCGTTGAGGCTTGCTAGATTTAATACAAAATTAGATGATGAGTTTCAGGATAAGCGTTACTTCCAAGGATTGCCCAGTCCAGCTGCTGCTGCATTGTTGGCAGGCTTTGTTTGGGTATCTTATGAATATGGCGTCAGTGGGCGCGATGTATTTTTTGGTGTTTTACAGATGAAGTGGATGGCTTGGGGAATTACCGTTTTTGCGGGGGCGTCAATGGTGACGGACTTGCGTTACTATAGCGGCAAGGATATTAACTTAAAGCAAAGCGTACCGTTTTTTGTTATTTTGGGTGTGATGTTGGCATTTGTGTTGATTTCATATAGTCCGCCAGAAGTGTTGTTTTTTGTCATGATTGTTTATGCCTTGTCAGGATATGTGTTTTGGGTGCGAGATAGGCTTAATCAAAAAAAACTTTCAAAGGACTAAGTGTTTGTTCGGATAGCTGAAATTTATATCTTGAATGCATTGTCAGAAATTAGCATTTTAAATAAATTCAGATACTTAAATGCTTGCAGAATGCAGAAAAAAATACTATATTTCTAACTACCATGTTGAATCCACATATTTCCTATATTGCACATGTGCTTAGCGTTCTTGCTAGTGCATTATTGTTGCGTAAAATATTTGCGTTACGTCCAGTTGCGCTTCGCAATGGCGCATTACATGCTCGTACCCTGCGCTAGCGCGCAAACTATCTCCCCTACACATTGTATTGAACTGTACTGCACTTAAAAAATGCTGTCAGATGCTCGCTTAAGGTTAATATAAGTTTGAGCAACATTTAAGATAACTTCTTCATACTTCAAGAAGTTAACCCAATTAAAATAATGCTGAATAAAAATTAGGTAATGACCATGACACAAGAACAAATTATTATTTTTGACACTACTTTGCGCGATGGCGAACAAAGCCCTGGTGCGGCAATGACTAAGGAAGAAAAAATCCGCATTGCACGTCAGCTTGAGAAATTAGGTGTTAACGTGATCGAGGCGGGTTTTGCCGCTGCTAGCCCAGGTGATTTTGATGCAATCTCCGAAATTGCAAAAATCATTAAGACTTCTACGGTTTGCTCATTGGCGCGTGCGAGTGAAAACGATGTGCGTCGTGCAGGTGAAGCTATTAAACATGCTGTTAGTGGGCGTATTCACACATTTATCGCAACTAGTAAAATTCACATGGAAAATAAGTTGCGCATGACCGAAGATCAGGTCGTAGAGCGTGCCGTACAAGCCGTTAAATGGGCATTGGAATACACGAGTGATGTGGAGTTCTCAGCTGAAGATGCTGTGCGTTCTGACATGGACTTTTTGATTCGAATATTTGATGCTGTGATTCAAGCGGGTGCTACAACAATTAATGTACCTGATACTGTTGGCTATTCTATTCCAGCCCCTTGGGGTGAGCGTATGCGTGAATTGATTGCTCGTGTGCCCAATAGTGATAAGGTTGTATGGTCTACGCATTGTCATAATGATCTTGGTATGGCGGTTGCAAACTCATTGGCTGCAGTTATGGGTGGTGCGCGTCAGGTCGAGTGTACGATTAATGGCTTGGGTGAACGTGCAGGTAATGCAAGCTTGGAAGAAGTTGTTATGGCAGTCAAAACGCGTAACGACGTGTTTAATTTGAGCACTAGCATTGATGCCACACAAATAGTCCCGACATCCAAATTAGTTTCAACTATTACAGGTTATCCGGTGCAGCCGAATAAAGCGATTGTGGGTGCGAATGCGTTTGCGCATGAGTCTGGCATTCACCAAGACGGTGTATTGAAGCATCGCGAAACCTACGAAATTATGCGCGCCGAAGATGTGGGTTGGGGTGCAAACAAATTAACGTTGGGCAAGTTGTCTGGGCGTAATGCGTTTAGAACACGCTTGAAAGAATTAGGTATTGAGCTTGAAACTGAAGATTTATTGAATGCCGCATTTGCACGCTTTAAGACCTTAGCTGACAAAAAGTCTGAAATTTTTGATGAAGACTTGCATGCCTTAGTGAGCGATGAGTTTGTTTCTGAGGCAACGGAGTACTTCAAGCTTGTTTATTTACAAGTGGCTTCTATTACAGGTGAAACGCCGCATGCGATTCTTACTTTATCGGAAAGTGGCGTAGAAAAGCGAGCTGAATCAGATGGCGGTGGTCCTGTAGATGCGGCTTTTAAGGCTATTGAGAATATTGTACAAAGCGGTGCAGAGTTGCAACTTTATTCAGTTAACAATATTACCAGTGGTACGGATGCTCAGGGTGAAGTCACTGTGCGCCTTTCTAAAGGTGGCCGTATTGTGAATGGCCAGGGTGCTGACACGGATATAGTAATTGCTTCAGCTAAAGCTTATTTAAATGGTTTGAACAAGTTGCACAGCAAGCTTGAGCGTGCGCATCCACAAATCTAGGTTGTCTATATATAGCAGTTTTCCTTAAGTGTGATGGAGCGTAATTTATTACGCTCCAACTACGTTATAGTCTTTTGAAAGTATAACTGCATGCCTACTAAGAACCAAAGCCTCTGGATTGTCTTGGCGTTATTTTGCACTTACTTTATTTGGGGTTCGACCTATCTCGCCATACGCTTCGGTATGGAAAGCTTCCCCCCCTTTTTGATGGCAGGACTGCGCTTTACGGTAGCTGGAGTGATTTTATATGGCGTTATGCGTTATCTGGGCTCGCAAAATCCGACTAGGCGGCAGTGGTTAGGTGCTAGTGCTGTTGGATTGTTATTGCCGGCTTTGGGTAATGGTACCGTTTGTTATGTGCAGCAGACCATCTCATCTAGTGTAGCTGCACTTTCTATAGCTACCGCGCCTATTTGGATGGCAATTTTTTCCTCATTGTGGGGACATAAAATCACGACAAAAGAATGGTTGGGCATTGGCATTGGTTTAGTTGGTATTGTTTTGTTAAATGTTGGTGGTACCTTGCATGGTGATTTAACTAGCGCACTATTATTGATTTTTGCTGCTGCGAGTTGGTCGTTTGGATCTGTGTGGAGTAAACACCTAGCGATGCCGCAAGGTTTGATGGCTAGTGCAACTCAAATGCTGGTGGGCGGCTTGGCACTGTTGCTTATGAGTGCTTTGCAGGGCGAAGCTTGGCCGCAAAGCATTAGCCAGAAATCATGGGTTGCAATGTTGTTTTTGATCGTACTCGGCTCACTGGTAGCTTATAGTGCTTATCAATATCTAATTAAAACGGTACGTCCATTGGTGGCTAGCAGCAACACCTTTGTTAATCCCGTGGTTGCCTTCGCCGTCGGTATCTGGCTGGCGAATGAGCATGTGACTCGTATGGAATTTATTGCACTTGCCGTGATTTTAGTGGGCGTGTTTTTGGTGCTTTCTGCAATGCAGAAAGCTGATTAATCTTACATTAACTCACTAACATATATCACTGACTTTAAACTTTACTCAACATTAAAGAAATAGAACATGAAACAAAATTTAGCTTTATTTGATCTTGATAACACCCTTTTGGCGGGCGATAGTGACTATAACTGGAGCTTGTTTTTAATCGAAGAAGGGTTGTTGGATGCAAAATCGCATCATGAGCGCAATGAGCAGTTCTATCAGGATTATAAAAATGGTAACTTGGATATTTACAAGTTTTTGGAGTTTCAACTTAAGCCACTTAGTGAGCATCCGCGCGAGTTTTTAGATGTGTTACATAACAAGTATATGGAGCGTGTGATTCGTCCAATGATGACGGTTAAGGCGCAGGCGCTGGTTGATAAGCACCGTGCGCAAGGTGATCTGATGTTGGTGATTACTGCGACCAATAGTTTTGTTACTAAGCCAATCGCCACAGCCTATGGTATCGATAATTTAATCGGTACCGACCCAGAAGAGATTGGTGGTCAGTTTACGGGTGGTGTGGCAGGTGTGCCTAGTTTCCAGCAAGGCAAAGTGACGCGCTTGAATCAATGGTTAGCTGAGCGCGGTCAGCAGTTGTCAGACTTCACAGAAAGCTATTTTTATAGCGACTCACACAATGATTTACCATTAATGAAATTGGTGAGTCATCCCGTTGCTGTCGATGCGGATCCAACTTTGACAGAGTATGCGGCGCAACAAGGTTGGCCAAGCATTAGTTTACGATAAGCGGGTAAGTGTATAGGGTTTCGCTCTTTTTCAAGCGTGGAATTCTATCGGTGTAATAACACTTCTAGTACGAATTTACTGCCAACGTAGGCAAGTAAAAGCAGCGCAAAGCCTGAAAGAGTCCAGCGTATAGCCTTTACTCCGCGCCATCCATATTGGTAGCGGCCAAATAGCAGCCAACCATAAATAAACCAGCTGGCAATTGAAAATATGGTTTTATGATTAAGCTGCATTGGTTTAGAGAATATTTGCTCAGAGAATAATATTCCGCTTATCTCTGTAATAGTCAGCAATGCAAACCCCAAGCCAATTACTCTAAATAGCAATCTTTCCATGATCATTAAAGGTGGAAAGCTGGGTAGTTTGATGATGGTTGGTTTGTTATGCAGGCTACGTTCAGCAATTGCCATCAGTAATGCATGCAAGGCAGCAAATGTAAATAAGCTATAGGCCAAGAGCGCAATCGTGATGTGTGTTAAAAATAATGCTGATTCATTTGCCGGTAAAAAATGGTCGTCAATACCAAATGCTGGCATCAGCGCGAAAATGGCAGCGGGTGGGAGTACAAAGGCCTGAAGGCTGTTTAGTTTATGTGTTAAATCCGCAAGCCAGTAAATAAGTACCGTGAGCCAAAAGATTGCTGAAAGGGCATTGAATAAGCTTAAATTAAAGGCGTCTTTGAAAATGTTTTGATATAACAGCCAGCTATGCACCACTAAGCCCAGCGCTATCATAGCTGAATGGAGATTTAATGAGTAAGTGTTGTTAGGTGTTTTTGCGCCACGCCAATAATCTGCCGCTACGGCGAGATAGATAAACACGACGACAATATATGGAATTAATGCTTGCATAGTGTAATTATGGCGTAAAAACACTTAGAACATAATAGCTTGATGTAAAATTGGCTTAATCTATTTTTGTAAGAGCACATTATGCTAGAAAATTTAACCGGACGCTTACAGGGCGTTATTAAGAATCTGCGCGGTCAAGCGCGATTAAGCGAAGATAACATCGCTGATGCAATGCGTGAAGTGCGTATGGCCTTGCTTGAGGCTGACGTTGCACTGCCTGTTGTTAAAGATTTTATCGCACAGGTTAAATTGCGCGCACAGGGTCAAGAGGTATTGCAGAGCCTAACCCCAGGGCAAGCAGTGATTCAAGTGGTGCACGATGAGCTTACTGCATTGATGGGGCAGGCTAATGTCGGATTGAATCTAGCCGCTATACCGCCAGCGATTATCTTAATGGCTGGGTTACAAGGCTCAGGTAAAACTACTACGTCAGCCAAGCTTGCTAAATTATTAAAAGAACAAAAAAAGAAAGTGCTGCTTGCAAGTGCTGACGTTTACAGACCCGCAGCGATAGCGCAGCTCAAAACACTCGCCAAACAATTGGACATTGAGTGTTTTGACAGTAGTGCTGATCAAAAGCCATCGGATATTGCTAGTGCAACCTTGGACTTTGCGAAACGCGGTTATTACGACGTGGTGATTTTCGATACTGCAGGTCGTTTAGGTATTGATGAAGCCATGATGGCTGAAATCAAAGCGTTGCATACGCAGCTTAATCCGATTGAAACATTATTCGTTGTGGATGCTATGCAGGGGCAGGATGCGGTTAATACAGCAAAAGCCTTTGGCGAGACTTTGCCGCTCACTGGGATTATTCTTACCAAGTTGGATGGTGATGCACGCGGCGGTGCGGCTTTATCTGTGCGCCACATCACAGGCAAGCCTATTAAGTTTATCGGCGTCAGCGAAAAAGTAGATGGTCTGGAACCATTCCATCCAGAGCGCATGGCATCACGCGTACTGGGCATGGGCGATGTGCTGAGCCTGATTGAGCAAGCCCACAAAAATGTCGACATGGCTGAAGCACAAAAACTTGCTGATAAAGTTAAGTCTGGTAAAAACTTTGATTTAGACGACTTTAAAGCGCAAATGTCGCAAATGCGCAAAATGGGTGGTATGGGTGCGCTGATGGATAAAATGCCTAGCCAAATGGCTGGTATGGCCGCCAAAATGAATCCAGACGATGCAGATAAGGCTGTGCGCCGTATTGAAGGCATTATCAATAGTATGACGCCACTAGAGCGCCGTAAGCCAGAGCTTATTAAGGCTACGCGTAAAAAACGTATTGCAGATGGTAGTGGTGTGCAAGTGCAAGAAGTAAATCGTTTGCTGAAGCAGTTTGAAGAAACGCAAAAAATGATGAAAATGTTTGCCAAAGGCGGCATGGCGAAAATGATGCGCAGCATGGGTAACTTGATGGGCGGCAAGATGCCAGGTATGCGTTAGTGTTTAATGTAATTAACTCATTGAAACTATATAGTAAAAAGAGAGCGTATAGCTTCAGAGGCTAATAAAATCCAGTGTTTGAGGACTAAGCTAAAAAATAAATTTTGCAAAAAGTTGGCTTTTTTTACAATTAGTCGTTGACCAGTCTCTAAGTTTCTAGCATAATTGCGCCCTTTCCTGAGTGACGCAAATCACTAAGCGAAATACCAGAAATACATTTACTGTATTTCCCATTAGTAAAATGGGGCGTTAGCTCAGCTGGTAGAGCAGCGGACTTTTAATCCGTTTGTCGTGGGTTCGATCCCCGCACGCCCTACCAATATCCAAGCGGTTTAGAGTGAAATACCTCTAAGCCGCTTTTTCATGTGCGTGACTGAAACGTGACAACGGCATTGCTTTACGCAGTGGAGCAGAATCAATGTTGAGCAGAGTTAGCGTTGTTTGCTACTACAGTAGTTATAATGTTCAGTTGTAAATTTAGCGCAACGATCAACCCTCAATCAAAAACCTACCTTAGCGCATTAGCGCTTTCGCTCTCACATGAAGGCCTTTTCGCTAGCTAGTAGTAGCGTATAGGACAGCTTGATTACGACCTTGTTCCTTGGCCGAGTAAAGAGCCTCATCCGCTTTTCTTAATAGATCTTCTGCCGACGTATCTTTTGCATTGGTTGTGTAGGCAATGCCTATGCTCACCGTAACATGCCCAAATTCTGACATGGCGTGCGGTAAGTTGAGTTTTTCCAGCGCCTCGCAAAGTCTCTGAGCGAAAGTTAATGTATTTTCTGGGTTGGTGGTTGTGATGATGAGTGCGAATTCCTCACCACCATAGCGTGCAACCAAGTCGCCCGCGCGGTTAGTATGGGCCGCAATCGTCTGGGCGACACTCCGCAGGCAATCATCCCCAGCCTGATGTCCGTAGTGATCGTTGTACTTCTTGAACCAGTCCACATCGATCATTGCCAGCATTAAACAACTGCTTGTGCGTTGGGCGCGCCGCCATTCGCTTGCTAACACCTTGTCAAAGCAGCGGCGATTGGCAATACCGGTGAGTTGGTCGGTCTCGCTTAGTGCCATTAGTTTCTGGTTGGCAGCCTCAAGTGCTACTGTGCGCTCATGAACTTTAATCTCTAATTGTTCATGTACATCTTGAATATTTTTCGCCATGAGGGAAAAATCACGCGCAAGCTCACCGACTTCACCTTGGGATTGTGTCGGTAGGTCGCTGGTATCCAAGCGATCTTTGGATGACCCGAGCAGCTTTGTCGCACGAATCAAACGAGAAAGTGGAATGGCAACCTGATTTTGCAAGATGGAGCGAATGATGAAAATCTCAACCAGCAACGTAAGGAATCCCAACGCGATCACAATCGCAAGGTTTTGTAGAACTGCTGGTTGCATCAGCGCTCTTGGGTAGTGGATGGTTAGTATGCCAGGTGTTTCCGGAATGCGGCCAACGGCAATGATGTCGTCTTTTGTATCGACCAGCGCAACCTTGCCGAGAGCGACGGTTTTACTGGCAGCGAGTAGAGGGTAGTCATTTTCAATCTTGAGCGATTTAATCGAAGCATGACCTTCACTCTTTTTAATTGCATCCATGAAATCGGGGTGATAAATCAGCGTACCCTCACTATCGTCTAGAAAGAGAGTGCTGTGCGCGCCTTGTATTGCGGGGTGGGCTATACGCCGCATGAGTTCGTCGAGCAGGACATCAACACATGCCAAAATGCGATGTTTGCCAGAGGCGTCCGCAATGTCCGGTGTAGCAACGGTCGTCATCCATGCGTTGTTGGAGTAATCCCAATACATTCGGGTAAAAAAGGTATTGTGGTCAGGAGAGCCGAAGCCACGGTAATAAAACTCATAAGTGTCGAGTTTGAGCGCCTCTGGGCCGGAATATGTAAATGCCTTGGCGATATCCGCATCTTGGTAGATGGGAAAGCCTTTTTCTGGAATTACACCGTAGAAGTTGAATAAACGGCCTTTAGTTGTGGATCCGTATTTGTGTGACAAAATATAGGATAGGGTGAAGCGAGCCTTGATGTCATCATTAGGTGGGATATCGGGAGCATAAGTCGCTGACATTCCAGCAAACTTTCGTCCGTCAGGCAGTGCTTTGCCTTCAAACAGGCCTGGACGTTGAGTATAGGAGCCATCTGTATGGCGATAAAAAATCTGGTCGAAATCCTTAGCCAAGTTTGGTTTATTGTTAGCGTCAGTGTCTATAGACTTAAATTCATTAAGGAAATTTTGCTCAAGCTCCCGTATTTCCCGGAATGGTAAAGATTCGCGTTGAATAGTCTGTTCCGTGGATAGCATAAGCTGTTGACGAACTGCACTCTCAATCCTAGATTGATTGAGGAAGTAAGATATCGTGCCTGCACAAAGCGAGACTATCCCAATCCGGAGTATGGCAAGGCGTAGGGTACGGGAGGCGAGTGAATGATTGTGTTTCAAATTAAAAAAACCTGGACTTGATGAAAGGCATAATATTTTTTGTGAATATCAGTTAGATGCCTTATATATTAGTATAAGTAATTAATTACGCATAACTTTTCAGAGAAAGCCGTAACTTAATATGGTTTTAGTGAGATTGATTTAGTATGGACGTTCTCTCGATTGAAGGGTTGGGCATCGCTGGTAAATAACGGACTCAATTCGAAAATACATGTAGACGACTCGAACTTCGCCCCGCAATATGGATGCGCATAAAGATTCTTCGCCCATGTAGCGCCTTACTGCCCCAGTCAAAGTACTTTCCACCTGCAAAGCGTAGCGTATGCGAGGTATGTGGTTCTAGCATTGTGTCACCTTCGTCATGCTCGGCGCATTCGAATGACTCAAAACATCTGAACGGCCAGCAACTCGAGCCATATTGAAGTTCCCAATGTGTGAGGATGAGTGGGCGATTTGTTAGATTGCGAATAAAGATATTATTGCCAATAATGATGTCGCTCGTAAAGTCGTGACTCAATTCAATTCGAAAGCGGTCACGCCAGAGTTCCCAGACTTTGATAAGGGCAAGCATAGTAGAGAGGCCGGCACCCCACAACGCGAAAAGTGAAGAAGACGGATCAGCGATTGACATGTAGTGACGCACAACAGTTGTTAAGCCGACACATGCGTCCGTGCAATAATATTGCGGGTGCTGATTTTGACATATTGTTTTTCTTTTTAAATCTTAGGGTTAGGTCTTGCTATGTCCGTATGGTAATAAATAGCAAGTATGGGCGCAACTCATTTAATCGGTGCACGCTTTACTGATAAGCGCTTATTGAATTGATGTTGGTTGATGCGTTATTTTGGGCTATAAAGAAGCCTTTTACGATATGAGGCTTTAGGTAGCTGTCAGTGCCTCGAATCCAGAGATAACATCAAATAACTCTTCATCGATACCACTTTGACGCAGGCGATGAAATGATCGGTTAAGGTCCTCTAGTAGCTCGTCGATATTTTTTTCGGCGCGTTGCATTGCCGCTAGGCGGCTTGCATTTTCACTTGCTAGAGATTCAGCGCAGGCTCTGAACAGTGACACAAAAAGATATTCGCTAACAAATGCCAGTAAGGTATCTTCGCTGTTATTGAGGGTTTCTGGCAAGTTGTTGGTAGGCCAAGGGCTTGCTGTAAGATCGTGCTTCCATGTGTTGTCTAGTGGCAGTAGGCGGCGACTTACTGGCGTAAATATTGAGCCGGACTTTGGGCAGTTATTAAAAAGATACACTTGAGTGACTAGACCCTTTTCACGGCGTACTTCTAATGCAGTGAGAAGCTGGCCAACCAGTTGCGTAATTGCACAAATGGAGTTGGGTAGGGTGAAGCTTTCTTCCAGCGGCAGGTTGGTTTCTGCGAGGCGCGAGTGTATGCGTTCGCCAACTGTCCAGATGCTGACCTTTCCGGACATATCTTTAAGCGTTTTTACAACAAATTCTGCCATGACTTCATTGAATTGACCAACTAGCCCTTGATCTGAACCGAATACGATCACGTTAATCGTCCCAGTATCATTTGGCTCTTGTTTCATCACAGCGTCAGATAATTCATTTTGACGAAAACATGCAATTAATCCTAGTTGTACGGTTCGATAATAATCGTCTAGTGAACGCACTGCATTTTCGTATTGCCCGATACTAGATGCTGCCATCGCTTTCATTGTGCGCACTACTGACTGAAGGTCTCCCGCACTCGTGATTTTTCTGCGTAGGCTCTCGGTGGTATCGCTCATGGATGCTCCGCTGTTGCTGCCTTCGGATTGTTGTCAGCAGCGTCTTTTAATTCGGGTGCAGTTTTTGTTTGAAATGGTGTGAGTGCATTACTGGCGATTTTGATAATCATTGCCCGGTCTTCGTCACTTAATTTCTCTGCGATATCAAAGCGAGCGCAAACATCTTTAGGAATGTTTTTTGCCGCGTCATGTACGGCTGATTCGGCCTCTGTCATCTTCTCAATTGGCACTGAGTCGAATAGTTTTGAGGTGAGTGCCAGTAAAACGGCGATTTGTTCTGGCACTGAAACTGGGGAGAACTCGGCTTGTTTGAGGCAAGCACGGATGCGCTGCCCATGTTCAATGATTTTTCGGGTATCTTCATCTAAGCGGGCGCCGAATCTCGCGAAGGTCTCTAGCTCCTCAAACTGAGCATAGGCGAGTTTGAGATCGCCGGCTACGACACGGTAGGCAGCCCGTTGCGCCTTTCCCCCGACTCGGGAGACTGACTTTCCTACATCAACTGCTGGCAGTACGCCTAACTCAAATAGCGAGGGTGAGAGATATATTTGTCCATCAGTGATCGAGATTAGATTGGTTGGAATATAGGCGGAAATATTTTGAGCTTCAGTTTCGATGATGGGCAGCGCGGTAAGGGAGCCTCCACCAAGCTCTGTGCACAAGTGTGTAGCACGCTCTAGCAGCCGTGAGTGGATGTAAAAGATGTCGCCCGGAAACGCTTCACGGCCTGGTGGACGTCGCAAGAGCAGTGAAAGTTCTCGATAGGCGCGGGCATGGTGGGTGAGGTCATCGTAAACGATTAACACGTCACGACCTTGCTCCATAAAGTGTTCTGCAATACTGGTGGCGGCATAGGGTGCAATGTAAGCGAGGCCCGGTGGATCATTACCTTCAGTCACGATGACGATGGTATAAGCTAACGCGCCGTTTTCCTGCAAGGTGGCTACGGCCTTAGCTACGGCGGAGGCGCGCTGACCAATGGCGCAATACACACACAGGACATTCTTGTCGCGCTGATTAAGAATCGTGTCTATTGCAATGGTGGTTTTGCCTGTTTGTCTATCACCTAGAATCAGTTCACGCTGGCCTCGCCCGATAGGGATCAGTGCATCAATGACTTTCAGGCCGGACTGGAGCGGAACTGTCACTGGCGCACGATCCATGATGGGCGTTGCAGGGCGTTCAATAGGAAGGCGTTTTTTTGATGGTATTGTGCCGTTACCATCTAGAGGTCGACCGAGTGGGTCGATGATCCGTCCTAGTAGCTCTTCTCCTACGGCTACATCCATGACTCTACCTGTGCGCTCGACTTCATCGCCAGCTTGCAAATGCCAGTATTCGCCAAGCAGTACAACGCCTATTTCATTTTCGTCTACATTGAACGCAATGCCGGATACGCCGCCTGGAAACTCAAGAAGCTCTTCAAAGCCTACACTAGGCAAGCCAGATACCTTGGCAATGCCTGTGGCGATACTGATGATTGTGCCTACCTCTCGCGGCGCAAGCTGTGGCGTAAACGTTTCCCGCGCTTGGCTTATTCCTGAGAGTGCGTGGTCAATAGCACTTAGTAGATTCTCTGGTTCGTTATTCATTAGGGTTTGGTTTCTGACTCAGTTTCAATCGGTTTGTTTTTAGATTTAGTTTTAGCTTTTGGTTTGTCTTTAACTTTGTCTTTGGATTTATCTTTAGGTTTATTTTGTGCGCTCAGAAGTTCGTCGACACTCTTTTGTAGCGACACAATATAGTCAGCGATACTCCAGCCTAGTTTTTGGCCATTCGTTGTAAGTTCTATCCCGCTGATAATATCTGGCGCAGTTTCGAATTGAATTTGTATTTCAGCCGAAAAAGTTTCGTTGAGTGCGTTTTGTATTGCGGCACGCTGTTCGTCCGCCAGTGTAAACGCGCTACGCACGATCGCTGGTGCAGAAGCTGTTTTAAGTGCGTCACCCAAATCTTTTTTCTCTTGCTCATTCATCTCTTGCAAACGGCGAGTGAATATTTCGCTCATACGCTCTTCTAAACTCACAGTAGCGAGGTCTTGTAGTGCTTTGCGAGTAATAGCAAAGACTTCTTGCTGGACTTGGCTACTGATGGCTTGATTCAGGTTCTGCGCTTCATTTTTTATAGCTTCTTGTCGTTTGGTGCTTAATGCATCGGCCGCTTGGCGTGCCTCTTCCAGCAGTCGATGATGTTCGGTTTTGGCATCTGCCATTGCTTGATTAAGTAATGTGGCACGCTGTTGGTCAAATACCTCGTTTTTTTTCTGAAATTCGTCACGCTCTTTTTTTGCCTCAGCTTTTTTCGCGTCGGCATCGGCAAGCTCTGCGGCAATGCGTTTCTCTCGAGCATCAATGGCATTGAGGATTGGCTTGTATAAAAAGCGTTTCATCAACCACACCAGAACTAGAAAATTCAGTGCTTGTGCACCGACCGTGAACCAATCTATCAGCATGGCTTATTTACCCGCGGCTTGTGCAATGACGTGATTCCAGAATGGATTAGCAAAAATCAGAATCATCGAAACTACGAAGCAATAAATGGCAGTAGACTCAATCATCGCCAAGCCGACAAACAGTGTGCGAGTAATCGTGGCTGAAGAGTCTGGTTGTTGTGCTAGTGAAGTGAGTGCAGTTGCTACAGCTCTGCCTTCAGCCAGTGCTGGGCCCATGCAGCCAAAACTGGTCGTAATGCCTGCAATGACAATGGATGCCACCGCAATAATCGTCATGTTGTCCATAATTTTTCCTTTTATTCTATTGGTTGATGTTTAAAGATTTGTAGCAGGTTTTGGTTTGCGAACTTGTGTTGCTGCCGCGATATATACTGCAGCCAGAATGCTGAATATATACGCCTGCACCATGCCTGTGAGTAGGCCAAGCACGGCCATGACGACTGGAAAAAGAAACGGCGTGATGGTCAGCAAAATTGCGATAATCATCGCACCACTCATCATGTTGCCAAACAGCCGAACGGCTAAAGCCAATGTGCGGGAAAGCTCGCTGATAATATTGAACGGCAACATGATGATCGTGGGTTCAATATACGACTTGAGATAGCCGCGCCAGCCTTGGTCTTCGATACCAAACAGAGGCACTGCTACGAAGACGCATAGCGCAAGCGCCATGGTTGTTGAGAGCGAGCCTGTCGGTGGCTCATAGTCAGGAATCACTGTGCTTAGGCTGGCTGCGGCGACAAAAAGAAATAGTGTGCCGAGAAACCCTAAGTATTTTTCGGGTTGGCGTAAACCGACGTCTTCGATTTGTTTCAAGATTCCCGTGACAATGATTTCTAACAGGTTTTGCCAGCGAGAACGTTTAAGTTCGGTGGAAAGACCTCGTGTAATGAGATAGGCACCAATCGTCATCGCTAGCATCAAGCCCCATGTGAAGACAATGGTGGCGTTGAGTTTAAAAAAACCGTGTTGCCAGAAGATTATTTCATCGGGGCTAAGGTGCATAACCAGTTTCCTTTGCTAGTGGTGTTGTTATGGGTAGGCCAACTAGCCGTACCATAATAAAACGCCCGATGATGAACCCTAGAAGACACATCAGTAATCTGGCTAAATCGCCGTTTGCAATGAAATAAAAGCTAGTTAGCGTGATGCTTGTGCGTAGTAGCAGGCTGCCTATAAATAAAAGTGCAGGTCGTTTTGATGTTAGCCCACGACGTATCGTCCACCACAGGCTGCCAAAAAAACATACGCCGAGGAAGAGTCCCGCAATAGTGACTAATGTTAGTATGAGCATTTCACTCATCGTGATTCTCCTGTTCTTCTCGCATGGCTTGCTCTTCCTTAGCGACCCAATGCCATGCATTGAAGCAGCCGATCACTAAGCCTGCCATTAATAGTGCTAATGTCCATGAGTGCTCTCCTGCATGGTGTTTATCTAACCAAAGGCCGAGCATCGCACCGAGCAGCGTAGGAACGACTATAGACCAACCGATTAGCCCCATCATCCCTAATCCAAACCAGACGCCGGGCGTGGTGTTGCGTTGTGCTTTGAGTTTGCGCGCAGCTTTTGTACCGACTTGCTCAGCAAAGTCGGCATCCTGACGTTCCGTTTTATCTTGCGCATCATTCATGTCGAAAGCTCGCAAAACGGTGTAAAAATCCCACTTCGAGTTTAGACATAACGATGCGTACATTTTTCTCCTGCTCGTTCAAGGTTAGAAATTCTTGCTCTACAGAGTGACGTAATTGGCTAAGGTCTTTGCCTACGAGTGCCCTGCGTACGGAAATCAATACGTCCTGACCTGTTTTAACCAATACGCCTTCATCGATAGCCACGTAAATTTCGCCTTCAGCTTGTGTTTCATAGGTCAGAATACCCGGCGATAGTGCTGCTGCACAATCCAGCCGGTTTGGTAGTATTCCGAATGAGCCATGATGTGTTTCTGCCACAATACGCAATACGCCAATTTTTTCGGCGAATATCTGAAACGGTAAGAGAATCTTAATATTCATGCGCTTTAGTCTGTATGGTCTAATGCAGGTTCTGGAGCGGCTTCTGATTTTGGCTGTGCTTTAGTGTCAGGCTTTTCAGAATCAGCTTTCTTCTTTGCTTCGTCGATGCTTCCTATCATGTAAAGCGCGCTTTCTGGATAGTCTTTAAATTCATCACGTAGGATTCGTTCGCAGCCATCAAGTGCATCTTCAAGGCTCACAAGCTTGCCTTTAAGGCCGGTGAACTGTTCGGTTGTGAAAAAGGGTTGGGTGAGAAAGCGCTCTAGCCGACGGGCTCGCCCGACTACATTACGATCTTCAGGAGAGAGTTGTTCAAGACCAAGCATCGCAATAATGTCCTTGAGCTCGGCATATTGTGCCAGTGTACGCCGAATTTCCTGTGCCAAAGCATAATGCCGTTCGCCGACGATACCCGGCGTGGTCATTTTTGAGCTGGATTGTAGAGGGTCTATTGCTGGGAAAAGTCCTTCACTAGCCCGTTTGCGAGAGAGCACAATTGATGCGGAAAGATGTGAAAATGTATGTACCGCTGCTGGGTCGGTGAAGTCATCTGCTGGCACATACACTGCCTGAATAGAAGTGATAGCGCCAGTATCGGTATTCGCAATGCGTTCTTCTAAACCGGATAGTTCAGTACCCATCGTCGGCTGGTAGCCTAAACGCGATGGCATCTGTCCCATCAAGCCGGAGATTTCCATCCCAGCTTGGATGAAGCGGAATATATTATCGACGAGTAGCAATACGTCACGATGTTCGTCGTCTCGGAAGTACTCAGCCATCGTCATTGCTGCATGACCGACTCGAAAGCGGGCGCCGGGAGGTTCATTCATTTGGCCGAACACCATTACCATGTTTTCCAGTACGCCAGCGGCATTCATATCGCGGTATAGTTCTTCACCCTCGCGGCAGCGCTCACCAATACCGCAAAAAATACTTACGCCCTCTTGCTGCCCGAGCATATTGTGTATCATCTCTGTGAGTAGCACCGTTTTTCCTACGCCTGCTCCGCCAAACAATCCTGATTTTCCGCCACGCTCTAATGGCATCAGCACATCAATGACTTTAATGCCAGTCTCGAAGAGTTCGGATTTGGTTGAACGTCGTGCCAGCGGTGGTGGTGCGCGGTGTACAGAGCGCCATTGAATATCTGAGGGTGCGGGCAACCGATCAATAGCATTGCCGAAAACATCGAACATTCGCGAAAGAATTTCTTTTCCGACAGGCGCTTGCAATGGTCCACCCGTGTCCTCGACTGTCATGCCGCGGGCGAGGCCTTGTGTTGAAGTCAGCGCGATTCCGCGTACTCGATGAGCATCCAGTTGGGATAGAACTTCAATGGCAATGCATCCATCTTCTCCTGCACGAAGTAAGGTGTAAATGGGGGGAAGATGTGTGTCGAACCGCACGTCCACTACGCTACCACGCACCGAAACAACTGTGCCGAGGTTCAGAATTATGGGTTTATTCATTTAGTTATTCTCAACGCTGCCACAAGATATGTGGCGCTTCTAGTGGAACAGCTACGCCAGAGTAGTGGGGTATTAGCCGAGCAGTATAGTCTTCTGCCGGACGTGTGGCAGGAATGGTTGCTCGATAAGCATAATTGTTTGTCGCCCCAACCAGTTGCCGTACACACTTCATTTCTACTCGTTCTGGTGTAATGTCGCTTTCGTTGTTTGCATAAAGCTCGACTAGTACGGACTCCGGGTCAAGACCATCCAGACATACTTGAACTTCAAATATGTATTGCTCGGCATTTGTTTCAATCGATATTTCTCCGAAATGGAGCGCAATCCATTTCTGATCCAGCATGTGCTGCCAGTTGACAATGTCCATACCAGTTTTTCCGTTATCGTCAACGCGTGACAGATAAGCCTTAGCTGCAGGTAAATAGTGTTGCTCTGTATATTCACGTACTGTGCGGTTGCTAGAAAACTGCGGTGTGAGTCGCGCCATGCTTTCCCGCATTCTGTTTACCCAAGCCGTGGGGATGCCTTGTTCGTCGCGCTTGTAGAACTCAGGAATTACTTCTTGTTCGAGCAGGTTATAGAGTGCTTCTGCCTCAATGGCATCCCAAGCCGGATCGTGATCATGTTCATGACCATCACCTAATGCCCATCCTACTTCTGGAGTATAAGCTTCTGCCCACCATCCATCCAGTTCAGATAGGTTAAGACCTCCGTTGACTAATACCTTCATGCCACTGGTTCCACATGCTTCCCAAGGGCGTCGAGGTGTGTTGAGCCAGACATCTACACCTTGCACCAGTTGCTCAGTTAAATGCATGTCGTAGTCGCTGAGGAAAATCACGTGATGATGCACTTCGTATTTCTCAATGAATTGCGCCCACTCTTTGATTAGTGCTTGTCCAGGTAAGTCAGCAGGATGCGCTTTGCCAGCCATGATGAGTTGTACTGGATGCTGAGGGTTGGTTAATATTCGTAGCAGTCGCTCTGGATTATGAAGCAGTAAGTTAGGTCTTTTATATACTGCAAAGCGACGGGCAAATCCTAGGGTTAATGTATTGCCGTCAAATAGATGTTGGGCACCATCAATAGCATCTGGTGAAGCGCCTGAGACGGCGAGTTGATGTGCTAAACGTTTACGTGTGTACTCAACAAGTGCGATGCGGGCTGTACTGCGGAATTGCCAAAGTCGGGCATTTGAAGCGCAGCAAACCTGTTGTCCTAATGTTTCTGTTGTGCCAAGCCAGCGATCTTTTCCGCAGAACTCTGTCCAAAGGTCATCTGCTAGTGCAGAATCCCAAGTTGGCATGTGAACGCCATTGGTAATGTGGCCAATAGGCACTTCATTCAATGGCCAGCGGGGAAAGAGTGGTTCAAATAGTTGTCGGCTTACTTTCCCATGTAAGCGGCTGACAGCGTTCACTGCGCCACTGCCACGAATCGCGAGATAGGCCATATTGAATGGTTCTGAGGCATCATTCGGGTTTTGGCGACCTAGGGCTAATAGGTTCTGGAGTGTTATACCAAGTTTTTGTTCAGCATAACCAGCAAGGTATTGTGCGATAAGTGCTGGAGAAAATCGGTCAAAGCCAGCATCCACTGCAGTGTGAGTGGTGAATATATTGCCGGCTCTTGTAATGGCAAGAGCGACTTCAAATGTTTGCCCTGACTCTTCCATAAAGGCTCGTGTGCGCTCAAGCACAGCGAATGCCGCATGACCTTCATTTAAATGGCAGACTTCTGGCTTTATGCCAAGCGCTGAGAGTAAGCGCCACCCACCGATACCAAGTAGCATTTCTTGTTTGAGGCGTAACTCCGAACCTCCGCCGTAAAGCTCACTGGTAATGCCTCTATGTGCGGGATAGTTTGCAGCATCGTTACTATCTAGTAGATACAGTTTTACATTGCCAATTTGAACCTGCCAAGTGCGTAGCCAAACAGAGTAACCCGGTAGGATGATTTCCAGTCGCAACCACTCCCCATTTTCATGACGTAGTGGTGTTATTGGCAGTTGCCCAGGATCATTGTATGGATAAAAGGCATGTTGAGCGCCATCATTGTCGATGACCTGACGGAAATAACCTTGCTGGTAGAGTAGCCCTATGCCTATTACTGGAACTCCCAAGTCGTTAGCTGCTTTAAGTTGATCTCCAGCCACATTTCCTAGTCCCCCAGAGTAAATAGGTAATGCTTCACTTAACATGTACTCCATGCAAAAGTAAGCAACGCAATTTAGTTGTGATTGAGGATAAGTCTTCTGAAACCAGCTAGGCGCATCAGCTTCGTCACGCCTAGCTTGTACAAGGTTGTCAATATTTTTGCGAAATGCTGGATTGGATAACACTTGCTGTAGCTTTTCACGCGAGACTGTTTGCAAGACAACCCAGGGGTTTTGGGTTTGACTCCAGAGTTCTGGATTAAGCTGCTGCCACACCTGATCGGTAGCATGGCTCCATGTTGAACGTATGTCTAGAGCAAGTTCAGATAAGGAGTTGAACCCCTCTACATCTGTATATAAAAGGCGTTTCTTGGGATGGGTGATTCCCGTTTGGTCGCTCATATGTGTTTGCTTCCTTCCCGGACGTAATTCTTAAGTCACTACGTTTTATATATTCTAGCGATATGTTGAGACATACGCTACCACATGACTGATATGTCAGAGGTTGTTTTCATCCTTTAGGAGACGACTTGCTGGGATTAAGTTCAGTATAAAAGGCCAGTCAGGCAAATTAGATGTAATCTTAACAACAATGGAAATTACAAACATAAATCAATAGATGATTTATAGCACGGGAAATGTTAATGGGATACTTGCTGGTATTGCTGGGTTAGTGCTAAGGACGTTATGTATGAACTCAGTCCTTAGAGTAAGGTGCTAACAGGAGTAATGCATAAATGGATTTGTGAAGAAACATTTAATTAGCCACCCAAGCTGGTGGCTAATTAATTTAATATGAACGTCTTTTTGGTGTGTATGTGGCGCCACTAGACTCAATGTGTCTGAATGTAATGCGACCATTGTTAATGTCATATGGTGACAACTCTAAAGTTACCTTGTCACCAGCGAGGATGCGAATGTGATTCTTTTTCATCTTTCCACCAGTGTAAGCAATTAGCTTGTGACCGTTGTCCAGTGTGACTCGATAGCGAGAATCTGGCAATATTTCCATCACTACACCACTCATTTCAATAAGTTCTTCTTTAGCCACAGCGATTTCTCCAGTAATAATTTGAGGCAAGTATTAAAGCGACAATCTCATGGAGCTTGAAGCACTATTAAGTAGGTGGTCGCAAAAATAAATCGCACTCCATCCAATTCATTGATTATTATAGTCTTACAGGTAAGGTTTGGCAACAAAAGTGCGCTGTGGTTTCAATGGGGCTGAAGAACGTGTGGAAGTAAATAAATATGAAGTGGCTTTTTTATATCATATATATGAAAATATAGCTTGACACGACAATTATTTACCCGTAAAAAGGAACTTAGGCGTTTGAATTTTTAATTTTTTTGGGCTGACAAGGTTCATTGTATTTTGAAAACCCGAACTTTCAGGGTGCCTCCCTTTTTTAAAGTATGGAATAAGATATGGCTACAGGTTTAGTTAAATGGTTTAATGACTCTAAAGGTTTTGGTTTCATTACTCCTGATGCAGGCGGTGATGATTTATTCGCACATTTCTCAGCAATCGTTGATAGCGGTTACAAAAGCTTAAAAGAAAATGATCGCGTAACTTTTGACGTGACAGATGGACCTAAAGGTAAACAAGCTTCTAATATTCAGAAAGCTTAGTAACTAAGAATCCAAAAAAAATGGCCCATAATTGGGCCATTTTTTTATCTATTGCAATTTAATTACAACTCTAAATGACGGCTTACCTCAATTTGTAAGTGTGTTTTAGAGTGCTTTTTTTGCCTGTAATTTCTAACTTATCTTAATATGGGTGAGCTAGGTTACTTTTTTCAAAAATCTCGTATATCTGCTGCTGTATTCTTTTGGCTGTAATGTACTCAATGTGTTGTTATGTTTACTTCGGACATTCAGTACAGTGCATCGTAACTGCAAGAAGTTAGAAAAATAAGTGAGAATGTAGAAAAATATTGCTGAAAAAATCTCAGTAAGTGTTAGAATGCTCTCCGCAATTTGATTTGCACCACGCTACATTTGCCCGGGTGGTGAAATTGGTAGACACAAGAGACTTAAAATCTCTCGCTCGTAAGGGTGTGCCGGTTCGACTCCGGCTCCGGGCACCAATAAACAAAGGCTTTCAGTACAATTACTGTAAGCCTTTTTTATTGCTGCTATTAATTCGATTGGACATAGTAAATATAAAAATGGTTTACCCCATATTTCATTATTTTCTATTGGATATATATCTAATTAATTGTTTTTTTAGGTTTAATCCCAGCAGAGCCTTATGTTGAAGTGTCGTCATTAAGTACATGGCTCACATAATGGCGTTGTGCTTAAGCAGTGAAGTTGGCTGAATTGGCATTCAGCCCCATCAGTTATCGTTACAGCTCTATTATCTATTTTGGTGTTAGTTACTGTTGACCATTTCTCCGCCAAGTGCCTCAATCAGGTCAGTAAACATTTTTGCTAGTTCGCCTGTCATCAGAGTGAAATCCAGTTCAAACATTTCATCTGCGTTATCTGCTAGTGCTGTTGATTTTTCTTTGATAATATCCAGAAATTCAAGCCGTTTAATTTGCATTTGTTCGGTGAGCACAAATGAAATTCGGTCATTCCAAGTCATACCTAATCGTGTTACACGTTTACCTGTAGCTATGTGCTTAAGGATTTCATCACCTTCTAATGCATGGTTCGCATAACGAATGGTGGCTTTACTTTCGCCTGTAGCGCGAAGTTCAAGCTCGCGGTCTATTGTAAATCCTGCTGGCGCATTGTTTCCAGCCAGCCAGTCAGTCATCGCTGCAACTGGTGAAATTTGAGTATGTAGTGGCTTGAATGGTAAATCATCCAACGTTTTGTTGAGCAGCTCCAATAACTCCTCGGTTTTTGCTGAAGAGGCTGCATCAATAATCAAATAGCCGTTAACAGTATCTAGCCATGCATAAGTGGTACGCTGAAGTGCGAAGGCGCGGGGTAGTAGCTCTTCTGTGATGGCTTCTTTGATTTCTTTGGCCTCTTTACGACCAACTTTATAGCCCTGTTGTGCTTCAATGTCTGCAATGCGTTCTTTGGCAAAGCGGTTGATGATGGTAGCTGGCAATAATTTTTGCTCTACGCCTAGTGCTAATAAAATTTGTTTATTCGCACTATGTACCAGTTTGTCACTATGGCAAGGCACCCAGCCGCGGCTTTGTTTGTCGAGGCCACTACACGCGAGTAATGGTTTTAGGGCAAGTTTTTCATTTAGCTTTTCAGGTGTAATAGAATTATCAGCAGATAAGCGGAAAATGAATATGTTTTTAAACCACATAGGGGAGACGCTCGAAAAAAGCGCAGATTATACTGTTAATGAATATCATATTTTTTGCAATTCACAACATATTTAAATTGGCTGATGAATAGCATAATCAGTGAATAAACTTTGCTACATGGTTTTATTGGGTACGGCTAGCACAAATAAACTGTCCTTCTATTGGGTATCCTGATTCTTTTCGAATGGCGACATCACGAATGTTGAGAATGGTAAAGCCTGTGCTTTTCAATAGCGCAGTAAGGTAGTCATGATGATGGCTATATCTACCACTGATATTCAATTGATAATCAAGATTATGTGTTCCAAGTATCTTCTCTGTACTGAAAATTAAAAGGCCATTTACTTTTAGGTTTTGGTAGATCAAGGCTAAAACCTCGTTTAATTTCCCAATATAGATAAACGTATCCATGCAGGTAATGAGGTCGTATTGCTCAAGCGATGAGGATAAGAAATCCGTAATGTCGGATTGATGAAGGTGATGGTATATCTGTTTTTCGGAGGCCTGATCTAACATACCTCGACTGAGATCAATACCGATCAGGGTGCTTGCGTAGGGTTTTAAAATGTTGCCCACCAAACCTGTGCCGCAACCAAGATCTAATGTGCGAAGCGTTGCACTCTGTAAATGTAGTGTCTCAAGATAATCGAGTACCAATTGTGGCCCAGCATAATTGAGTCTGTTTAGGGTGTTTTCAAAACTATTTGCGAATGCGTCAAATGTCTGCTCAATGTATTGGCTTGCGCATTTTTCTGGTGCGGGCATGCCTTGGTAGGCGATCATTAGATGATGAGCCACTGGGTTGTCTGGTTCTTTCAGTAGCCAGCTTTCGTAGAGGGAAATTGCCTCATCAATCCGCCCAAGTTCATAATATGCCTGACCTCTGATGATCCTTGGTGTCTTGTCAGGCGGTTCAGCAATTATTCCACGATAATTGAAGTGTCGTGCTTCCGGAAATCGCTCAGTTTTTAGGTATAAAGCCGAAAGTAAATAGAATGCATCTGGGCAGTCAGGATTGATGGTTGATGCTTTTTTGTAACATTGCTCAGCCTGAATCCATGCTTGGTTTAACTCGAAACAAGCACCTAAGTTGGTCCAATAAAAATATTGCTCTGGATCAATGGCGATTGCGCTGGAGAAAGCATCAATTGCCTCACAAACCATGCCTAGCATGGAGCATACGATGCCAAGATTAAAATGCCATTCGGCATAATGATTATCTATGGCAATGGCTTCGGTTATCTGTTGCAATGCTTCAGGCAGTCGATCGGTTTGTTGTAATAAAAAACCTAGATAGTGTTTTGCTTGAGGCTCGTCTGGGTCCGCAAGGATAATTTCTCGGTAAAGGGACTCCGCCGCTACTAGGTTGCCATGGCTATGCTCGCGTAGCGCTGCATGTAGCAGCGATTTGACTCCCTCTAGCTGATGCATTGAACACCTTTTTCTGAAGATATTGGGTGACTATTGCCGTAATTCGTTTTGTTTATGGTGTTGTATTCTGCACTGTTAGCATGAAAATCTCAATGTAGAGAAAATCTACATAATAATTATATTTTCAGTGTAACAATCATTAGCGGCAAGTGTCTGAAATTGTGATGTGAATGAGACCTCAATGTTGTTAAAGACATCGAGCTTAGGTAGTATCTATTACGCAAATTCAGCAAGCAGATTTAGTATCGTTAATATCGTCAAGGTAATTAAAAATCAAGTGTATGAATAAAACTATTCTCTCTCTCAATATTCTATTAAGTCTCTTTGTTGCCAAGCCTTCTTTTGGGCAAGACAAATTACAGGCGATCATGCATGACGACACACAATGGGCGAGTCCGAGAAAGGATTATGCGAATCAAGCCTACAGCAAGTTAAATCAGATTAATAAACGCAATATCAAAAACTTGCATCTGGCTTGGGAATTTTCTACAGGTGTTACACGTGGCCATGAAGGAGCGCCGCTCGTGATTGGAAATATCATGTATGTGCATACGGCGTTTCCAAATAATATTTATGCACTTGATCTTAACCACGATCAAAAAATCATCTGGTCATATTTCCCCAAACAAGATGCCTCTGTTAAAGCAATATTGTGCTGTGACAACGTCTACCGTGGCTTGGGGTATGGTGATGGCAAGATATTACTGCAGCAGAATAATGGAGTACTGGTTGCACTGGATGCAAAAACTGGAAAAAAAGTATGGGATGTTCTTGTTAACGACTCGCAAACTGGCGCCACCAATACCAATGCACCGCATGTTTTTCGTGACAAAGTGCTAACAGGTTGTAGCGGCGGTGAGTTTGGTATTCGTTGCTTTATCGCTGCATATAATCTTAATGATGGCTCGTTGGCTTGGAAGGCTTACAGTGCTGGGTCTGATGCAGATGTCTTGATAGGCTCGGATTTTAATGCGGCAAATCCGCATTACAATGCGCTATCAGTTTATGCGGATGTGAATGGCGGCAATAAAGAAGGTGGCTCATATCAAGCGCTGAGTAAAGACCAGCTTAAATTTTCAGTGGCTGATCTTGGTATAAGAACTTGGCTTAAACCACAAGCTGCTGATAATGGTTGGGATCATGGTGGTGGTCCTGTGTGGGGATGGTTCTCGTTTGATCCTGCACTGAATCTGGTGTATTACGGCACAGGTAACCCTTCGGTCTGGAATCCGGATGTGCGTCCCGGTGACAACAAATGGGCAATGACGATCTTTGCCCGCGATTTGGATACGGGTATGGCTAAATGGGGTTACCAGCTCACACCGCATGATGAATGGGACTACGACAGCGTTAATGAAATTATTCTATGGGATGCCAAGGATAAAAAGCACCGTAAGTTAGCTACGCATTTTGACCGCAATGGTTTTGGTTATACCTTCGACCGCACGAATGGGACTTTGTTGGTGGCTGAGAAAATGCATCCTTTCGTTAACTGGGCTACAGGTATTGATCTTGCAACGGGTGTGCCGAATAAAGATCCGCGCTATGCCACGCATGAGGATCATGACACCAAAGGCATCTGTCCTGCTGCACTGGGGACTAAAGACCAGCAACCAGCGGCATACTCGCCACGTACCAAGCTATTCTATGTTCCGCTTAGTCATTTATGTATGGATTATGAGGCTGTAGAAGCCAAGTATGTTGCAGGGCAACCTTGGGCTGGCGCAAGCCTGACCATGTTCCCCGGCCCTGATGGTGTGATGGGTGGCTTCATGGCGTGGGATGGCCTGCATGGGAAAAGTAAATGGTATAACAAAGAGCAATTCCCGGTATGGGGTGGTGCGCTGGCAACTCGGGCTGATCTGGTCTTTTATGGCACACTGGATCGCTGGTTTAAAGCAGTCGATGCCAAGACAGGTAATCTGCTGTGGAAGTTTCAGGTAGGTTCTGGCGTGGTGGGTAATGCGATGACTTATGGCCACAAAGGCAAGCAATACGTGGGCGTGTTTTCTGGCATAGGCGGCTGGGCAGGCATTGCCTTGAATCAAGGTCTGACAGAGGATAGTGATGGTGCGGGTACTGCTGGTGTTTTAAAGGAGTTGAATCATTACAATGCAGCGCCAGGCACTGGAACATTCAATGTATTTAGCTTGTAAAAACAGGGTGAGAACTTTTGTTAGAGAAGGTCGCACTTAAGCGGATTACTTGGCTTGATAGTTGACGCCAAGTAATCTGGATACACCTAAAATGATGCTTGAACGGTATCTTTTACTTTGGATACAAACTGTCCAGTTCTGACATCTTCTGCGTAACAGGTCTTTGCTGGTTACTTAATTTCTTTAAATTCAGCAGCGCAGCACCTTGCCATGCTTCATTTGTATAACAGGCGCGGTCGAGCTGGCTTAGCAATGGTTTCATTGTCGTCTCGTCTAGACGTTCAGCTAATGATTTAAGGCCGATGGGCGGGTCTTGTGGCCAAGTTGTGCGTGCCCAGTCAAGAAGTTGGCGTCGCGCAGCCTGCGGGTCATTATCCCGACATGCCTGCCAGAATGCCTGACGTGCTTCGGTCATGCGTGGGGCAGATGTCGCCGACATCACTGCTTGTTTATCTGAGGTCAGTTTATTAGTGGCCACTCTTTGTGCGCTGCTACGCCACCATGCGGCTAATGTGCCTAACCAGAGCAGTGCAAATGTGAGGCTAAGCCACATCCAGACCTGATTTGTTGCGGCGTTCTGAATGAGATGAACGGCAGATGGCGTTGCACGTGTCTCAGTCGGCAGAATAGAATCTTTAATGGGCGTGGTTGTTTCTGTAGAGATTGCAGCTGTACCAGCTAGCACGTCTATTTTTCTCGCTGGCAGGTCGATCTCTTTTTGCATGTTTTTAGCGGTGTCCCACCAGAATAAATGGATGGCTGGAATTTCATAGTGACCAGGCTTACTGGCAATAATTGCAATATCCTGATCACGATTACCAATGATGCTGTTACCTTGAACTTTAGTATCCAACTTGGGCTGGTCAGGATAAGCACGTAGGCCAGCGGGTAGTTGCATGAGTCGGCTTAGGTCTGGCAACTGAGTTGCAGTCAGAGGTTCTGCACTGAGTTGCAGATGGCGGGTGATGGGGTCGCCTACATGAATCTGCTCCTTATTCGGTTGCCAGTTTTCTGTCAAAGTGACATCCGTTGCAGGTAGCCAATCATGAGCGTTTGCGCTGGCTGGGCGTGGGCGTATATTCAGTACGATAGAGTCCCCTTGAATCCGCACAGGCTTCGTTGTATTCAACATGCCGGAAAATGGATTGCGACCGAAAGCATTGTTGAAAAGCTGGCTATTTCCAAATGGGTCGTTATTACTGCTGGTATCCTGCACCTGTGCATTTAATATCGGGCCATCAAGTTGTATGTGGCCGCTGCGTTGCGGGAATAGCAGATATTTTCGTTCAATGACATGGTAGTTATTGCCATTGCGTACTTCGGTGGTCTGCTTATCCTGACCTAATTGTTGAACCAATACATCATTGTTTGGCTGAAGTTCAAGGCTGGCCTGATATAAGGCTTCATCGACGTATAGTCGTGTCGTCAGTGTTACTGCTGCTTGCACGTAAGGTTGTTTTTGATCCATCGTTGACGTGATGAAGATATGAGGTACATTGGCGGTAGCCGTTCCTTTGGCGGCACTACCTGATTGCGCGGCAGCTTCCGCATTGCTAGTGACGGTTAGTGGAAGAAATTGAGAGGATTGCCCATCCCACTGCAATGCAGGGATATGCAACTTGCCACTATGTTTAGGTATCAGCGTCAAGTTTACTTCAACTTGTGAGTTCATCTTGCCATTGATGATTTGTATCTTGGAGCCAGAGCTTTGTTCGACGATGGCGAAGTCTTGCTTTATTGGGCTCAAGTCAGGCTGGCTGCTGGTTTGTCCGTCGTGTTGCAGGGTGAGTTGTACCGATTCGCCTTGGTTGACTTGGTCGTGATCTAACCATGCATTGATGGCTGCCGAGGCTGGTAGGCTCAGGCTTAGAAATATAAGGCTAATAAAAATACGTTGTGAAGTCTTCATTACTGGTCACCTGGATGTCTTATCATATGCTCTATCATGAATTTGCGGCGTAACAGGCCGCCGGGATCATCTGGAATGCTCCGCAACCATTGCTCCTGCGCAAGTTGCTGTTCGCTGATCTGGGCGTTTGCAAGCGGGGATTTTCTTGCTTGCGATTTATCTAATGCTGCCGCAGCATCGCGTCTAGCCTGAGCTGCGTCGTCAGGTTTTGGCTGACCATCTGCTTTATCGCTGGATTCAGTTTGGTTTGCCTTGGCAGATGGCGACTGGTTTTGAGCATCATTCTGCTTATTGGAGTCTCCCGCTTTGTCTTGCCCTGATTTGTTCTGTTGATTTTTACCGTTCTGATTTTGATTGGCTGACGGCTGCTCTGCTGCCTTTTTAGATGTGTCGCCTTGTTTCCCAGAGTCTTTATTAGCGGGATCTTTTTTGTCAGAATTATCCTTGCCAGAATTATCTTTATTGGTACTGTCTTTGTCAGTTTGCTGGGATTGATCCTTCTGATTCTTGCCATCATCTTTACCATCTTTGGACGAAGAGTCCTTGCTGGAAGAAGACTTGGTTTTTTGTTGTTGTAAGACTTTGGCAACTAAGTCTCGGTTGTGGCGTGCATCCTTATTGTTCGGGTCATGAGCTAGCGTTGCATCATAGGCTTTCAGGGCCTCCTGTAATTGACCCGCATGTGCCAGAGCATTGCCCCGGTTGTAATTGCCGTCACTATCGTTAAAGGCAGAAAAACTTTTCACCGCATTTTGATAATCACCGGCTTGCAACTCGGCATAAGCTTTGCGGCGTGGGTCGGTATAAGTGTGTGCCGCCGCTGCAGCCTTGCCTTGATGCATGAGTTGATCGCCCTGTTGGTCGGCAGTGCGCCATAAGTTATTCCAGACATCACCAGCCTGAGCAATTCCCGCCCAGAGCAGAAGCACCGCGAGCAATAGATTACGTTTCATAACCATCCCCGTCGAGCCAGAAATGCGGTTGCTAAAAGTAGCAGTGGCAGTAGCCATATTCCGCCATCCAATTTGTGCGCTACCTGAATGTTTTTATTCTCACTGGCTTGAGTGGTTCGGCTTGCGTGAGTTTGCAGGTCGGCAATCAGGCTAGGGAGTTGCGCTAGATCTACATAACGACCCCCGCCTGTTGCGGCGAGTTGCTGCAGTTGATCTACATCCAGACGGGCAAGGTGCAATTTACCTTGTGCATTTTGCACAAAGCCGCCACCCGCTTGGCTCACTGGCGCGCCATTGCGTGTGCCGATGCCTACAACATTGACCGTGAAATTTTGAGCACGTAGTTTTTTTGCTGCGGCAAAGGCAGCAGATGGGTCGGCAAAACCATCTGTCAGCACTACTATTTGGGTATTTCTTCCTCCACCTTGTTTAATCAGCATGCCTGCATGCTCCAGCGCTGGCGCCAGATTGTCACCGGCACTGGGCATAATCTCCGGATTTAGTGGTGGCAATAATGTGCGTATCGTGGCGACATCATCCGTCATGGGTGTGACGGTGTAAGGTTCTTCGCCAAAAGCTAATAGTCCGACCCGCGCATCCTTTGCTGCGTTAAGTAAATCGTCCAGCGCATAACGTGCACGGGTGACGCGGTCTGGCGTTAAATCAGCTGATAGCATCGAAGGTGAAAGATCCAGCACCAGCATCCATGTGCTATTGCCACGATAGGCGATAGATGGCGCTTGTTGCCAACTGGGGCCAGCAAGCGCCAGCACGGCCAGCGTCCATACGAGTGACAGCAAAGGCCATGGCGTCCAATGATGGTTGTCGCCTCCATCCAGTCTCAGGCTGGATAATAGATCTGGGTCAATAAGCTGCGCCCAGCCGCCTTCATTAGCACGTCGACGTGCCAGCCAGAAGCTTAGTCCCCAGAGTATTGGCAGAGCTAGCAGCCAAAACGGACGCAGAAATTGAAAATGTTGGATCAGATCCATTTTTTACCAAGCTCCTTGCTTTCATTCCATTTTCTTCCACTCCATAGCACGGCTGGCACGCTCAATAACAGTGCCAAGCCTAACGGCCACGGGAACCATTCGTCACGAGGGCGGTACCATTGTTCACGCGCATTGCTAGGTTCAAGTTTGTCGATGCGTGCGTAAACCTTCTCAAGATTTTCGGCATCTGTTGCACGGAAGTATTCGCCGCCGGTTGTTTTTGCGATGCGCTTGAGTGTGTCTTCATCCAAGTCACCATCACCGCCACCAACGCCGAAATAGCCTGATTGATCATTAGAGCCTACGCCTATGGTATAGATGCGTAAGCCAGCAGCAGCTGCCATCTTGGCAGCTTCATCTGGTGGCATGACGCCGGCATCATTGCTGCCATCTGTGAGCAAAATCAGTACTGTTTCACCCTTGTGGCCAGCCTTGGTAGGTTCGTCCCGCAATCGTTTGATTGCCAGCCCAATGGCATCTCCGATGGCCGTTTGCGTACCAGCAACGCCGATCATGGCTTCATTCAGGAACTGGTTAACCGTATTCAAGTCTGTGGTGAGCGGCGCTTGCAAGTATGGGCGGCTACCAAACAGAATTAATCCAACCTGATCACCTTGACGGCGGCGGATAAAATCCCCCGCTACTTGTTGAACCACCTGCAATCGTGTGTAGTCTCCAGCCATATCCTGTGCCGACATGGAGCCGGATACATCCACCGACAATAGCAGGCGGCGACCTGTTGTGGGCACAGGCTCAGGATCGCCCAGCCATTGTGGACGAACGGCAGCTAGTACCAGTAACAGCCAGACCAGCGCGAAGAGTATCTTGCGTGGACGGGTTAAAGTCTGTGCCTCTGGGGTAGAGCCAGAGGCAACGGTATCGGCAAATGGCAGAAATAGTGCGGCACCCTGTGGTCTGGCTGGCGATATCCAGCGTGCCAGTAACCAAGGTAGGGGTAGCAGAAGAAGCATCCACGGCCAATCGATATGTATCATTTACGTCCTCGCAAGAAGTCTTTAGCACCAATCAACCAAGCGGCTCGGTGATGTTGCAACTGGCCACCATAGGCTGCACGCAATAAAGTTTGTCCTGCTTCACCAGCTAAGATTTTTCCGCCACGGGCAGCAATGAATGTTAGCCAATCTGTGCCGCTTAAGTGAGCGACAACATCGCGACCATATGCTGCAATGGCGTAACGGCGTAGCAAGTCTTGCAGTGCGCACGCGAGTTGCATATCGTCATTCACTTGAGATTCCAAATGTTTGAGATTGCGCAGTGCAATTCGTCTTAATCTGCTGGATGGGCGGCGATACCAATAGGTTAGCGCAGCAACAAGTAACAATAGTATTGCTGCCAGTAGCCACCATCCAAGTGCCGGAGGCCACCATCCGAGAGGCGGTGGTGCATGGGCAGGTGCTAATTGCTTAAGCCAGCTGGCATTCATATTTTCCATAGCGGTTCTCGCAATAATGGCGGCAATGCCTCTATCACTGGGTTAGAGGTGTCGAGACGAATGAGCGGCAAATTGAGGCGGAGCGTTAAATTATTTAAGCGGCGCTCACGGTCTTCCCATTTTCTATGCCATGTATTACGGCTATTTTCGCCATCTAGCCACCAAAGTCGGCCAGGTAGTCCCGCGCGAAAACTACCATTTGGTAAACCAGCGTTTTCAAGAGGATCGGTCAGCCATAGCAGGCGACAGTCGTAACGTAGCGCCATACTCGACAGCATCGTCTCGGTGTGCTCGTCCATTCCGCTGAAGTCACTCAGAACCAGAACAAGACTACCTGGTTGCAGTAACGGTTTAATTGCAGTGAGTAACGCATTCAACCCGCCAGCATTTGGTGCGCCGGGTTTTGTTGGTTGCGCTTCTACTAGCGCCTCAAGTACTGGTAACACACCAGCTTCACGTGCGCGTGGCGGGAATATGCGAATGTCGCTGTTGTTGTCTGGAATTAATGCGCCTAAACGGTCTCCATCCATTGAGGCAACCCATGCCAGTAATGCCGCAGAGCGTAGCAGCAGCGATGATTTTAGCTGGTAACGGCTACCAAAATATAAACCAGAGTGCAGGTCTGCTAATAGCCAGACAGGGCGTTCCCGCTCTTCGCGAAACAGCTTGGTGTGCGGTTGACCGCGTCTGGCGGTGACACGCCAATCAATGTTGCGGGCATCGTCTCCCGGCGTATAAAGGCGCACCTCTTCAAACTCAAGACCACGACCGCGTTGCGCACTACGGTGAGCGCCTTGCAAACGCGCTAATACAGGTCTACTGGTATGCAGGTTGAGGTCATGTGCCGCGCCACGCAGGGCTAACAGTTCCTCAAGGTCAGGCAGGGTCATGGAGCTGGTACCTGACGCAACAGTTCTTCTACACAATTTTGAGCGGAAATGCCGTGTGCTTGGGCGGTGTAGTCCAGCAACAAACGATGGCGCAAGGCATCAGGCGCAACAGCTTGAACATCTTCAGGGCTCACATAATCACGACCATCCAGCCATGCCAGCGCGCGCGCTCCTCGCTCCATGGCGATGGCGGCGCGAGGGCTTGCTCCCCAGCGCAACCACTCCGCAAGCTTGCTGCTGTATTTCGCAGGGAAGCGTGTGGCTTCAACCAATGCGGCAATATATTCGGCAACTGAGTCTGCTAACGTAAGACTTAGCACTTCACGACGAGCGGCGAAGACTTGTTCTTGAGTCAGCAAAATACTTGGAAATGGTAGTTCGCGCTCTTCTTTGGCCTCACGTCTGGAAAGCGCCATGATGCGCAATGTAGTTGCACGGTCAGGATAATCTACTAGTGTATGCAGCATGAATCTGTCTAGTTGCGCTTCTGGCAAAGGGTAAGTGCCTTCATGTTCAATTGGGTTTTGAGTAGCCATGACTAAAAACAGGTGTGGTAGCAGGTAAGTAGTGCTACCCACGCTGATCTGATGTTCTGCCATAGCTTCCAGCAAGGCAGATTGAACCTTGGCAGGCGCGCGGTTGATTTCATCGGCTAGAATCAGGTTGTGGAATAGTGGCCCGCGCTGAAAGTGAAAGCCGCCTTCTTCAGGACGGTAAATGTCTGAGCCGGTAAGGTCAGCTGGGAGCATGTCTGGCGTAAACTGCACGCGCTGGAAGTCGCATTCGATGCCGTGCGCCAAGGCCTTGATCGCGCGGGTTTTGGCTAGACCTGGCGGACCTTCTACCAGCAGATGGCCATCTGCCAGCAGTGCCAGAAGCAGGCGTTCCACCAGATTTTCTTGCCCTAGTATTTGTTCGTTGAGATAAGTGCGCAGTTCGTTAAAAGCCGCAAGCACCTTGTTTGTGTTGAGAGTAGTACTAACATCCATCGTGAGTCCTTTCTTTCTATTTTTCTCTTGTGGCATACAGAAAGAAAAATACCAGAAAAGTTCCCAGTTAAATTGTTAGTGAGTGTGTTTTATTCGGTGGGTAAATATTAAATGAACAAAGTCGTTCAATGACCGCATGATGAATCATTGTTAGGTTATATGAATCGGTTCCTGATTTTCTTCTAGGCACACTGATTTCGTCATCCTCAGCCGGCGAGAATGACGAATTTCTTACGTTTATTTCTTTTTGCCAAACATGTTTTCGACCCAGCCACCAACTTTGGCACCGACTGATGTGCCTACGCCAGGTCCCATGATAGCGGTGCCTACTACTGCGCCGGTGATTGTTCCACCAGTAGGGTATAGCATTGGTGAGTCGATTGTTCCAGTCACATTCAGTGGCACTTGGGTGCTAACGCCTAGTGCTTTTACCTGTGCATTGATGCGGCCTGAAAGTTCTTTTTTATCTGAAATGTTTACATCACCATCGACTCCCAAGGTGTCGGCTGAGATTTTAAGCTGGGTGAAATCATAACCACTGTGCGCCATTACAAGATGTCCTGATAGCTCGTCGAAACGCGTTTCTCCACCAGTTGTTTCTTTTTTAACCAGATTGGTTGCGGCTTTCTTAATATCCACACCGTAGAGCACGCCGTTTTGCACGTTGAACAGTGTTTCCAGATGCAGGGCACTCATCAGTTGCCCTGCTGAAGTAGCCGATGCAGAAAAAACAGGCTTGGCATTGAGTAGGCCACTGACATGGGTTGAAGACGATAGCATTGAGGCAATTTTCTGCATTTCGACCTTGTGAATATCAAGGTTTCCGTTGATTTGTAAACCCTTCTGCCAGTCGACACTCATTTTACCTTTAGCCGTGCCGCCATATAGCGTGGCATTTATTTCGTTAAAGTTGGCATCTTGGAGCGTTGCAATACCCTTAATACTTAACTCGTCGAATACTATTTTCGGCCCGATAGGCAACGTCCATTTTTTTGCGTTTATATCAATCCGATAGTTTGACTGGTCAGGCTCAGCGAGTATCTTGAGCTTGTTGTCTAACGTGGTGATGGATGCGTCTTTCAGCTTGCTTTCGCTATTCAGGTTTACATGTGCATCAAACGGCCCAAAACTCATCTTACCGGACGTGACCTGCGCGTTAGTTAATACAATGCTATCCAGCCGAATTTGTGGTAGCTGATTTGCTGGCGTTGGTGCTTCAGATTTACTCCATTCTGGGATTTTATCAATGGCCTGTTGAGGTAATGCCAGTGCGTCAATCTCAATACGCTTAATGATAATAGATGCTTTACGTGACGAGATAAAATCCGGCGTGACAACGATTTTTCCTATGTGCAAATCCTTGGTTTTTTCGAGTGTGATTCCCTCGATTGTGATATGCGGCGTAGGTAATAAAGAGAATGCGATACTTTTGATGGACACAGGTTCTTTGAGTTTTTTTGAAGCGGCAGCCTCAATCTGCGGAATGTAATCGTCCAGCGTAATGAAAAATGGCAGTATTACTGCGATAGCAAGTAGTAGGCCGATTAAAAGTAATGTTTTTTTAAACCATTTCATGGTGTGATCATTTCCAGCCGTGAGTAAAAGAGTTGCCTTTATTACTGATAAACCGTTGTCAGTTGCGTTAAAGCCATTTCATTATTTTAACTGTATGGCAGTCTATATGTAACCGCGCGTTTAGATTTTTCATTAAATTGGAAGCTTCAAGGTATCAGATATTCATTTTATGCACCTAAATGAGGAGGCTTACATTAAGTTTGTGGCATGTTATTTTAACTTTCAGCACTGATTACAAGCTTAATTTTTTAGTTGCGCACCAAATGAGAGCGCCATTTCATTGAATGATGAAGGTTCTTGATATCCAGTTTCCATAAAAAGTTACTTGAGTGACCCTAGAAAGTTTGTGGAATATAGGGTTTAAGCCAAATCGCCAAGAGTTGGCATGAGGCTTGCAGGTAATAATCATTATGGCCTCTATTGATTATCAAAATAAATTACTGACCGCATTTGATGAGTCTTTTGATTCATTAAATGGCGTCAGGCAAGTTTACTCACCTTATGCTAACTGGCTGGCAGGAAAAGACTTCTCGCAGCTTACGCAAAAATCGCGTGATGCAGAGTTGTTGTTTCGCCGCGTTGGTATTACGTTCGCCGTATACGGCGAGGAAGAGGGTGGCGAGCGCTTGATCCCATTCGATATTGTCCCGCGAATTTTAGCGGCTAGCGAGTGGAAAAAACTGTCGGATGGTGCTTGTCAGCGAGTGCGGGCCCTCAATATGTTTTTGAATGATTTGTACCATGGGCAAGACATTATCAAAGCGGGCATCGTGCCGGAAAGCATACTCACCAACGAGATGTATCGGCCAGAGATGCAGGGTGTAGATGTGCCGGGTGGCGTATATGCCCATATTGCCGGCATCGACATTGTGCGTACCGCTGCAGATACCTTCTACGTGCTGGAAGATAACTTGCGTACACCATCTGGTGTTTCTTACATGCTGGAAAATCGGCGCATGATGATGCGGCTGTTTCCAGACCTGTTCCGTCAATATCCAATCTCTCCCGTTGAGCATTACCCGCAATTGTTGCTGGAAAACCTGCGCGCCGTTGCACCGCGAGGTGTGACCGATCCAACTGTGGTGTTGATGACGCCGGGTGCTTATAACAGTGCTTACTTTGAGCATGCTTTCTTAGCACAACAAATGGGTATTGAGCTGGTCGAAGGGCGCGATATGTTCGTGAAGGGCAATGCCGTATTCATGCGCACAACTGAAGGGCCGAAGCGCGTGGATGTGATTTATCGTCGAATAGACGATGACTTTATTGATCCACTGGCATTTAGAAAAGACTCCATGCTAGGCGTGCCGGGGCTTGTTTCGGTGTATCGCAATGGCGGTGTGGCACTGGCTAATGCCATTGGCACAGGTGTGGCGGACGATAAATCCACTTATATTTTCGTGCCGGAAATGATTCGCTTTTATTTAGGGGAGGAGCCGATTTTGTCTAATGTACCTACTTATAAGCTCGGTGTTGAAGAGGATAGAAAGTACGTGCTAGCGCATTTGGAAGAATTGGTCGTGAAAGAGGTGCAAGGCTCAGGCGGTTACGGCATGTTGGTGGGTCCAACCTCAAGCAAGGCGCAGATTGAGGAGTTCCGTTTACGTATTTTAGCCAACCCTAGCAATTACATTGCACAGCCTACACTGGCACTGTCTACTTGCCCAACTCTGGTGGAACAAGGCGTAGCACCAAGGCATGTGGATTTGCGTCCTTATGTGCTGACAGGCAAAACAACGACAGTCGTGCCGGGGGCATTGTGTCGTGTTGCTATGAATGAAGGCTCATTAGTGGTGAACTCATCGCAAGGTGGCGGCACGAAAGATACGTGGGTGCTGCAATGTTAAGCCGTACCGCCGATCACCTTTACTGGATGGCACGTTATATCGAACGTGCAGAAAATATGGCACGCATGCTTGATGTCACTTATCGCATGTCGTTAGTCCAAAATGCTGCACAAAGTGAGGCCGCGTTATGGGTTCCGCTGTTGCATATATCCGATACTGTGGATGATTTTAATGAGGCCTACGATGAAGTGACTGCCGGCAATGTGATTCACTATATTGCGCTGGATGAACGTAATCTTTCCAGTATTTACAGCTGCTTACGTGCCGCACGAGAAAATGCACATGCTGTGCGAGTGGCCATGTCGTTGGAAATGTGGGAAAACATTAATAGTTTGTGGCTGGAATTTCAGCAAATGGATAAGTCACTCATGCTGGATAGTGGTTTGACGGAGTTTTGCGACTGGGTGAAATCTCGTTCGCATCTGTTCCGTGGTGTGACTTATGGCACGATGCTACGTGATGACGGCTTCTGGTTCACGCGTTTGGGAGGATTCATTGAGCGTGCAGATGATATGGCGCGTTTGCTAGATGTGAAGTATCACCTGCTATTACCTTCAGCGAATGATGTGGGCGGTGCGGTTGACTATTATGAGTGGAGCGCACTGTTACGTTCGGCAAGTGCTTATTTAGCCTATTTGAAAGTGTACCGAGATGCTGTGACGCCATTACGGGTGGCTGAGCTTTTGGTATTGCGCCAAGATATGCCGCGTTCGTTGCATGCCTGTATGGATGAACTCACAAATATTCTTGGGCAACTAAGCGGTAATGCTGGCAGTGAATGCATCCGTTTAGCCGGTGAAATGCACTCAAGCTTACATTATGGACGTATCGAGGATGTTTTCCGTGGCGGTTTACATGAGTTTCTGGAATCGTTCTTGCGACACAACAATCGTTTAGGTATAGAGATTCAGCGCACTTATCTTAATGTGCCGATTAATACTTCTGGGCTGGATGACTCTGGGGTTGATGATGATTTGAGTGCAACAGGGTTTGATACGCTTGAGCCCTTGCTTATTCAAAGCCAAAGCTAGTGGTACATGACCTAGTGATACATGACATAGTGACGTGTGTATCTAACTAAAACTAGTTTATTAAAAACAGTTCAGAGGTGAAGTTAAACATTCCAAAGTAAGTCAAAAGAGAGGGTTATGATGAAGCTCAATATAGAACACCGTACCAGCTACACATTCAATAAGCCCATTGGATATACCATTCAGGAGTTGCGCCTGACACCGCAAGATGGCTTTGGACAGCGCGTCAAGAATTGGCACGTCAAAGCGAGCGGGCGTGCATCATCGCACACGGATGCTTATGGCAATATTTCGCATACATTGGTGATGGATGCGCCGCATCAAGAGGTTTTGATTATAGCCAGCGGCGAGGTAGAAACGGACCTTGATCTGCCGCCGAACTCGGATCACTTGGCATTGCCAGTATATTTGCGCAACACAGCCCTCACTCAGTCCAATGCGCAAATAAGCGCTTTTGCAGCCAGCTTTGTCGTGCAAGGAAAAACGGCGGATAAATCCGTACTGTTGTCAATGATGCATAGCCTTGTGCAAAGTGTACAGTTCGTTAAAGTCAGCGAAGAAAACCAGCAGTCAGCCATTGAAACATTCACTGCCGGACAAGGCTTAAGTCAGGGCATGGCGCATGTGTTTATCGCTTGTTGTCGTGCGCTGAAAGTTCCGGCTAGATTTGTGCATGGCTATTGTTTCAACCCGATCACCAACCAGATTGAAAGCCATAGTTGGGCTGATGCATGGCTTATCGAGCAAGGTTGGCAAAGCTTTGATGTTGCCAACAATACTGAGTCAAATGGTATTCATGTGCGGCTGGCGACAGGTCTTGATTACCGCGACGCCTGCCCAATCAGCAGCGCTATGAGCCAAAATGAGTCGTCCACTTCGTTTCGTGTGCTGGTGCACAGTATGGAACAATCACAGCAATAATTTTGGATAGACTATGAACTCACTGATTCATCCCAAGCTCGGCGACAAGGAAAATTCACCTTGGTTTGACGAGTTTTTGGTTCGCTTGCTTGAAGACCGAGACCGTGTTGGCTTGACTGACATGATTCGCGAAATTGATGCCATGATGATTACTGTAGAGCCCGGCTGTTCAGTGGCTTATATCAGTGAATTGGCGTTAATGACGCCGTATCATTACTTGGTCACGTTGGAATCAGAATCACACTGGACGCATGTGTTGCGCGTGGACATGAAGTCGCCGGATATTCTTGTGCGCGAAGTGCGTGACCCGAATACTCACGGCATTTTTCGTAGTCTGAACGAGGTTTATCCTATTGGAGCGCATAAACCTAACTCACGATATATGGGCGAGATATTCCGCGTCACAAATCTGCATGATGTGGTTGAACTGCAAAAGGCACGTGAGATTCGCTTTTTTAATCAAGATCAAATCCGCAAGCTGGAATTGCCGGGCAATATGGCGATTGTGAAGCCTTCGCCATATACCCACAATATTGTGGGTTACTGGGAACGTCCGGTAGGTGAGTTACGGGTGTATGCGCTAGGCAATAGTGTGATTAACGAAGAAGTGAATCGCGGTTATCAGGAAGCCAAAGAGGCGCAGAAAAGGCTTGGTTTGGATAAGCTCATTCTGCCGATTGACCATCTTGCCACTCGTATTTATAGTCAAAATCGCGAAGCGGCGATTCTCGAATATCTCACTCTCAGCAGTTATTACTACTGGGGGTCTTATGATATTGCTAGCCAAAACTCATCTACCAATGTGACCAAGAGCATTCACTATGCGGATGAGAGCATTAGCCCAGCGAAAGTGTTTACAGCGGCAAATCACCCTTATTTCGTGAACCACTTGGTAGGTTTGCCATCACCAACCGAAAGTTTCGTGCGTAACTATGGTCCAAGGTTGCACCACGTCGCGCTGGCAGTTGCCGATGGTGAAACCAACGGTAAGATTAATATTGACTATGTGGTGGATGCCATTAAAGCCAAGGGTAAAGACTTTTTGCTGGATGTGATTGGCTCGCGTGACGAAGGGCTTAAACAGATTTTCTCCAGCGCATCAGAGCACTCATCGCTGATTATTGAATACGTGCAGCGCTTTGGTGATTTTGACGGGTTCTTTACTAAACAGAATGTGGCAGAACTGACTGAGGCTGCTGGCGTGGAAGAGAACTTAAAACTATTGCAAGCAGAAAGTGCAGGAACTTAATGACTATACGCGTTGCGTTAAATCACAAAACTGCTTATCACTACGATCAGCCAATACAACTAGCACCGCACGTGTTCAGGTTACGGCCTGCGGCACATTCACGTACGCCTGTTTCAGCGTATTCGCTGAAAATTACGCCTGAAAATCACTTTATCAGTTGGCAGCAAGACCCGTTTGGCAATTATCTGGCACGCGTGGTATTTCCTGAAAAATCGACCGAGCTTTCTATTGAAGTCGACTTAATCGCTGAAATGACGGTGATTAACCCGTTCGATTTCTTTTTAGAAGAATATGCCGAGAATTATCCGTTCGCCTATTCTGAACAGTTACTCAAGGAGCTAGCACCGTATCTGGAAGTCCGTGAGAGCGGACCTTTGCTCAAGGCTTGGCTTGCTAAAATTGATAGTGGCAAAAAAGCCATTGTGGATTTTTTGGTTTACCTCAACTTGCAAGTGAATCAATCAGTTAATTACTCCATTCGCATGGAGGCTGGTGTACAGACCTGTGAAGAAACGCTGGATAAAGCACTTGGCTCATGCCGTGACTCTGCTTGGTTGCTGGTGCAGGCGCTACGCCACATGGGTCTGGCGGCACGTTTTGTGTCTGGATATTTGGTGCAACTCACTGCTGATGTGAAGTCGCTGGATGGCCCATCTGGTACGGATAAAGATTTTACAGATTTACATGCTTGGACTGAAGTGTATATTCCAGGTGCAGGCTGGATAGGCTTAGACCCAACATCTGGCTTGCTGGCAGGTGAGGGGCATATTCCATTGGCGTGTACGGCAGACTTTGTGAGTGCCGCTCCCGTGACTGGCGGTTATAGCGGGCAAGCCAATATCGAGTTTAGCTTTAGCAATAGTGTGACGCGAATTCATGAAGACCCTCGCGTAACCAAGCCTTACAGTGATGCGCAGTGGGTGGCAATTGACGCACTAGGTCACAAGGTCGATGCTGAACTAAGTGTAGGAGATGTGCGTTTAACCATGGGCGGCGAGCCTACCTTTATCTCCATCGATAATATGGATGCGCCAGAGTGGAATATTGATGCTGATGGTACGCAAAAACGTAAGTTGGCTGGCGAGTTGGTGCGGCGATTGCGCGATAGTTTTGCGCCAGGCGGTTTGTTGTATTTCGGGCAGGGTAAGTGGTATCCAGGAGAGCCGCTGCCGCGCTGGCAGCTAGCCTGCTTCTGGCGCAAAGATGGTAAGCCTATCTGGCGTAACCCCGCATTGTTGGCGGATGAAAATAAAGATTACGGCTTTAAAACTCAACATGCGGATAGCTTTATTCGCGACCTTGCGAAACGGCTAGGCCTCAAAGGTAGTCATATTCTTGCAGGGTATGAAGACCCGCTCTATTACCTGTTGCAAGAAGGCTTGGTACCGAATAATTTGAATCCGCTGGAATCAGATTTAAAAGATGATTTAGAGCGTAAGCGTTTAGCCAAAGTGTTGACAGGCGATCTAGGCGCGGCAGTAGGCTATTTGCTGCCGTTGCACTGGAGTCATAAACGCAGTGCGTGGAGTAGCAGCCCGTGGGGATTCAGGCGCGGTGAAATGTTCCTAGTGCCGGGTGACTCTGCAATGGGCTTACGATTGCCGCTCAACTCACTACCGTGGGTGCCGTTTGAAGACCGCGACCATGAGCATGAGCGCAGCCTATATGAAGCTGTTGAGCCGCTGGCAGACATAGATTCTGAAATCAGCCGCCGCTACAGCAAGGTGAGTAAAGATAGCGCCCACGCCAATGAAATGGCTGTTGCTGATGGGGATGATCTCGTTACGGACGACCCTGAATTTACACCACACACTGCATTGTGTGTTGAAACTAGAGGCGGCAGATTGCATGTGTTTTTGCCACCTACACATACGCTGGAGCATTATCTAGACATCATTGCTTCGGTTGAAGCAACAGCTTGCGCACTTAAAATGCCAGTGGTAATTGAAGGTTATCAACCACCGCATGATTTAAGGCTGACACGTTTGCCTGTGACACCTGATCCAGGGGTGATTGAGGTGAATATTCATCCAGCAGCCAGTTGGGATGCACTGGTATACAATACGAACACGCTCTACGAACAAGCGCGACTAACAAGGCTGGGCGCTGAAAAGTTCATGTTGGATGGTCGCCATACAGGTACAGGCGGCGGAAATCATGTGACTTTGGGCGGCATCACGCCTGCGGATAGCCCGATATTGCGTCGGCCAGATTTGCTGCGTAGTCTGATTACTTATTGGCAGCATCATCCATCATTGTCTTATCTGTTTTCAGGCTTGTTCATTGGCCCTACCAGCCAAGCGCCACGTGTGGATGAAGCGCGTAATGATAGTTTATATGAGCTGGAAATCGCCTTTCAGCAAATGCCAGATGGCGAAGTGCCTGCACCGTGGCTGGTAGATAGATTGTTGCGCAATTTGTTAGTGGACATGACTGGCAACACGCATCGCAGCGAGTTTTGTATTGATAAGCTGTATGCGCCTGGTTCTGATACTGGTCGGCTAGGCTTGTTGGAGTTACGTGCCTTTGAAATGCCGCCACATGCACAGATGAGTCTGGTGCAAATGCTATTGCTCCGAACGTTAGTTGCCAGATTCTGGAAAGAGCCTTACAAAAAACCGTTGGTGCGATGGGGCACGCAATTGCATGACCGCTTTATGCTGCCGCATTTTATTGCACGCGATATTGAAGATGTCGCACAGGATTTACAAGCAGCGGGTTATGCATTTTCAAAAGACTGGTTTGCACCGTTTATCGAGTTTCGTTTTCCGCGTTGCGGCACGCTTGAAATTCAAGATTTACAGCTTGAGCTACGCACCGCGATTGAGCCTTGGCATGTGCTGGGCGAAGAAATTACTAGCGGTGGTACAGCGCGTTATGTGGACTCATCCGTTGAGCGCCTGCAAGTGAAGCTGACAGGCATCACTGGTGAGCGCTATGTCGTTAGCTGTAATGGCCGCCATCTGCCATTGCGCAGTACAGGCACACAAGGGGAAATGGTCGCAGGTGTGCGTTTCCGCGCATGGAATCCGCCATCCGCCTTGCACCCAAGTATAGGCGTGCAAGCGCCATTGGTGTTCGATGTGATAGATACCTGGAATGGACGCTCAATTGGAGGCTGCACCTATCATGTCACCCATCCGGGCGGCCGAAATTATGATACTTTACCGGTGAATGCTTATGAGGCCGAAGGTCGTCGCGTGAGCCGATTTACAGTGTTGGAACATACGCCGGGTAATATTCAAGCGCCTAAAGTAGCTACTGAAAAATTGGTTAAAAAACCTTTGCCTAAACAAGACATCATACTGCCTATGGCACCAGCCACGGAACATATTAACCATGAGTATCCATTTACTCTGGATTTGAGATGGCATGCATAAAAAGGAACAATAATTAATGAACAAAAGTGCAGCAATTGCAGAAGCTACGCTAAAAGATAATATTCGCTACCTTGGCCGCATTCTGGGTGAAGTGATTAAGGACAACGAAGGCGATAAAGCTTTCAATACCATTGAAGCCATACGTCAAGCGGCGGTGAGGTTTCATCGTCAGGGTGATGAAAATTTTAGCGAAAATTTAGATGGTTTGTTAAAGGACTTAAGCACCAGCCAAACGGTTGCGGTGGTGCGGGCATTCAGCTACTTCAAGCATCTGGTGAATATTGCTGAAGACCTTAACAGCCATTATCAGAATCGTATGGATGTGAACGCTGAAGCGCCCGGGCAGTTGGCGCATTCACTGGCTTGCTTTAAAAATGTAAATTCGAACCGCGCTGATTTAAATTTGCAGGCGATTGAAGCGTTTTTTCAATCGGCTTTAATCTCGCCAGTGCTCACCGCGCATCCTACCGAAGTGCAAAGAAAAAGCTTGCTGGATACCGAGCGTGTCATCTCTGCGCTATTGGCAAACAAAGCGCAACTGATGTCGCGGCAGGAAACCGAGCGCAACTCGCGCATGCTGTATGCGGCAGTGACTGCTTTATGGCAAACCCGCATGCTGCGCTTTGATAAGTTGACGGTGGATAATGAGATTGATAACGCACTGTCATATTATCGTTTGAGCTTGCTGGAGGCTATTCCTGAGCTGTTGCAAGATCTGGAGCAGGATATCGGCGAACTATTTGGCAATGCCGGGCAAGATCGTTACCAACTGCCAAGCTTTTTGCAGATGGGGAGCTGGATTGGGGGTGACCGTGACGGCAACCCCAATGTTAATTCGAGTACCTTGGAACTTGCTACGCAACAGCAATCAGCCACGGTGTTTGAGCATTATTTGCGTGAGCTTAACAGTTTAAAAGCCGAGCTTAGCCCTACGACCAGACTTGTCAGCGTCACGCCCGCGCTGCTTACACTGGCCAGTACATCGCCAGATAAATCACCGCACCGTCAGGATGAGCCGTACAGGCTTGCCGTGATGACCGTACTCGCAAGGCTCTCAGAAAACTTTCAGCAGTTAACGGGTGGAGATGCGAGCCAATATTGCGATAAAAAAATAAGCGGCGATTTTGCAGCTTATGCGGATGCAGAAGAATTTTTAGCAGACTTGAATATCATTGCTGATTCGCTGATTAAAAATAATGGTGAATTGCTGGTCTACCCAAGGCTGGGCAAGCTTATCAAAGCAGTGGAAACCTTTGGTTTTCATTTGGCGACCATCGACTTAAGACAAAGCTCAGATGTGCATGAAACAGTGCTTAAGGAATTGTTTTTAAGCGCGGGCTACAGCTTTGATTACACCGCATTGCCTGAGCCTGAAAAAGTGAAAGTGTTGCTGGAAGAACTCAAGCAGCCTCGCTTGTTATTCTCCCCATTTCAAACTTACTCGGCACTATTGCAGTCAGAAATGGCGGTAATCACCAAGGCGAGGGCGTTACGCACTAAATTTGGTGACCGCACGATTCGGCACTACATTATTTCGCACACCGAAACCTTGTCAGACTTGCTGGAAGTCGCGCTACTACAAAAAGAAGCCGGCCTGTTACGCGGCGCATGGGGTTCTGCCAGCGTACAGATGGATTTGAATATCGTACCTTTGTTTGAAACCATCGGTGACTTACGCAATGCGCCTAGAATCATGAGCGACTGGTTGAGCCTGCTTGGCATCCGCCATTTGATTCGCTATCAGGGCAATGTGCAGGAAGTGATGCTGGGTTATTCGGACAGCAATAAGGATGGCGGCTTTTTAACCTCCAATTGGGAGCTCTACAAAGCCGAGGTTTATCTGGGTGAATTGTTTGACCAAGCTGACGTCAAGTTACGCCTGTTTCATGGGCGTGGTGGTGCTGTTGGTCGCGGTGGTGGTCCGACTTATCAGGCCATTATGGCGCAGCCGCTAGGCACGGTGAATGGTCAGATACGACTCACCGAGCAGGGCGAGATTATTGCGAATAAATTTTCAGACCCCAAAGTGGCGAGACGTAATTTGGAGTCACTGATTGCCGCCACCATTGATGCCTCATTGTTTCCACAAGATCAGTTGCCAAAAGACCAGCGCCGAACCTACGAAATGCTGATGGATACGTTCTCAGTGACCGCAATGGAGGCTTACCGTAATTTAGTCTACGAAACACCGGGCTTTGCGGATTACTTTTTCAGCTCCACACCCATTTCAGAAATCGCCGAACTCAATATCGGCAGCCGACCAGCCGCTCGAAAATCTACGCAACGCATAGAGGATTTACGCGCAATTCCATGGGGATTCTCTTGGGGGCAATGCCGATTGTTGCTGTCAGGCTGGTATGGCTTCGGTAGTGCCATCGATAGCTATTTATCCGCTAGCCAAGATGCGGCTGACAAAGAACAGCGCATACAGATATTAAGGAACATGCTTGCTGATTGGCCCTTATTCAAAACGCTTATTTCCAATATGGACATGATGCTGGCGAAAACAGACTTGACCATCGCGGCTTGTTATTCGCAGTTAGTCGCTGATGAAGCACTTAGAACAAGCATCTTCGGACGCATTCAACATGAGCATGCTCTAACCAGCCAAGCGCTAGACTTGATTCTGCAAAGCACCGAGCGACTTGCCAATAATCCGGCATTGGCAAACTCAATCAAAAATCGCTTGCCGTACCTTGACCCGTTAAATCATCTACAAGTGGCTTTGATTAAAAAATACCGCAGCGGCGAGACGGATGATTTGATTAAACGCGCCATTCATTTAACGATTAATGGTATTGCGGCAGGGCTGCGTAATACAGGGTAACTATTTTATTGATGATTTTTGTACTTGGCAGAAGAATCCACTATCAACTTAAGTGAATTCAAACCGTTACTATGTTAAAAGCTGACTATTAATATAGCTCCAGTGTTTTCGAAATCGTTGAAGCTATCTTTAAAATGTTATCTCTATTCATAAAACAACAATTTTTCTCAATCTGCATTGCTGTCCTATGTGGGCTCTGGCAGCCCGTCGCTGTAGCGGAAACTTCTTCTCTTCTTGAGATTCAGCCTGAACAGGCGTTAGGTGCGAGTGCGGCATACTTGCGGGAAGCTGGAGCGCCACTCACGCTTGATGAAGCAATTAGTAAAGACTTATCTGGGGCGTTTACTGTAGGTAGTAGCCCGATTCTCACTTTTGGCATCAACTCCAACCCTGTCTGGATACGCCTGTCAGTCACAAACCCAAGTGTAGATAGCCTAAATAGACAACTACTGATTGAAAACTCCTGGCTTGATCATCTGGATGTTTATTTCGTCAGAGACCATCAACTCATCAACAAATATAGTGTTGGGGATAGCCTTCCATTCCTGAGTCGCCCGATTGTCGGCAGATTTTTCTCTTTTAATCATGCATTTGATGTCGGCACTACCAATATCTACTTGCGGGTTGAAACGCCAGACCCCATTGTTGTGCCGATATTTCTACTTAGCTCAGCCGCCGTTGCACATCGGGAAACAATGCAAGGCTATAGCTATGGTTTTCTCTATGGATACCTGTTAGCTTTGCTGGCTTATAACCTGCTTATTTTTATAGGGTTGCGTCATAAACGCCACCTGCTATATGCAGTCTTTATTGCGGTATTTATCGTGACAAACATTGCATATACAGGACATGGCTTTGCTTGGCTCTGGCCAGAGAATGTGACATTGCAGCGTTGGATTATTCCTGTGCTGATGCTGGTTTACGGTGTTGTTGGTCTCGCTTTCGCAAAACACTTCCTAAATACCAGAACCAACTTCCCACGGGCACACAAGATTGCTACGTGGGCATGTGCGCTATTTGCGGCGTTACTTGTTATGGCGATTGTTGCAGACAAACAACTTTATGCGTTACTGGATGCATTTGTTTTTGTGACGTTTTTTTCGGTCATGATGCTGACGCTAGGTTTAATGTCGTGCTACTCCGGCTATCGTTATGCGCGTTACTTCCTGTTTGCCTCAATCGCTTCCATGCTGGGTACGGGCACCACAGCACTTTCTGTTTGGGGCTTTATTCCGTTTAATGATTGGACGTATCGTGCTGTTGAGTTAGGCATGTTGATTGATGCCACGTTGCTTGCATTGGCTTTGGCAGATCAACTGCGGTCGATTCAACTGGAATGGAAACTGGCTGAGCAGTTGGCGGCTCGGGACCCGCTTACTGCGCTCAATAATCGGCGTGCATTTCTGGAAAAAGTGCAGCCTATATGGAGTATCGCGCAACGCAGTAAAAGGGATTTGTCGCTTATTATTCTTGATATTGACCATTTTAAATCTATCAATGACCGCTATGGTCACGCTGCCGGAGATCTTGCTTTGGTTGCCGTAAGTAAGCTGTTGGCTGACTCTGCCAGAGATGGTGATGTGGTAGCTAGATGGGGTGGCGAGGAGTTTTTGATACTGCTTTCTGAAACTAAGCTTGAAGCTGCCATTATTATGGCGGAGCGCTTGCGGGTAGCTATATCTGAAATCAACTTACCCTCAGGAAATAACCACATTACCCTCACAGCCAGTTTTGGTGTGGCTTATATGGATCAGCATGCAACACTGGATGCCCTGATCTCTGAAGCCGATGGATATCTTTATCAATCTAAAGCAAAGGGTAGGAACTTAATAAGCTCAAAATTAGGCTGAATCAATATCAGCTTTTAGCTGACTTTTGCCCAATAGCTTATCAAGTTGTTGCCATAAACCAGATGGTTGGAAATACATATCAACATAATTGAATAAGTTTAAATCAGGCAAGCTTTTGGAGAGATCAATCCTAAAGTATGAGATCCCCAATATTTTTTTCTGGTATTTAGTCCTTAACGCTTTAAAACTTAATCAATACTATTTTTTAAGGGTGATTTTGCCATTGCTAGGAAATTAATTTTTTTCAGCTATAATTAAATCAGGATTGATTGGGAATCATTCCTATTATCAAGTGATTGCTAGTAGCCTTAGGTTGCTTGATTTGTCCGTATAAGCGATATATCCAATACGAAGGATCTTGTGATGAGCAATGATGCTGGTGATATAGAACGTGCAAACCACCGCTTCCGTCAGGTCGTAGAAGCCGCGCCGAATGCCATGGTGATGGTTGATAAATCTGGCGCTATAGAAATGGTGAATACGCAGACCGAAAAAATTTTCGGTTATAGTCGAGCTGAACTTCTAGGGCAAACCATTGATATTCTTTTGCCGGAACGATTCCGGCATCAACATCCTGATCATCGAGCCTCATTCTTTTCTGATCTTAGCCCGCGCGCTATGGGTGCCGGACGTGATTTATATGGTCGCCGCAAGGATGGCAGTGAGTTCCCTGTAGAAATTGGACTCAATCCTATTGAAACTGAAGATGGTATCAAGGTGCTGTCAGCAATTACTGATATCTCCGCACGTAAACGGATGGAAGAGCGCTTCCGCCAAGTGGTGGAAGCTGCACCCAATGCCATGGTGATGGTTGATAAATCAGGCACCATTGAAATGGTGAATACGCAGGCGGAAAATATTTTTGGATACAGTCGCGCGGAGCTGCTAGGCAATTCTGTTGACATGTTATTGCCAGCACGATTCAGTCATCAACATCCACAGCATCGAGCTTCTTTTTTTTCAGACCTTGCGCCACGCGCTATGGGGGCTGGCCGTGATTTATTTGGTCGCCGTAAAGATGGCAGTGAGTTTCCGGTAGAGGTTGGCCTTAATCCAATCGAAACGGAGGATGGCACTAAAGTGCTGTCTGCGATTACCGATATTTCAGCGCGCATCAAAGCCAGTGAGCATCTTGCTGAGCATCGTGATGAGCTGGAGCGTAGCAATAAAGAGTTAGCTACTTTTGCCTACGTTGCTTCACACGATCTTAAATCACCCTTAAGGGGCATATTCCAGATTTCGCAATGGATAGAAGAAGACCTCAATAATGGCGACACTGCCGCAATCCCAAGCCATATGAACATGTTGCGTGGGCGTCTGCGTCGTATGGAGAATTTGCTGGATGACCTGCTCGCTTACTCTCGTGCGGGTCGGTTAGAAGGCGGAATGAGTCAAGTTGATCTGGGCTTTCTTGCTAAAAGTATTTTTGAGATGCAAGCACCTCCCGAGGGTTTTTCCCTTGTTGTTGCCGACGACCTGCCTACGCTTAATACACTGGCTACGCCTTTGGAGCAAGTACTCCGCAATCTGTTTACAAATGCAATTAAGCACCACGATCATCAAGGCGGGTGTATCAAACTTGAGTCTACACTTACCAATAAAAACTATTATGAGTTTAGTGTAAGTGATGATGGACCGGGTATTCCGCCTGAGTATCATGAACGCGTCTTTATTATGTTTCAAACATTACGCCCGCGTGATGAAGTTGAAGGTAGTGGCATGGGACTCGCCTTAGTGAAGAAAATTGTGGAAACCTATGGCGGCAGTATCCGCATTGAGTCGGATGGTATGCGAGGCACCAGTATTCGTTTTACCTGGCCGATTAAGATTGAGGGAAGGGTCACTAATGCAAGTTCTTCATAAGCAAAACTACAAAGAAGTTACATTGTTCATTGTCGATGATGACGATATTGATGCCATAGCCCTTGAGCGCGCATTACGTAAACTTCGATTGTTAAATTCAGTGCATCGCGCTCGCGATGGTAAAGAGGCGTTGGATTTGTTGCGCTCGGGGGCAATTCCCGCACCATATATCATATTGCTCGATCTTAATATGCCACGTATGAATGGTTTGGAGTTTTTGCAAGCACTCCGAGCAGATCCGATGCTGACCCATTCAGTGGTATTTGTTTTGACTACATCAAAATCTGATGAAGATTTGGTTTCAGCATATCGTAAACATGTAGCAGGTTATGTGCTCAAGCAGCATATGGATAGAGATTTTCTTGAAGTGATTGGCTTGATTGAACATTACTGGCGGTTGGTCGAGTTGCCTGTAACAAAGGAGTGAATGATGCGTTTGCTACTAGTTGATGATGATGAATTGGATCGAATGGCAGTTGTGCGTGTATTGCAAAAGCCCAATCTTGTCAGAGATATCGTGCATGCCAATACCGCAGTAAGTGCATTGAAACTTTATGATGAAAGCACGTTTGATGTGGTGCTGCTTGATTATCGTTTGCCAGACATGGAGTGTTTGGATGTGCTCCGTGTACTCACTAAGCATACCAGTAAGCATGCTGCTGTAGTTGTTTTGACAGGCATGGTTGATGATGAGGCTATCGAAAGAGATTGTATTATTGCAGGCGCGCAGGATTTTTTGCTCAAAAAAGAGCTGTCGCAGAGGCATTTGACTAAGGCACTGGTGCATGCTCAAGCGCGAAATGCCCTTAATCAGAAGCTTACGGAAACTTATGAGCGTTTAAAATATTTGGCCGAGTATGACGCTATGACAGGGCTGTCAAATCGTCATTTTTTTGAAGAGCATCTACGTGGGGCAATCGTCCGCGCAAGTCGATTGAATGTTCAGATCGGACTGCTTTTTCTTGATGTTGATAACTTCAAGCTGGTCAATGATAGTTTAGGGCATGATGTAGGTGATCTGTTATTGCAACAAGTTGCTAAACGATTGCTGGGTGTTGTTCGTGAAGGTGATGTTGTATGTCGTCTCGGTGGAGACGAGTTCGCTATCATTGTTCATGACTTGGAGGCGGAAACTTCAATTGGTGTACTTGCACAACGGATTTTGGATGATCTACGTACGCCTGTTATGCTCGGTAAAACGGAACATTTTGTTTCTTGCAGTATTGGCATCGCTACTTATCCAAAATGCGCTGTTACAGCCGATGACATGCTCAAACACGCAGATCTTGCCATGTATCACGTTAAACATGGTGGGAGAAACGGCTTTCATTTCTTCACTGAATCTCTGCAAGAGCAGGTGATGCAGAGGATGATGCTGGAGGATGAGCTTCGCTCTCATCGGCTACAGAGTCAGCTTGTACAGTACTATCAACCGGTAATTAGCGCTAAAACGTTTCAGGTTAGCGGGGCAGAAATGCTAGTGCGCTGGAATCATCCGTTAAGAGGTATTTTGCCGCCAAGTGAATTTCTTGCGGATGTAGAGGAGCTGGGATTTCTTCCCGCCATTGATAGTGAGGGCAGACGTTTGGCATGCCAACAGCTTGCTCGGTGGCGTCAAGATGGGTTGGTGGATAATCAGTTCGTGCTGGCGATTAATGCCAGCGAGCAGTTGTTAAAGCAAGACGATTTATACTTAGCCATTAAAGCGGATATAAATAATGCTGGCTTATCAGGCCATTGCTTATCAATAGAGGTTACTGAAGGCGTACTGGTATCAGACTTCGACAAGACCTCTGCGGTATTGAATCAAATAAAAGCTTTTGGTGTGCAAGTTGCTATTGATGATTTTGGTACGGGCTACTCATCAATGGCATATCTAAAGTGGTTACCAGCTTCCATCTTAAAAGTTGATCGTTCTTTTGTGCAGCATGTACCTGAAAGTGAAGCTGATTGTCGTGTATTAAAAGCTATTATTGTGATGGCAAAGAGTCTGGATTTAATCGTCATTGTCGAGGGAATTGAGACTGCAGTGCAGGCTAATATATGTCGAGAGTATGGTGCTGATTTATTTCAGGGCTATCTGTTTTCCAAGCCATTACCACCAGAAGCGTTCGCTTATTTTATTGAAAATCACAACGCGGAAAATATTACCTTGATGCTTGCTCAAGAGTAATAAGTAAAACAATTCTCAATATTCATGTTGAAGTGCGTTTATCTAAATTCAACGGTTTTTTATATTTCAGTAAAACTGTCAGTTTTCTGTAAGGTTTAATTGTTAAAGTCTTAAGAGATTCTATTTGTACAAATGCAATCTGTTCAAAAAATATTCTATTTATTTCTGGAGATCTATCGTGAAACAAAAAATACTTACGGCTGTTTTATTGGCAATGATGGGTATATCAACATCAGCATTAGCTGATAATCTATTGGACACAATGGAAAATGATGGTGGATTCAAAACTTTGTTATCCGCAATCAAGACAGCTGGAATGGAAGGTACTTTTACTGGTAAAGATAGTATTACGGTATTCGCTCCAACTGATGCTGCTTTTGCAAGTTTGCCTAAAGCAAAACTTAGTAGCTTACTTGCAGATAAAGCTGCACTTAAGAAATTAGTCTCTCTTTTTGTAGTGACAAGTAAAATTACTAAGGCTGATGTCGATGCCGGTAAAGTGAAATCTTTGGAAGGTGAGTACCTATCACTTTCAGTTGCTAATGGAATTAAGATTGATGACGTTCCTGTTGTTGGTAACGGTATTAATGCAGACAATGGTGTTATTCATGCGATGACAGCCGTATTTATGCCAAAATCATAATCCTGCATCCTTGTTGTTAAAATCCGCCTTTTGGCGGATTTTTTTTTGCATGCGAAATTTGAAATTAATCGTTTCCTGTGTAGGTTGGAGTTTTTAATCCATTAAGCACTCTACATGCACAGAAACTTCTAGGTCATGATGCTGGCCGCCAAAAATAACGCCCTTTAGTGGCGTGATGTCACCATAATCCCTGCCCCATCCCAATGTGATGTGCTGTGTGCTGGGAATGATGTTGTTCGTGGGGTCGAAGTCTATCCAGCCCTGTTCTGGCACATAGACTGAAAACCATGCATGCGACGCATCGGCGCCTACTAGCTTAGCTTCACCGGGTGGTGGCAAGGTTTCTATGTAGCCGCTTACATAGCGAGCAGCAAGCCCTTGTGACCGTAGGCAGCCAATGGCGAGGTGTGCAAAATCCTGACACACGCCCCTGCGATGCTCAAGTACTGTGGCTAAGGGTGTGGCGAGGGTTGTGAAGTCCGGATCGAAGGTAAAGTCATGATAGATGCGTTGCATTAAATCGTTGACCGTGTCGGTAATAGATCTGCCGAGTGTGAATGATGGGCGTGCGTAATCAACTAGTTGTGCCGAAGTTTCAATGAGTGGTGAATCCAATGTGTATTGCCGTGCATCGAGCAGTTCAGGGGCATACTGTAAAAATGGCAAGGGTTGCTGCAATAGCATTTCGCGTACTGTTTCCCAGGCGAATCCCTGATAAAAATCAAGCTGTGCAAAATTTTCGGTTAATAGCACTTCGCTGGTTGCCGTGACTGTAAAGGTTTGATGCGGTTGTTGAATCGAAAAATAGGCAACGCGATTACCAAAGAAGTCATCCCTCATGCGGTAGTCCGCTGCGACAGGGGTAATATTGAGTGTTGACGTAATCACCTGTTGGTTAGCGCAGTTGCGCGGCATTAAGTGCGCTTCATTGTAAGATAGCCCAACCGTATCCGTGTAGTCATATTGCGTTGTATGCGTGATTCTGTAGCGCATTCTCAAAAGTCTCGTGTTATGTGAACATTACTATAAACGTCATGCTGGCTTCACAGTGGCGAGTGAGTGCTGTACTTGCCCATGTTGAAAGTAGGTGGCGGTAACGCTGTCCGATAAGGTAACCAACAGGTAATACAGGCGGCTTAATGTCTGGTCAAATTTTTCACGTATAGAGCCATCTGAAGTTTTGATAATGTCATTTAGATTGGTTAAATCAAGCAGGCTACTTGCTTCTAATATCAGTCGCTCTTCCAGACTTAGTTGGGTATTAGTGTGTTTGCTTGGTAATTTGGCAATGTGTTCCTGAATGCGATTCACTTGATAAACCAGTGAACGTGGATTGTTTTTATCCAGCATCAATAATTCAATGAAAGAAGGTAGCTCTATACTGCTGCGATAGTGCTGGCGATAGCAAATAAGGTTGTCGCTGGTATCTAGCAAAGATTCAATCAGAAGATTCTCAGTGCCTTCATCTTGGGCGCTAGAAAAGCTGCTGCGTAATAATGAAATCAGTAATAGCGCACGCTCCAGTCTGCGACCCATATCCAGGAATAGCCAACCATTACCGCGCGTCATGCTTTCCATAATCAGCCCGCTGAATGCGGATAGCGCGGTTATCAGCTTATCCATATGCTCCTGAATGTTCCAGAGAGTGGATTCTGTGAGTTGCTGCGATTCTTCAAGGTGGCGCTTAATTTCATCCATTACGCGCCAAGTGTCGGATGACCATAGATTGCGAACGGCATAACCAGCCTGCAACAAGCAACGTTGATTGTTGGCAATGCTACCCGTTTTTTCTTCATCCAGCATCAATGACAGTAGTTCGCTGTCGGGTGTTTTGAGTAGATCATGCGCACCTTCCTTAATGAACCCAGGGTAGGTGTTCGTCATGCTGGTGAGTCCGCGTAATATAGCGTACAGACTACTTTCGTAATGAGGATTGCTTATATCAGGGTTGATATATAGTTTTTTTACAGTCGTACGCAACAGGCGAATGCTGCCTTCAGTACGTTCGGCATAACGGCCTACCCAGAATAGATTTTCAGCAACACGGCTGGGTAAGATATTGTTGTAATTACCCGCAGAAAGTTTTGAGTGCGTACTCTCCATAGCGGCTGTTTGATGGATGGCACCTGAAATTACCCAAGTATCTTTACTAATGGCACCCATCTGGTTGGACATCGGCAAATCACCTTGTTGTGCTGCACTGCGTGTCAGACTACCCGGCATTAAGCTGTAGCCTTTTGTTTGTGCGGCCATGAAGCAGCGCATAAGTGCCTGACGAGGCTCTAAGCGCCCAGAGACGAGCGTAGGCGCGGTAGAAAAACTTTCATGCTCCTGCCCAACATAAAAAGAGGGATTAGCTCGAATACGGTCACGCCAATAGCTAATTTGTTGCTGATTGAGACTGTTCCCGAACACCGAAGGCATCGAGCCGCGGCAGATGTGCTTAATGACCAGCTTATGCAGATTATCCAGTACGTAATTTAACTCTTTAGGTTGGCCACACCACCATGTGGCGGCAGAAGGTAAACTAAGTTTATGTCCTAGAAAGTGCTCTGCAATCTTGGGTATAAATGGTAATAAACCGGGGCTTTCCAACACGCCGCTCCCTAATGGATTGGCAATGCTGACATTGCCGCGTCTTGCGACCTCAAGCAAGCCTGGCACGCCTAAGCGTGAGTCTTCGCGTAATTCAAGCGGGTCGCAAAAACTGTCATCTACACGGCGCATAATGACATCAACGCGCTGTAATCCATTGAGTGATTTGAGCCAGACGAAGCCGTCACGTACAGTAAGGTCATCACCCTGCACTAAGGGGTAGCCGAGGTGTGAGGCTAGATAAGCATGTTCAAAGAAAGTTTCATTGAATGGCCCTGGTGTGAGCACAACGACTCTTGGTGAATTGGCGTTTTGTGGCGCTATTTGTTGTAGGCCATTACGCAGAGACTGGAAAAAACCATCAAGGCGTAACACGCGCGTATCGCGAAAAATGTTTGGGAACACACGCGACATGGCTAACCGGTTTTCCAGCGCATAACCAGTACCAGAAGGGGCTTGGGTATGGTCACCAATCACCCACATGCGATTATCCGGACCACGAGCCAAGTCTGCGGCATAAAGCGCAAGCTGATGTTTGCCGGGGATTCTGACTTGGTCGCAGGCTCTTAAAAAACCGCTATGGTTAAAAATCAGATCTACAGGCAATAAACCTTTGCGAATTAACTCACGAGACCCATAGAGGTCAGTCAGAATCAGGTTGAGGAGTTCTGCGCGCTCCAATAAGCCAGCTTCAATATTGCTCCATTCTTCATTGGATATCAGTAGCGGAACAGGATCAAGTTGCCAAGGACGGCTACTGCCATCAGGGTCGCCATAAACGTTGTACGTAACACCATTTTCACGTAGCAACTTGAGAATTTCATTTTGACGCAGGCTGATTTCATTCTGACCGAGCTTTTGTAATACCTGTAAAAAATACGCCCAGTGTGGACGTACTTCTCCTGTGCTATCGAGCATCTCGTCAAGCGTGTCAGTTGTAAGTTTGTAGCCAGCCGCATGCTGTAGCCAAATACTACTTTCTGAACTATTTGAGTTTGGATTTGTAATTGACATAATTAATCTAAAAGCCTTGCTGTATTTTATGCTTAAACCTGTACTTGTAGCGAATGAAAGTTGGTGTATAAGCGTTGTGTAACAGCAATATTGGTGCCAATTATTTCACTAAGTTTGTTTTGGTTGGCAGCAAGTTAAACAGGTTGCTAGTATGCTCTTGAAGACGCTATTATTAATACTTTACTTAACAAGCTTCTTTTATGACCTATTGTGTAGGGGTATTACTCGAATCTGGATTGGTGATGGCATCTGATACACGTACCAATGCTGGCGTTGATCAGGTTGCGACCTTTCCTAAAATGACTACTTTTGAGGTTCTTGGTGAGCGTTCAATGGTCATGCTGACCGCTGGCAACCTTGCTGTGACACAGGCTGTATTGCAGCATTTACATAAGGATATTGCCGCAAATGAGGCGGTTAATCTACATAATGTTGCCAATATGTTCGATGCGGCGCGTGTTGTTGGTGCAGCGATTAGAGCCGTGCATCGTGAAGATGCAGAGCATTTGCGACATCACAATACTGACTTTAATATTTCAGTATTGTTTGCAGGGCAAATCGCAGGGGAGCGCCCACGACTTTTTAATGTTTATTCTGCGGGTAATTTCATTGAAGCCAGTCAGGAAACACCATACTTTCAAACAGGTGAAACCAAATACGGTAAGCCTATTCTTGATCGTGTGATTAACTACAACAGTAGTCTGGATGACGCACTTAAATGTGTGCTGATTTCATTTGACTCTACCATTCGCAGTAATGTGTCAGTCGATTTGCCAGTGGATGTGCTGGTTTATCGTAATGATAAATTAAGTATGGATTGCCGTCATCGCGTAGTTAAAGATGACCCATATTTCCTTTCTGTGCGTCAGCATTGGGGTGAAGGCTTGCGCAAGGTCTTTGCCGAGATTCCTAATCCTGATTGGTGTTAATCAGTTCTATCAAAAAAGGCTGACTCTTTCAATAGCGTCAGCCTTTTTTATTGATAGTTTCAAATGCATGTTTTTTTGTGTAATAAGCATGTGGCAGTGTAAGTGTTGTATGAGCGCTTTCACGTTCAGCTAATATCATCCTCTACTGATTGGTAGGCTTTGGTTAGCCTGTCGAGTCACAGCTTATCTTGCCTCCTAATCTCGCCTCTTATCTTGATGCTTGTCTGCATTGTCTGCGACATATTGTCTCGCGGCAATATGCCACATTCCGCTCCCTTTGATTCTTTACTAGAATTCGAAGCAGAAAATTCTGGGGAGAATCGGGGATGATAAAAAAAATAACGTTGGGTACATTGTTGTTATGTGGCAGTAGCTTGGTGATGGCTGAATTACCAACAAAAGAGTCATCAGTTTCAGAGATTAAGTCTACGACAAGCTCTGAAGATCAAACCCAAGAGGCTACGTTAGAGGTCATGACTATTTCAGCTAACAAGTCTGATGATCCGCATACCAGAACCGAACTTGGAAAACTGACAGAAGCAACACCAATGTCTGGGGCAACGGTTACCCATGAAGAGTTGGAACATTTGCAACTTGTTAACAACTTACTGGAACTAGGTAAGCGCGTGCCCGGTATCAGTATGGTGCGCAATTTAAGAATTCCCGATGGTGGAAAGCTATACACCGAAAATCGCATTGATGGCATGCGAGCGATTGCAACCAATACGTCTGTGCTGGATGAGATTGATGGCGCTAATATCGATCACATTGACGTGATTACAGGACCGGGCTCTGCCTTGTATGGCAGCGGTTCTTTAGGTGGCACGATCAATGTGTTTACACGTCAGCCGCCACAGGCGTTTAAAGCCAAGTTGTCACAGGAGTTTGGTAGCTGGGGGTTTAATCGCACCCAAGGCAATGTGGGGGCTTCAACTGAGGATGGCCGATTCGGATTTATTTTAAACGGCAGCATGATGGATAACGATGGCTGGCGTAGAAATAATGCTGCGGCTAATCAGAATACAGCCGCAGAGCATAAAAACGGAGCGGCACTGAGAGGTGTCATCCGCCCGACAGATACTACCAAAATAAACTTTGGCATAGATCAGCTTTATTACGATTACCGTTGGGCTGGAACTTTGCGCATGACGAAGTTTGCACAGGACTGGCGTCAAAGTGAAGCTGGGACTTATGGGCAGACAATCGACAATTATCTAACACGGTCGATCAGTGTGCAGCAAATGCTAGGTGATACGAGTGAGCTGAAAGTTGCGTATGCACGACGTACCGATGATGGCGTTGGCTATGGTGCTGGTGGGTCAGGTGGTGCGAATAACGTGATGTGTGATGATAGTAGTGCACTTCTGGCGCCGTTAGCTATAGGCACAACAGTGAAGTGTCGTGCTGTGAATGCAAACAGTTCATCGGTGACAAATACGCTAAAAAAATCGCAAACGGTACTTGAAAGTACTACCGCTTTATTTCGTAAAGAGTTCGATCTAGCAAAATCTACGTTGTATCTAGGCATGGATATGTTCAACGTCACAACAACTTCAGCAACCTATAGCAATGCTTACAATGCGCTACAGGCGCAGTCCGGTTATTGGGCGCAAGGCGCGATGACAGCAACTGGGCAAGGTTCTGTGACACATGAAAAGAACTCAACGCCGTATGTGCATTATGAGTTTTCACCAATTGATAAGCTACGTTTTCATATCGGTGAGCGTTTTGACAAAGTGACTTATTCAACCGATGACAGAACGATTAAGAATCTGGATAGCGAGAAAACTTTTAACGCTCAGGTGATGAAAACAGGTGTGACATATGACATCAATGATAGTCATTTAATTTGGGGTAACTGGTCTGAGTCCTTTAATGCGCCGAATGTGAGTACTTTGCTTGATACTGCGGCCAAAGGCACGGCAGGCAATACGATAGGGGCTAGTTTAAACCCTGAAAACTCCAATACTTACGAAGTTGGTTTGCGCGGACGTTTTAATCCACTTGGCTTGCAGTACGACGTGGCTTTTTATCAAACGGTAAATAAAGGATTTATCGTCGCTCGAGACTGTACTGCGGCAGAAGCTACAGCTTTGAATCTTGGTATTGCTTGTAGTGTTAATGAGAACGCAGGTCAGCTAACCGCGCGTGGGATGGAGTCGGTCTGGTTGTGGGAGGTGAATCATTGGCTGGATATTGGTGCGACTTACACGCTCTCTGAAGCCTATTACAACAAATATGTCACCAAAACGGTTGATTATAGTGGCAACTCTTATCAAGCCATGCCGCGCCATCGTTTGAATCTTCGTATAGCGGTGAAGCCTGCGCCGGGATGGAAAGTAGAGCTGGAAGGTGACCATTACTCAGACTATTACGTAGATACCGCAAACTCCAGCACATATTCTCGTCCTGATCTGTTTAATTTACGCGCCAGTTATCGCAGTAAAAATTGGTCGATGTGGTTGCATGCGCTGAATATTACTGATCGTAAATACGCGACGCGTGTCGGTTACTCAACCATTGCCGGTGTGAGCCAATTGGCGGCTTCGGCAGGGCAGGGTAATTCAGGCTCTTATACACCGTTAACTATCAGGGCAGGGCTTTCTTATGATTTCTAATGGCATGATTGATGGAGGCGTGACGATGAGGTGTCGGTCATACTTGATTATTGGGGCTTTGTTCGTACTACTGTGTTTGGTGGCGCCATCTCGTGCGGCTGAGCCACACCAATCGAACATGCAGCAGGGTGGCAGCCATGAGGGGATGGTTGGGGGTGAAAGGAAGCGCGGTATGCGTGAGAGCATAATGTGGACGCGTTTTCCCAGACTCAAAGTAATGATGGGCGGCGAGGGAGGTGAACGCAAACAAGTAAAACTCATGCCGAAAAACATTGCGCCCAGTAAAGTGGATGCTTACTCTAATGATGTAAATGCAGCCAGTATGTCCCGCCAACTTCCATATGACTTGATTTCAGCTACGCTGGATAAGCCTGCTACAGGCGGATTTCATTGGATATCTGCGCGTGAAGTACAAGCAGATAAGGAACTTGTAGCCTCTACGGTGTATTACATGAGTGAGCACGGCAGCAAAGATCCTACAGCCATGTTCATGCTGCAAAAAAATGCGCTGGAGATTATTCCGCAGCCTTTTCCAAGAGAGCATTCACGTTATCGGGCCAATGAGGACTGGCATTTTCTTGTGCGCTTTAATAGTAAGCCACTTGCTCAGCAGAAAGTCATGCTCGAAACCCAGAATGGCTCAAAAGCTGAATTTATGAGTGATGTTAAAGGCATTGTCACGGTGCATTTTCCAAGTGATTTTAAGTCTGCCGATACCCAAGTCGGCATGACTGCGCGTAGTGGCGATAGGCGGCAATCTTCGGAGTTTGTTTTGGCGACTGAATTGGTTGAGGCAGGCAAAACCTATTTAATTGGATTTAATAGTAATTACGGCCCCGATGCATTTTCTAATCGTAGCTTAGCATTAGGGCTAGGGTTCACGTTTTTGGGGATGCTTGGCGCTACGCCATTGTTGCGAAATCGTAAGGCAGATAAGAAGGGTGCAGTGAAAGTCGCTCCTACTATCAGTGCTGAAACCAATCAGAAGGATGCTTAATCATGCTGCGTAATATTTTTCCAACTTTAGGCCGCTTTCGCTTTACCGTGCAGATCATCATGCTGTTCGTGACCGTTTATGGCGGCAGTGTGCTGGGCAGTTATGCCACTAACCAATTGACGGAGGCGCTGCCTTCTCTGGCCTGTGCATACGATAAGCTAAGCAGTGATAAATGTATTTTAATTGTGACGCAGCATCAGTTACACCACCGCATTGGTCAGGCTTTAGTGAATGCAAAGCTGGTGACGGTAAAGGTACTGATTCCTACGTTGATATCTGTAGGCGTTTTTTTCGCGGCTTTCTTTTTTCTAAATAAAGCCTTTTGTGGTTGGGTATGCCCAATGGGTACGGTGCAAGAACTGATATTCCGCATTGGTAGAAGGTTAGGCCGACCATTAAACCGCTTTGATAAGAATAATGTTGGCAAGGTACGCCCTGTTAAATGGTTGATGTTGTTGGTGTTGGTGTTGGGCTTACCTTTGCTTGCTGGTATGGGAGTTGCATCTAATGAGCTTGGTGCGCCTTATTGTCAGGTATGTCCATCACGTCTAGCCACAACTTTACTGACTATGGATGCTGAGCAAATCGCGATGCAAACATCATCTGGCATAGGCTTCTTTCTGAATGCTGCCGGCAATGCACTATTTGGCTTTGTCATTATTGCGGCACTGGCTGTACGTTTGCCGTTTTGCCGTATCTGCCCATTGCTGTCGTGGAACGCCATGTTTCAAAAACTATCACCAATGCGCTTGGTAAAAAAACAGAATGACAAATGTGAGAAATGCAGTATTTGCCAAATAGCTTGCCCCATGGATATTCACGAAATTGGCCGTGAGTCTGGCAGTAAAGCCTTTCATGAAGACTGCACACTATGTGGACGTTGTGCGGAATATTGTCCAGATGATGATGTGATTCAGATTAAGTTTTTCGGCATTAAGTTATTTGGCTCATCGCTGGCGTATTACAAAAACCGCGTCAAAAAAGAAAGTCCGGAAGGGCTGCCTAAAGGCAAAGTGATTTGGTTAACGCAAATTAAGGCAGACAAATAATGGGTGATTTTTTTAACCCAGCGCTGCTTCCTAAAGAAACTACATTTTTCGCCATCTGGTTGCTAGGCGTGTCTTTGGGCTTAACCGCATGTACGGCAACTTGTTTGCCTTTTATGGGAACGTGGATATTGGGTCGCGGCGGTTCGCAGGGGCAAGCCTTGCGTGATACCGCGCTATTTGTGACGGGGCGAATCTTAGCTTACAGCTTGCTTGGCGCTATTGCTGGTGGCGCAGGCGTGTGGCTGTCGCAAGCTTTGCGTGGTGGCACGGGTAATGTTGTGATTGGATTGTCATCCATTATTGCAGGAGTCTGGTTGCTGCGCTCTGGCAAGGCACACGTACCTTGTGGCATTGCAAAAGGTGCTGGACATACGCCGCCTTTAATGTTGGGCTTTTCTTTAAGTTTGACGCCATGCGCGCCATTGGCTTCACTTTTAGCTGTATGTGCGGCAGCAGGCAGTATTCAATTGGGGGCTTTCAATGGTGTGGCTTTTGGTTTGGGTGCGGCGCTGACGCCATTATTAATTTTGTTACCTTTGATTAGTTTGTTGAGTAAAAGTTTGCGTGATAATCGTGATTGGATTACACGCTGGATACGCTGGGGAGCCTCAGCCGTTCTTATTCTGCTTGGCTTGCGTCGATTGATGCTGGTTTTTTAATATGTATAAAAGCACGCTGTTGCAACATGCTGAAGTGCTTGGTAGGCGAGTAAAACCTAAATCCGGGCATATTGAATCTACAGCTTTCAGGCATTGCCAGATTAAATCCATAGAGAAATTAGCCGGGTTGTTGCTGGTTTTAATATTTCACGGCGGCTTTGCATATGGTGCTTGGCATTACTATGCCGTACCAGTACAAGAAGAAGCAGTGACTTTGTTTGTTCAGATGATTGCCATTGAGCCAACTAACACGGCCCCTCCGTTACTTGATGCCGCTAAGCCTATGCCACAAAAGGTTAAGCTGAATAAGCCACCTTTAGTCGCGCCGCCTAAATCAGAGACATTGTTGGCATCGAACTCACCAGTAACCGCTATAAATGAACCTGTTGCAGCACCGCCTACACCTGAACCTGTTATCAATATTCCGCCAGTACCAGAAGAGCCGGTTGTCGAAGCGCCAGCTGAATCTCAATATAAACCTGAAGATAAACCTCAAGCACCTGTCACTTTGTCGTCTGATCTGTCCGTTGCTTGCCCGCAACGACCTATGCCAAATTATCCCGTTGCATCACGTCGAATGGGTGAGCATGGTGCATTGGTATTACGGGTGGAGCTGGATGAAACTGGTCACATCACTGCTACTCACATCAAGAAAAGTTCAGGTTACCAGCGCTTGGATGAAGCTGGGATGACTGCGGTTAATAATTGGCGTTGCAACGCTACCATGCGTGATGGTAAAGCTGTACGTGCCGTAGCGTTACAACCATTTGATTTTATTTTAGAAGGGCGTTGATATGACTCATGAATTAGGTCTTGCGCATTTTGTGGCGCAGATAGATACCGTTGGTAAGGTGGTTTTGGTTTTTTTACTCATGCTTTCCATTGCCAGCTGGTATCTTATTTTCACTAAAGGACTCGCTAATTGGCTTGAAGCGCGCCGAGCCAAGCGATTTATTGATGAGTTCTGGCGCTATATTGCTGAAGATAAATTACAAGACAACTTGCAGCAAGCTAAGTCTGATAATGCATTTTCCAATCTTGCTAAAGATGGACTAGCTGCACTGCAAAGCGCCAGTCATCATGGCACTCATAAGTTAGTGGCGGCTGGCGGTATGTCTGAGTTCATGACACGGGCGCTACGTAATGGCATTGACCAAGAGACTTCGCGTACTGAAAATGGCCTGACAATATTGGCTTCAGCAGGGTCTGCTTCGCCTTATATTGGCCTGTTTGGTACAGTGTGGGCAATTTACCATGCGCTGGTGCAAATTGGCCTTTCCGGTCAAGGCTCGCTGGATAAAGTGGCTGGCCCAGTTGGAGAGGCGCTAATTATGACAGCGATTGGTCTTGCGGTTGCTATTCCTGCCGTGTTTGCCTATAACGCATTTAGCCGGCGTAACCGAATGTGGCTAGTCAAGCTGGATGCCTTTGCACATGATTTGTTTGTAGTATTAACAGTAGGCAATGCTTTGGATGAAAACGCTTTATCAGCGCATGCAACAGGGGCGGTATTATGAGTTTCGGCAGCTTTAACGCACAGCAAACGCATTCGGTAAAAGCTGAAATCAATATGGTGCCGCTTGTGGATGTGATGTTAGTGCTACTGGTTATCTTTATCATTACTGCGCCACTACTGACTCATTCCGTGAAAATTGATTTGCCTAAGGTCTCAAATACGCCAAACATTAGTAAGCCTGAGTATGTTGAGTTGAGCATTCGTGAAAATGGTGACTTGTTCTGGAATGGTAAGCCTATAGCATTAGAATTGCTGGCAGCACGCTTTGCTGATGAAGTAAAAAAACAACCGCAGCCAGAGTTGCATATTCGTGCGGATCGTTTGACGCATTACGAGAAGGTTGCGCAAGTGATGTCTGTTGCGGCTAAAGTGGGACTGGTTAAGATTGGTTTCGTGACCGACCCATCGCACAGTCATTAATGATTAAGAAGTTGCTTATTAACTCAAATGCAATAACTTTTCGAACTCATTCAGCGGTATTGGTTTACTGAAAAGATAGCCTTGGTATTGGGTGCAGCCATTTACTGCCAGAAAGTTTCTCTGCGCCTCTGTTTCCACACCTTCTGCAATAACTTCCAAACCTAGACTTTGGCCCAGAGATATGATCGTGCGCACAATCGATGCATCATTCGGATCAGTATTGAGGTCGCGCACAAAGGACTGGTCAATCTTTAATTGATCCAGCGGTAAGCGCTTGAGATAAGCAAGTGAGGAAAATCCAGTACCAAAATCATCCAGCGAGAATCGAACACCTTTTTCTTTAAGGGCGGTCATTTTTAAAATAATAGTTTCAACATTTTCGAGTAACAGGCTTTCGGTGAGCTCTAATTTTAGGCGAGTGGGGTCGGCTCCGGTGTGGTTCAGTACATCCAGCACCTGATCTACAAAATCAGGCTGATGAAACTGTTTGGCGCTCACATTGACTGCAAGTATTAAGTGCCGAGTGGCTGCATTAGTTTCCCATGCTTTGATTTGTCGGCATGCGGTTTCCAGCACCCAGCGGCCAATGGGTAAAATGAGCCCTGTCTCTTCTGCGAGAGGGATAAATTCGGTAGGTGAAATGATGCCTTTTTCTGGATGAAACCACCGAATCAGAACTTCAGCGCCAAAGGCATTACCATGCTTGTCTACTTGAGCTTGGTAAAAAAGCTGTAATTGCGCTGGAATCGCTGCGTGTAGCCATGATTCCAGATTTACACGTGCTTCAAGTGTTGCTTGCATGTGCGAGTCAAAAAAGTGAATCTTATCGGGGCCATTCTCTTTGGCCTGAGACAAGGCGGCATCAGTACGTTTCAATAGTTCTTCAAACGAGGTTTCGTGGTCGTGGAATAAGCTAATACCAATGCATGATTTGCAATAGTAAATTTTCCCATCCAATGTAAAAGGTTGCTGAATGGCTTTGTGTATTCTTTCCGCAATTGCTGCTGCCTGTAAGGCTGCTTGCTCTTGTGCCGTGCTTAGTGTGTCAAGTAACACTGCAAATTCATCGCTGCCGAGACGTGCCAGCGTATCGTCGATATGGATGCAGGATTGAATACGTTGCGCGACTTCAATCAGTAACAGGTCACCTATGTCGTGACCACGAGTGTCGTTGAGAGTCTTGAAGTCATCTAGGTTAATGAACAGCATTGCACCCTGACATTTTTTTCTTGAACTGGACAACAGCGCATGTTTCAAGCGATCTAATAGCAGTTTTCGATTTGGGAGTCCGGTAAGCGCGTCATAGAAAGCCAGATTATGTATGGTTTCTTCTGCTTTTTTATTCTGGGTAATATCTGTAAAAGAGGCGACATAGTTGGTGACTTTGCCATTATCACCGATGACTGCGGTGATGCTAAGTCGTTCTGGATAAACCTCGCCATCTTTACGACGATCCCAGATTTCGCCCTGCCAGTAATGGTCACGGCCTAAGCTTTCCCACATCAATTTATAGAAGGTGGCGTCTTGTAGTCCAGCCTTCAGCATGGCTGGTGTTTTGCCAATGGCCTCTTCCAAGCTGTAGCCTGTGACTGTTGTAAAGGCATGATTGATCTTCAAAATAATTTGATTTTCATCAGTAATCACCATCGCATCCTGAGATTCAAACGCTGTCGCAGCTACTCGTAGTTCGTGCTCAGCATGTTTACGTTCCGTGATGTCCAGCAACATGCCTTGTACGTAAAGTGCCTGACCATGACTATCTCTTACAACTTCCGATTTATCATGAAAGTGTCGCCATTCGCCAAGCTGTGTTTTCATTCTATATTCTGACGAGAATGCGGTTTTTTCAAAGCGAGATTGTTCCAGCGCTTTGAGTACGCGTTCAACATCTTCAGGGTGGATTAAATGCAACCAAAATTCTGGTGTATCAATAAACTCCTGTGGTGAGTAGCCAAGGTCAGATACTTTCGGGCTGATATACGTAATCAGATTTTTATTGTCAGCAGTGGTTTGGTAGATAATGTTGGGGCTTTGCTCCGCCAGATTGCGATAAGCCTCCTCTCTCTCCTGCAGCGCTTCAAGGCCTTGGCGTAGCTGGCGGCGAATGAGCCCAAATAAAAGCACGGAGGTAATGGCGACAAATACCCAGCCTTTAGTGATACTGATAAGTTTGATTTGCTCGGGGTCATGAAACAACCAAATAAGCATCTGATCAGATAGCAAGATATAAACGCTGGAAAAAACCGCATACAAGAGTACAACTTTAAGCACCCCAGCAACCTTGGTCGGTAGGGTTTGGTTTGGACGGCTGTGTTTAAATGGTGAAGACTCTTTCGATCCAGACATCGTCTAACCTTAAATAAAGAATTGTAATTTTTTAGTATTCTACACGCTGTGACCATAGTAATTCTTGATTTTTATAAGCGTGATTCTGTCAGCGTTTGTTGAAGGTTTATATGACATATAACCAGTGATTGTGTGTGCCGTAATGCTTTTATTGTCAGGAATTTCCTGAAGTAAATGATAGTTGCGCCCATACTTGCTATTTATTACTATGTGGACAGGGTGCAACTTGTCATCAATATTTATAATACCTGCTAGGTACCATGAAACTTACATCGCCTACTGACGAGCAATACGAAGATGCATTGAGTCCGGTGGTGGGCAAAATGGATGAGCAGAAGTGGGAAAAAGCTAGAGCTACAACGTTGGGAGCGGCGGGTCTTTCAACTGCAATACTATTTCTAATTACACAAATCGAAACATGGAGTCCCGCTCTGTGGGTTTCATTCTTTTGTGCTTCAGTGGCAATTCCTGTTTGGCTTACTCTATGGCAAGTTGGTGAGGCTTACTCATTCTATGGTGTCGCCTCTCACAAACACTTTTCAAAAAAGGAAGGATCTGGCGTAGGAGTCTTGCTGTTTTTTTGTGGTGGCCTTCTGCTCTTGATTAGCTTCATCACCCTAATTTGGCACTTCTCCATCGCCGCCGCGTTAGCTTTCCTGCTTGCAAGCGGTAGTGGGATTGTCTTTGTTTTTAAACACCACACGGCCGTTCGCTTAGCGGCAGAAGCGAGTACTCCGAATCGTGCTAATTAGTTATCCAAGTCGATGGGTTCACTGATATTTAACGATAGCGTTATAGTTTATAAAACTATTGCCTTGTTGACCGCGCCAGTATTGCCTCTCAGGGCATCTATTTTTTAGGTTTATTTTAGCGGTTTGGCTTGGTACGTTAGGTGGTTTCAGGTCATAATCGACCTGCCAGACTCAGTCTGTATTCGTTGGCTTTAGTGGGTTGTCGATGAAGTTAGCCGAAGTGAATCGTATTTTGGTGTAAATGCACATCAACGGGCATTTGATACAGCACTATTTAAGTAACGAGTTTGGTGCAAGATAATAATCATTTAAGCACTATCAATCGAGCAACTTATTTCTGGAGAAGATCATGGCAACTAAATCTAAAGTACTTAATAAAATTGATATCGGTATTAGTGAAAAAGATCGTCAGGCAATTGCAAATGGGCTATCTAAGCTACTGGCAGATACCTACACACTTTATCTAACCACGCATAATTTTCATTGGAATGTGACGGGGCCGATGTTTAATACGCTCCACAGTATGTTTATGCTGCAATACACAGAGTTATGGAATGCGGTTGATCCCGTCGCTGAGCGTATTCGGGCGTTGGGGCATTTTGCGCCAGGGTCTTATCAGCAGTTCTCTAAATTGACTTCATTGCCTGATGTGCCGACATCTCCACCCAAAGCACTTGAGATGGTGAAGGTACTTGTAAAAGGCCATGAAGCGGTTGCAAGAACGGCTAGGTCAACTTTTGCTTTAGCTAGCGATGCGAACGATCAGCCAACAGCAGATATTCTGACACAGCGGTTAGATATCCATGAGAAAACAGCGTGGATGTTAAGAAGCCTTTTAGAGGAGTAATTTGCCTGGTTTGATTTAAGCTGATTGTTTTTATACTAGCAAAATTGGAATCATCATTATGAGTCAATTGTTTCAACCGTTCAAAATCAGCCATTTAACGCTAAAGAATAGAATCGTTATTGCCCCTATGTGCCAGTATTCTGCGCAAGATGGCTTGGCAACGGATTGGCATCTTATTCATCTGGGAAACTTGGCACTTTCTGGTGCGGGGTTGTTAATGATTGAAGCCGCGGCAGTGGAGCCTATCGGCCGCATTACCCATTCGGATCTAGGGCTTTGGTCAGACGAGACTGAAAGTGCATTGGGTAAAGTTTTAAAATCCATACGCCAATACTCTTCTATGCCAATTTCAATTCAGCTTGCTCACGCAGGCAGAAAAGCTTCAAGTGAAGTTCCGTGGAAAGGAGGGCAGTTACTCTCTATCGAGAATGACGGATGGCAAACGGTGGCTCCCTCAGCTATCCCGTTTAATGAGTCTGACAGGGCGCCAACAGCACTTTCTATTGACGCGCTTAATCGAATCAAAGCGTACTTTGTTGCCTCCGCTAAACGAGCCGTCAATATTGGCATTGATGCCATTGAGATTCATGCTGCGCATGGCTATTTGCTGCACGAGTTTCTATCGCCATTATCCAATCAACGGCAGGATCAATATGGTGGGTCGCTCGAAAATAGAATGTGCTTTCCGCTTGAAGTCTTTGCGGCTGTCAAAGAAAGTATTCCTCAAGATTTTCCATTGGGAATAAGAATCTCCGCATCAGACTGGGTTGAAGGTGGGTGGGATATCGATCAAAGTATCGCGTTTACAAAAGCTTTGGAGCCGCTTGATTGCCATTTTATTCATGTTTCGAGTGGCGGTTTATCTCCTAAGCAAGTCATTCCCAACGAGCCTAACTATCAAGTTGGCTTTGCTGAAAGTATTCGTCAAAATACAAAAATACCGGTTATTGCGGTAGGGCTCATCACCGATGCCAGTCAGGCAGAGAAAATTCTTCAGGAAGGAAAAGCTGACTTAATTGCCTTGGCTAGAGGGATGCTTTATGACCCAAGATGGCCATGGCATGCTGCCGCAGAATTAAATGGCAGTGTTGATGCGCCTCCGCAATATTGGCGCTCACAGCCTAGAGGGCTTAGCAATCTATTTAACAAATAGGATATTCCTCAGCCCACGTCACTCGGGACTTCTTCCACTTAACGTCTATCCACTTGGGCTTTTCTGCATGGTATTTGTATGGGTGTGAAGAGTGGCGACTCAAGCGTGTGCAGTTTATTTCGTGCGGTGTGAGTGATTATGTGGCGCTATTTGATATAGAAGAAGATAAAATCGTTACAATTTTGCGGTGAGGCATTAACGTAAATATAATTTCTATTCATGGTTTGTGTGAGAGTGTCTGTACACTGTAAATAAGGGCATATGATTGCCCATCTGTAAGGAAAAGTAATGGTAGAACAAGTATACGGAGCAGATTCAGTTAGGGTTTTACGTGGTTTAGAGCCAGTGCGTGCTCGACCCGGCATGTACACCAGAACTGATTCTCCTACGCATATCGTGCAAGAGGTCATTGATAATGCAGCAGATGAAGCGCTGGGTGGGCATGCAACCAATATTATTGTCACTATATTTAAAGATGGCGCGGTTGAAGTGTCTGACAATGGTCGCGGCATTCCGGTAGAAATTCCTAAAGGTGAGTCTCAACCGGCTGTGGAGTTGGTCTTTGTACAACTTCATGCTGGCGGTAAGTTCGATAAAGAAGACGAAAACAGCTCCTATAGATTCTCTGGCGGTTTACATGGTGTTGGTGTATCTGTCACTAATGCACTTTCTACCCGATTGGAAGTTCAGGTTAAGCGCGGAGGTAAGATACACGAGCTTATATTTGCTAACGGAGACTGCATAGAATCGTTAAAAGACATTGGCAAGTGTTTGAAAAAAGATACCGGCACTACCGTGAAGTGCTGGCCGGATCCTAAGTATTTTGACTCACCAAGAGTTTCACTGACGCAGCTTGAACATTTAATTAAATCCAAGGCAGTGCTTCTGCGTGGGGTGAGTGTCACGCTAAGGACTGAAGGTGCGGAGGGCTTTGAAGAGCGCTCATGGACCTATGAAGGCGGATTGCCTCAGTATCTTGAGGAGATGATAGGCGAGCGCGAAGAAGTGGATAATGAGCCGCCAATACCTATTATATCGGGTGAGTTCTATCATAACGAAAATAATGACGGCATTTCAAAAGGCGAGGGTGCGTTATGGGCATTGTCATTTGGTGCTGGCGGTGGGCGTGGAGAGTCTTATGTCAATTTGATTCCAACCCTTTCAGGCGGCACACATGAGGCTGGGCTGCGTAATGGCGTGTTTGAAGCGGTAAAGACCTTCATGGAGCATCACAGCATGATGCAGCGCGGCATTAAGATTTCATCTGAAGATGTTTGGAATAATGCTTATTACGTGCTTGCGGCAAAGGTGCTTGACCCGCAATTTCAAGGTCAAACTAAAGAAAAACTGACGAATCGGGATGCGATGAGAATGGTCGCTTCATCTGTGAAGCCTATCATGGAAACATGGCTGAGTCAGAACGTTGACTATGCAAAGCGTATTTCTGATTTAGTCAATCGCACAGCAGCCGCACGTAATAAATCCACACAGAAAATCGAGAAGCGTAAATCATCCGGCGTCAATATGATGCCATCTAAACTGACTGACTGTGAAGCTGCAGGCACAATGGCTGCTGAGCTATTTCTAGTTGAAGGTGATTCTGCCGGCGGCAGTGCGAAGATGGGGCGCAATAACGAGTTTCAGTCGCTATTGCCATTGCGCGGTAAGGTGCTGAATACTTGGGAAGTGGATGCTGGGCGCATCTTTGGTAATTCTGAGGTGCATGATATTTTCGTGGCACTAGGCATTGAGCCGCATACCCTTAAAGATAATCCGGATTTTTCTGGGCTGCGTTACGGTAAGTTATGTATTTTATCTGATGCGGATGTGGATGGTTCGCATATTCAGGTATTACTGCTCACCATGCTGTTGCGACATGCACCTAAGCTTATTGAGCGTGGTCATGTGTATATTTCCCAGCCGCCGTTATATCGAATAGATGTGCCAGCACACGGCAAGAGTAAGCCTATGCGTAAAATCTATGTGTCAGATGATGCCGAGAAAATATCCATGATTGAAAAGCTAAAGCGTGAAGGAATTGCAGAGGAAAAACTCGGCATTCAGCGCTTTAAAGGTCTAGGTGAAATGAACCCAGAGCAACTGTGGGAAACGACGTTATGCCCAGATACTCGGCGATTAGTGCAGGTGAGGTTGCCAGAAGGAGAGGTTGATGGTGCGCATAAAATGTTCGACATGTTGATGGCGAAAAATGAGTCTCCAGCCAGAAAGGCTTGGATGGAGCGTCGTGGTAATGATGTTGAGGCAGATGTATAAATGGATAATGTGCATGTGATTGAAAATGATAACGAGAACGACAACGGTGCAGTTGCGATTGGCGAATATGCTGAAGAAGCTTATTTGGCCTATGCAGTATCCGTCGTAAAAGGTCGTGCGCTACCCTCAGTAGAAGATGGTCAAAAGCCTGTGCAGCGTCGCATTCTGTTTGCGATGAAAGAAATGGGCTTGGTTGCAGGCGTTAAACCAGTTAAATCAGCGCGCGTTGTGGGCAACGTGCTGGGTATGTACCACCCGCATGGTGATAGTTCTGCTTATGAGGCTGCGGTGCGTCTTGCGCAAGACTTCACGCTACGCTATCCACTCATCGATGGTCAAGGTAACTTCGGTTCTCGTGATGGAGATGGTGCCGCGGCAATGCGATATACCGAAATGCGATTGTCACCGATTGCAGACTTGCTGTTATCTGAAATTGATCGCGGTACGGTTGATTTTCAAAGTAACTATGATGGTGCTTTTCAGGAGCCCGTCATGCTTCCAGCCAGACTGCCGATGATGTTGCTCAATGGTGCTTCTGGCATTGCCGTGGGTATGGCGACAGAGATGATTCCGCATAATATGCGTGAAATCGCCAACGCTGTTCTGCATGTGATGGATAAACCAGATTGCACTACAGAAGCGTTAATGGAGCATGTGCCTGGGCCGGATTTTCCCGGCGGCGGCCAGTTGATTTCACAAATATCCGATATTCACACAATTTATGAAACTGGACGCGGATCATTAAGATTGCGCGCTAGGTGGATTGTAGAGCCGATGGCGCGAGGCCAGTGGCGCATTATCATTAATGAACTACCGCACGGTGTTTCGGTTGAAACGGTAATGGCCGAAATCGAAGCTATTTCCAATCCTAAGCCTAAGAAAGATAAAAAAACTGTAGATCAGAGCCAGTTGCTGGTGAAGCAATCCGTTTTAAGTATGCTGGATTCAGTCAAAAGTGAAGGTAAAAAGGATGTGCGTTTAATCCTTGAGCCAAAGACCAGCAAGATTTCCAGCGATGAGCTCATGGCATTCCTGCTCGTCCACACCAGTATGGAGGTTTCATGCCCAGTCAATATGGTGATGATTGGCACTGATGGGCGTCCGTCGCAAAAAGGTTTGGTGAGTATTCTGAAAGAGTGGATTGAATTCCGCCTTAACGTTGTACGCAGGCGCTGCCAGTTTGACTTGGATAAAATTAATCGCCGCATCCATATTTTGGAAGGCCGTTTGATTGCATTTCTGCATATCGATGAAATTATCAAGGTGATTCGCAATTCAGATGACCCTAAAGCTGACTTGATTACAGCGTTTAAACTCAGTGAAATACAAGCTGAAGATATTCTTGAAATCAGGTTGCGTCAACTTGCCAGACTTGAAGGCTTTAAGATTGAAAAAGAATTGAAGGAACTGCGTGAAGAGGCTGGTAAGTTGGAGGCAATTTTAGCTAGTGATACGAAACTGCGTCGGCTGACGGCTAAAGAAATTAAACAGGATGCTGAAAAGTACGGAGATGACAGGCGGACATTGATTGAGCCGGTTGAGCGTGTGCAAGGGGGGCAAAAAGCTTTTGTCGTGGATGAGCCTGTCACGATTATACTGTCTAAAAATGGCTGGATTCGATCCAGACAAGGTCATGGAGTTGATCGAAATTCAATCGCATGGAAAGCGGGTGATGGTGAGTTTTCTGTGCTGGAAACGCGGACAACGTTGCCTGTTGTACTCATGGATACCAGTGGTCGTTGTTATTCATTTGATGCTTCCAGTGTTCCTGGAGGTAAGGGCGATGGTATTCCTGTCAGCTCTATTATTGAAGTTCAGAATGGCGCTAAATTGCAGTATGCGCTATCAGGTAAAGATGAAGATAAGTTTCTGTTTACCACATCGAACAGTTATGGTTTTGTTGCGCCCTTAAAAGGCTTAATTGCCAGACCTAAAGCTGGCAAAGCGTTTATGAAGGCTGAAAGTGGCATCGGCATCAATCAGCCGCTTAAGCTGGATCAAAGCACACACGTTGCGGTCACGTCATCGGAAAACAAGCTATTGGTGTTTTCTGTAAATGAAATCAATGAATACCCAAACGGAGGTAAGGGTGTGAAAATTATGGACATTCCTGATGGAGCATCACTGACGCGAATTGAGCTGTGTGATGGCAACTCTGTGAACATTACAGTCAGAGGTAAAGTGAAAATTATCAATGGTGACGGCTTGATTAAATACTTACAGAAGCGAGCTAAAAAGGGTGTCTTAATCAGTACCACTAATAATCCTCTGCCCAGACAGAGATCATTGCTTTAGATTTGGAACTTTCTTTCAAGGGCAATTTATTTTTGATTTGCTTAAGTTCATCTAATAAGGTCTAGTGTTAGATGAGCGCGGGAAAAGGACTGGAATCAGTTTACTCAATCGTTTCTAAAAAGACAAAAGGCTTACAGTCGTTAACTGTAAGCTTTTGTTTTATATGCTACGCCCAAGAGGATGAGTGCTTGGCACTGGGTAGAGGTTGTTTTAGTGCCTTGATTTACTTTAATAACCCCTATTATTTGAGTTTTAAGAAATGGTTAACACTCGAAAACTGACAAGTACATAGCAAATAATTTAGCTGTATTAATTGTAAGTTTTTTCTTTAAATGATTAATGATCTTTAGTGATGCAAATTTAATCTTAGTTTGAATGTAGGACATAACTATCTCCCTCTCGCTTTAAATAAAACTTCCTTTTATCTAGGGAAGTGCTCGTTGAACAAATGTGTAGGCAATCCATATAAAACCAATAGATGAGACTACAAAACTTAATGCTGTGAAAATCTTCCACTTCTTCTTTTCCCAGAAATGAGTATCGAAAGCAGCGATAGTGAAAATTGTTGGATTTGTAAAACCGCCGACCGCCACGCACCAGCATGCAATTATTGGTAAGTTGACGCCCGAACCATAAAAGCCAACGCAAAATAAAGCCATTAATGCATAGTCAACATGTGCTCTGATTAAAGTTTTGTAATCTATCACAAACTCATCAACTCCTTTGATTGGAAACCACTTTGCAAACGTCATAGTCCAGGCTGAGGCTATCAAGGCGGTAATACATGCTGCTGAACCAATTAATAAAACTTCCATTTAATCCTCCGATGATTTAATTATAATTTATTACCATTAAAATAATACAGACAGGTACGTCTCTTTACAATTGGTATTTTAAATTAATTTACAGTCGTAAGTTATTTTGGAAGTTCAACCTTGATTGCTATGTATGGTGTTGACGCGCGTTTAAAAATGACCACCTGTGCGCGTTGAATTTTGACCAGGCGCTTATTAGGTGTAGATTACTACACCGCTGTGGATAAGTCGACCAAACTGACTAGGTCTTAATCTCCTTTTTTA